>ENA-UOWG01003671-UOWG01003671.1-activated-sludge-metagenome-genome-assembly--contig:-NODE-3671-length-11425-cov-26.338610_pt1 | contig 11425 bp, 10 predicted proteins | sample MGYA00238147_ERZ761563 | MGnify/ENA primary metagenome ERZ761563 (study PRJEB28884, sample SAMN05720216) | anaerobic digester metagenome | isolation source: active sludge of municipal... | reverse complement strand
ATGTGGGTGCCGGTGGTGGCCTGATTGGGCCAGACGATACCGACCTTTTCCATCACTTTTACGTCTTCCGGCTTGGTCGACCGCATCAGGCGGGCGACATAGTAGGAGTTGGTCAGCGCGACGCCACATTCGCCGGCAGCGACCGCCTTGATCTGATCGGTGTCGCCACCCTTCGGCGCCCGCGCGAAATTGGCCACCATGCCGCGCGCCCAGGTTTCGGCCTTCGCTTCGCCCTCGTGGGCGATGATCGACGCCATCAGCGACAGGTTGTACGGATGCGAGCCGGAACGCACGCACACCTTGCCCTTGAGGCGCGGATTGGCAAGATCGTCGTAGGTCTGCGCCTCGCCCGGCTTGATCGCCGCCTTGCTGTACACAATTACCCGCGCCCGCGTCGAAAAGGCGAACCAGTCGTCGGTACGCAGATGAGCCGGGATGCGCGACTCGAGAATTTTCGAGGCGACCGGCGCGAAGACGCCGAGTTCGTGCGCCTTGGCCAGGCGCGCAGCGTCGACCGTCAGGAAAATGTCGGCCGGGCTGTTGCCGCCCTCGTTCCTGATCCGCTCGAGCAGTTCATCTTCCTTGCCTTCGATGCGGTTGATCTTGATGCCGGTCTGCTTGGTGAAATTGGCGTAAAGCGCTTCATCCGTCTGATAGTGACGGGCCGAGTACAGGTTCAGAACCTTCTCGTCGGCGTGGGCCGAGAGCGCCAGCGAGGCAAGGGCGGTGGCGATCAGGCGGGCAATCGACGTCATGCTGCAACTCCATCTGGTGAATGAGAAAGGTTTGCATTGTAGCGATTGATTTTGGTGAAGTAAATGAGAATTGTTATTAAAACAAGGCGAAAAAAAAGCGGCGAGACCGCCGCCTGCTTCGCTCAGTTTCCGTCGATGATCCGTCGGGCGCCGTTGTAGCGTTTGACCCAGTAGCTGTCTTCCATGCTCTCGACACGGACTTCGGCACCGGTGCGTGGCGCGTGCAGGAAATGGTTGTCGCCGAGGTAGATGCCGACGTGTGAGAAGGCGCGGCGCATGGTGTTGAAGAACACCAGGTCACCCGCCTTGAGCTGGCTGGTGTCGATCCGCTGGCCGACCTGACTCATTTCGACCGAGGTACGCGGCAGTTGTTCACCCAGAGTGTCCTTGAACACCAGGCGGACAAATCCGCTGCAATCAAGGCCGCTGTCTTCACTGTTGCCGCCAAAACGGTAACGGACGCCGACCAGTTTCAGGCTATGCAGGATGACATCCTGAGCGGCATTCGTGTAGCGGTCGAAGAAGGACTGGGTCTCTTCGGTCTTGCGGACTTGCTCGGTCGCTGCGGCCTGAAAGCCGACGGACATCAAGGCCACGGCAAGGAGGAGTGTGGGCAGGAGTTTTCGCATAGCGGCGGAATGTATGTGAAAAACGTCGTGCTGTAAAGCGTTGGGCAAAGTTGCCGGCGTCGGCAAAAATCGGGCTCGAAGGCGATCCGGGCTATGTTCAATCGCTATAATTATGAATACAATTTTGCTTCCTAGGAATCAGGAACGCGATGCAACCCTTCAAGGCACTGCTGATCGAGCAAACTGACGGCAAGGTTTCCAGCGGCTTCACGATGCTGGATCCGGCCCGGCTCGATCCGGGCACCGTGACCATTCGCGTGGCCTATTCCAGCGTCAATTACAAGGATGCCCTGGCGGCGACCGGCGCCGGAAAGATCATTCGCCGCTTTCCCTGTGTCGGCGGCATCGACCTCTCCGGAGTCGTCATCGAAAGCGCCGATCCGCGTTTCAAGGCCGGCGATCCGGTCATCGCGACCAGTTTCGACATCGGCGTCGCGCACCACGGGGGCTATGCGGAGATCGCACGGGTGCCCGGCGACTGGGTGGTGCCGCTCCCTGACGGACTCTCGCTGCACGATGCCATGGCGCTCGGCACCGCCGGATTTACTGCGGCCCTCGCGGTGGTGCGCATGGAAGAAAATCGTCTGAGGCCGGCCAATGGCCCGGTCATCGTGAGCGGGGCGACGGGCGGGGTGGGCAGTCTGGCCGTCGATATCCTGGCCCGTCGCGGCTATCACGTTGTCGCGCTGACCGGCAAGGAGAGCGAGGCCGATTACCTGCGCGGCCTCGGGGCTGCCGAAGTGATGCTGCGTGGCGACCTCGATCTGACAAAAATTCGTCCGCTGAACAATGCACGTTGGGCCGGCGCGGTGGATAATCTTGGCGGCGATGTTCTGGCCTGGATCGCCAGTACGATGGCGCAGGGTGGAACGATCGCGAGTATCGGCCTGGCGGCCAGCATGAGCCTCAATACGACCGTGGCGCCGTTCATTCTGCGCGGCGTTTCGCTGCTCGGCATCGATTCGGGTTATATAGGGGAGCCTTATCGCCAAGATGTCTGGCGACGTCTGGCAAGCGACCTGCGACCGCCGCATCTGGCCGCGATGTCGCGCAGGATTGGGTTTGCCGAATTGCCGGCAACTTTCGCCGAATATATTGCAGGACGGGCCAAGGGGCGCGTTGTCGTGGAGATTGGCGGGGAATGAGATGACGGATCCGGTACGCATTCTGGTTGTCGATGATTCACGGCTGGTGAGGATGGCGCTTGCCAGAAACCTCAAGGGAACCTTCGATGTCCGCGAGGAGGGCGATGGCGAGGCTGCCTGGCAGCAGCTTCTGCTCGACCATTCGATCAAGGCCGTCATCTCCGATCTGCAGATGCCCAAGCTCGATGGCGCTGGACTGCTGCAACGGGTGCGCGCATCCAAGCAACGCCGCCTGCAGGAAATGCCCTTCATCGTGGTGTCCGGCGAGGAGACCGAAGAGGAACGTGAGCGCGTCCGCCAGTTTGGCGCATCGGATTTCGTGACCAAGGGTTCGGGCAGTGCCGAGATTCTGACCCGGCTGAACAACCTGCTGGCCCTTGTCGCTGCCCGCGAGAATCTGGAGGCCGGACGCGAGAGCATGGTGCAGGATCCGGCCAGCGGCCTCTTTTCGCGCAAGTATCTCGAGCATCAGGCGGCGCAGGCGCTGTCGCATGCGACGCGTTCCGGTGTCGATCTGTGCATCATGGTCCTTGGCTTCGATGACTTCGACAAGGTGCGTGAACGACTCGGCCCGGACCTTGCCGAGCGCGTCGGTACGCGGTTCGCGAAGATGCTCGCCGGCAAGGTGAGAACCGAGGATTCGCTGGGACATTTTGGACCGGGGCAATTTTCGATTGTCGCGCCGGGGACGTCGCCCCTGCTGTTTACCGCCTTCGCCGAGCGCGTGCGGGAAGCGGTCGAGGTGGCGCATGTGCCGGTCCAGGGACAACCGGTTTCCCTGACCGTCAGTATCGGTGTGGCCAGTTTTCCGGTCGATGCGGCGGATTCGGCACTGGCGCTGCTGGAGTTTGCGGGACAGCGGATGCGCGAGGGCATGCAGGCTGGCGGCAACCGCATTGTTTCCGGTGATGGCGGGCCGGCGCTGCTGCGCCAGATCAAGCTGCCAAGGGCGCTCGAGCTGATCGCGGCGCGGCGCAATGAGGTGGTTCGCCCGCACCTGGCAAATCTCGGCATCGAGTTGTTGCCGTTGCTGCAGTTGATGAATCAGGATTTGGCTTTGAATCTGCCGATGGCAGATATCGAACGCCGCTTACATGACCGGGCAAGCGAGAATAAATAGTCCGGCAATTTTTTTGATGTGCAGGAATTCAAATTAGAGGAAGTGATATGACGACGTACAAGGAATTCCACCAGTATTCCATCGACAAGCCGAACGAGTTCTGGGCCGAGCAGGCGCAACTTGTCGACTGGAATGAACCGTTCACCCAGGTCTGCGATTACTCGCGGCCGCCGTTCGCCAAGTGGTTCGTCGGCGGCAAGACCAACCTCTGCCACAACGCCGTCGACCGCCATGCCGCCAAGCGCCCGAATGATCGCGCGCTGATCTTCGTGTCGACCGAAACCGACGAAGAGAAGGTTTACAGCTTTGCCGAATTGCAGCGCGAGGTGGAGCGCATGGCGGCGATCTACAAGAGCCTCGGCGTCAAGCGCGGCGACCGCGTGCTGATCTACATGCCGATGATCGCCCAGGCCTGCTTCGCCATCCTCGCCTCGGCACGTATCGGCGCCATTCACTCGGTAGTCTTCGGCGGTTTCGCTTCCGGCTCGCTGGCGACGCGCATCGACGATGCCAAGCCGGTGCTGATCGTCTCTTCCGATGCCGGCATGCGCGGCGGCAAGGCAGTTCCCTACAAGCACCTGCTCGACGAGGCGATCGACCTGGCCGAGCACAAGCCGGCCAAGGTTTTGATGGTCGACCGCGGCCTCGACAAGGGATACAACAAGGTAGCCGGCCGCGACGTCGACTACGCTACGTTGCGCGCCGAGTTCATGGATGCCCAGGTGCCGTGCGAATGGATGGAGTCCTCGGAGCCGTCCTACATCCTGTACACCTCCGGTACGACCGGCAAGCCGAAGGGCGTCCAGCGCGATACCGGCGGCTACGCCGTGGCGCTGGCGTCGTCGATGAAGCACATCTACTGCGGCGGCGAGGGGGAAACCTACTTTTCCACATCCGACATCGGCTGGGTGGTCGGCCATTCCTACATCATCTACGGCCCGCTGATCGCCGGCATGGCGACGGTGATGTACGAGGGCACGCCGCTGCGTCCCGACCCCGGAATCTGGTGGCAGATCGTCGAAAAGTACAAGGTGAACGTCATGTTCTCGGCGCCGACTGCCGCCCGCGTGCTGAAGAAGCAGGATCCGGCCTACATGCACAAGTACGATCTGTCCTCGCTCAAGCACATCTTCATGGCCGGCGAGCCGCTCGATCAGCCGACCCATGAATGGTTCATGAATGAGTTGCAGAAGCCGGTCATCGACAACTACTGGCAGACGGAAACCGGCTGGCCGATGCTGGCTGCGCTGCCGGGCGTCGAAAAGACACTGATCAAGTTCGGTTCGCCGAGCTTCCCGGTCTACGGTTACAACCTGAAGATTTATCGCGAGGATGGTTCCGAGTGCGGCGCCAACGAAAAGGGTATCGCCGCCGTGGTTCCGCCGCTGCCGCCGGGCTGCCTGTCCACCGTCTGGGGTCAGGACGACCGCTTCATCAGCACCTATTTCACTTTGTTCAAGGAGCCGCTGGTCTATTCCTCCTTCGACTGGGCGATCAAGGATGACGACGGCTACTTCACCATCCTCGGCCGGACCGACGACGTGATCAATGTCGCCGGTCACCGTCTGGGTACCCGTGAAATCGAGGAAGCTATCCAGAATCACCCGGCGATTGCCGAAGTGGCTGTCGTTGGCGTCGAGGACAAGCTCAAGGGCCAGGTGCCGATGGCCTTCGCCGTCGTCAAGGATGCTTCCAAGGTGGCTACGCCGGAACTGGTCAAGGCGCTGGAGAAGGAAGTATTTGCCACGGTCGACGGCATTCTGGGTGCCATTGGCCGTCCGGCGCGGGTCCATTTCGTGACCGGTCTGCCCAAGACCCGTTCCGGCAAGATGCTGCGCCGCTCGCTGCAGGCTCTGGCTGAAGGCCGCGATCCCGGCGACCTGACGACCATCGACGATCCGTCGACACTGGAGCAGATCAGGAACGCGCTGGCCAGCTAGATTCCTCCGCTCTGCTTCGCAAAAAGCCCGCCGGCGCAACCAGGCGGGCTTTTTTTGCGCTGCCGCCGAAATAATCCGCCCTTGTGGCGGATGCTAGAATGCGGCTCAGGCCAATCCTTCAGTAGTTCCAAGTCCATGATTTACGATACCGTAGCTGCCGTCGACCTGGGCTCCAACAGCTTCCGCCTGCAGGTCGGGCGCGTGGTGGATGACCAGATCTATACCCTGGACTCGCTGAAGGAGTCGGTGCGTCTGGCTTCAGGACTGACGGCGGACAAGCGCCTCGACCCGGGTTCGCAGGCGCGGGCGCTCGAAGCGCTGCGCCGCTTCGGCGAACGCCTGGGCGGACTGGACAAGGGCGCGGTGCGGGCAGTGGCGACCAATACCCTGCGCGTGGCGAAGAACGCCGAGGAGTTTCTCCCCCTTGCCGAGGAAGCGCTCGGCTTTCCGATCGAAGTCATCGCCGGACGCGAAGAGGCGCGCCTGATCTATATCGGCGCTTCGCATTCGCTGCCGATGTCGGCGCAAAAGCGGCTGGTCGTCGATATCGGCGGCGGGTCGACCGAATTCATCATCGGCAAGCGGCATGATCCCCTGCTGATGGAGTCGCTGTACATGGGCTGCGTCAGCTATACGCTCTGTTTCTTCCCGGATCGCAAGATCGACAGGAAACGCCTGCGCGAGGCGCAGATCGCCGCCGCCAAGGAGATCGAACTGATCGCCCACGATTATCGGCGGATGGGCTGGAAGGAGGCGATCGGCTCCTCGGGTTCGGCCCGGGCGATTGCCGATATCCTCGAATTGAATCGCCTGAACCCGAACGGCGAGAGCGGCATCAGCCGGTCGGGCCTCGACAGGCTCTGTTCCATGCTGGTCAAGGCCGGCTCGGCCGAGGCGCTCGACATCCCGGGAATCAAGAGCGATCGCCTGCCCGTGCTGCCGGGCGGGATCGCCATCATGTCGGCGATTTTCGAGGAACTGGGCATCGAGCACATGACTTATGCCGATGGCGCCCTGCGCCTGGGTGTGCTCTACGACCTGCTTGGCCGCTTCCACCACCACGACATGCGCGATTCGACGGTAGTGCAGTTCATCCGCCGCTACCAAGTTGAGGCTGATCAGGCCGAGCGTGTCGAGACGACGGCGCTTTCGGCCCTGACGCAACTGGCCGAGGGCTCGCCGTCAGAAGAGGACGTGCAGTTTCTGTCGTGGGCGACCCGCCTGCATGAAATCGGGATATCGGTTGCGCACAATGCCTATCACAAGCATGGCGCCTACATTCTGACCTATGCCGACATGCCCGGTTTCTCGAAGAAGGATCAAGTGCGCCTGGCAATGCTGGTGCTCGGTCACCGAGGCAAGCTGGAGAAGCTGGGAGCGATTGCTGCGGTCGACAGCGCCTGGCGGCTGATTTTCTGCCTGCGTCTGGCGGTCCTGCTGCATCGCACACGCGATGATCGCGTGCTTCCCGCCTGGCGGGCAACGGCCACGGCGAACGGTTTTCAGCTCGACCTGCCAGCCGAGTGGCTGCAGGCGAATCCATGGACGGCCGCGGCGCTGGGTGAAGAAGCCGCGGTGTGGAAGCAGATCGGGCGTGAATACCTGGTCAAGGGCCGCGCGCCGAGGAAGCTTGCGTGACCACGACACCCCGTCTGCAGATCGAGTCGGGGAAGGTCGTGCTGACCGGGGAATGGACGCTTGCTGCGCTCCTGCCCGAACTTCCGCAATTGCAGACCCGGTTGGCGGCGGATAGCCTCGCCGCTCTGTCCTGGGATCTTACGGCGGTCGAGCGCCTGGACAGCGCGGCGGCGGTCCTGCTCTGGCGGACGTGGAATGAGCGCTGGCCGGCGGAGCTGAGCGTTTCCGGGACCTGTCGGCGTACCCTGGAGCGCGTCGCGGCGGCGCCGGTCGTCAGCGGCACGGGGAAGGCTACGCTTCCCGGACCGGTCGAGCGCATCGGCTATCTGGTACTCGGGGCCCTCGACAATGCCCAAGGGCTGGTAACCATGTACGGGCAGATGCTGCTCGATCTCGGGTATCTGCTTCGCCACCCGTCCGAGATGCCGTGGAAGGAAATTGGCGCAAATATCTACAAGGCCGGGGCACTGGCCCTGCCGGTCACCGGCTTGGTTGGTTTCCTGATCGGCGTCACCTTGAGCTACCTCTCGGCCCTGCAGTTGCGCAGCGTCGGCGCCGATCTGTTCATCGTCAATATCCTCGGCATCTCGATCATCCGGGAGATCGGCCCGGTGTTGGTGGCGGTGCTCGTCGCCGGCCGCTCGGGGTCGGCGATGACCGCGCAGATCGGCGTGATGCGGGTGACCGAGGAAATCGACGCGCTGTCCGCCATGGGCGTTTCGCGCAGCATTCGTGTGGTTTTGCCCAAATTGCTGGCGTTGACCGTAGTAATGCCGTTGCTGGTGCTGTGGGCATCCGGCATTGCGCTGATCGGCGGCATGCTCTCGGCGCTGCTGCAGCTCGATATTTCATTGGCCCATTTTGTCGAGAACCTGCAGCGCGCGGTGCCGGTCGCCAATCTCGTCATTGGGCTTTCAAAGGGACTGGTATTCGGGTTCATCATCGCCTGGGTCGCCTGTCACTTCGGCTTGCGCGTCAAGCCCAATACCGAAAGCCTGTCGGCCAATACCACGACATCGGTCGTCACGGCGATCACGCTGGTGATTCTGGTCGACGCAGTGTTCGCGATTGCCACGCGGAACATGGGGATTCCCCAGCTATGAACGGCAAGGCGAACCCGGCGGTGGTCGAAATGCGCGGCTTGAGTACGCGCATCGGCAACCGTTACGTGCATCGCAACCTTGACCTGCGGGTCGAACGTGGCCAGATCGTCGGGCTGGTCGGCGGTTCGGGCAGCGGAAAGACGACGCTGCTGCGCCAGATTCTGGGATTGATCCAGCCGGCGGCGGGGACCGTTCGCCTGTTCGGGCAGGACCTCGGCGGCGCTGGCGGGGTGGCGCAGAGCGCGATGTTGCGGCGGCTGGGCATGTTGTTTCAAGGTGGCGCGCTGTTCTCGGCGCTCCCGGTGTTCGACAATATCGCTTTCCCGCTACGCGAAATGAAGCGCCTCGATGAAGACTGGATTCGCCGTCTGGTCAATCTCAAGCTGGCGTTGGTCGAGCTGGAGACGGAGCATGGCAGGCTGATGCCCGCCGAGCTTTCAGGCGGCATGGTCAAGCGCGTCGCGCTGGCCCGCGCCTTGGCGCTCGAACCCGAGCTGTTGCTGCTCGATGAACCGACCGCGGGCCTCGATCCCGATCGCAGCCGGAGCTTTGTCAATCTGCTCGGACAGTTGCAGGGTGAACTCGGACTGACGGTGATCATGGTTACCCACGACCCGGAAACGCTTGCCGGCCTGGCGACGCATATCGCGGTGCTGGCCGAGCAACATATTGTAAAGTTCGGCACTGCTGCGGAGGTCATGGCCGGAGATCATCCTTTTCTCGCCGGCTTCCGGGATGGCGACAAAACGAGGTTGTTGTAGGATTCGTCAATGGAAAACAAGTCGCATGCCTTTATTGCCGGTCTGTTCGCCCTCCTTCTGGGGGCGGCGGCGCTCGCCGCCCTGGGCTGGTTACGCGGTACGCAGGACAACCTGCGTAATTATGTCGTGGTCACCAAGTACAACATCGGCGGGCTCAATCCGGAGGCACAGGTCCGCTATCGCGGAATACGCGTCGGCAAAGTCAAGGCAATCAAGCTCGATAGCGACAATCCGAGCGACATCCTGATCACGATTGCCATCGCCGACAACATTCCGCTGACCAAGGGTACGGTCGCCAAACTTGCCTATCAGGGCGTTACCGGGATCGCGCATGTGCTGCTGGTGGATAGCGGGAAGAACCCCGAACCCCTCCTGGCCGACGATGGCAAACTGCCGCGCATCGCCATGATTCCCTCGCTGCTCGACGAGGCGAGCGAGAGTGGTACTGCGGCGCTACGCCAGGCGCAGGAGGTCATGGCGGCGATCAGCGCGCTTCTCAACGAGGAAAATCGCCGGCGCCTGACGGCGACCATCGCCAACCTGGAAGGCGCTACGGCCGGCATGAAGCCGGCGCTCGACAACATGAACGCGACCCTGATTCAGGTGCGCAAGTTGCTCGACGACCAGAACCTCAAAAACATCTCCAAAGCAGCCGGTGAGGTCGGACCATTGCTTGCCGATACGCGTCAATTGGTCGCCAAAATGCAGGTGACCGCCGACAAGATCGACGTGGCGATCGGCGATGCGTCGGCTGGCGGAACATCGGCCCTGATGCCCCGGATCAACGAACTGGCGGCTGATTTTTCCATGACTTCCCGGCAGTTGAGCCGGGTCTTGCGCCTGCTGGAAGATTCGCCCCAGGGACTGGTGTTCGGCGTGCCGGCTGCCGCGCCGGGGCCCGGCGAAGCAGGTTTTTCCGCCGGTCGGGAGCGCTGACATGCGACGCTCGATGATGGCTGCCTGTTGCCTGCTCCTCGCCGCCTGTTACTCAACTGGCAAACAGGGCGGGGACAGTGCGCTGAACGTCTATGATTTTGGTCCGCCCTTGCTGCAGTCGCCGGCCAATCCGCTGCGCAGCGAACTGGCGCTCGAAGTGCGGGCGCCGCTGTGGATGGATTCGATGGGCATCGAATTCCGTCTGCTCTATGCCGAACCGGCTCGCTTGCGCAACTATACGCGCGCGCGCTGGGCAGGCTCGCCGGCGCAACTCATCCAGCAGCGACTGATTCAGCAGCTTGGGCTGATGCCGGCGGGGCAGGGCAGGACCCGTTGCGTGCTGCGTATCGATATCGACGCGTTTGCCCAGGTTTTTGATGATCCGGCGACCAGTCGCGGCCAGTTGCGGGGCCGGGCGCAACTGCTTGACCGCAACCGGGCGCTGCTGACGGCTTACGAATTCTGGATCGAAAAGCCGGCGCCGGGCGCCGATTCGCGGGGCGGGGTTGCCGCACTGACAGCGGCTGTCGATCAGCTGGCGGTCGACCTGGCTGTCTGGGAGCAATCAGCGCGGGGCACGGGCAAAAGCGTCGTCTGCCAGGCTTAAACCGAGACGATGCGGTCGGCGATTCGCTCTTTCAGATCGTCGAGATGGTCGTCGAAATGCGTGTAGTGCATCAGCGAGAGTCCGAATACGCAGGCATATAGCAGCAGGCTGCGGCTCTTGGCTTCGGCGTCCGACATGCCGGCAGCGACAAACAGCTTGCGCGTGCATTCCAGGCGATAGAGATCGACCGCTTCGACGACCGTTGCGGCCTGCGGGTCATGGCGCGCCCAGTCGCGGACCGCGAGTTCGATCGACATGCCCTTGCGGTTGCGGCTGGCGCCATAGACCTCGATGGCAAAGTGGAGCTGTTCGCGTTCCTTGCCCGGCGTTACTGAAGTGGTTTTCTCGATGTCACGAATGCGGCCCTCCTTCCAGTGTTCGAGGATTGCCGCGAGGAGATCCTGGCGGTCCTTGAAATGCCAGTAGAAACTCCCCTTGGTGACGCCGCAACGCTTGGCCAGGACTTCGACGCGCAGGCCGCCGACGCCGTCGTGGGCGAGGACATCGATGGCACTTTCGATCCAGTTTCCGCGGTCGAGCTGAGTCCGCGGACTCGCCAGCTTGCGGCGGCCCATGCTGGACGGGGGGTTGACAGAGTTGATTTCCATACGCTACCGTATGCATTCCATACGACACAGTATGGTCATTGTGCGCAATGAAACAGACTCTGTCAAACAGTGACCGAACCGTAGTGCAAGAGAACCGACAGAACAATTTACCGGAAAGGAGAACTTTGTGAAGATTCTCGTACCCGTGAAACGGGTGATTGATTACAACGTGAAGGTTCGCGT
>ENA-UOWG01003670-UOWG01003670.1-activated-sludge-metagenome-genome-assembly--contig:-NODE-3670-length-11427-cov-7.534295_pt1 | contig 11427 bp, 10 predicted proteins | sample MGYA00238147_ERZ761563 | MGnify/ENA primary metagenome ERZ761563 (study PRJEB28884, sample SAMN05720216) | anaerobic digester metagenome | isolation source: active sludge of municipal... | reverse complement strand
TGCACGGAACTGAGGAGGCGGGCCACCTGCCGGAGCGCGCGGAGCTGGAAGGTGGCGTCGTCGAGCGCGGCCTGGCGCTCCATGAGCACGCTGCGCAGCTCCGCCACCACCGAGAGGCCGTGCGCCAGGGGGAGCGCGACGCTCCGCAAGGCGTCGGCCACCTCGGCGCCCGCGGTGATGACGACCTCCGTTTCACCGCTCCGAATCCGGGCGACCGCGACGGCCCCGTCGTCCATCTGGGCCGGTCCGACGCGCGGGGCGGCGCCGAGCGGCGTCGTGATGTCGAACCAGATGGCGGGGGAGTTGAACCGTCCGACGAGCGCCTCGCGGCAGCGTTCGAAGAGCTCCGCGTCGTTGCGGGACAGCCGGCAGGCTGCCGCGAAGGCGCTGGGGAGGTTGCCGATCGCGGAGGCGGCCACGGGGTGATCCATGGTCAATTATACCGGGAGAGCGGCCCCGCCGCCAACGCGGCGTGGCTGCCGAACGGTCAGCGTTCGAGCTGCAGGAGGACGGCGAGTTCGCGGGTCATGGCCTGCAATTCCTCGAGCATCGCGCGGTTCCGCCATTCGCGGCGCGAGTCGAGGTGGTCGGTAATGGCGCCGTACCACCAGAGCGTGTCGGCAGGAGAGGCGTCGGGGGCGGCGTGGAGGTATTCCGCGCCGAGTCGGCGGACCACGCGGATGGCCGCGCCGCAGTTGTGCAGTTCGTCCGCGGCGCAGATGTCGAGACCGCGCGGCTCCGCGTCGGCGATCTGGATGAGGAACTCCCGCTTGCAGGTACGCCAGGCGCGGAGCCGGCCGAGCGCGTCATGCCGCGGCTCGAGCACCTCGCAGGCGGTGGCCAGGACCACCGGACCGAACTTCTCGAGGACCTTCGCCTCCAGCTCTTCCCGTTCGCGGGGCGCCGCTTCCTCCAGCACCCGGTGCAGGATCCCCGCCACCACCGTCAGGTCCTCGCACCCGTAGCGCGCGAGGATGATCGCGATGTTGGCAGGGTGCGCCAGGTACGCCATGGTCCGTTCCGGCCCCTCGGCGGTCCCATAGTACTTGGCCGCGAAGGCCAGCGCGTGGTTGATGCGGTCAGAGTATCCGTGCATGGCGCCGATCGATGTGAGTCAGGGTAGCCCAATCAGTTTATGCGTCTGCAGGCTGAGGCGCCACGCCGGATGCGCCAGGCAGTAGGCCGCGGCCGCGGCAGTGTTCTCGCGGAGGTCGGGTCCGTCCATCGGCTGCAGGAATCGGTGTTGGAAGTCCAGGTCGGCGAACCCTTCGGGGGGCGCGTCCGCCTGGGGATAGACCAGCTTCAACTCGTTCCCGGAGGTGAGCCGGAGCGGCGCCCCGGCCTTCGGGCTCACGCAGATCCAGTCGATGCCCCTGGGGGCGGGCTGGGTACCGTTCGTTTCCACGGCCACCTCGAAGCCCGCGGCATGGAGTGCCTGGACCGCCGCTTCGTCGAGTTGGAGGAGCGGCTCGCCGCCGGTGCAGACGACATACGGGGTTCCCTGGCCGGCGTGCGGCCACGCCGAGGCCACGGCGGCGGCGAGGTCGGCGGCCGTCGCGAAACGCCCGCCGCCCGGTCCGTCGGTGCCCACGAACTCCGTGTCGCAGAAGGTGCAGGTCGCCTCGGCCCGGTCGGCCTCGCGGCCGCTCCAGAGATTGCAGCCGGCAAAGCGGCAGAACACCGCCGGCCGCCCGGCGTGGGCGCCCTCGCCCTGCAGGGTGTAGAAGATTTCCTTGACGGCGTAGCTCATCGTGCCGCGTACCTGGCCGGATCGGGACGGCCGAGCTGCCGGAACCCCTCGAGCCGCAGCAGGCAGGCATCGCACCGGCCGCACGAGACGCCCCCCGGTGCCGGATCATAGCAGCTCAGGGTCATTCCGAAGTCGACGCCGAGTTCGAGGCCCCGGGCGATAATGTCGCGCTTGGTCAGGGCGAGCAGCGGGGCGTGGATGGTCATGCGCCGGCCTTCCACCCCCGCCTTCGTGGCGACGTTGGCCAGCCGCTCGAACGCCTCCACGAACTCGGGCCGGCAGTCGGGATACCCACTGTAATCCACGGCGTTGACGCCGAGGAAGATGTCGGTGGCGCCGAGGACCTCGGCCGCACCAAGCGCATAGGCAAGGAAGATCGTGTTGCGGGCCGGCACGTAGGTGATCGGAATGCCCTCGGCGCGCGCCGCATCGTCGCGGTCCTTCGGAACGGGCAGGTCCGCGGTCAGGGCGGAGCCGCCGAAGGCGCGCAGGTCGATCTCGATGACGCGGTGCTCCGCGGCGCCGAGGTGCGCTGCCACGGCATGGGCGCTGGCGAGTTCAGCGGCGTGGCGCTGGCCGTACCGGAAGCTCAGGGCGTGGCACGAGAAACCCTGGGCGCGGGCGATGGCGAGGGTCGTGGCGGAGTCGAGCCCTCCGCTCAGGAGGACGACCGCCGGCTGGGATGGCATCCCGCAAAGATACCACGGCGCTCAGCGGTCGAGGACGGTGCGGAGTGCCTCGGCGAGGGTGGGGTGCCGGAACGAAAAGCCGAGGGCGGTCAGGCGTGCGGGCACGGCACGCTGGCTGGCAAGGAGGGCTGCGTCGGCCATTTCGCCGAAGAGGAGCCGGAGCGCGAAGGCCGGCGCGGGGACGAGGGCGGGACGGTGCAGCACTTCGCCCAGGCGGGCGGCGAAGTCGGCGTTGCGGACAGGATCCGGCGCCACGGCGTTGAATGGGCCGCGCATCTCCTTGTTCCGCAGCGCTTCGAGCACGATCGTCACTGCATCGTCGATCGCGATCCAGCTCATCCACTGGCGGCCGTTCCCGATGGGGCCGCCGGCGCCGAGCTGGAACGGCGTGACCATGCGCGGGAGCGCACCGCCCTCCTTGCTCAGGATGATGCCGAACCTGAGGTGGACCACCCGGATGCCGGCATCGCTCGCAGGCGCGGTTGCCCCCTCCCATTCCTTGCCGACCTCTGCGAGGAAGTCGGTGCCGAGCGGGCTGTTCTCATCGAGCAGCTCGTCGCCCCGGTCGCCATAGATGCCGACCGCCGAGGCGGAGACCAGGACGTCCGGTCGAACGGGGAGGCGGGCCAGTGATTCGGAAAGGAGTCGGCTGCCGAGGACCCTGCTGCTCCGAATCCGGGCCTTCCGGGCCGGGGTCCAGCGGCCCTCGGCGATGCTCTCACCCGCCAGGTGGACGGCGGCGCTGACGCCAGCCAGCGCCGAGGCGTCGATGGTGCCGGCGGCGGGATCCCACCGGATTTCGCCTGGGCCGGGCGTCCGGCGTACGAGTGGCCTGACCTGCCAACCGGCGGCGGCCAGCGCGGGCGCCATCGCCGAGCCGAGGAGCCCGGAGGCTCCCGACAGGGCGATGGCGCGGGACATCGAAGGGGTCGGTGTCATCATCCCCTTTTACGGCAACCGCGGGGAAAGGGTCCCTCGAGCAGTTACGAGACCGTGAAGGTCGTGGACATGCCGTGAAAGACGTGGGGCTGTCCGTCACCGGCGTCCGGTACGAAGCAGATCAGGCCGTACGTGCCCGGCGCGAGCTCGGCCGTGAAGTTCTGGACCTGCCCCGGATTGATGTCGGTAATGCCGGCGAACGGCACGCCCGGAGGCGGCCCCTGCATCCCGCCCTTCAGCCATGCGGTCCAAGGCTCCATCGTCTGGCCCGCCTCGAGCCGGACGAGCACCACCTCATGCGGCTGCTGCGCCTGGTTGGTGACGACGAAGGTGTGGGTGCCGGCCGTCGGAGGCGGGGTCATGGAGAAGCCGTAGTCGAACAACCCCATCTGGATGTCGCCGCCGGGCAGGGCCGCCACGGGTTCCGTCGTGGGCTGGACCTCCATGCCGAGGATCATCCCCTTGGACAGGTGGGACTTCCCGTCAGGGGAGGGGATCCTGCAGAGCATCGCGTACGTTCCCGGCTCGAGCACGAGGGTCGCGTTCGCCGAGCTCCCGGGGAGCGCGGCGTTCGGTCCACCGGCATTCACGGCCCACGCCGGGGGAGGACCCTCGGTCTTGAGCGCCTCGGTCAGGTCGGCGAGTGTCTTCCCCTCGGTCAGGCGGTAGAACTGGATGTGGTGCAGTTCCTGTCCGCTGTTGACGAGGGTGACGGTCGTGAGGCCGGCGTGGATCGGGGTGGAGGGCAACTGGTAGCCAAAGTCCGTCGCGGTGATGGTCACCTGCTGCGGGGTGGCCTCGGCGGGGGCCCCGACGGGGGCCGGTTCCTTTGCACAGGCGAGGGCGACCAGCGCGACGGGAAGCAGGTGGATGGAGCGCATCGTCAGGGATCCTCCTTTATGTTTGGTTGAAACCCACCGCTGGGAGATACCACGTGTTCCGCACTCTCGCCAGATCCGCCATGTTCGTCGCCCTCACTGCCGGCGGACTCGCCGCACAGGGTTGGGAAGTCTCTCCCTTCCGGCCGCTCGCGCTGCCCGGCCCGAACATGTACAGGACAGGGAGCGGGCGGCCGGGCCCCGGCTACTGGCAGCAGCGGGTGGACTACCGGATCGACGCCACCCTCGACCCTGCGGCCAACGAACTCCGCGGTCGCGAAGTGATCAATTATCAGAACCGCTCCCCCGACGCGTTGCCGTACCTGTGGATGCACCTCGAGCAGAACATGTGCGCCCCGGGCAGCGTCACCTCCCAGCTGGACCAGCCGCCGCTCGTCTTCCTTGGCTCGACCTTCGATTTCTCCTGCCAGGGGTTCGCCGGCGGGATCATCCTCGACTCGGTGCTGGTGGACGGGCGGCCCCTGCGGCCCGTGGTCCACGGCACAACGATGCGGCTCGACCTCCCCGCCGCGCTCGCCGCCGGCGCGTCGGCCGAAATCGTCATCCGGTGGCGGTTCAAGGTGCCGCCCTACGGCGGCGGTCGCATGGGGCACGACGGCACCCTGTACGAATTCGGCCAGTGGTACCCGCGGATGGCCGTCTACGACGACCTCAGGGGCTGGAACCACGAGCCGTACATCGGCGCGGGGGAGTTTTACCTGGAGTACGGCCGGTTCGAGGTGGACCTGACCTTGCCCGCCGGGTATCTGGTGGCCGCCACCGGCACGCTCCGGAATCCGGAGCAGGTCCTCACCGCTGCCCAGCGGAGCCGGCTGGCGCAGGCCGCCGCCTCCACCGCGCCGGTCGCCGTCATCACCAAGGCTGAAGCCGGGCAACCTGCCCGCACCCGCCCAACCACGGACGGTACGCTCACCTGGCGTTTCACGGCGGACAGCGTCCGCGACTTCGCTTTCGCGGCGAGCCCGAACTTCCAGTGGGACGCCAGTGCGTGGGAGGGGGTCATGATCCACACCCTCTACCGCCCTGCGGCGACCCTCTGGGCCGAAGCGAACAAGATGACGAACGAGGCGCTGGCGTACTTCAGCCGGCAGTGGCTGCGCTATCCGTATCCGCAGTTCACCAGCATCGAGGGACCGATCGAGGGGATGGAGTACCCCATGATCACCTTCGACCCCACGGGGCCGACCCGCGAGGACGTGCACTGGGTGCTGGCGCACGAGCTCGGCCACCAGTGGGTGCCGATGGTCGTCGGCTCCAACGAGCGGCTCTACCCGTGGATGGACGAGGGGTTCAACACCTTCATCGACCTCGCCAACGCCGCGCGGTACTTCAAGGGCACCGCCTACGGCGACTCGATCGAGGTGCACCCGCTGCATCTCTACGCCGACCACGCTGTGCCGGGCGAGCAGCCGCTCATCGCGCGGCCGGTGGAGGTGACCGACCTCTTCTGGGCGGGGTACCAGAAGCCGGCGCTCATGATGCAGCTGCTGCGGTACGAGGTCCTCGGCACGGAGCGATTCGACGCCGCGTTCCGGCAGTACCTCAACGCCTGGGCGTTCCGGCACCCCTCGCCGGCCGATTTCTTCCGGTTGATGCGCGACGCGTCCGGCACGGACCTCGACTGGTTCTGGCGCGAGTGGGTCATGACGGCCACCCGGCTCGATCAGGCGGTGGACACGATCGCGAGCGGCCCGCAGGGCGTCACCGAGGTGCGGCTCGCCAGCCTCGGCACCATGATCATGCCGGCCGAGCTGAGGCTCACCTTCGCGGATGGAACCACGGAGGTCGTGCGGCTTCCGGTCGAAATGTGGAACCTCGGCCCGCGCTTTACCTACCGGGTGCGGGGAAAGCCGGCGGTGCGGAGCGCCGAGCTCGATCCGCGGCGCGCGCTCCCCGATGTGGACCGCGCCAACAACCGGTACCCTCGGTGACCCCCCGCGACGCCGGAAACCTCGAGCAGTTCCTGCGCGAGGCGGGCGCGTCGGACACGGTGGTGCGGGGCGGGCTCGAAGTCCTGCTGGTGGGCTGGGAGCGTACCGTCGGGGCGATCGAGTCGGGGTACACCGGGGACTACGAGGATTATCTCGGCGATCTGGACGGGCGCCAACTGCTGGCGCAGGCGCTCGAGCGGGTGACGCCGGACCAGGCCGCCGCCGTCGCGGCGCGGCTGCAGGACCTCGACGACCGGATGCGCGCGGCCACCGTCCCGGTGACGCGCTGCCTCTGGGGGATGATCGTGGCCGACGAGGAGGGATGGAGTCCGGAGGACAACTGGTGGTACTACGCGCGGCCGCTGAGCGGCCCGCCGGCGTTTCTCGAGGAGTTTCCTTCGGGCTAGCCCGTCCGCGGCGGGAACTGCACACCCGCCCGCCGCACCAGCAGCACATCCGTCACGTTGTCCCGCGTCAGGAGGCCGACCAGCGAGCCGCCTTCGTCCACCACGGGCAGCGCCGGCAGCCCGCTCAACCCGAGCCGATTGAGCGCTTCCTCGAACGGCAGTGCCAGCGCCACCGCCGGGACGGCGGCCGTCATGGCCCGCTCCACCGAGGCCCCGCCGCCAAGCTCCGACAACCCGCGTATCAGTCCGTCCCGGGTGAGCATCCCTTCGACGCGTCCCCAGTTGTCCACCACCGGAAACTCCCGCTGCTCTCCCGCAAGGAGGGCATCCACGGCGTGCTGCAGCGTCGCGTGCACCGGGAGCGCCACGAACTTGGTGATCATGAGATCCCGCACCGTCAGCCCCTGGCCCGCCACCCGGGTCTCGACCGCCCCGGTCTCCGCGCCGGCGGCGAGGAAGACGAACACGGAGATCAGGACCAGCACGAAGTTCGACTCGAAACCCCATTCCGAGAAGAAGCCCAGTCCCCAGAGCCCGAGCACGACCGCCCCCACCTGGCCCACCCGGGCGGCGATGCGGGTGGCGCGCTGGAGGCCGAGGCGCATGGCGAGGAGCGCCCGCAGCATCCGGCCGCCATCCATCGGGAAGATGGGGAGCAGGTTGAAGAGGAGCAGGACCACATTGAGCCACATGACCTGCTGCGCGAGCCCCTCATGCCCCGGCTCGAGGCTGGTGCCGTCGAGCGGGGCGCCGGCGACCCGAAGCCCTGCGAAGAGCGCGAGCGCGATGACGAGGGTGACGGCGGGGCCCGCCGCGGCGATGAGCAGCTCCTGTTTCGGCTCGTCGGGCATCCGCTCGAGCCGCGCCAGGCCGCCGATGGGGAGGAGAATGACGTCCGGGGTCCGCACGCCGAAGCGCCGCGCCATCAGGATGTGCCCGAACTCGTGCAGCAGGACGCAGCTGAACAGGGCGAGCAGGAAGACCACCGCCTCCACGGCGGCGGCGCCGCCGCCGTCCGACCAGGCAGACCAGGCCCACCACGCCACGAGGGCGAGGAAGGTGACGTGAATCTTGACGTCGGTGCCGCCGATGCGGCCGATGCGGAACGACCACTGCATGCCTGCTCCCGATCGAGAGGTTACCGAAATCTCACCCCGCGGCGCCCCCGGCGGGAGGCACCCCGGAAGCCGCCGGGCCGCGGATGCTTTCGGGAGGACGCCATGGGCGTTAACATTGAGGCCGATTCTCCAGCAGGAGCACCGCGATTACGACCGTGACGCCGCCGCCCACCACGCCGGCCACCTGGACCCCCAGGGACGCTGAAAAGCTCTACAACATGCCGGGCTGGGGCCTGGGCTTCTTCCGCACGAACGCCGACGGCCACGTGACCGTCCACGCCGACGGCGACCCCGCCCACGGGCTCGACCTCTACCAGCTGGCCATGGACCTGCAGGCGCAGGGCGTCGGCCTTCCGCTGCTGCTTCGGTTCTCCGATATCCTCCGCGCCCGGATCTCCCAGCTCGCCGAGGTGTTCCGGTCGGCCATCGGGGAGTTCGGTTACGAAGGATCCTACACCACGGTCTACCCGATCAAGGTCAACCAGCAGCGGCACGTGGTGCAGGAGATCGTCGAGTTCGGCGCCGCGCACGGCGTCGGCCTCGAGTGCGGGAGCAAGCCGGAGCTGCAGGCGGTGCTCGGGCTGCACGAGAGCACCCAGCACCTGATCGTCTGCAACGGCTACAAGGACGAGGAGTTCATGCGGCTGGCCCTGATGGGGCAGCGGCTGGGCCACCAGGTCTTCATCGTGGTCGAGCAGCTCCACGAGCTGGACCTCCTCCTGGCGGTGGCCGACGAGATGGGGATCGTCCCGACCCTCGGCGTGCGGATCAAGCTCGCCACGGAGGGGTCGGGGCGGTGGGCCAAGAGCGGCGGGGAAAAGTCGAAGTTCGGCCTGAGCGCGGTGGAGCTCATGCGCCTCCTCACCAAGCTCGACCGGCTGGGGCGGAAGGACCTGCTCAAGCTGGTCCACTTTCACCTGGGCAGCCAGATCACCGACATCCGGCACGTCAAGGCGGGACTCGAGGAGATCACCCGCTACTACGGCGAGATCCACGCGATGGGCTTCCACCTGACCCACGTGGACGTGGGCGGCGGCCTCGGCGTGGACTACGACGGCTCCCGCTCGACCCGGCCCGCCAGCGTCAACTACACCATGCGCGAGTACGCGAGCGATGTCGTGTACACCATCGGCACCGCCTGCCGCGAGCGCGATCTCCCGATGCCGCACCTGATCTCCGAGTCGGGGCGGGCGCTGACGGCGCACCACTCCCTGCTGCTGGTCAACGTGATTGACGTCGAGAGCCAGGTCGAGCCGGTCCCGCCGCTCCTCGGCGACGACCCGCACCCGCTGCTGCGCGAAATGGCGGAAAACCTCGACGGGCTCAACATCGAGCGGCTCGACGAGGCGTTTCACGACGCCATCTTCGCCAAGGAGCGGACCAACGAGTACTTCGCGAGCGGCGTCTTCACCCTGCGGGACAAGGCCGACGCGGAGCAGCTCTACCTCTGCACGCTGACCGCCATGCAGCAGTTGCTGGGCGACGACCGCACCTCGCACCCGGAAATCACCGCCCACATCGACGCCACGCTCGTGGACCGGTACTTCTCGAACTTCTCGGTCTTCCAGTCGCTGCCCGACAACTGGGCCATCGACCAGCTCTTCCCGATCATGCCGATCCACCGGCTGGGGGAGCGGCCCACCCGCCGCGGCACCATCCAGGACATCACCTGCGATTCCGACGGCGTCATCGACCGCTTCGCCGGCGGCCGCAAGGGCAAGCCGTCGCTCGAGCTGCACGCCTGCGCCGACGGCGACGCCTACATCCTCGGCATCTTCCTGACGGGCGCGTACCAGGAGATCCTGGGCGACCTGCACAACCTGTTCGGCGACACCAACGCCGTGCACGTGCGGCTGTCGAAGGACGGCGGGTACCAGGTGACCGACCTGGTGCACGGGGACACGGTGACCGAGGTCCTCAACTACGTGCAGTTCCACGCCTCCGACCTGCTGGCCACGTGGCGGCGCAAAGTGACCGCGGCCCGGGATCTCTCCCGGGCCGAGGCGAATTCCTTCATTGCGGATTATGTCGCGGGGCTCGAGGGGTACACCTACCTCGAGGGCGAGGCCTGGCCCGACTAGCGGCTACTTCCGCTGCTCGATCGGGACGAAGCTGCGGGTGTCGGGCCCGGTGTAGACCTGCCGCGGGCGGGCAATCTTCTGCTCGCCGTCGGTGATCATCTCCTCCCACTGCGCCAGCCAGCCGGGCATCCGTCCGAGCGCGAAGAGCACGGTGAAATAGTCGGTCGGGTAGCCCATGGCCTGGTAGATCAGGCCGGAGTAGAAGTCCACGTTCGGGTAGAGCTTCCGCTTGATGAAGTACTCGTCGGACAGCGCGATCCGCTCGAGCTCCACCGCGATTTCCAGCTTCGGGTTCAGCCCCGTCTCCGCGAACACCTCGTCCGCCACCCGCTTGATCAGCTTGGCCCTCGGGTCGTACGACTTGTACACCCGGTGGCCGAAGCCCATGAGCCGCCCCTCGCCCGCCTTCACCCGCTCGATGAACGCGGGGATGTTCTTCTTGTCGCCGATCTCGTCGAGCATGCGGAGCACCGCCTCGTTGGCGCCGCCGTGGAGCGGGCCGTAGAGGGCGGCGATACCGGCGGAAATGGCCGAGAACGGGTCCACGCCGGAGGAGCCGACGCCGCGGACGGCGCTGGTCGAGCAGTTCTGCTCGTGGTCGGCGTGGAGGATGAGGAGGATTTCCAGCGCCCGCTGCAACACCGGGTTCGGCTTGTGGTGCCCGCCGATGCTGAACGTCATGTTGACGTAGTTGCCGATGTAGTCGAGGTCGTTGCGCGGGAACTCGTACGGGAGGCCGCGGGTCTGCCGGAAGCAGAAGGCGGCCAGCGTCGGGATCTTGGCCATCAGGCGGACGCGCTGGATGTAGCGGTTGTCCGGGTCGTGGATGTTCTTGGCGTCGGGGTAGAACGTGGAGAGGGCGCCGACCACGCCGAGGAGCATGCCCATGGGGTGGGCGTCGTAGCGGAACCCCTCGAGGAACTTGATGATGTTGGTGTGGACGTAGGTGTGGAACATGATGTCATGTTCCCACTTGGCCAGCTGCGCCTTGGTGGGGAGCTCGCCCTCGCTCAGGAGGTACGCCACCTCGAGGAAGCTCGCCTTGTCGGCCAGTTCCTCGATGGGGTAGCCACGGTAGCGGAGGATGCCGCGGTCGCCGTCGATGTAGGTGATGGCGCTGCGGCAGGCGGCGGTGTTCGTGAAGGCCGGATCGTAGGTCATCAGGCCGAAGTCGTCGTCCGAGGTCTTGATCTGGCGCAGGTCGATCGCCCGCACCGTTCCGTCGGCGATCGGCAGTTCGTAGCGCTTGCCGGTCCGGTTGTCGATGACGCTCAGGGTTTCGTTCGACACAGCACGGTCCTTATGGTGAGGAGGCGTTGCAGAGACGGGAGTAAACTAGCCGCGCGGCGGGCCGGGGCAAAGCCGGTTACGTTTGTCCGCCGATGACCGCATCGCGTCCCGATTCCCCATCGCTCGCCGAGCGCGCCTCGGGCGCCCTGCTCGCCCACGCAGCCGGCAACGCCCTCGGCGTCCCCACCGAATTCCTTCATACTCCGGACGCGATCCTGGCCGAGTTTCCCGGCGGGCTCCGCGACATCGTCCGGCGGGACACGCCGGAGTCGCCGTTCGACGACGACGTGGCCATGGCCCTCCTGCTGGCGGAGGAACTCCTG
>ENA-UOWG01003668-UOWG01003668.1-activated-sludge-metagenome-genome-assembly--contig:-NODE-3668-length-11436-cov-3.902645_pt1 | contig 11436 bp, 6 predicted proteins | sample MGYA00238147_ERZ761563 | MGnify/ENA primary metagenome ERZ761563 (study PRJEB28884, sample SAMN05720216) | anaerobic digester metagenome | isolation source: active sludge of municipal... | reverse complement strand
CAAGAAGCTCCTTGTCGACCTGGCCAGGGAATGCGACGTCGTCGTCGAGAATTTCCGGCCCGGCACCATGGAGAAGCTCGGCCTCGGCTGGGATGTGCTCAAGGCCGCTAACCCGCGCCTCGTCTACGCGGCCGTGTCCGGTTTCGGACATACGGGTCCCGACGCGCTCAAGCCCGCCTACGACATCCTCGTCCAGGCGCGGGGCGGCGTCATGAGCATCACCGGCTGGCCGGACTCGCCGCCGACGCGCGTGGGCCTCTCCATGGGGGACATCACGGCGGCCGTCTTCGCCGCGGTCGGCGTCGTCGCGGCGCTTTACCAGCGGAAGGAGACGGGACTCGGCCAGAAGGTCGACGTGTCCATGCTCGACTGCCAGCTGGCCATACTCGAGAACGCCCTGGTGCGCTTCCAGGTGGACGGCAAGGCGCCCGAGCCCCTCGGCACGCGGCATCCGACCATCGCCCCCTTCCAGGCTTTCAAGGCGTCGGACGCCTGGTTCGCCGTCGCGGTGGGCAACGACGCGCTCTGGAAGGCCTTCTGTCCCGCCGTCGGGCGCGCCGACCTGTTCGCGGACGAACGCTTCCGGAGCAACGCGGGCCGCGTGCGCAACCTCCACTTCCTCGCGCCCGAGCTCGAGGCGGTTTTCGTGACGAAGAGCGCCGACGAGTGGGTCGCAATCCTCGAGGCGGCGGGCGTGCCGGCCGCGCCCGTCGCGTCCGTCGACAAGGTGATGAAGGACCGCCAGCTCGCCGCGCGGAACATGCTCGTGGAGGCGCCCGACGGGTCGGGCGGCACCGTCCTGATTCCGGGAAATCCGATCAAGATGGAAAGCGTCCCGGAAACGCCGACCCGGCCCGGCGCGCCGGAGCTCGGCGAGCATACCGAGGCCGTACTCGCGCGCGTGCTGAAGCTCGGCGGCGAGGCGATCGCGCGGCTCAAGGCCGAAGGAGCCCTGCCGTCATGAACCGATACGGACCGGAGGGAATCGGGGGAGCCGCCGCGCGCGCGCGGCGTGGCGAGATGCCGCTCGTCGAGCGCGTCGAGCTCGCGCTCGCTCGGATCGAGGCCTTCGAGCCGGAAGTCCTGTCGCTGCTCCCGGAACCCGGAAAGGCGGAGCGCCTGCGCGCCGAGGCCGCCGCGCTCGAACGCCGCTGGCCCGACCCGGCGACAAGGCCTCCGCTTTTCGGAACGCTGCTGGGCGTCAAGGACATTTTCTCCGCGGACGGCTTCGAAACCCGTGCCGGTTCGCGCCTTCCTCCCGAGCTGTTCGCCATGCGCGAGTCCTCCGTCGTGTCCGCTCTGAAACGCTCAGGCGCCCTGGTGCTCGGCAAGACCGTGTCCACGGAGTTCGCATATTTCGCGCCGGGGCCGACGCGCAACCCGGTCGATACGGGGCGCACGCCCGGCGGCTCGAGCTCGGGCTCCGCCGCCGCGGTCGCAGCCGCATTCTGCGAGCTGGCCTTCGGCACCCAGACCATCGGCTCGATCTCCCGGCCCGCGGCCTTCTGCGGCGTGTCGGGCTGGAAGCCGACCTGGGGCCGCGTGGCGGCGGACGGCCTGGTGCCCTTCGCGCCCTCGCTCGACCATGTCGGGCTTATCGGCGCGGACGCGGCGACGCTCGCGGCCGGAGCGGAGCTGATCGATACGGGCTGGGACGCCGCCGCGTGCGCCCGCGCCGCCCGGCGCTTCGAGGCGACGCCTCCCGTGCTGCTCGTTCCCGACGGCCCCTACCTGGCGCAGGCGGACGCCGCGGCGCTCGAGTCCTTCGAACGCTCGCTCGCGCGGCTCGAAGGCGCGGGTTTCCGCGTCGTGCGGACAAGAGCCCTGGGCGACATCGTCGACGTCAACGCGCGGCACCGGCGCATCGCCGCCGCCGAGATGGCCGCGACGCATGCGCCTTGGTTCGACGGCCATCGCGCGCTGTATCACGCGCGCACGGTCGACCTCATCGAGCAGGGGCGCGCCATAGGCGTCGACGAGCTCGCGGCGGACCGCGCGGGCCAGGGCAAGCTCCGCGGCGAGCTCGACGCCGCGCTGGCCCTCGCGGGCGCCGATTTCTGGGTTTCGCCCTCCGCGCCCGGCCCGGCGCCTCGCGGAATCGAGTCCACCGGCGACCCCGTCATGAACCTGCCCTGGACTCACGCGGGCGTCCCGACGCTCGCGCTGCCCTCGGGCGAGAAGCTCGAGGGCCTGCCGCTCGGACTCCAGTTCGCCGGCCGATCCGGAGCCGACGAGGAGCTCCTCGCCGCCGCGGAAGTCCTCGAATCCGCCCTGGCCCGATAAACGAAGAAGAAACCACGGAGGCACGGAGTTAAGGAGCCAAGAGGGAGAGGAGGGAAAAGGGGGACTTGGAATTCTGTTCCCGTTCCCTTATTTCTCACTCTCGTCTCCGTGTCTGCGTCGCTTCGCTCCGCTTTCGGGGGGGAAGGATTGAAGCGCCCGCGCTCTGCGCGGACGACCTCATCCGTGCCTCCGTGGTTTTATTCGTGAATCAGGCGCTGGCTTCCTCCTCGAGGCCGAGGAACTGGCTGCGGTAGAGCTTCGCGTAGAAGCCTTTCGCGGCGAGCAGCTCCGCGTGCGTCCCCTGCTCGACGATGGCCCCCTCGTTCATCACGAGGATGGTATGCGCGTCGCGGATCGTCGACAGGCGGTGCGCGATGACGAAGCTGGTGCGCCCCTTCATGAGCTTCTCCATGCCTTTCCGCACGAGGAGCTCGGTGCGGGTATCGACCGAGCTCGTGGCCTCGTCGAGGATCAGCACCGCGGGGTCGGCGAGGAAGGCGCGCGCTATGGTCAGGAGCTGTTTCTGTCCCTGCGAGAGGTTGGTGGCGTCCTCGTTGAGCACCGTGTCGTAGCCCTCGGGCAGGGTGCGGATGAAGTGGTCCGCGTGCGCGGCTTCGGCCGCGGCGACGATCTCGGCGCCGGTCGCGCCTTCGCGGCCATAGGCGATGTTCTTACGGATCGTGCCGTTGAAGAGCCACGCGTCCTGAAGCACCATACCGAAGGCGCGCCGGAGCTTGCCGCGCGGAAATTCGCGCAGGTCCCGGCCGTCCACGAGGATCCGGCCCCCGGAGACGTCGTAGAAACGCATGAGCAGGTTCACGAGCGTGGTCTTGCCGGCGCCCGTCGGTCCGACAATGGCGACGGTCTCGCCGGCCGGTATATTGATGGAAAGTCCGTCCATGAGGATCCGTTCCGGCGTGTATCCGAATCGTATGGATTCAAAGGCGATCTCGCCGCGAGGGATAAAAGGCGTGTCCGGGTCGGCGGGGTCGGCAGGTTCTTCCGCCTCGTCGAGCACCTCGAACACGCGCTCGGCCGCGGCCATGGTCGACTGGAGGATGTTCGCGATGTTCGCGGTCTGCATGATGGGCTGCGTGAACTGGCGCGCGTACTGGATGAAGGCCTGGATGTCGCCGAGGTCGAGGAGCTTCCTCGTCGCGAGGACGCCGCCGACCACGGCGATCAGTACGTAGCCTGCGTTGTTGATGAACTGCATGATCGGCATGATCATGCCGGTGAGGTACTGGGCTTTCCAGCCGGCCTCGTAGAGTCGCGCGTTCACCGCGTCGAACTCCTCGATCGACTTTTCCTCGCGTCCGAAGGCTTTGACAACCGCGTGGCCGGAATACATCTCCTCCACGTGGCCGTTGAGCGTGCCGAGCTCCTTCTGCTGTGTCTTGAAAAAGCCCTTAGAGCGCGAGGCGATGAGCGCGGTGGCGATCGCGTAGAAGGGCAGGGTGGCCACGGCCACGAGGGTCAGCTGCCAGCTGATGGTGAGCATCATCGCCACCGAGCCGGCCAGGGTGACCACCGAGGTGACGATCTGCGAGAGGCTCTGCTGCAAGGTGTTCGCTATCGCGTCCACGTCGTTCGTCACGCGGGAGAGGATCTCGCCGTGCGTCCTTCCGTCGAGCCACGAAAGCGGCAGGCGGTCGATCTTTCGGTCGATGCGGCGCCTCAGCTCGCGCACTGTCCGTTGGGCCACGCCCGCGGAGATCCACTGCGTCAGGTAGGAAAGAGCCGCCGAGATGGCGTAGAGTCCGAGCAGGACGAGCAGGATGCCGCCGACCTTGTCGAAGTCGACCGCCGCGCCGGGAATGCCGCGCAATTTGGCCATGATGCCTTCGAAGAGGGCGGTGATGGCCTTTCCGAGTATTTTCGGGCCGGCCACCGAGAAGGAGGTGGAGAGGATCGCGAGGACAATGACCGCGAGAAGCGGCCCGCGGCTCGCGCGGAGCTCTCCGAGGAGCCTGCGGAAGCTGCCTTTGAAATCCTTGGCTTTCTCTCCCGGCATCGCGAAGCCGCCAGGGCCATGCCCGCCGCCGAAGGGGCCGCGCCCTCCCCTGGCCGGAGCCGGCGCGACGGACGCCGCGCCAGTCGGTGCCCCGTCCGTTTTTCGCGCGCCTTCGTTCCTGTTTCCGCCGCTCATGCTTCCACCTCCGCGGAGAGTTGGGACTGGACGATCTCGCGGTAGACCTCGTTGCCCGCGAGGAGCTCGGCGTGGGTGCCGATACCGGCCACGCGGCCCTCGTCGAGCACCACGATCCGGTCGGCGTCCACGATGGTGCCGACCCGCTGCACGACCATGATGACGGTCGAGCCCGCGGTCTCGGCCTTCAGCGCCTCGCGGAGCCTTGCGTCCGTGCGCGCGTCGAGCGCGGAGAAAGTGTCGTCGAAGAGGTAGATCGAGGGATCGCGCGCCACGGCACGGGCTACCGCGAGCCGCTGGCGCTGGCCGCCTGAGACATTGGTGCCGCCCTGCGTCACCGCCGCGCCGAGGCCGCCTTCCATACCATCGACGAAGTCCACGGCTTGGGCCACCGAGAGCGCGCGTCGCAGCGCCGCGTCATCCGCGGCGTCCGCTCCGAAGCGTAGGTTGTCCGCGACGCTGCCCGAGAACAGCATGGCCTTTTGCGGCGCGTAGCCCAGCCGCGCGCGCAGCTCCGCCTGTCGGTATTCCCGCACGTCGACGCCGTCGACGAGAACCGCGCCCGAGCTGACGTCGTGGAAGCGCTCGATGAGGTTGAGGACGGTGGTTTTGCCGGACCCGGTGGATCCGATGATCGCCGTGACCTTGCCCTCCTCGGCGACGAAGGAGACGCCGCGGAGCGCCATTTCCTCGGCGCCCGGATAGCCGAAATCCACGTTCCGGAATTCGACCCGGCCTGAGCGCGCGGGCGGCGCGGCGGGACGGTCCGGGTCGAGGATCGAGTCGCCGGTTTCCAGCACTTCGTTGATGCGCAGCGCCGAGGCCGAGGCGCGCGGTACCATGATGAAGATGACCGAAACCATGACCACCGAGAACATGATCTGCATGGAATACTGGATGAAAGCCATGAGCGAGCCGATCTTCACGCCGCCTGAGTCGATGGCGAGCCCGCCGAACCAAACGATGGCGATGGTGGTCAGGTTCATCACCAGCATGACGAAGGGGAAGAGGAGCGAGACGAGCCGGTTGACCTTGAGGGTGACTTCGGTAAGTTCGCGGTTCGCATCCTCGAAACGTCCCTGCTCGTAGGCCACGCGGTCGAAGGCGCGGATCACCCGGATGCCGGAAAGCTTCTCGCGGAGGACCCGGTTGAGCGTGTCGAGCTTCCTCTGGATCGTGGTGAAGAGCGGCAAGCCTTTCGCCGCGATGGCGGCGATGGCCGCGACCAGCACCGGAATGGCTACAGCGAGCATCCAGGCCAGCTCGGGTTCCTTCGACACCGCCATGATGAGGCCGCCGATCGCCATGATTGGCGCCATGGCCATCATGCGCAACATCATGAAGAGCACCTGCTGGACCTGCGTCACGTCGTTCGTGGTGCGTGTGATGAGGCTCGCCGCGCCGAAACGGTCGATGCCGTCGAGCGACCACGACGTGACGCGGCGGAAGATGGACGAACGGAGCTCGCGACCGAAGCCGAGGGCTGCGCGCGAGGCGAGGTAGCCGCCGACCAGGTTGGTCGCAATGCCCGCGAGCGCGAGCAGGAGCATCCATCCGCCTGTCCTCCAGATGAAGGGAATGTCGCCTGTGGCGATGCCCTCGTCGACGATGTCCGACATGAGCGTGGGCAGGCTCAGGTCCGCGATCGACTGGGCGAACACGAGGACGAGCACCGCTGCGATCGAAGGCGCGTAGGGTCCGAGCCGCCTGAACAGCTTCAGCATTTGTGGTGGGTCTCCTTGCAGCGGTCGGTCGACCGCGTTTCCGCGAAGTATGCCGCGCTGCGCGCGAGCAGCGCGGCGAGGGTCCGGGCGTCCTCGAAGCCCAGGTGATCGACGAGGCCCTCGGTCTCTGCGACGGCGCGCGCGCGCATCGCCCCGGCGAGGGCCAATCCCGCCTCGCTCGCGCGTATCCGGAGCGCCCTGCGGTCTTCCGGATCGCTTGCCCGCTCGACGAGGCCTCGCGCCGCGAGCGAGTCGACGAGGCGCGATACGGTAGGCGGCCGGACCGCGAGCAGCTCGCAGAGGTCGACGACGCGCAGCCCCGCGTTCCCCGTCCGGGGTTCGGAGGCGAGCAACCTGAGCAGCTTGAACTCCGCGTGGCGCCCCGGATCGGCGCCGGGATGCCAGCGCCGGGCCATGAAGCCGAAAACCGAATCGAGCAGGGCTTTCGCGATTTCCGCGCGCCCGGCCTCGACGCTTCCTCCCGACCTTCCGCCGGGACGTCCCGAGCTTGCCGGCATCTTTTTCTCCTATCCATGGAAATAGCAAGGCTAATAGTTACCAAAGCTAATTATAACCAACGTTGCTTGGCGCGACAAGCCTTCGCGGCATCGGCCGAGACCCCATGCGCGCGCCTGTCGACCTTCCACACGGAATTTCCCTTAACCCGGCGCCCGCTCTGGAAATCGAAACCGGAAAGGTTACACTATGCTCCATACGGTATGGTACCGGTCGGCCGCGGATCCGACGGGTGGAGGCAACGCGAATGGCGGCTACGGTCGGTACGAAGGGCTTGCGGGCGGTCATAAATGTGGACGAGGACAAGTGCGTCAACTGCCACATGTGCATCGCGGTCTGTCCCGTCAAGTATTGCATCGACGGCTCCGGAGAAAAGGTCAGGATCATCGATAACCTTTGCATCGGTTGCGGGAGCTGCATCGAGGCCTGCACGCACGATGCCCGTTCGATAGCGGACGACGCCTCCGCCTTCTTCGAGGCCTTGCGTCGCGGCGAACAGATGGTCGCCATCGTCGCGCCGGCCCTCGTGGCCAGCTACGGCGAACTCGGACCGCATCTTCTGGGCTGGCTCAAGCGCCTCGGCGTCAAGGCCTTCTTCGACGTCGGTTTCGGGGCGGAGCTTACCGTGGCGTCCTACCTCGACCACGTCGACCGCAACGCGCCGCCCGTGGTCATCGCCCAACCCTGCCCGGCCATCGTCAGCTACGTTGAGATCTACCGCCCCGAGCTCCTTCAGCACCTGGCGCCCGCCGACAGTCCGATGCTCCACACCGTCAAGATGATCCGCGAATTCTATCCGCGCTACGCGGGACACAAGATCATGGTGGTCTCGCCCTGCGCGGCCAAGCGCCGCGAATTCGACGAGACGGGACTCGGCGACTTCAACGTGACCGTGAAATCGCTCGACGCCGTCATCAGGGAACGGAAGATCGAGCTCGGGAAGGAGGAGCCGGCCGCCTACGAGAATCCGCCCGCCGAGCGCGGGGTCGTCTTCTCGACGCCCGGAGGCCTCCTCCGCACCGCGCTCCGCGAGCGGCCGGGCCTGGCCGCGGTCGCCCGCAAGATCGAAGGTCCCGAGCTCATCTACCCCTACCTCGACACGCTCGCTTCCTCGATACGACAGGGCAAGAATCCGCTCCTCGTGGACTGCCTCAACTGCGCCTACGGCTGCAACGCCGGTCCCGGCACGCTCAACGTGGGCCGCAACCCCGACGAGTTCGAGTACAACGTCGAGGCGCGCCGCGAGGAAGTCGAGAAGGCACACGGTACGGGCAAGCTCTCGGCGTCGGCCGCCGCCCGCAAGGTACGGAAGGTCTTCGGGAAATTCTGGCGACGCGATCTGTATGCGCGGAGCTATGTGGACAGGTCGGCCGCCCACCGCGTCGCCCGGCCGAACGATGCCGAGTTCAAGGCCATCTACCTCTCGATGAAAAAGAAGGAAGAGAAGGATCACCTGAACTGCGCCAGCTGCGGCTACAAGACCTGCGAGGGCATGGCGATCGCCATCCACAACGGGCTCAATCGCCGGGACAACTGCCACCTCTACCGCCAATACCTGATCGAGGAGGAGAAGTCGACCATCGAGTCCGCCGCGATCCGCCTCAGGGCCGAAGTCGAGAGCTCGAAGGGCATGGTGGGACGCATCCGCGAAACCGTCACCCGGCTCGACGAAGGCAGCCACTCGCAGTTCGCGGCCATCGAAGAGTCCTCGGCCGCCGTCGAGCAGATGATCGCGACGCTCGGCAACGCCTCGCGCATCGCAGAAGGAAAGCGCAGCCAGATGGATACGCTCTCCGCTACCGCGCGCGTGGGCGAAAGGGATATGGCCTCCACCGTGGATGCCATCAAGCGCGTCTTCCAGTCGGTGGCGGGCATCGGCGAGATGGCCGGCGTCATCCGGGACGTCGCGGACCGCACCAACCTGCTTTCCATGAACGCGGCCATAGAAGCCGCGCACGCGGGCGACTCGGGCCGCGGCTTCGGCGTCGTGGCAGGCGAGATCCGCAAGCTCGCGGAGGCCACCGGCGGCAACGCCTCGCGCATCGAGACCTCGCTCAAAGGCATCCTCGACCAGATGCGTTCGTCCGACGAGCTTTCGCGCCGCACCGGCGAGGCGGTGCGGAAGATCGCCGAGGACGTGCACGCCATGGCCGACGAGATGGCGGCCCTGCTCGATTCCATGTCCGAGATGGCTTCCGGCGGCTCGCAGGTCGTCCAGGGCGTCGAGGCCATGCGCGACGTGTCGATGCAGGTCAAGGCGCTCTACGACCAGGCGACAGGCGAGCTCGGCGGCATCCTTGGCGCGCTCGAGCGGATCGCGGGGATCTCGGAGGAGAGCCGGCACAGCGTAGAAGCGTGAAAAGGGCCGGCCGACGCTTGACTGCCTGAGCCCCGCGGCGCGAACATCCAGACCCATGAAGCCGTTCAAGGTACACGCGCCGTTCGAGCCGTCAGGTGATTTACATGCCGCCGAAGGCGGCAACATACAACCGTTTCCCTGCAAAACGCCCGAGGGTCCCAACCGGTTCGGCGTCAGCGCGCCTGCGGAGGCAAAATGAAGCCGTTCAAGGTACACGCGCCGTTCGAGCCCTCGGGCGATCAAGGAGAGGCGATCGCGAAGCTGGCCGCGGGCATCCGCGCCGGCCACCGCTACCAGACCCTCAAGGGCGTCACCGGCTCGGGCAAGACCTTCTCGATGGCCAAGCTCATCGAGGAAGTCCAGATGCCGACCCTGGTCATCAGCCACAACAAGACGCTCTCCGCCCAGCTCTTCCGCGAGTTCAAGGACTTCTTCCCCGAGAATGCGGTCGAGTACTTCGTCTCGTACTACGATTACTACCAGCCCGAAGCCTACGTCCCGACCCGCGACCTCTACATCGAGAAGGACGCTTCCATCAACGACGAGATCGAGCGGCTTCGGCTCTCGGCCACCCGGAGCCTGATGGAACGCAAGGACGTCATCATCGTCGCCACCGTCTCGTGCATCTACGGCCTCGCGACGCCCGAGGTCTATCGCGAGATGACGGCCAAGATCCGCGTGGGCGAGGAGCTCGACCGCGAGGCCCTGAAGCGCGAGCTCGTGACGCTGCAGTACGAGCGGAACGACTCGGTGCTCGAGCGGGGGCGCTTCCGCGTGCGCGGCGACGTCATCGAGATCTGGCCAGCCTACGCCAACGAGGCCTACCGCGTCGACCTCGACTTCGACCGGGTGGAGCGCATCCGCCGCTTCGAGCCGGTCTCGCAGGAATGGCTCGAGGAGCTCGACGCCGCCGTCGTCTATCCGGCCAAGCAGTTCGTCATGCCCGAGCGCATGGTCCGCGACGCCCCCGGCTTCATCAAGGACCAGCTCGAGGAGCGCCACGCCGAGCTCGAAGGGAAGGGCAAGCTGGTCGAGGCCCAGCGCCTGCGCACCCGCGTCGAGTACGACATCGAGCTGCTCGAGGAGATGGGCTACTGCCCCGGCATCGAGAACTACTCGGCGCCGCTTTCGGGCCGCGCGCCGGGTTCGCGCCCGAGCGTGCTGCTCGACTACTTCCCCCGGCCCTTCCTGACCTTCGTGGACGAGAGCCACGTAACCCTGCCCCAGGTGGGGGCCATGTACGCGGGCGACCGCTCGCGCAAGGGCAACCTCGTGGACTACGGCTTCCGCCTGCCCTGCGCGCTCGACAACCGGCCGCTCAGGTTCGAGGAGTTCGAATCCGTCATCGACCGCACGGTCTACGTGTCGGCGACGCCGGGCGCGGCCGAGCTCGCCAAGAGCGCGGTGGTGGCCGAGCAGGTCATACGCCCGACCGGCCTCGTGGATCCGGAGCTCGTGGTGCGCCCGAGCGAAGGCCAGATGCAGGACATCTACGGCGAGATCCGCGCGCGCATCGCCAAGGGCGAGCGGAGCCTCGTGCTGACGCTCACCAAGCGCATGGCCGAGGAGCTGTCGGAATACCTGGCGGGCCTCGGGCTCAAGGTGCGCTACATCCATTCCGAGGTGGAGACCATCGAGCGCGTCGAGATCCTGACCGCGCTCCGGAACGGCGACTACGACGTGCTCGTGGGCATCAACCTGCTGCGCGAAGGCATCGACCTTCCCGAGGTCTCGTTCATCGCCATACTCGACGCGGACAAGATCGGCTTCCTCCGCTCGGCGACCAGCCTCATCCAGATCATCGGGCGCGCGGCGCGCAACGCCGCCGGAACCGTGGTCATGTACGCCGACCGGATGAGCGACGCCATGCGCACGGCCATCGACGAGACCACACGGCGCCGCGCCATCCAGGTGGCTTGGAACGAGGCGCACGGCATCACCCCCACCACCGTGAAGAAGGCTGTGCACGACATCCTCCAGCGCCACAAGGAGGAGCGGGAGACCACGGCCGCGTTCGAGATCGAGGAGCTCAAGAAAGGCCACAACCTGCTGGTGCCGGCGCAGAAGAAATCGCTTATAAAGGCGCTCGAGGAGCAGATGCTCGAGCACGCCAAGAACCTCGAGTTCGAGCAGGCGGCCCTCATCCGCGACGAGATCGAGCGCATCGGGCGGAACGAGGCGTAGCCGGAATTCCGCGCCAAGTCGCCGAAGCGCGGCGCGGCTGGACGTTCAGGCGTCGGGCGAGGCGGGCGCGGCGGGCGCGGCGGGCGCGGCGGGCGCGGCGGGCAAGGGTGTCGCGCTTTCGCCTTCCGAGGCGAGCGTCGAGCCGGGCTCGGCGGGCGGCGCTGCCGGGGGAGCGGCGCCGCCCGCGCCCGTCACGCGCGCGATATTCCCCGCGAAGCCCG
>ENA-UOWG01003666-UOWG01003666.1-activated-sludge-metagenome-genome-assembly--contig:-NODE-3666-length-11442-cov-3.502503_pt1 | contig 11442 bp, 6 predicted proteins | sample MGYA00238147_ERZ761563 | MGnify/ENA primary metagenome ERZ761563 (study PRJEB28884, sample SAMN05720216) | anaerobic digester metagenome | isolation source: active sludge of municipal... | reverse complement strand
GCTGCCAACTGCAGGATGCTGGTAGCGGGAAAAATTCCTGCCGGCTTTCAAATGTTGCTGCAGCAGCACTTTGGTGGTAACGACTGGCTGAGGGAGCTACAGCCGGAAGTTCATTTTGCAGCAGCGCCGTCTGCCGAAAAGGAAATCTTCATTCAAAAGGACGATGCGCTGCAATCGGCTATCCGCATGGGCAGGGAGATGTTCAACAGGAACCATCCCGACTTTATCGCAATGCATTTCCTCAACACCCTGCTTGGCGGTTACTTTGGTTCGCGGCTCATGAGCAACCTGAGGGAGGACAAAGGCTTTACCTATGGAATTGGTTCAGGCATAGTGCCTTTCGACCATTCGGGATTCTTTTTCATCAGTGCCGAAGTAGGCAGCCAGGTAACAAGGCAGGCTGTGCAGGAAATTGAAAACGAGCTCAATAAACTTTGCAGTGAGGATGTAAATGAAAAAGAACTTGAGCTGGTGCGGAATTACCTGCAGGGATCGTTTCTTCGCAGCATCGACGGGCCTTTTGCCTTGGCCGACCGTTACCGCGACGTGCTGCTTTCGGGTTATGATATGAATTACTACAACCAAATGCTTGAGATCGAACGAAACATCACACCCCGCCAACTGCGCGAACTTGCCGCACGGTATCTCAATCCGAAAGAAATGTACCTTTTGATAGCCGGCAAACAAGCCTGATTCATACTTTTTTTAGTACATTTATCGTTTGCTAATTGGTAAGATTCCTCACCCACTGATGAAAAAACGGCTGATAGTAATATTATTTCCCTTTTTCCTTTTGCTGAATTATGCAAGGACATCAGCGCAAGACTATCAGTGTGTACAAACTGACCCGGCTACCGGAACTGTCACTATCACATGGACTCAGGGAAGTTTGTCAGGAATTGATCACTACGAGCTCCTTTGGGGAACTTCTCCCGGCATCTATAACGATTCAACCGTGATCATGCCATCAGGACCTGTGATGAGTTATTCACTAACGGGAACCAACGGAAATAGTTCCATTTACTATATACTGATACGTGAATACACCATTTTCGGTATTAATTATTACCCCATTGCTTCAAACATCTTCCTCACGGTTACGCCCATTGATGCCGGCATTGCCAGGCTCGACTGGAATCCTTCGGGTATAAACCCCACAGGTTACTACTACGTTCAGCGGGAGGAAAACAATTCATGGCGCACGATTGACAGCGTTTATCACTCATTTTCCAGCGCCGTCTATTCATATATTGATACTGTTTCGTCGCCGTTTTGTGATACAACCATGATCAAATACCGAACGCTGTTCCTCGACTCACTCAATACCTGTACCAGTATCTCAAATGTTGACTCCGGCCAGTTCTACGACCGATACCCGCCATCGAACCCCACGCTCGATACGGTGAGCATTTACTACGACCCTTCGGGTTTCTTCGTTTGTCCCATCATAGGCTGGGTGAAAAGTCCGCAGCGCGATGTTGCCGGATATATCGTTTATCGCTGGAATGCTGCGAACAACAGCTACGATTCCATTGCCACTGTTAGTGCCGATTCATCCACTTACATTGATCTGAGTATTGGCGCCCTGGTTACCTGCCTCGATCCGCAAACATACGCCCTTGCTGCCATTGACAGTTGCGGAAACACAAGCTACGGCACATTTATGAATGCCCCGCACAGTATCGCTTTGCAGGTGATGAACGACATCGACCCATGTGATAAAAAAGTTACGCTTAGTTGGAATGAGTATGACAATATGCCGGGAGGACTGGCAGGTTACGAAGTTTTCCGGGGTATAAACAGTGTGATGAATTTCTCCCTCATTCAAAACCTGGCGCCGGGCGATACTACTTACACCGATTTCTTTGATTTTGCCGACGGCTATTCATACACCTATCTCGTTAGGGCAATCAGTACAAACGGCATTTCAAGCAGCTCATCGTGCCGGCAGATCAAGACCTATCACGGCCCCATACTTCCCGATACGGTTTACATCGAACATGCCACCGTTGTGAACGATGACTTTGTCAACCTGAAATACTATTACTCACCGCCAAACACCATCCGCAAATTAGTACTCCAGCGCAGGGAAATGCCGGGTGGAACATTCACTCCCTTAGATTCGCTGCAGGCGCCGCCGGGTGGCTTTTTGCCGGTGGAATGGGAGTTTAACGACACCTCAGCCATGGTGCATTATCTCAGTTACGAGTACCGTATCATGATTCAGGATACCATGTGCACACAGGCCATCGATTCTTCGGCCAACGAAGCGCGTTCTATATTGCTCACTGCTTACATCGCTGACGACACCCATAACCAGATCACCTGGAATGCTTATAAAACCTGGTACGGAGGCGTTGCACGATACGAAGTGTTTCGCAATATCGACGGGGCAAACGACCCTGCAAATCCCATTGCTACAATTTTCAGCGATACACTTTATGTTGACGATGTAACCAACATAAGCCGCACGGCAACCGTTTGCTACAGGGTTGAGGCGGTTGAAGGCCCCGGTAACCCGGTTGTAAGCAATGAACGTTCGGTTTCGAACTGGGCCTGCGTGCTTCGCGACCCGCTGTTCTATATGCCCAATGCCTTTAAGCCCAACAGCACCAACAACAATCTGTTCAGGCCTGTTGCCACGTTCGTGGAACCATCCAGTTTTCATATGCAAATTTACAGCCGCTGGGGACAACTGATGTTCGAAACCGATGATATGCTCACCGGGTGGGACGGCACCATGAACCGGCTGCCGGCGCCGGCAGGCGTATATGCCTGGGTAGTGAATTACCGGTCGCTGCTTGGCAAACAATATACCAGGCGAGGGTTTGTTACCCTGCTTCGCTGATGACAATTGGGCAGGAATGGAACCCTTAGCATTCAGTGAGGATTAACAATTTGATTTATATCGTATTAACCAAATCCCGGCGCCCTTACAAACTACGGTTTTCATTACGTTTGCTTAACAATTTTTAAGTAAAGGCTTACGCTAAAATTAATACCTTTGCACCTTTCAAAAAAAAGGCTATGTTCTCTGATGATGCAAAATTCGTAGGTGAAGGCCTGACGTACGATGACGTTTTGCTGGTACCGGCCTATTCCGAAATACTCCCGCGCGATGTTGACATTTCTACCCGGCTTTCCAGGGGTATCAGCATGAACATCCCCATCGTGTCAGCAGCCATGGATACGGTTACCGAATCGGTTATGGCCATTGCCATGGCACAGGAAGGCGGCATAGGCGTTTTGCATAAGAATATGTCAATCGAAGACCAGGCTACCGAAGTGCGCAGAGTAAAACGCGCAGAAAACGGCATGATCCTCGATCCCATCACCCTCCACGAAAGCGCCCTGGTATCCGATGCCTTAGAAATCATGCACGAACACAGTATCGGCGGCATCCCCGTGGTGAATAAATCAGGCAAATTAGTTGGCATCATCACCAACAGGGATTTGCGCTTCGAGCGTAACCCCGAAAGGCCGGTTGCCGAGGTTATGACAAAGGAGAACCTCATCACTACCACCGAGTTTACCGACTTCGAAAAAGCTGCCGACATCCTGCAGGAGCATAAGATCGAAAAACTGCCCGTTGTTGATAAAGACTTCAGGCTTGTAGGGCTTATTACTTACAAGGACATCATCAAGATAAAAGCCCGCCCCAATGCCTGCAAGGATGAGCATGGCCGCTTGCGGGTTGCAGCCGCTGTAGGCGTTACCTCCGATACCCTTGACAGGGTGAGTGAACTGGTAAAAAACTCAGTGGATGCCATTGTAATTGATACCGCGCACGGCCACTCGAAAGGCGTTATGGATATGGCCAGGCGTGTGAAGAAACACTTCCCCGACCTTCAGCTTATCATTGGAAACATTGCCACCGCCGAAGCAGCCATTGACCTCATGAAAGCCGGCGCCGATGGCGTGAAAGTAGGTATTGGCCCGGGTTCAATCTGCACAACCCGCGTCATTGCAGGAATAGGGATGCCACAGCTATCAGCCATCTACGAAGTTGCCAAAGCACTCAAAGGCAGCGGCATTCCGGTGATTGCCGACGGCGGCATACGCTACACCGGCGACATTGTAAAAGCCCTTGCGGCAGGCGCCAGCAGCATCATGGCAGGCTCTCTGTTTGCCGGCGTTGACGAATCACCGGGCGAAACCATCATCTTCGAAGGCCGCAAGTTTAAGACCTACCGTGGCATGGGCTCCATCGAAGCCATGCAGAAAGGTTCAAAAGACCGTTACTTCCAGGATGCCGAAGACGACATTAAAAAGCTGGTTCCCGAAGGCATCGTGGGAAGAGTGCCTTACAAAGGATCGCTGTCGGAAGTGATCCATCAGATGGTGGGCGGCCTGCGCGCCGGCATGGGATATACCGGCTCACAAAATATCAGCACACTGCAACAAGCCAGATTTATTAAAATAACCGCCGCCGGAGTGGTCGAAAGCCACCCGCACGACATCACCATTACCCGTGAGGCTCCTAATTACAGCAGGTAATCCGGTGTGGATGAATTGCACCTGACTGTAAAGCCAAACAATTACTAAAATCAAGATAACCAACCAAAAAATTCCGAAATACTCATGAAACGTTCGGCTTTAAACCTTACAATTATTGCCTTATTATTGATACCGGGGTTTACCTATGCCCAATCAAGCGCAAACGACCCCGTATTGCTCGAAGTAGCAGGTGAAAAAATCACGCGCAGCGACTTCCTGAACGTATATCAGAAAAACAATGTGAAGGACGAAGCCCTTGATGCCAAAGCGCTGGAAGAATACCTCGAACTCTATATCAATTTCAGGTTAAAAGTGAAGGAAGCCACCGAACTCGGCTTGGATACGCTGCGTTCGTTCCGCGAAGAACTGGCAGGATACCGTAAACAACTTTCGGCACCATACATGGTTGATGATCAGGCTGTTGAATCGCTCGTTAACGAAGCATACCAGCATAAGCAGTTCGACATCAGAGCCAGCCATATACTGGTACGTTGCGACCGGCGTGCCTCCCCTGCCGATTCACTGGCTGCCTGGAACAAAATCATGTCGATGCGCAAACGTATTCTGAAAGGTGAAAACTTCGGCAAAGTTGCAGCCGAAAATTCCGATGATGAATCGGCCAGAGACCGCACCGTACAAGGCCGACAGGTGAAAGGCAACAAAGGCGACCTGGGATATTTCACTGTTTTCGATATGGTCTACCCTTTCGAACAGGCAGCCTATAACACCAAAGAAGGCGAAATGTCGATGCCGGTGCGTTCCGATTACGGCTATCATCTTATAAAAGTCCTGGCAAAGAAACCGGCCATGGGCAAGGTTCAGATCGCACATATCCTGTTGCTTTTCCCTCCTAAAGCCACTGCCGCCGACTCCGTTAAAATGGCTGATTCGGCACAGATGGTTTATGAACTGCTGCGCAACGGCGGCGACTTTGCTGCCTTGGCCAAGCAATACTCCGGCGACAAAAGCACTTCCGATAAAGGCGGTGTATTGCCCTGGTTCGGCGTTAACCGCATGATACCCCAATTCATTGATGCCATCCGCGAACTTAAAACCGCCGGCGACTATTCGGCGCCGTTTATTTCGGACTTTGGCTGGCACATTATCAAACTCGTTGACCGTAAACCTGTTGGCTCGCCCGAAGACGAACGCAACGACATAAAACAGAAGGTCACCAAAAGCGACCGTACCGTTGTATCGCAGCAATCATTTATTGACAAAGCCAAAAAAGAGTTTGGTTTCACCGAAAACATCGCCGCTGCCGATAAGATATCATCCTTTGTTGATGCATCGGTATTTGCCGGCAAATGGGCCGTACCCGCCAATGCCATCCTTAACGAAACGCTTTTCACCATCGGCGATAAGAGTTACAGCCAGGCCGACCTTGCCAATTACATTGCCGCACACCAGCGCCAGGGCGACACGCTGCACATACCCACATTTGTGCAGGCGCAGTACAAATTGTTCCGCGACGAAAAATGCCAGGCCTATGCTGACAGCCAGCTCGAAAACAAATACCCTGATTTCCGCGCCCTGATGCGCGAATACCACGATGGCATCCTGCTGTTTGACTTAACGGATAAGAAAGTATGGTCGAAAGCCATCAAGGACACCACTGGCCTGCAAAATTTCTACAACGAGAATAAAAACAATTACCTGTGGGACGATCGTGCCGATGTAACCACTTACACTTACGATGACCCGAAAACGACCAAGCTTTTGAAGAAGTATGCAAAAAAAGGCCTTTCGTTTGAAGAGATACTTCCCAAATTCAACCACGATACTGTTGAAGTAATCTCAGCCGTAAGAAAGAAATACCTGAAAGGTGAAAACACCGTTGTTGATAGCCTTGGCTGGAAAAAAGGCATTTATCCCGGATTAAAGAATACCGACGGGAAACAGCTTTTCATCGTAATCAATGACATTGTGGTTAAAGAGCCTAAACAACTCAACGAAGCCAAAGGAATCATCACTGCCGATTATCAGAACTTCTTAGAACAGGAATGGATTAAGGAACTTCGTAAGAAGTATCCCTACAGCGTTCATCAGGATGTTCTGAAATCCATCACGCAAAACCAGTAATGCGCAAGGTTTTCAACATAATTGCACTGCTTCTCCTGCTTTCGTCATGCAGCCTTTTGCCGGGTCGCAGCTCCGACAAGATTGCGGTTGCCCGGGTTAACGACGCCTATCTTTACCGCGACGACCTGGCAGGTGTTGTTCCTGCCGGTACAGCCAGCCAGGACAGTACCGATCTTGTTAAAACCTTTATAAACAACTGGATACGTCAGCAACTCCTGCTTCAGCAGGCCGAGAACAACCTTAGCAGCGACAAAACCGACTTCACCAAAGAACTTGAACAGTACCGCAACTCACTCATCATCTACCAGTACGAGTCGGAACTGGTGAGGCAGAAGCTTGATACGGTGGTTTCGCCGGGCGAGATCGCCGAATATTATGCTGCCCACCAGGCAAATTTTCAGCTCCGCGAGAATATTGTGAAGGCTGCTTACGTTATCATTCCTGTAAATTCGCCTGTAATTGGCAGGATGCGCAACCTGCTGCGGAGCGAGAGTAACAAAGACCATGAAGCGCTCGAAAGCCTTTGCCAGGAACATGCGGACAACTTTCGCCTCGACCTTGAATCATGGATGCCTTTCAGCGACCTGCAAAAGGCCGTGCCACTCTCGGCAGGTGACCAGGAAGACTTCCTCAGCGCCAACCGGTATTTCGAGGTTCAGGACTCCACAAGCCGTTACCTGGTGAGGATTTTTGAATACAAAACCAAGGAGAGCGTTTCGCCTTTAAGCTTCGAAACCAGCAATATACGATCGGTTATCCTCAATAAGCGCAGGTTTGAACTACTTTCGCGGCTCGAAGAAGACCTCTTTAAAGATGCCCTCAGCAAAAAGAAATTTGAAATTTATTAAATCCAGACGCTCCGAATGAAAAATATAGCTATCACCACATTGTTCCTGTTCACAATGATCTTTTCCACTGCCGTAAAAGCCCAGGACAAGGTGATTGATGAGGTTATTGCTGTTGTCGGGAGCCATCCCATTCTCTATTCCGACGTGGAAGCACAATACATGCAAATGAGAGCTCAAATGAATGTTAGCGATGCCGCCGCCGCCCGCTGCCAGATTTTTGAACAGATGCTGTACCAGAAGCTGCTCCTGTACCAGGCTGAGATTGACAGTATTACCGTTGACGATGAGCAGGTAAATGCCACGCTTGATCAGAAGCTGCGCTACTATATCCAGCAATTCGGGTCGCAGGAAAAATTAGAAGATTTTTACGACAAGTCCATCCTCGAAATCAAGGAGGAATTCCGCGAGCCCATACGAGAACAATTACTCTCCGAACAGGTACAGGGAAAAGTAACAGAAAACATCAAAAGCACGCCTACCGAGGTGAAGAAATTCTTTGAGAAAATTCCCGCCGACAGCATTCCGGTTATCCCGATGAAATATGAAATTGCCCAGATTGTGAAAGAGCCGGATGTGAATGCCGAAGAATTAAACGCTTCGAAGGCCAAAATCACGGCACTGCGCGACAGGATAATGAAAGGTGAAAAATTCAATACACTGGCAGTATTGTATTCCGAAGACCCGGGCTCGGCTGCCAAGGGCGGCGAACTGGGACTCTTTGGCCGTGGCGATATGGCGCCCGAGTTCGAGTCGGCAGCATTCGGACTCAAAAACAAAGGCGATGTTTCGGAAGTGATAAAATCCAAGTTCGGTTATCATATCATACAACTTATCGAACGCCGCGGCGAATACATCAATGCACGCCATATTCTCATCATCCCCAAAGTGTCGCCCCTCGACCTGGTGAAAGCAAAAAACGACCTCGACAGTATTGCCGGCCTCATTGCAAAGGACAGCATCTCTTTCGAAAAAGCAGCATTGAGGTTCAGCGACGACCCGGGAAAAGTGAACGGCGGTTTGCTCATCAACCCTGCCTCCAGCAACTCTGTGTTCCCCGCCGACCAGCTCGACCCCAAGGTGTTTTTTGTGGTTGACAAGCTCAAAGTGGGTGAAGTATCGTCAGCAGTGCCTTACACCACCGAGGACGGAACATCGGCATACCGCATCCTGAAACTTGTTTCGCGCACCGAACCTCATAAAGCCAACCTCAAAGACGACTATAACCAGTTGCAGGAATGGGCGCTTAACGAGAAAAAAGGACTGGCTGTGGCCAAATGGATAAAGGAAAAATCGAAATTAGCCTACCTGCGCATCGACGAACCTTATAAAAACTGCACCTTCCAATATGACTGGAACCAGCAGGCAAAGTAATCCTTTCATTTCCTCCCGGTTTACATTCTGTTTATTGCTGATCCTTTATATCCAAACTGTCGCCAACCCATGAATCCATATAAGTCCGATACTGAGGCCCTTGATGCTTTTACACTGAAATACAATGAACTGCGCAACGAAATAGGAAAAGTGATCGTGGGGCAGGACGAAGTGTTGAAAAACCTTCTCATTGCCATTTTCAGCAAAGGCCACGGCTTGCTGGTGGGTGTCCCCGGCCTTGCCAAAACGCTGATGGTGAATACGCTGAGCAGGGTGCTCGGGCTGTCGTACAGCCGCATACAGTTCACCCCTGACCTGATGCCTAGCGATATTATCGGGACAGAAATCCTCGACGAAAACCGGCAGTTCAGGTTCATCAAAGGCCCCGTGTTTGCCAACATCATTCTTGCCGACGAGATCAACCGCACACCTCCCAAAACGCAGAGCGCACTGCTCGAAGCCATGCAGGAAAAGGCCGTAACCGTTGCCGGTGCAAGCCACAAACTCGAAGAGCCTTTTTTTGTACTTGCCACGCAAAATCCCATTGAGCAGGAAGGCACCTATCCCCTGCCCGAAGCCCAGCTCGACCGTTTCATGTTCAATATTTGGCTCGACTATCCTTCGTTTGAGGAAGAGATACAGGTGGTAAAATCAACCACTGCCAACTACACTGCTGACCTTAAGGTGATCCTTGAGCATGACGAGATTATATTTTTCCAGGAGTTGATACGTCGCATTCCCGTTGCCGACAATGTTTTTCAATACGCCGTGAAGCTGGCTTCGCGCACCCGCCCGGGAACACCCGGGGCACATGCCTGGGCCAACGATTATCTTACCTGGGGAGCAGGGCCGCGCGCATCGCAGTACCTCATTCTCGGTTCCAAATGCCATGCTGCGGTGAACGGCAAATACTCACCCGATATCGAAGATGTGCAGGCTGTGGCCAACGCCATACTCCGGCATCGCATCGTACGAAACTACAAAGCCGAAGCCGAAGGCATCAAGGAAGATCATATTGTAAAGGAACTGCTGAAGTAGCGCCTATTGCCTTTTTCATAATGCCTGGTGTAAAAATCGGGGAGCCAGAAGTTCCGGGTAGAGAGTTGCCTTATGTATTCTTTACTTATGACTTTGAATGATACGAAAACATCATTATGATGAAGGTTCGCAAAAAAAATCACCAGGCATCCAAATGACCTGGTGAATTGGATATAAAACCGGACCTATATCAATTATTGAGTACCACTATTTTGCGGGTAACCGAAGAACTACTTTCAGATAACCTGACAAAATAAATTCCATTCCTTAGTTCAGGTATCTTAACCGTTTCTTTCCGGCTTATTTTATTCTGCGTTTTCACCACCACTCCCATGTCATTAAAAATTGCAACATCGGAATCTAATGCATTTTCGATGCAGATAGCATCGGTGGCCGGATTCGGATAAATAAGTATTTCTGTGGAATGCAATGCGGGTTTCACTCTGTAGGTAACCTCATAGTCAGTAATAAGCCCGACTTTTGAAACACCCTGGGGTATCACAACATCAAAAGGTTCAGAAATAAAAATATCGTTCGACATCCTCGACATCTTCACTGCCACTTTGTATTTACCCTCCTGCGATACATTAATGGAACGGAAATGAGATCCCTCAATCGGAGTATCATTATAATACCACTGGTACAAAGTTATTTCGGTCGTATCACTCGTTTCGGCAACCTGCATAATCACCGGCTTTGCCTTTAGAATATTTTGCATGGCTTTTTGGGCAATAACTTTTGCGCCAGCTGCATTGGGATGAATACCGTCAGGGAAATTGGCCGACATATAATTGGTGGTGTTATACATATCAATCAGGTGGACCTCTTTCTCGAAAGCTATTTCATGTAGTATCGGAATAAGCTTCATCACAATGGTATTATCGTTGATATTGTATGCCGATGAATATGCCTTGGCCGGGGTAACCATGTAGATAACCGGTTTTGAAGGCATTGCCCTGAATTCATCAATCATTTCAAGATAGGCGGCTTTATATTTGTCTGGTTTCCAGTTCCCGCTTTTCGAATCGTTTGTTCCCAGCTTTATCAGGATAATATCAGGATTCAGGCTGAAGGTATAATTGTACTGTGGCTGATTCCACCAGGGGCTGTCGCCGGTTTTTGACATGGTAGTACCTGACACACCAAGGTTTTCGGTGTAATACCCGGTTCCCAGCATACTGCGGAGCTGCATCGGCCAGCTATTGAAGTAATTTCCTGCTCCGCCTTCGGTGATACTGTTTCCGATGCAGGCAATGATTGTATCGGTGATCGGGCTGCCATTGTCATTGCATGAACCGAATTTCACAACCGGAACTATCAGCGGCTCACTGTAAACGGTTACCCTTCGCTTCCCCCTGAATTCGCAGGTGCCGAATACCACCTCAGCATCGCTTATGGTTTTCCCGTTAAGGAACTGGTAAACATAATCCAGGTTAGGAATAACCGGGATTGTTATCTCATAAATGTTGTCGCTATTGCTGTCGGTAAGTTCAAATGAAACAGGGTCCCAGTTATTGAAGTTCCCCGCGACATGAACTCCGTCGGGCGAAACAGCGATGCCTGTCATATCAACGCTGAGCGTTAGGTCAGTCCGAATGGTTGATCC
>ENA-UOWG01003665-UOWG01003665.1-activated-sludge-metagenome-genome-assembly--contig:-NODE-3665-length-11442-cov-4.662686_pt1 | contig 11442 bp, 8 predicted proteins | sample MGYA00238147_ERZ761563 | MGnify/ENA primary metagenome ERZ761563 (study PRJEB28884, sample SAMN05720216) | anaerobic digester metagenome | isolation source: active sludge of municipal... | reverse complement strand
GATCCCGACCTATACGCCACGGCGACTGGCCTGGACGATCTGCAATTCGGTCCCTTCATGTCGATGATGCGGGAGGGAGCGCGCTATTTCAAGTCGGGCGCGGTGAGCCTCAGTACCGGCTTCGGCACCGCCAACCTGTTGCGGGATTACTGGGAATTCCAGGGGAAGGCGAGGCATGTAGGAGGTCTCTCGTCGCTCGGCAAGCCGCCGGAAATGCTCGGCCGCTATGTGGCGGAAAAAGCCCGCAAACTCGCAGGCCACGAAGCCAACGATCCGTTGATTCGGCTCTACGAGGAATCGGGCGGCAAGGTCTACTCGGTGATCGGGCATGATGTGCATAGCCGACGAATGTATCGGCGGCGGCGGATTGGCATCTCCACGATGAGCAAACTGGGACTCTCTCTGCAGCGCCCCGTAGATTCGCTGGAAGGGGCGTTGCAAGGGGTCCAAGACTTAATCGGCATCAGCGACGCGCCGCCCCGTTTGGCCGATGCGGAAGCTGCCATCAAGGAATCCGGCTACGAGATTCGCGATGGCCAGTGGTTCGATACAAAGACTGGCGAGGCCGTTGAGAGTCTACCGGAAGAGGTGCGCATCAAGGCCGCGGTGGCGATGGCGGAAGCCACGATCAACTTCAAGCGGATCGGTGCCAAGGGTCAATACATTGAAGCCTTTCTGCCGTTCTTCAATGCCACCGTCCAGGCGTCTTATCGGCAGTACCAGCAACTCAAGGGCCTGCGCAGCCTCGGAGCCAAGGACGTAGAAGGGATGCGTGCCAAACGCTACTTGGTCTACCTCAGTGCCCTGGCCGCAACGGGTGTCGCTTACTGGTTACTGCGACACAACGATGATGACTGGCGGGAGCAGGACGCCTATCTGCGGGATGGCTATTGGACCTGGGGAGCCAACGGAAAAACCTATCTGCGCATTCCCAAGCCGCGAGACACGGCGATTGTCTCCAATGTCGTGGAGAACATGCTCGACCATTGGTATCACGACGATGCCCGCGATACGAGCGATGTCGTACTGCGGGAGTTTGGCGGACGACTGCCCACGGGTGGAGGCTTCGCACGTGGAGTCGTGGAAACCTACGTGGCTGATTACGACTACTTCCGCAACCGCCCGCTGACACCCGACTACGTGAAGCACCTGCCCAAAGAGCAGCAGATCACTCCCTACACCACTCGTGCCTCGGATTCGATCGGTTCTGTCACAGGTCGGTACTTCGGCACCAGTCCCATCCAAGTCGAGCACTTACTGAATAGCGCTTCCGGTGGACTCTATCACCGACTGGCGGATCTCTACGACGCCAGCGTGGATGGACGCTTGGGACCGGAGCACATTCCCTTTCTGCGCGGCTTGGTCATCAACCGCCAGCAAGCCCGCAGCGTGGATGACTTCTATCAGGAGAAAGCCGCTACGGACACGGCCGCACTGCGCGAGCAGGCGGATGGCGAATTGTCCGAGGCGACGATACGCAAGCAAGCGGTCTTGGAATGGTCTGCGGAGATTATGACGAAACTGCGGGAACTGGAGAGCAAAACCGGTAAACGGCGCAGCTATGAATACCAGCCCTACATCACCGGACTGGCCCGCGCGTCACTCGGCTTCGAGGACTTACCCAGTGACCCCAATCCGCTCACGAACGAAAACGTCCCTGACGCTGTGAAGACCGTGATTCACGACTATGCCAGTCGAGCGGTCAACCAAGCGGGGCAAGTAGAAAAAGAGCCGTCCAGCTACAAGACTGCGGAGGACTACGCATCCGCCCGCAAGTCGCGTCTGCGGGGAGAGGCGATTGTCAAGACGCTGAATCTGACGCACGACAAAGCCCAGCAACTCCTCGTGGAATCCTTCCGCCGCCCCGACAGCAAGGGCAAAAAACAGAGCGAGATGCGGAGGGACAAGCCCGGCAAGTTCGATCCCGGCTACAAGGCCAAGGCCCTGGCTCTCGCCAGACTCTACGGACTCCCCGAGTCGGCCTTCTGGGACTGGCGCGCCCGCCAATGAAAAACACCGGGCGGCGCGGGCCACCCGGTGCTCACAAAGGAAAGGAAGGGCGCTGGCTTCACAGGTACTGCGCGCAGGCGTACCAGTCGATCGTGGGAGTCATTCCCGTGGTGCCGTCCACTTGCATGGTCGCGATCACCGGAGTCAGGTAATCGGTCGGCCACGGCGTGGCGCCCGTGATGCTGGACGACACGCGCGAGGCCGTCACTTCCGCGCCGTCCACGAAGATCGACACCGTCTTGTTGTGTCCCGAATAGCGGAAGCCCGCCTTGATGTACGTGTCCGCCACCAGGGTGGCCACATCCGCCTTCGTGGCGACGGTGCCACTGGCGCGCTCGTAGGACAGGTCCAGCTTGTCGCCATCCCCGGACAGTTTGTGGAAGCCCAGATGATCCACGGTCGTCGCCATCGTGTCCGCGGTCTGCGTGATCGGGACGGCCGAGGCGGCCAGTTGCACACCCGCCGCGCCGGCCAAGCCGATGAAGATGTCGCCGATGCTGTCGGCGATCGAATTCACTTTCAAGCGGCACTCGAACACCAGGTCTTTGCTGACGCCGGGCATGACCGAGAACGGGAAGCACCCGTAGGGAGTCAGCTCGTGGCCGCCCCATTGCAGCGTGATCTGGTCGTTGTCGGACACGCCGGAAGTGGGCTGGAAGATGATCGCGCCGATACTGGTGGGAGCGGTGCTCGCCGCCGCCAGCGCCACATTCGTCAGCAGGGTGCTGGCGGTCTGGTAGCTGATGTAGCGGTTCACGCCGCTGTAATACGAACCGGTGTTCGTACTCAACACGCCACCAAAGCCCACGAAATCGTCGAACACGCCGATCGCCGGATTGCCCGACGGCGTCGTGAAGACACCCGTGGTGGGCGGCGCCAGACCGCGCCACAGTTTGGGGGAAAACAGTCTGTCGGAATGCAGTTCACTCCACGTCAACATCGTCATGTTCACACTCCTTGATTGCGCCGCATTAGAATGTTTGCGGCTGTTGCAGTAGTCACCGTCAACAAGGGGCGCTTTGTTTCACGTCGCCGCCCCATTACGACGAGAACATCGTCACTACGTGGTCTCGGTCACGGTCGCCGTGCAGTACCCACGGAAGTTCGCCCGCCGGTTGTAGCACACGATCTGGCCCGCATCGTCCATCGCACGCACGCGCACGTTGCTCATCTCCGGGTGCTGGTAAGGCGCGCGCTTCCGCATGTTGCGGCCCGCCGCGTAGTACCAGTCGAACGTGTTCCAGTCGACGCCCAGAATGACGCCGTCCGTGCGCGCGTTGGCGCTGCTGGAATTCGTCCAGGACGGCACCCAGGTCATGGGCACGCCGCGAATCATCACCGAGCCGCTGTAGGCCGCCAGATCGTCGCGGATGTTGTCGTTGCCCAGTTGCAGCAACTTGCGGGCGGCCGCCACGCGACTGTGCGTGGTCAACAGTTCCCAGCGGTGCTTGCCCTCGGGCTTGATGTCCGAACGCTGCACGGGCGGCTTGAATGTGCAGAGATCCATCGAGTTGATGACCTTCTCGACGAAATCGTCCCGGTCCACGGTCGTGTACGGGAACGTGCGGTTCCGCCACTGCGCGTAGGTCGTGGTGGAGATCCCGCCGACTCCCGTGGAACCCCAACCCACGGGCGCGTAGCCGTCGAAGCCCTCCTCCGAGTTGTTCTCGGACGTGCTGTCGTCGGTCGCCGTGATCCACCACAGCAGCGACACCGGCGGGAACGGCGATTCGGTCGGGCTCGACGGGCCCGCCCCGAACATCAAGTCCTCGATGCCGGCGAAGAAGTCCTGCATCAGGCCCTGTTCCTGCAGGTTGAGGTAGTCGACGATCGCGTCGGCTCCTTGGGCGAAGGTCTCCTCGTCGATGTCGTAGTGATAGTTCGTCGTGGTCATGCCCCACTTCAGCGAACCTTCGGTCAGCACGTTGACGCGACTGGACGAGTCGCGGTGGTAGAGCCCGACCACCTGGAAGTTGTCGTTGTTGTCGATCTTCAACTTCCACTTGCACTGCGAGGTGCTCATTTCACGCTTGTTGGCTCTGTCGAAGAGCCGCGAGGCGAACATGTACTCCTGGAGCGGCATGGAGATGTCCTGCCACTTGCCCATCGGGTACTTCTGCAGGTATGAAGCCACAAAGTCATCAAGTTGTTCGATTCCAAGTGCCATGCGGCACCTCCTTCACGTTAGGACCGGTTAGCGGTTCTCCAGTTCCTTGTAGAGCCGCCGCATCTCGTCGCGCAGCGGTTCCGCCGAGTCGTGTGGTTTCGTGGACGAGCCACCCATCCGACCCTGCGACTGTTGAGCCACTTTCCGGGTTCTGGCCTTGAGTTCCTTTTTGCCGAGTTCTTCCGCGAAGACCATGCGGACCACGCGGTTGACCAACGCTTGGTCGAGTGCCACGCCGCGACCCAACTGCGCCAAGCCGAGTTGCTGCGCCTTGACGGCGACGAACAAGTCTTGGCGACGCTGGAGTTCCTGGGCGCTTTCCTTCCCGCTCTTGCCGAACAGGTCGGAATGTCCCAGGCCATCGACCAGCACATCGAACTCGCGTTCCTCGGCCCGGGCGTCCGCTTCGACGAACCGGGCTTCCAGAGCGGCGACCCGGGACTCGTAATGGTCCCGCAGTTTGGTTAACTCAGTAACCAAACCTTCGTCGTAGAGTTCTTTGTCCAGGCCGATCTCGTAGCGCGCGCCTTCCTTGGCCGGTTGCTCCGCCTCCTCCTTGGCTTCCTGTTTCGCGTAGCGGCCTTTGGCGTCGCGGATCGCGCCGCCATCGCTGGCGGCCAGCGCCTTGCGTCCCGCCTCCAACGCGCTGCGATCCAGGAACCGCAGAGCCCGATCCAACTCCTCGCGACTGGTGAAGTCGGCGAGTTCCTCCTCGCCGATACCAAACGCGGCTACCTCGGCTTTCAGGCCATCATCAAGCCAGTCCTGCTTGCCGGTATCCTCGCCCTTGTCGGGCGTATCACCACCGCCGGCATCTTCCTCGGCGGATAAGTCTCCCACGGGCGCGTCGCGCTCCTCGGCGATCTTCCGGGCGTCGCCCTTGTCGTCGCCGGCGCGATCCAGCACGATCTGATCGACGAAACTTTGAATCTGTTCGTGTGTGGCGTCATCCGCCAGTTCGGTAGTCATCAGTCCGAATACCCCCCATCACCGTCCACCAGGCCGCGCACCTTAAGTAGTTCGCGCCGTCCCCGGCGACTGGTTATTTCCAGTTGTCCGCTGTCCCGCACACTGACACCCTTGATGTTGTGCCGACGAATAACCTCTCGCATCTCGGGCACCTGGCTTCTCATACAGCCCAGTCCCTCGGAGATAAGCGGGTCGTGCGCCCGATAGGTATTGGCCGTCATCGGCGCGGCCTCGAGCCAGTCACCCGGCGCCGTGGCCAGGAACTCCTCGCGGCTCACCTCCCTCCCGTTGAGTTGGTAGGCGGTCACGCGGGGGCCCTCCCCACCATGGCTTTCTGTTGGCCATTGACTTGCGGCTTGCTGCCCATCAGCGTCTGCTGCAGCACATTGCTGCGGGCCTCGCGCGTGCCCCCCGTGCCCACGTTCCGGCGGATTGTCTCGCGACTGGTCACCGGCGACTGGCGGATGGTGTTCTGGTCCCCGCCCAGCATCGACGACGGGAAGGCGAACGTGATGAACCGCTTGAACTCGGGTCGGTTCTTCAGGCGGGCGATCTCGTCCACGATCGCTTGCGCGTCGAGACTCGCCCCGGACGCCTGGAACATCGGCCATAGGGGCGCGATCTGCTGCAGCACCTGAAACAGTTCCTGCAGCTTCTGCTCGGGCGTTTTAAAGACCATCGAGTAGGGTTCGACGCGAAACTGGTAGTCCTCGAAGTTGCCCACGCGATAGTCGGGCTTCCAGTCGGAGGGAACCTCGATGCCGGTGTTCCCCACGGGCAGGGACGAATTGAGGCTGAGAGTCTGGTCCTCCCACATCAGCCGGCCCAGATCGAGGATGCACTCGCCAGCGAAGGACACGACCGCCATGCGCAAGTCGGCCTCCATGCGACTGACTTGTCCCTGGATCATTTCCTCCTGCCCCACGGTGGACGCCTGCGGGCCCAGGCCACCCATCGTCGCCAGGTTCCCGGCGAACCGGTCGTATTCGTCCTGGATGAACAGGGCGAGCGCCTGGTCGCGGGGATCCACCCCGCCGAATTCGATCTGCTGGATGCTCTTCGGATCGTTGAGCCGCACCCAGGAGTTGCGCTCCGCCTTGCGCAGGCGTTCCGCCTCGTCCGCGTCTCCAGGCGGATAGGTATTGATCACGCGGTGGGCGTCGGAATCCTTCTCCATGCGGCGGTGCAGGCGGTTCTGCAGGTCGTGCAGGCCCTTGAGGTTCACGGCGGGACTGGCGGGCACGATGTTGTCGGGCACGTTGCCCAGCGAGAGAAACTTGTACGGACCGGCTTGCGAGCCCGTCCACTTGCGCTCGATCAGCGGGGGCAAGTCCGGTTGATCCACGACCAGCGTCGCCACCGAGCGATTCTCGGCGATCCACATGTCCTGCAGCCAAATCATCGGCTTCAACTCGTCGTCGTCCACCGCGATGCCGGCGGCGATGTCGCGGGCGAAGTCGGGATTGTCGACGCTGTGCTTGCTCGTGGGCGTGAGCTTCTTGCGCACCGCCTTGTCGTAGCCAGGCTCGTTCTTGACCTTCTCGAAGTCGGCGCGGTACAGGTGGCCGCAATACCGCATCTTCGACAGTTCCTTGGCGGTCATGTCGAGGATCAGGTCGTCCAGCGACACGCGGTTGAGCCACGGCTCGCCCGGATCCAGCCAGACGTCCTCCTCGGACTCCAAGAGGCCATGGAAACGGGTGTCGGAATCGCGCATCATGACCACGCCGCAACCGATGCAGAAGAAGGCGTCCAGCACGATGGCGCGGAACGTGACGTCCAGCTCCATGTCGCTGATGAGGTGGTTGAGATTCACCTCGAACCGCTTACAGAACGGCCAGTTCGCTTCGATGGGACTGGACACCGAGACTTGCGGGTTGTGGGCCGCGAGGGCCACGGTGTAGATGCGCGCGGTCTGGTTCAACAGATTCACCAGCGTCTTGTTGCGCGCCCCGCCTTCGCTGTACCAGGAGCCCACGTAGTCGCGCACCAACTCCTTGCGCACGCGACGAAACGGCTCCAAGGCTTCCCGAGAGGTCTTGATGGCCTTGAGCAGGCGGCCACGCACACGGGGATCGGCTAGATCGAGCATCGCACACCTTGCGCAAAAAAATGGGGCTGACGCTCTCGTCAGTCCCCAGCAAGGCTGCGATGTGCTGGCATCTCGGCGGTAGCTAGCCGCTTGTGCCTTCCGACGGCCGACGGAAGCGCCGGCCCCATTCTTCAGTGACTTAGAACGTCTCGAAGTCCGAAATCTGGACTGTCGGAACTGGCCAGCGACAGCTCGCGCTGTTCACGCCAGATAAAGCTTCCATACTGAGGAGTTTCGACATTCTCCTCGGATCTGTCAAGATAACTTCCCACCTGGCGATCGAGATACAGCAGCCAGGCGACGCCGGCGGCGATGCAGCGGTCCCCATGCGCCTTCTCGGTGTTGCCGTGATTCTTGGTCGGTTGGTGGATGATCTTGCCGTCGTCCCACTCGTACTCGCCGCACTCGCGCACCAACTCCTCGGAACGCACCGTGTACTGGTTCGTTTCCATCGCGAGGGCCATCTTCTCGAACAAATCCGCCTTGTGCTCGTCTCTGCCATTCCACCAGCCGGCCTTGCGCGTCTTGCGCTTCAATCCGATGGCCGCCACCTCGCGATAGTAGACGTTGCCGTAGTAGAGAACCTCGAGGATCTCCTTGGCGAACGGCGCCACCATACCGCTGTCTTCCCAGCCGAGGTAGGCGTTGCGCAGCCAGAGGCAGAGCCCGACCACCTGCCGCGCGAACTTGATGGACGGCACGCCCCGCACGGCGAACTCCATGATCTGCTCGCCGGTGCGGTCGTCGATGCCGCTGGCCACCGAGTTGGACGCGAACGCCCCGTCCGAGCCGATGGCGATGTCGCAGCCCACGGTAAAGGGCCCCAGCGGACATGAGTTATCTGGCCCCGGGCGAAACCACAGTTTGAGGGGCCCATCATCCCGGGTCAGCAACCCCACCAGCGCCGCCGATTCCGAGTCGAACACCGGAGTGCCGCGCCAGACGGGCGGCCGGCAGTGTTCGCGTTTAACGCGGTCCAGGAGATCCGTGGCGAAAACTTTGCCCACCGCGCCGCGCGGATCCCGGTCGAGTTGCGAGGCGATCAACCGGGGCGTCGCGGTGTCGCGCAGGCAGTTGTGAACAAGAAGCGGGCGTCCGCAGTCGTCTATTACCGTGAACGCCCGCCGAGGACCGCAATTCAAGAGGTCGTACACTGGTTCCGGGTTTTGGGTGGAAGCAAAAGAGCGTCCCCCGTCCAGCCCCTCTTGATGCGTCCTATGACACCCTTGATCGTCATCCCTACTTCCCTTGCAATGTCGGCCACTGCCACTGTTCCCCTCGATGTCTCGACAAAGATCGTGTTGCGCCTGTTGTTCTGTTGCTGAACTCGATCGGCCCAACGACAATTCCCCGGCTCGTAGTTCCCATCGTTGTCGATCCTGTCGAGAGTCAATCTTGTTGGCTTCTCCCCCATGTCCTCGACGAAGTTCGCAAAGATCCTCCACCTCTCGCAGACGGTGATTCCACGCGCGCCGTATGTCGGATATTTGGGATGATTCTGGTTCATGCACCGCTGAATCATCGCATCCCAAGAGTTGTACGTTGGGGACTTGTACATCGGCTGTCGATACCGGCAACCGCAGCTTGTGGAATTCCCTCCGCGCAACACTGAGGCGCGAATCGACTTTTCCATTCCACACTGACACCGGCACAACCACATTGTTTGGTCCCACTTGTTCCTGCCGTCCTGTCTGATAGCCGTCAGGTAGCCGAACCTCTGCCCGGTCAAATCCATAAATTGCATGCTTCCACCCTTTCGTCGTGAGAACAAGATGGTCACTGGTCAGACCAACCCGGTACGAACGGATCGTTTCTTTCCAACCACTAAAAATACAACCATCATGCGTCACCCACATATTACCATCCCAAACCCTATTAGCAACTGTAATCTTTTCAATTGGAACGAGCCCGCTGTCAGTAACAACCAAAGTGCCTTTAGCGACGCATCGCATGTCGTACCACGGGCTTCGCACCACCCCTTCGTACTTGAACCCGCGCCGCTCCAGTCGCTTCCGCAGGTCGGTGTGTTTGCGATGGTAGGCGTCGACAGCGTCCTGCTCGTCGGGCTTGCGCGCCCGCGCCACTCCGTCGCCGCCGACAACATACGAATGCTTCCCATGAATCGGGTTGTCTTTCCAGTCGAGAATCAGATGCAGGCCGCTGTGGTCTGGATCCTCGCAGGCGCGGTTGAAGACGCCCGCGTCGGCGTACCGGGCCGAGACCAGAAAGATGCAGTGGGTCACATCGTGGAGGGCCTCCATGACGGCCTCATCCTTGCCACCGGCGATAAAGTCTTTCGCCCCGAACTCATCGCAGACGAAGCACGATTTACGGCCTCCCGCGCCGACATCCTGTCCCGCGGCGTAGCCCACGTGCGTCGCGCCGTTCTCCGGGTTGAGGATTGAATGCGACGATAGGCTGCGGTGCTTCTTCATGTCGAAGCCCTTGGGCTTCAGCCAGTACGGCAGACGCTCGATCCCCCAGGCCAATTTCCAGAACAGCGTGTCCGTGTCGGTCGGAGAATCCACCAGCTTCTCGTTGCGGGTGACGTAGCCGGCGGAGAACATCGGATCGCGCAGCCAGCGCCGCAACAGCAGCCAGAGATAACCAAACGTCCCGCCCTGCGCGCGTGACTTGTCCAGCAGCACGTCGATGCAGCGTTCCTCGGCGGCGGAGTCGTCAATCGCCTTGTCCATCGCGACGAACACGGACTCCTGGTGGGGCCAGGGGATGAACGGGCGGATTTTCTGCTTCGCTCGCGGTTCCAGCGACCAGCAGGCGAAACCCATGAAGAAGAGGGGGTCCAGCATGCAGGCGTCATACAGCGCGTACCGAAATCGTTTGTCGTCGATGGCGCGCCGTCGGCACTTGACGCGCCACCGCAGGTTCTCTTGCGGGTCTTTCGGGTACAGATGGTAGCAGGGTGTGATTCGCGTCACTGCGCCACTCCGGTCCTCCTGCCCAATACCGCGTAGACCGTCGGCCGACTCAGCCCCACCACCCGACTAATCTCCGCGATCGCGATCCCGTCGCCGGCCATCCGCCGCACCGTCCTCTCCTTCTCCTCGGTGACGCGCACCCGCCGTCCGGTCTTGCCTCCCCCCCAGCGCTTCCCCTCGGCCCGCGCCTTGGCCTGCCCGGCCAGTACTCGTTCCGCCCTGATCTCGGTCTCGTACTGCGCCACACTCGCCAGCACATGGGCCATCAGCCGACCAGCGGGAGTCGACAGATCGAGTCCATCCCGCAAACTGATCAGTCCCACCCCGGCGTCCCGCAGTTGGCTGAACAGCGCGGTGAGGCCCTGCGCCGTCCGTCCCAGTCGATCCAGTCTCCAGACCACGATGCGCTCCACCTCACCGGCTTCCAACGCCTGCCGCAAGCGGTTCCAGCCCGGACGGTCCATCGTCTTGCCCGTGAACGTGTCCGAGTACCACCGGCACTCCCCGCCACACGCCGCCACCCACCGCTCCAGGTCCGGCTTCTGGCTCTTGGCGTCCTGCGTCTTCGACGAGACGCGGAGATAAATCGCGGTGTGCCTCATAACCTACCTCCCCGGAACCACATAAATCGGCTGGGTCGCATACGGACTACCCGCACCAAAACGGTTGCGCACGCTGTCCGGAGAATACGGACTACCATACATCCCGTAGGGATTCGCCGTCGACTCCGCGTCAAACCGGTTCGCGCTCCATTTGCCGCGATACTTGCCACCCTCGTACAACCGCGGAGCCCCGCTCGCATACGGATTCCGCCACGACCGGGAGCCATACGACCCGCCATACCCACTGTACGGATTCAACAAGCCATCCACTTGGTACCGACTACCCGCCCCATACGGATTCCGCAGCGAACCCGCGTCGTACCGACTCGCCACCCACGATCCCGTGGCGGACTTGGTCGTCGACCAACCTCCCCCACCGCGGATCTGCCCACGCACCGGCGAAACCACCACCAACACCACCAACGCCGCCAGTAACATCCTCATCGCGGTCCTCCCGAAATCAGCGGGCAAACAACAGGAAAGAACGCCAACCACATCCTATCCATTACCAAGGGACTGTCAAGCTGGAAACGTGCTGGTTTACAGTCGAAATTGAGAATCGGCGGAAGGAGATATCTAACGTGGGGGCCCCGTGGCCGTGCCGGGGGTCCGGTTCGTTTTCCGGTGGCCGGCGCGCGGGCGGATGGCAAGCTGGATCTTTAC
>ENA-UOWG01003657-UOWG01003657.1-activated-sludge-metagenome-genome-assembly--contig:-NODE-3657-length-11470-cov-56.354183_pt1 | contig 11470 bp, 9 predicted proteins | sample MGYA00238147_ERZ761563 | MGnify/ENA primary metagenome ERZ761563 (study PRJEB28884, sample SAMN05720216) | anaerobic digester metagenome | isolation source: active sludge of municipal... | reverse complement strand
TAGCTAACATTTTTTGTAACGACAGTACGTTTTGGAGCTACAGCTTTGAAACCCGCTTCTCGAGACGTGCCAGATCATCACGCAGGCGATCGATCTCATTCCCGAAGTTGAGCAGGTCGCGGGCCGATGTCACCAGCCCCGATTCCTCGGTTGCGTATTCGCCAACATTTGCACCCAGGCGCTGAGTTGCCGAACGATGCCAGTTGACCCCGTCAGCCAGCAGGCGTGCCAGCCGGTGGGCGGGAATGTCGCCAATTACCCCGGCGAGATCTGCCTCGTAATCCCAGCGCAGGTTCCTGAAAACGAAAGCGAGAGTCTCGGCGAAATTCGCGGCGCCGCTAAGGCGTGCCGAGGCGAACAAGGCGGCCGGCTCGGTAAGCAGCTTTACCGGGGCTTCGGGGCCGAACGAAATGGTTACCGTCGGGGCTTCTTCCGGCTTTGCCGCACGGAAAAGCCCGGTATCGTCCACCGTCATCACCAAATTGATAGGCCCACCCTCGATCTGTGCCGTCTGGCCGCTGAAGGGGCGGAGCCGCTGGCGCGCCCAATCCTCCCTTTCGAGAAGATGATTCAGCAGGGGAACGACGATGGTACCGGGCGCCAGCATCAGTTCAGCAGTGGCTGTATGCCGGCGAGAACCCAGCCGCGGCTACCATCGGCGGGTTTGAGCAGGTTCCAGACTTCGTCGAACGGCTGCGCGGCAGCATTCTTTTCCTCGCGGATCATGCCGCGAAAACGCACGCTGGCGACGTGCCGGGCGGGTTCGTTGAGTACTTCGAGGAGTTCGGCATCAAGTGTCACGATGTCGGTGGCTTGCATCGCCCCTTGGCGATCGGCGAAGTCCAGCCTGATCTCGGCAAACATTTCATGCGTCGTGAATTCGCGGATGTCGTCGAGATTGCCGGCATCGTTGGCTGCCTGCAGGCGGATGAAGTTGAGCTTTGCTACGCGCAGGAAGCCATCCTGATCGAAGTCGGCGGGGATGGCGCGGTTGATCGCCGCTACGCTAGCCCGGGTGGACGATGTGCCGGAGGAAGAAAGCGCAATCGCATCTCCCGGCGGCCCCATGCTCGGGCCACCAATCCCGGCATACTGCATGGGTTCGCTCATTGGATCGCTTTCGAGTGGCCGCTTGCGGAAGAGCATTCCGAGCGCGAAGATCGCCGCAGCAACCACGATCAGTATCATCAGCAGGTCGGCCAATCCTTCGCCAAGGCCGAAGTGCGAGAGCAGGGCAGCGAGTCCGAGACCGGCGGCGAGTCCGGCCAGCGACCTCATCCAGTTGCTCCTTGGCGCCGGTGCCGGCAGCGGATTGGCCGTCTGGGCGGCAACTGTCTGCGGGCTGGGTTGCAGCGCGGTCTGCTTCTGCGTCACCGACTCCCGCTGCATTCCTTTTGCGGCGCCACCACCAAGGCGTTTTGCCTCGGCATCCTGAACCGTCAGGCTAAGCGCGAACAACCCGGCGCACGCCATCAACAAGAATTTCTTCATCAGTTCGCCGTTCTAGAACTTGAACCCGCGATGCAGGGCAACGACGCCCAGCGCCATATTGAAGTATTCAACTTTTTCGAGACCGGCCTGTTCCATCATCTGCTTGAGTTCCTCCTGACCCGGATGAACCCGGATCGACTCGGACAGGTAGCGGTAGCTGTCCTCGTCCTGGGTGACCAGCTTGCCGACTCGCGGGATGACATGGAAGGAATAGAAGTCATAGGCCGGCGCCAGCGGCTTCCAGATCTGTGAAAACTCGAGGACAAGCAAGCGACCGCCGGGGCGTAGTACGCGATGCATTTCGGCCAGTGCCTTATCCTTGTGCGTCATGTTGCGCAGGCCGAAAGCGACGGTGACGCAATCGAACCAGTCGTCCGGGAAGGGCAATTTTTCCCCATCGCACTGCGCCGCCGGGACCATGTAGCCCTTGTCGAGCAAACGGTCCCGGCCACGTGCCAGCATGGCGTTGTTGATGTCGGTCAGCCAGACCTGCCCACTTTTGCCTACTTTTTTGGCGAAGGCCAGCGACAGGTCGCCGGTTCCACCAGCCACGTCGAGCACTCGCGAGCCTTCGCGGACGCCGCTGCGCTGGATGGTGAAAGCCTTCCAAAGCCGGTGCATGCCGCCCGACATCAGGTCGTTCATCAGATCGTAGCGACTTGCGACGGAGTCGAAAACATCGGCGACGCGCCGTGCCTTCTCGCGTTCCTCGACGGTTTCGTAGCCGAAATGGGTAGTGTCGTTTTTCATGATTTCAATGGTGATGACCGCAACTGCCGCCGACCGGGCGCGATGTGGTGTCGATATCGCGGGATAGCCCCTGTCCTTCGATCTGCTTCAAGTATTCCTGCCACAGTTCGTCGTGATGCTTGCCCAGATTGTAGAGAAGGTCCCAGGAGTAGAGGCCGCTGTCGTGTCCATCCGAGAAGACGAAGCGGACGGCGTAGGTGCCGACCGGTTCGATACGCTCGATGTCTACGTTGCGCTTGCCGGTCTGCAGTGTTTCCTGGCCCGGGCCGTGACCACGGGCTTCCGCCGATGGGGTGTACACCCGCAGGTACTCGAAATCCAGTTTGAAGCGCTCACCGCTCTCGTAGGCGATCTCGAGCAAGCGTGATTTCTGATGCAGCTTGATTTCGCTCGGTATCGGCGTATCGCGTTCGATGCCTGCCATAAAGCCTCCATGGTAAGGGCGCTAGTTTAGCGCACTCGCCGCAATCAGGAGGCGAGATGCGTCAAAGTGGCTCGTAGCTGACGCGGTCGAAATCGACACCGCGCTGGCGGATGTGCTTCATGCGCAGCAGCCTTGATTTCCCGTCGACGTGTACCTCCAGCCTAGCGCTCGCCTGGTACATGCCGCTTGGAATGACGATCGAACCCTCATCGTGTATGGCGGCGACCGGCGGCAACAAAAACCCGCGGACATAACGATCCGCGTGGGCGGCGTGCGTCGGTGCATGCCGGACGCTGACTCCTTCTGGTATGCCGGGCAAAATGGAAACGCCGACCACCAGGCCGCCGCTACCTTCCTGCATCAGCCAGCTGGCTTGGCCGAGCAGGAAGCGCTCGCCGTCATGTGGGCAGACCGCGAGCAGCTGGCTGTGTGCGATCTTTTGTCCGGCATGGCTGCGGGCCAGTCGGAAACCGTTGGCCGAGTGGTTGATGACGGTCCATTCTCCGACCGGGAAATCGACTTTCGGCTTGATGCTCAGGGCCTGGCCTGGCGTCGCCTGGTTGCGGAAAGTGAACAGTTCTTCGAATTCGGCGCGCGAATAGGTATTTGCCGAGTCCGGCTGGATGAATTCCTCGCTACTACTGATGAAGAAGTGCATGGCGTCGAAACCCACGGTAACCCGCGCGGTGCCCTCCGAGGAAAAGCGGCGGAAGCGGCGCGGCGAGGCAGTCTGGGTCCACGGCCGCGAGAGATGTTCGAGCAGCTGGATGACATGCCCCGAGGTTTCTTCGCCGAGGCCAAGCTGTGACGGGGTCATGCGCTGACGGAGCTGCGCCAGCATGTGGCTCAGTTGCAGGCCGAGGCGGCTGGTGTCGAGCCGGCGGGCGTCGGCGCCAATATTGTTGTCGGCGCTGGTCGGGTGGATGGGCTGATCCTTCATCAATTCGACGATGTAGGGCGGAACCTCATACTCGTCGTCAAGGCGATGCAATGAAACCAGCGGCGCCCACATGCCTGCCCAGCGGCGAATCAGGTTGAGGTCGCGGACGCTGTTGCTGTAGGGGCTGGCAACCTCGATCAGCAACAGAGTGACGTAGGCCGCGGCACAATGCGTCGCCTGCAGGTCGCTCTCCAGCGAATCGTTGACCGGCGTGTAGACGATCCCCCACTGTTCGGCGGTTTCGTAGTAGCCGTGGAGGTCGTGCCAGATGCCGGCCGGCACCTCGCGCCGCGCCCGGAAGTGCTCGAGGATGAGCATGCCCGTGTAGTACAGACAGCGGTGCAGAATGGTCGCCACCAGGGTCGAGTATTGCGGATTGTCAGTCGCTGGCCCCTGCAGGCGCGCGCACAGCGCGTAGGCTTTGCCCATGCGCTGCCAGGCCGAAAGAACCTGCTGGAAAAAGCCGTCTTCATCGTCGGACAGAACGAGCGGCTTGTTGTGATAGCGCCGGGCCATCTCTTCCTCGACGAAGTGTATCGGCACCCGGGCCTGTTCGAGCAGCGCCAGCAAAATGCTCGACTCCGGAGGATTCTCGAGTAGCGCGTCGAGAAATTTGATGAGCTGCTGCTCGGCCAGTGGCGGGTTGGTCAGCGGCAGCTGGGAAAGATAGTCTGCTCCGGTACGCAGGTCGGAAATCGACTGGGAGGAAGACGCCATGTTCATTTTGCTCAGCCTTGATATTGGTCAGGGTACAGTTGCTTGCATAGCGCCTGGCGCAGGGTGTCGTCAGCGACGACGGCACGTTGCCGGATGGCGTCGCGCTGGACGCTGCCCCAGACCGGCTCGGGAAAGTGGCGGTCATCATGCCAGCGCGGGATGACATGCCAGTGCAGATGCGGCGTCATGTTGCCGAAGCTGGCAAGGTTGATCTTGTCCGGTGCGAACAGGGTACGCACAACCTTTTCGACGGCGAAGACCACGTTCATCAGGCCTTGGCGCTCATCCGGATCAAGGTCGGTCATCTCGCGTACATGGGCGGTCCAGATGACCCGGCAGAAGCCCGGGTAGTGCGGATCATCGACGCGTACGACGCGATAGGCGGGTGATTCCCAGATGATCGTCCCGCCCCTCGTGGCGCACAACTCGCAAATCTTGCCGTCCATCCCCGTGTTCCCGATTCGCTAAAGCCGCAAGGATTGCACTTGCATAAAAATACTGCAAGTGCTTCCTTGGCCGCTTGGCGGGCTGTTGCGGTCGACGGCAAAAATCAGAGCAATACGCGTTCGATACCGCCGGTATTGGCCTTGCCGACATACTCTGCCATCCAGTTGTCGCCAAGCAGGTGCTTGGCCAGTTCGACGACGATGTAGTCCGCCTTGGTATCGGCATCGTCGTCGTAACGGGAAAGACCCTGCAGACACGCCGGGCACGAGGTGAGTATCTTGACGTCACCCTTGAAACCGTCGGCACGCAGTTTGGCGGCGCCCTTCTCGATTTCTTCCTGCTTGCGGAACTTCACCTGGGTGGCGATATCCGGGCGCGAATAGGCGAAAGAACCGGCGTCGCCGCAGCAGCGGTCGGTCAGCGGCACTTCCTGGCCCATCAGCGCCTTGGTCACGGCGAGCGGGGCGTAGGCCTTCATCGGCGTGTGGCAGGGGTCGTGATACATGTAGCGCGTCCCTTCGACACCCTCCAGCTTGACGCCCTTTTCCATCAGGTATTCGTGGATGTCGAGCAGGCGGCAGCCCGGGAAGATCTTCTCGAACTGGTATTTCTGCAGCTGATCCATGCAGGTGCCGCAGGAGACGATCACCGTCTTGATGTCGAGGTAGTTCAGCGTGTTGGCAACGCGGTGGAAGAGCACGCGGTTGTCGGTGGTGATCTTCTGGCCCTTGTCGTCGTCGCCGGAAGCGTTCTGCGGATAGCCGCAGCACAGGTAGCCCGGCGGTAACACCGTGGTGGCGCCAACTTCGTAGAGCATCGCCTGCGTGGCCAGGCCAACCTGCGAGAACAGGCGCTCGGAACCGCAACCGGGGAAATAGAAGACGGCATCCGACTCTTCGGTCGTCTTCCGCGGGTTGCGGATGACCGGGATGACCTTGTCGTCCTCGATGTCGAGCAGGGCGCGCGAGGTGCGCTTGGGCAGGTTGCCAGGCATCGGTCGGTTGAGGAAATGGATGACCTGTGTCTTGACCGTCGGCGCGCCGACCGTTGCCGGCGGGTGGGCGCGGGTGTCCTGGACCAGGCCGATCGCCTTGGCCGCTTTGTGGGCGAGACGCTGGGCCTTGAAGCCGAAGTCCATCATGCCGAAGCGCATCAGCTTGATCGTCGCCGGATCCTTGAGGTTCAGGTAGGTCATCGCTGCGAACGTGCCGGGGCTGAAGCGTTTCTTTTCCTGCTTCCTGAGGAAATTGCGCATGGCCACCGAAACATCGCCGAAATCGATGTCGACCGGGCACGGCTTCAGGCAGCGGTGGCAGACCGTGCAATGGTCGGCGACGTCGTTGAATTCGTCGAAATGTTTCAGCGAAATGCCGCGCCGGGTCTGTTCTTCGTAGAGGAAGGCTTCGACCAGCAGCGAAGTCGCCAGAATCTTGTTGCGCGGCGAGTAGAGCAGGTTGGCGCGCGGCACGTGCGTCGAGCACACCGGCTTGCATTTGCCGCAGCGCAGGCAGTCCTTGATCATGTCGGAAATCTTGCCGATTTCCGACTGCTCCATGATCAGCGACTCGGTGCCGAGCAGGCTGAACGACGGCGTGTAGGCATTCTCCATGTCGCCGCCGGGCATCAGCTTGCCCTTGTTGAAACGGCCTTCCGGGTCGACTTTCTGCTTGTAGGCGCGGAAGGGGCCGATTTCCTCTTCCGACAGGAATTCCAGCTTGGTGATGCCGATGCCGTGCTCGCCGGAAATGACGCCATCGAGCGAACGGGCCAGCTGCATGATGCGCGCGACGGCCTTGTTGCCAGTGTGCAGCATCTCGTAGTTGTCGGAGTTGACCGGGATGTTGGTATGCACATTGCCATCGCCGGCATGCATGTGCAGCGCGACGAAGACGCGGCCGCGCAGCACTTCCTTGTGGATGGCCTCGATGCGCTCGACGATCGGCCGATAGACGCCGCCGTCGAAAATCTTGATCAGGCGGGCGTGCAGTTCCTTCTTCCACGAAACGCGCACCGAATAATCCTGCAGGCGGTGGAAGAGCGTCGGGTTGTCGGCGCGATTGGTCAGCTCGCCGGCCTGCACGCCATAGGACAGGAAGCGCGATTCGGCTTCGGCCAGCGGCAGGTCGAGGTTGTCGAGCAGCCACTCCCAGCGCAGGCGGACCGCCGCGACGTAATCGAGCGCCGCCTGCCGGCGGTCGCCGATCAGCACGTCGGTTTCGAGCGTCGTGTCGCCGCGATACAGCGGCAGCTCGCCCTTGAGGAATTCACTGAGCGCGTCGCACAGGGCCAGCTTGTTCTGCGTCGACAGTTCGATGTTGATGCGCTCGATGCCGTCGCAGTAATCGCCCATGCGCGGCAGCGGAATCACCACGTCTTCATTGACCTTGAAGGCGTTGGTGTGGCGCGAAATGGCGGCGGTCCGCGAACGGTCGAGCCAGAATTTCTTGCGTGTTTCGCCGTCGACCGCGATGAAGCCTTCGGCACCGCGCAGGTTGCACATGCGGACGACTTCGGAAGCGGCGGCCATCACGGCCTTTTCATCGTGGCCGACGAGATCGCCCATCAGCACCATCTTCGGCCGCCCGTGGCGCTTGGCCTTGGTCGCGTAGCCGACGGCCTTCACATAGCGTTCGTCGAGGTGTTCGAGGCCGGCCAGTTGCACCCCCGCCGCATGCCCGACGCCACCCGGCTTGAAGTAATCGGTGATCTCGACGATGGCCGGCACCGCCTCGCGCACCTGGCCGAAAAATTCCAGACAGACGGTGCGCACGTGCGGCGGCATCTTGTGCAGCACCCAGCGCGCGGCGACGATGATGCCGTCGGTGCCTTCCTTCTGCACGCCCGGTATGCCGCCGAGGAATTTGTCGGTGACGTCCTTGCCGAGTCCGAGCTTGCGGCAGGCCGCGCCGGCGATGGTCAGCGTTTCCTCGGCGAGCAGCTTCTTGCCGCTCGGGTCGAAGCGCTTGAGGCGGAATTCGACCTTTTCCTGCTCGTGGATCTTGCCGTAGTTGTGGTTCAGGCGTTCGACTTCCAGCCAGTTGCCGTCCGGATCGACCATCTTCCACCAGGCCAGGTTGTCGAGCGCGGTGCCCCACAGCACGGCCTTCTTGCCGCCGGCGTTCATGGCGATGTTGCCGCCGATGCACGATGCGCTGGCCGAGGTCGGGTCGACGGCGAAGACGCGGCCGGCTGCCGAAGCAGCTTCCGAGACGCGCTCGGTGACGACGCCGGCACCGGTGCGAATCGTGGCATAAGGCGCGGTATGGCCGGGCAGCACGATTTCCTCGACCGCGCCGATGTCGATCAGTTTTTCGGTATTGATCACTGCCGAGTAAGGCGTCAGCGGCACGGCGCCGCCGGTGTAGCCGGTACCGCCGCCACGCGGAATGATGGTCAGGCCGGCTTCGATGCAGCCGCGCACCAGGTGACCGATTTCTTCCTCGGTATCCGGGTTGAGGACGACGAAGGGGTACTCGACGCGCCAGTCGGTGGCGTCCGTCACATGCGAAACGCGGGCCAGGCCATCGAAGGCGATATTGTCCTTGCGCGTGTGCTTGCCAAGGATCTTCAGCACCTTGCGCCGCAGATCAATGGTTTTGCCGAAGTGCTCGGCAAAGCGGTCAACGGCGACCCGCGCGGCCTCGACCAGGCGCTTGACCTTGGCCGAGCGTTCGGGGTCCTCGCCTTCGCTGGTCTGGCGGCGTTTCTCGACTTCGCTCAGGCGATGGCGCAAGGCATTGACCAGCGCGTCGCGGCGCTCGCGGTTGTCCAGCAGGTCGTCTTCCAGGTACGGGTTGCGCTGCACGACCCAGATGTCGCCCAGCACCTCGTAGAGCATGCGCGCCGAACGGCCGGTGACGCGCTCGGAGCGCAGCTCGTCGAGTACCGCCCAGTTGTCGGCACCGAGCAGGCGGATGACGATCTCGCGATCGGAAAACGAGGTGTAGTTGTAGGGAATTTCGCGCAGGCGGGCAGTCATGGGAGCGGCCGGAGGTCCGTCAAAAGGTGGATTTTAGCGTATTGCAGCGCAACACGCGGGCTCAGGTAGACCGCCGGAAGCCGGCGAAGGTTTCATAGTCCGGTCGCCGCCTGCGCCACCAGCCAGTAACGCGCCAGCTTGCCGACGGCCATGAAGGCACAGCATGGCAGCCAGTGCAGGCGCAGCCAGCCGGCCGCGATGCACAGCGCGTCGCCGATCAGCGGCGCCCAGGCCAGCAATAGCACCGGGCTGCCCCAGCGCTCGACCTTGTCCTTGTGGAGAATGCTTTCGAGGCGCTGCCACTTTGGCAGGACGCGGCCGCACCACCACGAAGTCATGCCGCCCGCCGTATTGCCCAGCGTCGCCAGCGCCAGCGCCGCCCACCGTTCGCCGGGATGCAATTGGAGAAACCCCCACAACAGGGCCTCGGAACCGCCGGGCAGGATGGTCGCCGAGAGAAAACTCGCCACCAAAAGGCCCCACAAGCCGCTTTCCGCCGTGACGTTTAGCCACTCCACCCGTAGAATCTCCCTTTTGCCTTAATGAGTTGCGCGCAATGCACCCGGATTATCTCGAAAAAGTTCTCAACGCACAGGTTTACGACGTGGCGATCGAAACGCCGCTCGACCTGGCCGGCAACCTTTCCGCCCGGGTCGGCAACAAGATCAGCCTGAAGCGCGAGGACATGCAGCCGGTGTTCTCCTTCAAGCTGCGTGGCGCCTACAACAAGATCGCCAGCCTCTCGGCCGAGAAGCTCAAGCGCGGCGTGATCTGCGCTTCGGCCGGCAACCATGCCCAGGGCGTCGCGCTGTCGGCGGCCAAGGTCGGCTGCCGGGCGGTCATCGTCATGCCGACCTCGACGCCGGGGATCAAGATCGAAGCGGTCAAGCGCCGCGGCGGCGAGGTCGTGCTGCATGGCGACTCCTACGATGATTCCTATGCCCATGCGCTGGAACTCGAAAAAACCGAGAAGCTGACCTTCGTTCATCCCTTCGACGATCCGGAAGTGATCGCCGGCCAGGGCACTGTCGCCATGGAAATCCTGCGCCAGCATTCGCGCCACAACGGGCCGATCCATGCCGTCTTCTGTGCCATCGGCGGTGGCGGGCTGGCCGCTGGCGTCGCTGCCTACATCAAGCGCCTGCGTCCGGAAATCAAGGTCATCGGCGTCGAAACCTTCGACGCCGATGCGATGAAGCAATCCATCGCCAAGGGCCACCGCGTCCGTCTCGACCAGGTTGGCTTGTTTGCCGACGGTACCGCCGTCAAGTTTGTCGGCGAGGAAACCTTCCGCCTGTGCAAGGAATACCTCGACGACATCATCCTCGTCGATACCGACGCCATCTGCGCGGCGATCAAGGACGTCTTCGAGGACACCCGCTCGATCCTCGAACCGGCCGGCGCGCTGGCCGTCGCCGGCGCCAAGGAATACGCCCGCCAGCACAAGCTGAAGGACAAGAACCTGATCGCCGTGACTTCCGGTGCCAACATGAATTTCGACCGCCTGCGCTTCGTCGCCGAGCGCGCCGAGTTCGGCGAACAGCGCGAAGCCGTCTTCGCCGTCACGCTGCCCGAGAAGCCGGGCGCCTACAAGAAATTCCTGGCCCTGATCGGCAAGCGCAACGTCACCGAATTCAACTACCGCTACCACACCGCCAGCGAAGCCCACGTCTTCGTCGGCGTCCAGGTCGCCGACCGCAAGGAGTCGCTCAAGCTGGTCGACAGCCTGCAGAAGCACGGCTACCCGACGCTCGACCTGACCGACGACGAAATGGCCAAGAACCATATTCGTCACATGGTCGGCGGCCACGCCGCAGCGGTCTGCGAAAAGGGCCTGCAAGAATTGCTCTACCGCTTCGAGTTCCCGGAAAAGCCGGGCGCCCTGATGAATTTCCTGACCCAGATGAGCGCCGGCTGGAACATCAGCCTGTTCCACTACCGCAACCACGGCGCCGACTACGGCCGCGTGCTGGTCGGCATGCAGGTGCCGCCGGGCGAGATGAGCGAATTCAAGGCTTTCCTGAAGAACCTTGGCTACGCGCATTGGGACGAAAGCCGGAACCCGGCCTACAAGTTGTTTCTTGGTTAATTCGATTTAATTATATTTTTGTGAAAATTCATTCTTTCACAGAATAACAAAGCAAACCTAGACTCCAGTCATCGCGAATTTATTTCAAATGACTGGAGTCTCCCATGCGCAAATTTGCCCTTTTTGCGGCGTTGACCGCAACACTCACGCTCGGCAGCGCCGTCGCCCAGACGACGCTGCTCAACGTCTCCTATGACCCGACGCGCGAGCTGTACAAGGATTTCAACGCGGCCTTCAACAAGCACTGGCAGGTGAAGACCGGGCAGACGGTGAATGTCCGCCAGTCGCACGGCGGTTCCGGCAAGCAGGCGATGTCGGTGCGCGACGGGCTGGAGGCCGATGTCGTGACGCTGGCGCTGGCCTACGACATCGACGCGCTGGTCGAACGCAACCTGATCCCGGCCGACTGGCAGAAGCGCTTCCCGCACAATTCCTCGCCCTACACCTCGACCATCGTTTTCCTGGTGCGCAAGGGCAACCCGAAGGGCATCAAGGACTGGGGCGACCTGGCGAAACCGGGCGTCGCCGTCATCACGCCCAACCCGAAAACCTCGGGCGGCGCGCGCTGGAACTATCTGGCGGCCTGGGCCTGGGCGCTCAAGCAGCCGGGCGGCAACGAGCAGAAGGCCAGGG
>ENA-UOWG01003656-UOWG01003656.1-activated-sludge-metagenome-genome-assembly--contig:-NODE-3656-length-11473-cov-42.552899_pt1 | contig 11473 bp, 9 predicted proteins | sample MGYA00238147_ERZ761563 | MGnify/ENA primary metagenome ERZ761563 (study PRJEB28884, sample SAMN05720216) | anaerobic digester metagenome | isolation source: active sludge of municipal... | reverse complement strand
ATGGTGCTTACACCGCGCATTGTCTCCTCCGTTAAAATTCCCGTCGTGACTGTCGGCGGAATCGCGGACGGCCGGACCATGGCCGCGGCGCTGGCCCTGGGGGCCGAAGGCGTGATGATGGCCAGCCGGTTTATCGCCACAAAAGAATGCGAAGTGCATGATAATATCAAGCAAGAACTCATCCGGAGGCAGGAATTTGATACGGTGATTTACGGCAAATCCATTGGCCTGCAGGGGCGCGGCCTAAAGTCTAAAGTTTTAGAAGAAGTGCTGGCGATTGAAGCCAGACATGGCGGATTTGAAGAGCTCATCCCGCTTTTATCCGGTCAGAAGGTGAAGGAAGCCTGGGAAACCGGCGATGTCAATTACGCGCCTTTGATGGTCGGCCAGTCCATCGGCCTGATCAACGATATCCCCACCTGCCAGGAACTGATGGAAAGAATGGCGGCCGAAGCCAGGGCATGTTCGGCAAGAGTCGCAAAGCTCTGTGGAAATTGAATTACAAAAGGTTAGAAAAACTTAAATCATACAAGGAGCAACTATGAAAACACGATTAACTGAAATGGTCGGCATCAAGTACCCGATTCTGCTCTCCGGCATGAGCTGGATCAGTGTGCCGAAAATGGTGGCGGCGGTATCCAACGCCGGTGGATTGGGCATTCTGGCAACAGGTCCGCTGAACGCTGCGCAAACCAGGGAAGCCATCCGCGAAATCCGCAAACTGACGGATAAGCCCTTCGGCGCGAACGCGTCGCTGATGTTTCCGGGCGCGGCGGAAAATGCAAAAGTTCTTTTGCAGGAAAAAGTACCCGTGATTAACTTCGCACTGGGCAAGGGTGACTGGATTGTGAAGGAAGCCCACAAGTACGGCGGGAAGGTTTTTGCTACTGTCGTCAATGTGAAACATGCAAAGCGAGCCCAGGATTTCGGTACGGATGCGGTCATCGCCACCGGTCAGGAAGCGGCGGCTCACGGTGAAGACGTCACATCGCTGGTTTTGATTCCGCATCTGGCGGAAAATCTGAAAATTCCCGTCATTGCCGCCGGCGGTTTTGCCGATGGCCGCGGAATTGCAGCCGCGCTTGCACTGGGCGCGGAAGGCGTTGCCATGGGAACCAGGCTGATGACGACCAAAGAAAGCCCGCTGCATGAAAACTTTAAAAAACTCACTATGGAAAAAGACGTCTATGACACACTTTTTTCCAAACGATTCGACGGTATTTTATGCCGGGTCATGAAAACGGACGCCGCCAAGAAAGCGATAAAAAATGGTTTGAGCTGGCCCGCCGCCTTTTTCAACTCACAGGATATCGCCAAACAAATCGGCGTACCCTATTTCAAACTGTTTTTAGGTGTGCTGGCCTCCGGTTACAAAAATGCCAAACAACTGGCTTTCATGGCCAATGCCTTCAAAGCTATTAAGGATGCCACCGAAGACGGCGATTCGAAAAAAGGCGTGCTGCCGGTCGGACAGGTGCAGGGCCTGATTCATGACCAACCGACGGTTGCCGAGCTTTTTGAAAGAATTATGAAAGAAGCAAAAGCCGCACAGGCTAAAGTAAACGCGGCTCTCGATTAAGCCGGCTTTGCCGAAAGCGCTGACAATAATTTTTTTCTGAGCTGATCAGGATGGCGGGGCTTAAGACCCGAACGACTAGACCCAAACTTGTGGGGAACGGTCGCGTGACCTTCCGGTCATTGAAACCGTTCCCTACATTTATGATCAGTGATGGACCGCCTGAAAGGTGACAATCTTTTTCCCGACGTTCCGGGAAATTCTGCCTTGGCCTTCCAGATAGCGCAGATGGGCAATGGCTTCTCCGGTGGCAAACCATTTCTGGGCAATGGGAAAGTCCGCCCAGGTTTCACAATCAATATCCCAGGTCATGCCTGCGGCGATTTCATAGGCACTGAGAGATGCGCTTCCCAAAACGTCCATCACTTCCTCGGCACGCTCGCGGTGATGAGCTTTCAATGCATCAATTCTGCCTTTTAGATTCCCCTCAAAATTCCGGTGCCCGGGCAGGACAAGATCCACCGGCAAGTTGTACACTTTATCCAGGCTGGCCATGTAGTCGGCCAGAGAATTGGTGGTATAGGCCCAGGATTCAATATGCGGCGTGATATCAAAAAGAACATGATCGCCGGAGAAAAAAATCTTCTTATCTTTTTCATAGAGACAGATATGCCCCTGCGTGTGTCCCGGCGTGGCGATACACTGCAGGCGGTAACCGCCGCATTCGATCACATCTCCGTCGTCAATTAATGTAAATGCGGGTTTCTTTTTCGGACTGTATTTGAAGCCGGGATGGCTGTCGAGCGCCTTTTGCAATTCGTCAGATGGAAATCCGTTGATTTCCGCAAAGTCAACCAGGGGTTGCCAGCTTTTGTCATCGTCGAAAACCCGTGAATCAATCCGGCTGAAAAATATCCGGCTGGTTTCCGATGCCAGCCGCGAAACAAGCCCCGTATGATCGGCGTGCATATGGGTGAGCATAAAATCGGTCTGGTTCAGGTCAAGTCCCAGTTGGGCCACTCCCTGCTGCATCGCAGCATAACAAACACTGCGGTTGAAGCCGGTATCGATAATCAGATTACGGTCTTCGCCTTTAATAACATAGGAATTCAAATCCTTAAGCGGGCTGTTCGGCAGAGGCACGACAATCCGATAGAGCCTTTTCATGATTTCATCGCTCATGGATACACCTCCTTAAGGGCTGCAATAACAGGACACCGCCTTCACAAGTCGTGCCCGGCCGGTGTTTAATAATCCTCTTTATCGTCTTTCGACTCATCTTGATCCGACTCCGTAGCAAATAGGTCGCCGTCCAACTCCACAGGATAAAATTCATCCGGCAGCGCGCCGACAATCTTCAGCGGCTTTACAGGAAATCGGGGTGACTGGGCGGACGGAATCGGCGGCGCCATGACGCCGGGCGACGGCTCCGGAGCAGGAGCGTCCGACGACGCACTTTCAGGCAGAACACTTTCCGTCGAAGCTCCCAAAGACTTTCTTTTTCTGTGACGGGAACGGCGACGGCTTTTCCTTTTGGGGGGTTCTTCAACTTCACTTTCTTCCGCATCCGTTTTGGTATCGGAATCCATGTCCGACTCCGTCCCTTCAGCCAGTGTCAGTAAAGGAACACCCTGCATAGCGCTTACTTCCAATCCTTGTTCTTTAACGGATTGCTGGATTTCGAAATTGTCCCACGCCATATCCGATTTTCCTTCAATGACGAGGCAGACGCCGAAATTGGTTTCCAGCCTCAAAAGCTCCGTTCTTTTATTGTTCAGAATGTATAAGGCGATTTCATGGGGCAGGCTGATCTTCAACTCCGAGTAAATGCCTTTGACCGCTTCCGATTCAATTTTGCGAAACGCCCCCAGAGACACATATTCCAGAGAAGGCCGCAGTCCGCTGCCTTTACAATACGGACAGGTGATATAACTGATTTCCTGAATCGTGGATTGTTTCTTCTGACGGGACAATTCCAAAAGTCCGAACTTGGAAATGCGGGAAAGCTGGATTCTGGCGCGATCCATACTCAGGGCCTTCTTAAATGCTTTTTCCACTTCGGCGATATTTTTCTTATCAATCATGTCGATAAAGTCGATCACGATTAAACCACCCAAGTCGCGCAAGCGCAGCTGACGCGCGATTTCATCGCAGGCATCGACATTGGTTTTGAAAGCGGTTTCTTCAATATTTCGTTTGTTGGAGCCACGGCCGGAATTGACATCGATGGTGATCATGGCTTCCGTAGGATTGATAATAATGTAACCGCCGGATTTCAATTCCACGCGCTCCTGGTAGATCACCCGGATTTGTTCTTCCAGTTCGTAGCGTTCAAAAATTGGAACTTTGTCTTTATAATTCTTTAATATTCGTAAATGGCGGGGGGCAACCGCTTTCAAATAAGCGCGCATTTTGCGGAAGGTCTCGACGTCATCAACCAGAATTTCATCGATTTCCAGGGTTAAATAGTCCCGCAGCGAACGTACGCCGAAATCCGTTTCCTGATAAAGAAAATAAGGCGCGGACACACTTTTGGCTTTTTTGAAAATATCCTTCCACAGACGCATCAGAAACTGGTAGTCGCGTTGGATTTCCGGTTTGGTGCGGTTGATGCCGGCCGTACGGACGATAAAGCCCATATCTTCGGGGACTTTGATCTGTTCCATTAGAGATTTGATTTTCTGACGGTCTTCTTCGCTTTCTATTTTACGCGAAATGCCGCCGCAGAGCTTATTGGGGAGCAAGACGAGATATCTTCCAGGCAGGGAAATATAAGACGTCAGCAAGGCGCCTTTATTGCCAATGACTTCCCGGACGACCTGCACGATAATTTCTTGGCCGGGTTTGAGAACCGGTTTACCGCCGGACTGACCGTTTTCCGGTTCGGTCAGATATTCATGGCTCACGTCCCGAAGCGGAAGAAAGCCGTCCTTGACGCCACCGTAATCGACAAAGGCCGCCTGCAAACCACGTTCGACTTTCAGGACTTTGCCTTTGTAAATATTCCCGGTGATCGGTTCGCGCACCGTCATTTGAATATTGAATTCAATGAGCGTGCCTTTTTCGTCAATCGTAGCCATGCGCATTTGTTCCTTATGCACGGCGTTAACGAGCATGATGTGTTTCATAAATGTCCTTTTCGGCTGCATCCATCATCACGCGCTTGCGCCAGGACCGGATGTCCGACCAACACGCAATATGTACAATACAACCTTGTATATTTTATATAAAGGCGCTTACGTCGCCTTTTCCAATTCTAATAAGCTCAATCGTGTCATCAATCAGACTGATGACACTGGATGGTTCAGGAACAATTGTCCCACCATCAATAATCAAATCAACGACACGTCCGAAGTATTCGTCGATAAGGGAAGGATTGCCGAGGTCTTCTCCGTCCTGCGTCTGCACGCTGGTGCTGATAATCGGCTGTCCGAGTTCACGTATCAAAGAAAGGCAAATCTGGTTGTCCGGCACGCGAATACCCGTGGTCGGCCTTTTCGGTAAAATGATTTTCGGAACAAGACGCGATGCCTCCAGAATGAACGTGTAAGGACCCGGTAAAAACCGTTTCATGGTTTTATAAGCGTAATCCGTGACGAGGGCATACTGGCTGATATGTTTCAGATCTGAACAGACAAAACTCAGCGGTCGTTTCTTATTTCTTCTTTTAATTTCGTATATTCTTTCAATACCTTTTTTATTGGACAAATCGCAACCCAGTCCATAAACTGTATCCGTGGGATAGATGATAACGCCGCCGTCCCTTAATACCTCCACCGCTTTCTTAATGAGGCGCATCTGCGGATTTTGGCTGTTAATCGATAACACCGTCCAACTCCCGTTTGCCAGTTGCCATTTTCGCCGTGGTGCATATACCAATAATCTTAAGATTTAGCAATGGCTGCAAACGGATTTCGAGAAAGAAAAAAATCATCTCTTTTTCTTGTCTTTACTGAGCTTGTATTCGATACTGTCAATCAGCGCCTGCCAACTGGCTTCAATAATATTCTCGGAAACGCCGGTGGTGCTCCAGAGTTCAGAACCGTCCGTCGAATCCAGCAAAACGCGGACGCCCGCCGCCGTGCCCTCGGAACCTTCCAGGGTGCGAACTTTAAAATCAACCAGGTGCATTTCCTTGATTTGCGGATAGAATTTTGTCAACGCTTTTCGCAAAGCATGATCCAGCGCGTTAACCGGACCGTTGCCTTCGGCAGCCGTCAACTCCTCCTCACCCTTGACGGATATTTTGATGGTGGCCTGGGAAAGACAGGGGTTTTCCAGCGTTCGCGACGTAACCACACTGAAACACTCCAGATTAAACGGATCAACAAACTCGCCAATTGCTTTTTTCATCAAAATGGATAAGGAGCCGTCAGCGGCGTCAAACTGATAGCCTTTGTCTTCCATCAGTTTGACCTGATGAACAACTTTGTCCAGCGCATTCTTTTTGTCCAGATCGATTCCCAATGCCTTGGCCTTATACGCAATATTGCTTTTGCCGGCCATATCGGAAACCAGCACACGCCGGCTATTGCCGACCCATTCCGGCTGCATATGCTCGTAAGCCAGCGAATTTTTTGTTATGGCGCTGACATGCACGCCGCCTTTATGCGCGAACGCGCTGCGTCCTACAAATGGCCGCGACATCAAAGGCGGAATGTTGGCCACGTCGCTGATATACAGGGAAAGATTGGTGAGCTGTTGAATGGATTCAACCGGCAGACAATTCATTTTCATTTTGATTTGCAGATTGCCGATCAATGCAATCAGATCCGTGTTTCCGCAACGCTCGCCGTAACCATTGATGGTTCCCTGAACCATTTTCACGCCTTCGCGGACAGCCGCAATGGAATTGGCGACGGCCAGTCCGCAATCATTGTGAACATGGATGCCTGACCGTTCCATGGGAACAACTAAAGATATTTTTTTAATGATCTGTGTGATTTCATGAGGCATGGTGCCGCCATTTGTATCGCAGAAAACAATCTTGTCCGCGCCCGCGTTCAAAGCGGCCTTCACGACCCGGGTTGCATATCGCGGATTATTCTTATAACCGTCGAAAAAATGCTCTGCGTCAAAAAGGACTTCCTTACCCTTGGATTTTAAATAGGCAACCGAATCGCGGATCATGGAAAGATTTTCTTCCAGGTCAATCTTTAAAATATCGGTGACATGCAGGTCCCAGGATTTACCGAAGACGGCCACGGCGGGTGTCCCGGACATGATTAATGCCTTGAGGTTCGGGCAGGACTCCGGACGTGTGTGTGGTTTGCGCGTGCTGCTGAACGCGGTCAATTTAGCATTTTTAAACTTCACCGTTTTCGCCATTTCAAAAAAGCGCATATCTTTGGGATTGGAACCGGGCCAGCCGCCTTCAATATAATGAAAATGAACATCGTCCAGCCGCCGGGCAATACGCAGCTTTTCTTCGGCGGAAAAGGTGACCTGTTCACCCTGCGTTCCATCGCGCAGTGTCGTGTCGTAAATCAAAATCTTGTTTTTGGTCATGATATCCTCTCTTAAAAAAAAACCGCTGCCTTCTTTGCCTGGCAGCGGTTTGGAATTTGTTTATTTCAGGTCGAAACTATTCCACGGCCAAGCCTCCAATGCGGAAGCAGACTATAATGTTGATAATTATTGTTTCTGTGTGGATCATCATACGCCTGGCGTCATTAAATCATTAATTTTTTTGCATGTTAATTTTTCGTGGAGATTTTGTCAATCAAAATTAATGGGAATGAGATGTTTGTTGGAAAATTTTCCAATCAATGGTAAACATATGAAAAGAGATGCTTACGTTCCTGAAGAGGGGGCGAATGCCATGGGTCATCTTCAGGAATATCCTTTAAAAATCAGGAATGCCCGTGAACGGACTGAATTTTTTTCACCAATTGATTATTATTCTCGGCTTCTCCATTCCTGTTATTTACATCTTTAATAAAATCAAACTACCCTCTATTATTGGTTTTCTCATAACAGGCATTATTATCGGGCCTTTCGGCTTAAAACTGATCCAAGACATAGACGGAATTCAGCTCATGGCTGAAATTGGCGTCGCTTTTCTGCTTTTTACCATTGGCATCGAAATTCGATTATCCCGATTTCTAAAACATTTGTCCGAAATTCTCCTCACGGGCGGCTTGCAGATTCTGTGCACATTTATTGTGGGAATGATTATCGGGCTTACGATTCAATTGAGCATCAGCCAATCTATTTTCATCGGCTTTATTCTGGTGCACAGTTCATCGGCTTTGATCCTGAAGATCCTCAAAGACCGCGATGATGAAGCTTCCCCACAAGGCCGAATCTCCATCGGCGTCATTTTGTTTCAGGATATGATGGTTGTGCCGATGATGTTGCTCATTCCGTTTCTGGCCAGGGAAAGCGGGCCTGACGCTTTGATGATCGCCTGGAAACTGGTCAAGTCTATTCTGATCATCGTCGTCATTCTGGTCGCTGCCCGTTATGTCATACCCCGCGTGCTGGAGCGTCTGGTCAATACGAACATGCGCGACGTGCTGGTGATTGCCTCCGTGGTAATCACGATGGGGATTGCCGGAATTACGGAATCTCTTGGTTTGTCGCTGGCCATCGGCGCTTTTCTGGCTGGGCTGGCTCTATCCGACACGGATTTTACACATCAGATCACCAGCAACATCAGTCCGTTCCGAGATGTCTTCTTATCGGTTTTTTTCGTGGCTTTCGGCATGATCCTTAATCTGGATTTCCTGCGGGAAAACCCGGGTTACATTATCCTGATTTCCCTGATCATCATCGGCATTAAGGCAACGATTGTCTTCGGTTTGGTCAAACTGCTGAAATACCCCTTGCGCGTCGCTTTGCTTTCGGGCGTTTTACTGTCCCAGATTGGCGAATTTTCTTTCGTTCTGGCGTCTCAGGGCTTTAAAAATAACATCATCTCCAATAACATCTATCAGACCTTTATCGGCGCATCCGTTTTAACTTTTATTGTTACGCCTCTGCTAGCTTCCCTCGTTTATTATTTATTGGCTCGAAAAAATATTTTTGATCCGACACAACGAACTGTTAAACCCGACGAACGTGTAGCTGTGTCCAATCATGTGATTATCTGCGGGATGGGACTCAACGGCAGAAATCTGGTGAGGGTACTCAAAGATACCGCCATTAATTACGTGATTATTGATCTTAACTTTCAGAAAATAAAAAAATCGAAAAGCAAAGGAGATAAAAACACTATCTGGGGCGATGCCTCCAGCATAGAAATTCTGCGACGCGCAAACGTGGAGGCCGCCCGCGTGATGGTCATCGCTATTTCTGACCGTTATCTCACAAAAAGCTGTCTTTCCAACGCCAAGGCCATTCATCCGAATTTGCATGTGATTGTAAGGACAAAGTATGTCGCCGATATCGAGGACCTGCTGGCGCTGGGAGCGGACGATGTGATTCCTGAAGAATTTGAAACCTCTATTCAAATATTCAGCCGGGTTCTTAAAATGTTTCATATTCCCAACAGCATTATTCTTGCGCAAAGCAATATTATCCGTAATAAATCATATGGGGTTTTCCGGGAAGTACGTTACACGCAGGAAGCCTTTGATCAGATTAGTCAGATTCTGGCGCAGGGAACCATTGAAACCTATTACATTGGCTCCAGAAATCCTATTATTGGTCGCAGCATCCGGGACGTCAACCTTAAAGCAAAATCGGGCGCCATGATCATTAATATCATCCGTAATAACCAGACCATCACCAATCCACCCAGCGACTTTGTCCTGCAGGCCGCGGATCAGTTGATTCTTTTCGGAAGTCATGATGCGATTGACTTGGGTCTGAAAATACTGGGCGGGAACAATCATGACGACGCATCAACATAGCCATCATCAAACGAGAGAAGAATCCTGGGGCAAGCGCCTGGTAGCCTCCATGGTAATGAATCTAATGATTCCGGCGGTGCAGATTTATGGCGGGATCGTATCCGGCAGTATGGCGCTCATCAGTGACGCGCTGCATAATTTAAGCGACTTCATTTCGCTGGTCATCAATTACACAGCATTGATTATTGGGAAACGCGGACCGACATTAAAACATACTTTCGGCTTCAAGCGTGTGGAAATTTTTGCCACATTAATCAGCGTAGCTCTTTTATATGGCGCGGCTTTCTATATTGCCGTTGAGGCGTGGCAGAGATTCCGTGAGCCTCAACCGATCATCGGACAAATGGTTATCTGGATTGCCTTGCTTGGTTTTGTCGGCAACATTCTTTCTGCCCTGCTGTTACATGCCGGCTCGAAAGTCAATTTAAATATGAAAAGCGCTTTCCTACATATGCTGGCTGATGCAGCAACGTCCCTCGGCGTGGTAGCGCTCGGTATTCTATGGATATTTAAATCCTGGTACTGGCTCGATCCGCTATTTTCCTGGCTGATTGTCGCCATGATTTTATACAGCGGTTGGGGTTTGTTAAAAGACAGCTTTCTGATCCTGATGAACGCAACGCCGCCCGGAATCGATTTGGGAGAAATTCAACAATCATTGGAATCCATCGACGGCATCAAGGAAATTCACGACTTGCATGTCTGGAATCCGTCAAGTGACAGCATAGCCCTGGCCATGCATATTACCGTTCCCGATCAAATGCTGGGCAGGGTGGACGAACTGGCGTCTCAGGTTAGGACGATTCTTTCCAGTAAATTCAATATTGATCATCCGACCTTGCAGTTCGAAAGCAATGGCTGTAACAACGGACAGCTTCTCTGCTGTGTACCGAAGAACGGCCATCAAAACCATAAACATAAATAGACTGACCTATGTAAAGGGAGAAAAAATATGGATATATTAGTGAGCAAACAACAGGGTATCCTCAGAATCGAATTCAACCGTCCGGACAAGAAAAACTCGATTACGGCGGCCATGTATCAGATGATGGCGGATGCCATCAAGGATGGAGAAGAAGATACGGCTGTGCGCGTAATATTATTTTGCGGCAAGCCGGATGTCTTCTCCGCAGGCAACGATCTGGAAGACTTTATGAATAACAAAGAGGATGTTGCAGATCGACCGGTGGCACAATTTATGCGGAATCTCGGCACGGCTTCCAAGCCAGTCATTGCAGCCGTATCCGGAATGGCCATCGGCATCGGCGTTACCATGTTATTACACTGCGATCAGATTTATGCGGCTGAGCATACCAAGTTTTCAATGCCGTTTACCAAACTTGGGTTGTGCCCGGAATTTGCCTCCAGCAAGCTGCTGCCGGAAATGATCGGCTATAATCGCACAGCTGAACCGCTACTCTTCGGAGAATCTTTTTCCGCTGAACAGGCCTTTGACATGGGACTGGTCAATAAAGTTTTGCCGGCCGAGGATTTGATGACCTATGCTTACGCACAGGCGGCAAAACTGGTCGTCCTTCCGGCATCATCTCTGCGCACAACCAAACGTTTGATGAAGGCCCGGCATGCCGATGCGGTAATCGCTCAGATGCTAGAGGAAGGCAATCACTTTAGTGCCATGCTTCAATCACCGGAAGCCAAAGAGGCGTTTGCCGCGTTCTTCGAGCGACGTAAACCGGATTTCTCGAAATTTTCTTAAGAAGAAATTTTATCCAGGATCACGGCGTGCGACCAAAAATGGGACAAAACTATTTTTTGACAACCGCTCAAGATCAGTTATTAAATACATGGAATCTCTGTTGAAATTATTAATAAACGATAAGAAATATTTCACATTTTTCGCTTTGCCACGAGTTTAATTATATGCTATAGGGCTGCCTCGTCATTCGATATATCGTGCGCCCATGGCTCAGCTGGATAGAGCGCCAGACTACGAATCTGGATGTCGGAGGTTCGAATCCTCCTGGGCGCGCCAAATAAATCAAGGGGTTAGACAACATTGTCTGACCCCTTATTATTATGATGTGAAACTAATGCGACATTTGGACATAACGCGCATACAAAAGCGCGGCCTCGACCCGAT
>ENA-UOWG01003653-UOWG01003653.1-activated-sludge-metagenome-genome-assembly--contig:-NODE-3653-length-11482-cov-3.965695_pt1 | contig 11482 bp, 9 predicted proteins | sample MGYA00238147_ERZ761563 | MGnify/ENA primary metagenome ERZ761563 (study PRJEB28884, sample SAMN05720216) | anaerobic digester metagenome | isolation source: active sludge of municipal... | reverse complement strand
TTAGGCTCAAACGCACCCAGTGTGCGTCGCCCAAACGGATGTTTTTAGCCGGTCTATTGAGAGTGATGGCTGAACTATTCATGGATTTTCCTCACAGTTGACCGCTACGGCGGCGTATCCACCATTGCAGGCTATTGACGATTAACAACAACAGGAACGACAGCAGCAGCATGATCAAGCCGATGGCGGTGGCGCCGGCGTAGTCGTATTGTTCCAGTTTGGTGATGATCAACAGCGGTACCACTTCCGATACGTACGGCATGTTACCGGCGATGAAAATCACCGAGCCGTATTCGCCGACGCTACGGGCGAAAGCCAACGCGAAACCGGTAATGGCCGAGGGTAAGATATTTGGCAAAATCACTTTCAAAAAGGTTTGCCAGCGGTTGGCGCCCAGGCTGGCGGCAGCTTCCTCCATCGCGTTGTCGAACTCCTGCAACACTGGCTCTATCGTTCGTACCACGAACGGCAGACCGATAAAGATCAACGCCACCACGATGCCGGCCGGTTTGTAGGCGATTTGTACCCCGAACGCCTGCGTGATCCATTGGCCTATCCAGCCTTTCGGTTCATACAAAGTGGCCAGCACGATACCCGCCACGGCGGTTGGAAGCGCGAATGGCAAGTCGATTACCGCGTCGAATAGTTTCTTCCCCGGAAAGGGATAGCGCACCAACGTCCAGGCGATAATAAAACCCAGCACGGCCGCAATCGCCGCCGCTAATAGCGAGGCGCCGAAGCTGACTTGGAACGAGGCTAGTACCCGTTTATTAGTCAAGATGGCCCAGAATTGTTCCGGACTGAGTTGCAGGGATTTCAGCAGCAGCGCGCTGAGCGGAATCAGCACGATCAGCGTCAGATACAGCAAGGTAAAACCCAGTGCTGGGCGGAAACCGGGCATGATGTGACTTTGTGGCATGGCGATGTTCGTCGTTAAATGGATGACTACAAAAATTGGATTGAGCGGTCGGGTTTTCGGTGAACTTCACCGGTCGCCCCGCTTCATCCCGACAGGCATTGCCGCTTCCAGTTGAGGTGAGTGGAACACAGACCTTCCCTTGGCACTGGATATCGGCAATGCCTGTCGAGACGATTCAACCTTGGGGAGAGAGTTAGGGGCGCGTAAATCGCGCCCCTTGTCTCAATTAAGGTTGATAGATTTGGTCGAAGGTACCATCGTCGTCGAAATGCTCTTTTTGTGCCTTGGCCCAGCCGCCGAATTGGGCATCGACCGTGAACAATTCCAGCTGCGGAAAGCGTTTCAAGTCTGCGGGATCGGCGTGTTCCGGCAACGACGGCCGGTAGAAATGCTTGGCCACCAGCTTTTGCCCGATCGGTGTATACAGGTATTGCAAATAGGCTTCCGCCAGATCGCGGGTACCGTTTTTATCCACGATTTTGTCGATCACGGTGACCGGCGTTTCGGCCTTGATGCTGACCGGCGGCACCACGATTTCATATTCGCCGGCACCGTATTCTTTCAAAGCCAGAAAACCTTCGTTTTCCCAGGTAATCAGTACGTCGCCGATGCCGCGTTGAATGAAAGTAGTCGTCGAACCTCTGGCGCCCGAATCCAGTACCGGCACGTTCTTATACAGTTTCTTGACGAAGTCCTTGGCGGCATCCTTGCTACCGTAATTTTTTTCACCGAAGGCCCAGGCGGCCAGATAGTTGTAACGAGCGCCGCCGGAAGTTTTGGGATTGGGGGTAATGACCGACACGCCATCTTTGGCCAAATCATCCCAGTTCTTGATGCCCTTGGGGTTGCCCTTGCGCACCAGGAACACGATGGTCGAGGTATAGGGCAGGCTGTTGTTGGGCAAGCGGCTTTGCCAATCTTTCGGCAACAGGTTGGCCTTACTGTGAATCTGGTCGATGTCGTAGGACAAGGCCAACGTGACTACGTCGGCTTCCAGGCCGTCGATGACGGCGCGAGTTTGCTTGCCGGCGCCGCCGTGCGATTGTTGAACTTTAACCTCTTCGCCGGTTTTGTCTTTCCAGTATTTGACGAATTCCTGGTTGAAAGCCTGATAAAACTCGCGGGTCGGGTCGTAGGATACGTTCAAAATGGTGCGGTCTGCGAATGCGGCATGGCTAGCGCATATGGCCAGTGCGGCTAACAAGGTCTTCAGCGAGGTTTTTGCTGTCATGGGATGGCTCCTAATTAAATAAATCTGCCACTATCGTACGGGGTGATTGTTGGCTTTAAAAATGATAATTTTTGAATGTATCATCTAATAATAAGATATAAAGATGTAAGGTGATGTTGAACCGGCTGTTCTGCTCAGCCGGCCTGTTGCATTACTTGTATTTGGGTTTGCCGTCGCCGAAGGCGTTCAGCGAGACTTCAAAGTAGAAGAAGTTGCTGGGTTCCGAGGTATAAGGCCCAGTGCCTGCTTTGGCGAACGAGGTGGTATAGTCACCCGGCTCGAAATGGGCATAACTCAAGCTCCAATCCACATAGGGATTGAGTTTGTGCCGCAAGCGAATGTCGAATTCATGGCCCAGGAAAGTTTCGCCTTTGCCATCCCCCAGACCGGCCCGACGCCAGCCGCCGACGTCGCTTTCCAACCAATAGGCGTTATAGCCGGTGTCGATGCGCACGTCTTTATAAGGCGTGAATTCCAGCCGCGCCTTGGGGGCGTGGACGTTATCCCAGGAGAAGTAATCGTTACGCGACCAGGGCTGATTGAAACCGTAAAAGGCATCGAAGCGCTGGTTCATGCCATCTGCACCATTCTTGTCGCCGGTACCGTAGCCGTAATACAAACTGGCGCGCGGTTTCCAATCATGATCGAAGCTGTAGCCCACTTCCAATGAATAGGCCAATGCGTCGTGCTGACGCAGATTTTGCGTGGTAACTTTAGTTTTTTTATTGGTAGCAATTTGCCCCGAGCGACCAAATTGCTTGTTGATGTCGGCATCGAAATCAAAACCTGTTTCGCCGATCAAACCGTACACCCTTAAACCGGGTGCATAGATCGAGGCATCGGCTTTGCGATTGCTCACCACGGGGTTCGTCAAATCGCCATTGACGCTTCTGCCGATGAAATAGGGCTGAATGGTGATGGTGTCTGACCATTGTTTCAAACTCAGCACCGCTCCATAAAACCAGGTATCCTCGTCCGGCTGGTCGAATTCGTACTTATAGCGCTCGACCGGCTGGAACACAAAAGTGTCCAAGTCCCAGTTGTTTTGTTTCTTGCCGAAACGCACCCGGTAACCTTCGAAATTGTTGGTGGTATTGCGGAACTGGTTGTTGCCCACCAAGCGGCGATCCAATAATTCCAAAGCCTGGCGACCGGCGCGAATGCTGATGGGGCGGTTATGGCCCAAGGCGTCATCGAAATACAACTCGCCATAAGCCTGAATCAGTTCGAATTCATTGACGTCGGAGTCGCTGCGTTCGTAATTGCCGTTGTAACTGCGGGCATCTTCAAACTCAACGGCAAACCGCAAGGGGTCGAGAATGTCCTTGACGCCGACATAAGCGCGGGTTCTTAACAACCATAGATTGTCGGGATCATCGCGGTATTTGCTCACGGCGGAACCCGACGAGGTATCCGTCCAAGGCCGATAGTCGTTCTCGCGGTATTCATAGCGTGTTCTAAAGTCCAAGCCGACATCCAACCATTCCACATCACGGAATTGCTCGAATTGGGTTTTGCTCAAATTGCGCACATAGGCCGGCGGATCTGTGTCTGGTTCCACTCGGTAGCCTTTCGTCTTGCGGTAGTAGTCTTCGGCTTGTGCAATTTGAGGTACTAACGCCAAAATGCCAATAATATATTGAGTGGACTTTTTTCTTAGTCGGTTGATATTCATTTTTGGACCTTATCGAGTGGAAATAAAGGCAATGGATCAAATTACAGCCACTTCCGGCAGTCCGGTCAGTGTTTAATGAAAATGGTATTAATGGTTAATGGTTGGTTTCGACTTTGATTCTGAATTTTTCGTGCTTGTCGATTTGCACGACACGCCCGTCGTGAACCACGATTTCCAACGATCCAAAGCGAATGTTGTCTAAGATTGAAATAATATGCCGAGCAATATCTTGTTTCGATAAATCCACATCGATCCTGTTTTCTTTAGACATGCGAATCTCCTGATTAAAATCATTTAATGTCATTCATATAATCGATGGAAGTAGGATATAAAAATGATTGAATCGCGTGAAACGTTAATTTTTCATATGAATGTCGAAAAATTCAATATGCTGATTGACGATAAGGGTATCTAATTGGGCGATTTGCGACGGTTACGACGTCAGGTAAATAGGCCAGCGCTTAGATAACGCTCACCGGAATCGGGCAAGACCGCGACGATGGTTTTGCCAATGTACGCTTCGTGGCTTGCATAACGCAGTGCGACCGCTACTGCGGCACCGCTGGATATGCCGGCCAAAATGCCTTCATCTTTTGCCAGGCGGCGGGCCATTTCGATGGCCTCTACATCTTCGACCATTTCGATGGCATCGACCACGCTCAAATCCAGATTGGCTGGAATGAAGCCTGCGCCAATGCCTTGAATGGCGTGCGGCTTGGGATTTAACGGCAAGCCCGCGAAATGCTGGGTCAGCGCAGGGCTTCTCGTGGGTTCGACCGCGACAGATAACAACCTATGGCCGCAATCCTGTTTCAAATAGCGGCTGACGCCTGTCAGGGTGCCACCCGTGCCTACGCCGGCAATGAAGATATCGATGTCACCTTGAGTATCGCGCCAGATTTCCGGGCCGGTGGTTTGGCGATGAATGGCCGGATTGGCGGGATTGCTGAATTGCTCCAGTAACAGATAACGATCTGGGTCTTGCGCAGCCAATGTTCTTGCCTTGGCTATGGCGCCAGGCATGCCGAGCTCGCCATCGGTCAAAATCAATTGGGCGCCGTAAGCTTTCACCAAACTTTGCCGCTCTTGACTCATATTATTGGGCATCGTCAACGTCACGGATAAACCGCGCGCTGCCGCCATGGCAGCCAGCGCGATGCCGGAGTTGCCGCTGGTGGCTTCCAGTAGAACCGTTTCTGGATGGATCAGACCGCGGCGTTCGGCATCCCAAATCAAGGCCGCACCAACTCGGCATTTGACCGAATAGGAGGGATTGCGCCCCTCCACTTTACACAGGATGGTGGCTTTTAGCCCCTTGGGAATCCGATTGAGTCTGACCAGAGGGGTTTGGCCTATCGAATAGCTGTTATCACGGTGCCACATAGTTTGTCCAAATCAATTCTAAAGATGCATTTCATTGCTTAAGGTAAAAAAATCCCGCCACGCGGCGGGATAAGCTTCTTGGAGGAGGAGCAGCGTCTATCAATACCATTGTTGCAATTGGGTTTTCCATTGGCCGTTGGTTTCCTGTTTCAAAATGGCGTCAAGGTGCCAGCGCGGCTTGCCAAAACTCAAGGGGCTTGGATGGGTTTCATCGGTGCTCACTTGGTAACGGGCGACGACCACATGTTTTTGCTCTCGGCCGGCTAGGCGATTGAAATCGGCGCTCAGCAATTTAAGATGGGGGCGGAATTTTTGTGCTTTCAGGTGCTGATGCCAAAACGCCTCGATTTCCGAACGGGAATCTGCGATTTGTCCGCCGGGTGTAATTACTGTGATACTCGAGCGGTTGTAGAGCGCCATCACTTGGTCGACTTCACCGCTTCGCAGCGACTCATTCCAGTTTTCGGCATGATTGGCAGCAATTCGACTCGCATCATCGGCGCAAGCTGGCATGCTCATCCCATAGCCGAAGACAAAGAGCAGGGCGCCTATCCAGCGGACGTTGAATTTCGGATTCGAAGCGTGTTGCTTATAGCCAATCATGACAATCTCCTAGTTGGGTTCAGAATTTCATAAGGTCTCCAGATCGGAATGGATATGCATCGGAAAATTTAGGCTACATACCGCATTGCGCCGGCAGACTAAAACTGCCGAAGTGATGTGGGGCGCCCGGCATCAAGGTATTTACGATACGTGGCGCAGGGGGCTCTCGCCAAGAGCGAGCCGATGCCGGCCGGCCCAGGTGGTAACCCTGCAGTAATTTGGCGCCGGCATCCAGGGCGATATCCAGTTGGATTTCATTTTCAATGCCTTCTATGATGGTTTGCGCGCCAAAGGCATGCACAACGTCGATTAGCTTGGGCAGCGCCCTACGCAAGCGGCTGTCGCGTTCGGCCTGCTTGATCAGCGTCAAATCGAATTTGACGAAATGCGGCGATAGACGCCAGAGCCGGTCTAGGTTGGAATGCTGACTGCCGAAATCATCGATGGCGATTTGATAGCCGCAATCCCGGTAGTTATCGATGGCTTCGCGCAGACCCGCGGTAGATTGTACTTGCGTCTCGCTGATCTCGATCACGACTTGCCGAGTCGGCACCGAATGCCGGTGCAAAATGGTTTCGAATACTTTGCCGTGCGCCGTCACGCTGGTGAGCAATTTCGGGTGCACGTTCAAAAACAACAAGCCGCGTTTTTCCGGCAATGTCAGATAGTTCAGCATGTGCAGCGTGCGGGCCACGCGGTCTAACTTGACTAGCTTACCTTCACTGTCGGCGACGCTGAAGGCAAAACTCGGGGTGACGGCCTCGATGCCGGTAGATGGTCTCAACAGAGCTTCGTAGCCCAGCAACCCATCGGAGGTGCTCGTATCGTAAATAGGTTGAAATTCGCTCTGCAAACGTAGGCCGATAAAACGGCTCGATACCTGGTCTTGGTCTATTTTCAGCCTGAAATCTTCCAGGTTAAGGTAAAGCGCCTGTTCCAATTCTGTGCTCAATGAATCGAGTGTTGTCTTAATCATGTTAATCCCTCCAGTTCTTGCTGTTGGGAAAGGTTACAAAACATTATTTTTCTAGTAAAACGATATAATTCGAATTGTTTATTTAAAATTTAGATATAGAGGGGCGGTATGTTGTTCGAATCTCGATTCATTCTTGCTGTTTGAAGCTTTTGCCGAACATTGTCATAGGCTGAATGATAATGAAACCCAGCTAGGAGTCATTAGAGCTGGGTATCGCTACCGCTCCACCCAGCCTGCGGCCCTGCAAAACGTGGCATCGGTTGCCGGCCTGATGATCACCGCCGAAGTCAGGTGAGTCGGCAAGCTCTATAACACACTGATTTCTTTCGTGTACTTCGTGATTTTTGTGGGCACTCTATAACATCCTCCATGGCTCGCCTCAAAACTTGATCGTCCACTCGGTGCGGAAGCCGTAATTCGTATCGATTTCCTCTTTGCCGGCGACGAAAGTATCCAGACGTAACAAATGGCGTTTGCCGAAGGCATGCTGATAGCGCATGCCGAATCCAAGCGCGCCTTCATCCCGTTCGTGCTTGGTGCTGGTGCGGGCGCCTGCTTCGAATATCAACTGGCTGTTTATGTCGTCCAGAAACATCTGGTAACCGACTGCGGCGCCTATCGTGTCGTCCATCCGTCCGCCGAGCGGCACGCCGTAACGGCCCATTCCGACCGGCCCGTATAAAATCCCTAGATTGGCCAGCGGCGATCCCAGGTCCGGGCTGCGCGCCGCCGACGTAAAGCGGCCGACGTTCCAGAAGGTGTTGAAATAAAGATTGTCGTCGCTGCCTTTAAGTGCGGTGGATAGCTGAGACAGCAACAATACGCCGCGGCCCGCGTTTTCGGTTTGGCCATGGTCCGGCATCGAGGCGTTGGCCCGAAAGGTCGAATTCAGTTCGCCGAAACGCTGGGTGGAAGCGGCGCCGATGTACCAGGCATTTTCTTTACCCTCGCCGCCGACATACAACAGATCCAGCGCGAGAGTGTTTTCCAGCGCGGTATCGGCCTCGGCCAGCAAGCCGAACAATGTCGCCGAGTGGTTTTCAATCCGGTAGCGATTGTCGTTGTTGCCGCGGTTGACGTGATTCCAGCCGTAAATGCCGGTCAGCCTCAGGTTGGAAATGCCGGGGAGCATCAAGGAATTCCGGGTGAGGCCGACCGCGTCGATGTTGTCGTTGAGCAGCACGCCGTCCTGAACGAGTAGTTGCTGGCGGCCGATCGAGAAGCCGACGTCATAGCTATGCGAATCGCTTGGGTCAAGGTTCGGAAAGATTTCACCCAGATCGCCTTCGAAATACAGCTTGTTCAGGCGGGCGTTGAAATCCTCGCGCCAGCCTTCGTCCTTATCCGGCTCGAAGTCATAGCCCGAATAATTGCCGTTCTGGCCGTCGATAGGCCGCAGCGAGAACAGCACCCGCTCCGTGCCCGACAGGTTGATGTTGCCGTTCAGATCGAGCCGGTTGGCCCATTCGATGCTGTGATTGCTGCCGTCCTCGAAGCTCTGCAGGGCGCTGCGAAAAGAGCCGTACAGCAGAAACCAGGGTTGCAGCATTTGCCCGGTCGGCGTTTCGATGCCAGGCCGGATCGGCCCGTTGCCGAGGAAGGGATCGCCGAGTTCAAGCAGTGGAGGCAGGCGGTTCACACTGATGGACGGATAGGCCAGAGGTTTGTCGGATAGCCTGGAGGCATCCGGCTCGGTCCGGCTTGGCGACGGGGCGCGATGGAATTCGAGCGCGCCTCGTCCTTCCGACAAAGCGGTTTTGTTGTCGGGCCGGGCCTCGACCCAGGTTGGTGCGTTCGCCAGCAACGCCAGCGTCATCGCCCATGTCAGGCGCTTTGCGGCTTTATTGGATTTCGACATTTTTTTCCCACAGCACTCGGTAAAGATCGACCAGCTTGTCTCCCAGCGAACGCGCGCTGAGGCCGTATTCCAAGCCGAATCCCGATATGGCCTGAATCAGATGCGGCGGCAATTGGCCGGCGGCCAGCTTGATGTTTACGCGGTAGGGCTTTTGACCGGACAACAAATTGGCATCGACCCGATAAGAGGCCCAGCGCTTGCCCAAGGGTTCGATGGCTTTTTTTTGCAGCCTCAGATCGCGGATGCCGCCGAACAGCAGCGCCGGCGAGTCGGAAGGGCGCATGAAAATCAACGGGTCGAAGGAATAGTTCGCCGGCAGTACCTGTTCGCGTTCGCCGCCGTGCGCCGTCCGGACCAGGATGGGCGAGCGCAGGTTGAACAATTGCTCGTCTAGCGGCAATTCGCCGTTTCCGACATACAATGACAAGGAATCGCGGACGTCGCCGTTGGGATCGAGATCGCCCGAACGAAACAGCACTTTGCCGTCCGCATCGCTGACGCTGATCTGCAAAAACACGTTGCGCTCGGCGATCAAGCCGGACGGCACGCTATGGCCGTCGGTCAGATTGTTAACCTCCACATCGAATTTCAAATCCGGTTCGGTTTCCAGTATCTTGACTTCGCCGAGGCCGTAGCCGTTGCGCATCAGCGCCGTGGCCTGGTTCCTATTTTCGGCCAGCAAGGCCAGTTGCCGGTCTATCAGTTCGCGGGCGGCCTTGCGCTCTTCCGGATCGGCCCAGATGCCCGGAAACTTCGCGTCTTTCGGCAGGTTGTTTTCGAAGGCTTCGCTGCCCCAGCCGGCTGCTACGTCAAAACTCAGCCATTCCTCCGGCGATGCAAACTCCTGCACTTCCGGGTTGATCGGAAAAATGCCGGGATGCACGACCGAACTGTCGGGGCCCACGAACATGTGATTGGTGCGCCGCGCTGGCCGAGTCGGTTGGCCACGTACGACGGCGGCGGGTGAGGGCGGATAGTGCGACGCCTTGCCCGGCACCGGCCCCATGTGGCAATCCTGGCAGGTTTCGCCGCGCGTGGCGGCGTCGGTTTGTTTGTATTCGCTGAACAAATCCTCGAAACGGATGCCGTTGGCCAGCCGGACGTCGTGGCAGCGCCCGCAAAATCCGGGCTGCGACACCTGTTCCAATAGCCTGGCTTCGCGGTGCATGTCGGGCGGATTCTCGCCGTGTGATTCCAGCATGCGTTTGGCTTCGTCGCCCTGGCGTGGGCCGTATATCGGCGCGTGAATATCTCCGGGCTCCAGCGGAAAACGGCCGGTGATTTTGCCGTAGGCCTTTGGTACCCGATGGCAGACCACGCAGGTAATGCCTTCCAGGGCCACTTTCGAGCGCTGCTGGTTGGGCGCCATGATGGCTTCGCCGTCGAACATGCCTGTCTGGCTGTGGCAACGCTGGCAAAAGTCGCCCAGCGTGCCGTTGGTCAGTGCGACCAGGGTGCCTTGATAGGCCGTGAAGGTCGGGCTGATTTGCGCGAAGGCATGCCGCGATACCGACCATTCCCGGTAGATTTGCAAATGGCAGCCGCCGCACTCCTGGGCGGAGGGAAACAGGGATTTCTTGAACAGTTCTTCGTGAGCTTGGTCGCCGTTTCCGGCCTCGGCTGCCGCGGGAAGTGCTTGGGGCGGGGCGGCCTCGCCATTCTTGGCGGCCAGTTCGGTACGTATATAATGAACAATCCGCCAGATTTCGTCCTTGGCTAACGCATTTTTAAAGCCCGGCATCGGGGTTCTGCCGGTGCGGATCTTGGTGAAAATGGCGCCGTCCGGTTGTCGCAAAAATGCCGCGGCGGTCAGGTCTGCGGGCTTTATTTCGAGGCTCGACGCAACCGGGCCATCACCCTTGCCGGATTCTCCGTGGCAATACACGCATTCGCGCCGGTAGATCGCCTTGCCGGCCGCCACCGAGTCTGCATTTAGTTCGATAGGATTGATGATTTTAGAAAGCCGAGGCGAAACCGTCCAGATTTGAGTATCTTCAAGCGCCGCAAACGTGGCAATGGGTGTCATCATCAAGACGGCTAACACTAAAAATACCCGCGTTCGCATCGCCCGGCTCAAGCTAAAAGTGCGGTTACTGCCGTTCAGTTTTACGGGGACCGAAGCGTGGTGTGGCGAGAGCAAGAGGCTGTTCATTTTCCGCAAGATTATCGCTTCCTCGATATTGGCCATGGCGTTTTCATTCGTAGCATTTGAGTGTCGTTCCTGGGGTTGAGCCGAAACGACGGCACGCCGTTCGCGGATAATAACCTTTGTAATTGAATGGGAATAAATGTTGCTCAGGCTCAGCAAGTAATGCGCCATTCTGGTAGTAAGTCGATGCCGGCAAGCCGTGCGACAGCACATTAGCCGGGATGGGATAGGGATTGCGCCTTAATTTCGGGGCTGGTTGTTAACGATCTTAGACTCATTGAGTCGCCGCCTAGAGACTATCATCGGCTGGAATCGAATATATCTATGTTAAATCCCTGGTTTATCTATCGAATCAAGCGATATGACGCAGTATGGAAGTTGTTTTTGTTTAGTAACGTGGCTCTAGGTTTGCCGACCACCTTCGGTCACTCCGACCCGATCGCGGCTCTCGATGCAAAAAATCTGGCGTTTGGTAAGTCATGGAAAAAAGAGGACCGTAGATACTCTGTTCAAAGTCAACAAAATCCCATCGTTTTTTATTCCGCGATGATGGGTGCCGGAATGGCGTAAAACCGTGAGTTATCGAACGGCTGATCATGCTTCAACATGCCATGGATCGCATGCAGTAATTTGGGCTCTCCCAGATTTCCCGTGGCAACCACTAGATGTAGTATTTTTGGAAATGGAT
>ENA-UOWG01003649-UOWG01003649.1-activated-sludge-metagenome-genome-assembly--contig:-NODE-3649-length-11493-cov-6.366847_pt1 | contig 11493 bp, 16 predicted proteins | sample MGYA00238147_ERZ761563 | MGnify/ENA primary metagenome ERZ761563 (study PRJEB28884, sample SAMN05720216) | anaerobic digester metagenome | isolation source: active sludge of municipal... | reverse complement strand
CGGACCAGAAGTACACCGGCTCCTTCCAGACCCAAAAGGATATAGAGTTCCAGGATAACGCACCCGGTTAAAAACCGGCAGGACAAGCACGCTTCCAGGCGGACGGTTCTGGAATCAGGTCTGCATAGGGCGCAAGATCAAGAGACGGGACATGGATGTGAGGATAAGAATAGTGGCCATGATTTTGCTCAACTATAAAAAGATTGCAGCAGCCTAGATCATGATCCATCCGGCTTGTCCGGAAGGATCTCTCCACTCATGCAATCAATCCGATCGGCTAATATCTGCCCATATCATCTGGTCCACAGAAGGGATCGTCCGAGATCCGTAAGCTGCAGCTGATTAAATCCATCCTGAAGGATCAGGTGCCCTTCATCAAAGGAACCGGATTGGGCATTGATATAACCCAATTCCTTCAGGCGAACCAGACGGCCTAGCATCGCCTTTTTTTCCAGCCTTAAAGCGCTCTTGACATTTACCGAAAAAACCCATCCGGTTAGGGATCTTTCCCAAATCGCCCTGAGAATCCTCCTATCCATATCATCCAGGAGATCCATCGATTTCACACCTTCCCCAGCCAGCAGAATCTAAATGACAATTGTCCTGCGATGATTTATAATTGCTGCTATAAACAATAAAGATCCACTGATAGAAAATACCCACATCAATAGATAATCCGCCTGCATATGAAAAAGATAAAATTGAGGATTACCATTCCCATTTAGCGTCAGTAACTCCCTGCGCTTTGAGCTTCTCCTTTAGCTTCTTGCCTTCCGCCTCATTCGCAAAAGTCTGCTCAACTTTTTTGCCGCTTTTATCCGTATAGGTTACTTTCATCAAATGCCTCCTGGCTTAATGCTAAATCGTTCTAGCATTCACTTCTACTGCTTGCTTTTCTTATCACTGCTCATACATATCATTTTCGGCAAAATCCTGCAGACTGCGATTTTTTTAATTTATCTAAGACTGACTTTTTTAGATCAACTTTTTATTGCACATGACCATAAAAACCATTAATAAGGATGAGTCCACCAATATATAATGCAATTTAATAGGAGATGAAATAATGAACTCAGTAGTTGAAGGCCTGATGAGTCAGATGATGTCGAAAGAGAATCTTTCGCTCCTCAGCAATAAAGCTGGCACCGATGAGAAATCTGCCAAATCAGCATTGGAAATTGGATTACCGATGCTGCTTGCCGCCATGAGCAACAAAGCATCGAAATCAGAGGGCTCAGCCATAATCAGCAGCCTCTCCCAGCTAGGTGGCAATAATCCCGCTGATGATATGGCAAGCTACCTTGGTGGTTCAGGCTCTCAGGGAACGGATATCCTGAGCTCAATACTCGGCAGCAGTCTGCAGCCGATCCAGCAGGCGATATCTAAAAAGACGGGATTGCCTGCCAGCGTTGTCGGTCAATTGCTCTCCATGGCTTTGCCTCTATTGCTGGGCTCGCTCTCCAAGAGTTCAACCAAACAGAACATTGCAGCTGACGATCTCTCAAAATTATTGGGTGATCAATCTAAAATGGCACTTTCCTCCTCTCCAGAAGCAGCTATGTTGATGGATGAGCTTTTTGCCCCCCAAGAGAGAGGCGGACTGATGGGGATGATCAAGAAGCTGTTCAAATCCTAATTTAAATTTATTTTCATAATTTTGCTATTACTTTCCGATAAGGCTTTATATCAAGCGCTGAATATACTCTGTCAGATTTAAACCAATCGAAAGGGGGTTAAAAGAATATGGGATTTATTGGCGAATTTAAAGAGTTCGCTGTGAAGGGAAATGTCATAGATATGGCTGTAGGCATAATCATTGGAGCAGCATTCGGCAGCATAGTCAATTCATTGGTAAAAGACGTCATAATGCCGCCAATCGGCATGCTCATGGGCGGCATAAACTTTGCCGATATGTTCGTGGCTCTGGATGGAAAGGCCTATGCCACCTTGTCCGAGGCACAAGCCGCAGCTGCACCGACCATAAACTATGGTCTGTTTATCAATTCCATTATCAGCTTCATCATAGTGGCTTTGGCCATATTCGTGCTGATCAAGCAGATAAACGCCATGAAAAAACAGCCTGTGCCGGCTGATCCCAATACCAAGGAATGCCCTTATTGCAAGGAGAGCATACCAATAGCGGCTGTCAAATGCTCGCACTGCACTTCTGATCTGAACGGCTGAGGAAGACCACTTTTTTTTATTGCCAAGATGAGGCCATCAGAATGACAGAAGATGATATCGATAGCATAGGGAATAATAATCATCAATCAGGGGGTGATCAGCAATCACAGAGCATTCCCGTCAGAACAACCAGGCATTGTTCTGAATGCGGCTGCGAAATCAATCTTAAAGCGGAGATATGTCCCCATTGCGGCGTCCGAGTCAGCCCCCTGCCAGGCACAACCAGGGGCGGAAGGAGCAAGATTGCTGCGGCATTGCTTGCTTTATTCTTGGGAGTGGCAGGCGCGCATAAGTTCTATCTTGGAAATGCCAAGATGGGAATAATCTATATTTTGATAAGCCTGACTGCGGTGGGGCTGATCATCACCTTGATCTTGAGCATATACGATTTCATCATCCTCCTGACCATGTCCGATGCAGATTTCACCATAAAGTACGAGTAAAAGCTGCAATTGCACAGATGGCAGATGCGGCTCATGCGGATTCCAGGTCCAAAGCCGCCGCCTGGACCGATTGCCTGGCCCTCAAATCCCGGAAAGAAACAAGGGTGCAAGATTGGGTCATGTACCAGTCTAAACGATCCTGAAATTTCTGTCTTTAGCTGTCTTTAAGAAGGAGGGAGGCAAAAGTCATGTAGGAGGGAATGAGACGATTCGACCTTTGCCATCCATATATACGACAATTGACGGATATAAGCCTTTCGGCCCGGCAGAGTAATAGCGCAAGGGAGGATAAAGAGGCGACATGATGAGACGGGAGGGAATATGACTGAAAAAGAACAGCTTGGAAAGCTATTCCTGGGTGGAGCCATAGATCCGGGAAGCGGCAAGAGCAAGGGAGAGGATGTTATTTATGATTCCAGGAACTTGACCACCCATGGCATTATTGTAGGAATGACTGGGTCGGGCAAGACCGCTCTTGGGATTGTTATGCTGGAGGAAGCGCTGATATCAGGCATTCCCTGTCTCATCCTAGATCCCAAAGGCGATATGGGCAATTTGCTTCTCAACTTCCCTTCCTTTTCTCCGGATGATTTCCGCCCCTGGATCAAAGAGGATGAAGCAAGGAAAAAGGGATTGGAAATCGACCAGCTGGCCGGTCAGACTTCCGAAAACTGGAAATCAGGATTAGAGAAATGGGGGATCGGGCCAGATCGCATGAGAATGCTTTCTGCTGCCGCCCAGTTCACGGTCTATACGCCCGGATCCTGCACTGGTATACCGATCAATGTAGTTGGTTCTCTGGCCTCTCCTAAATTGGATTGGTCCATTGCCGCCCAGGCTGAAATTGCCCGCGATGAGATAGAAGGCCTGGTTTCGTCTATTCTGGCGCTTGCCAAAATCGACGCCGATCCCATATCCAGCCCCGAACATATCCTCCTGGCCAATATCATCGAGAAGGCCTGGAGTGATGGGCGGGACCTGGACCTGGCAGAGCTCATCTCCCAGGTACGGCGTCCACCCATGCGCAAACTGGGCGTTTTCGATATCGATAGCTTCTATCCCCAAAAGGAGCGCGACCGTCTGGCCATGCGGCTCAACGGACTGGTTGCCTCGCCATCCTTTGCTGCATGGTTGGATGGCCCGCCTCTGGACATTGAGAGGATGCTTTATGCCCCGGACGGGAGAGCGCAGGCATCTGTTGTCTACCTGGCCCATCTCTCCGATGCCGAACGTCAGTTCGTGGTCACCCTGCTTTTATCCAAGCTGATCACCTGGATGAGAAAACAATCCGGTACCTCTGACCTGAGAGCTCTGGTTTACATGGATGAAGTATTCGGCTTTGCTCCACCGACAGCCGAGCCTCCCTCCAAGAAACAGATACTCACAATTTTCAAGCAAGCACGAGCCTTCGGAGTGGGAATGGTGCTAGTTACTCAAAATCCCGTGGACCTGGATTATAAATTGATGTCCAATGCCGGGACCTGGATGATAGGTCGACTGCAAACCGAACGCGACAAGGCCAGAATTCTTGAGGGGATGCAGTCCGCCTCTGGCCAGGTAGATATAAAGTGGCTCGATAAACAGATATCCGATCTTGGCAGGATGCAGTTCATTCTTCAATCCCCTTATGTCAAGGGGCCGTTGCTTTTCGCCAGCAGAATGACAATGTCATATGATGCTGGACCCCTTGATAAAAATCAGATATCAAAGCTGATGGCCGATCACCCGGCGCGCAAGATTGCGGGCTCATCGCCCCGCTCTCCAGTGGAGATGCCTTCGACTGCTGCCGAGCGCTCTGCAGATGAGAGCCAGGTTGCGCCCAAGATAGACCCATCTGCTTCCGTCTACTATCTGGATACCGCTGCCTCCTGGGCCTCTAAGGTAGGTGCCGTGCCCGGGGGAAGAAGGCTGCAGGCCAGCCTGATTGCGCGAGTCCACCTGACCTATAATGATCGCAGGGCAGGAGTGGATCATACTGAGGAATGGGAGGCGGTCTTCTATCCCTTGAGCGATCGTTTCGATCCCAGCAAAGCCATAAATGTCGATTATGATCATCGCGATCTCTCTTCCCATGCCCCGGAAGAGGCTGTATATGTGCTGCCCCATGCGAATTTGGGGAGGGCCGCATATTTCAAAGAGGCCCGAAGCTCTCTTCGGGATCATCTCAGCCGCAGTCTCAGCATGCGCGTGTTTCGCAATCCTGCCCTACATCTCTTCTCCCGGGCCGGCGAATCCAGGTCGGATTTCGAGGACCGATGCATTACGGCAGCAGAAGAGGCAGGCGACGCCGAGCTCTCCAAGCTGAGGGACAGATATGATTCCGCCATCAGCCGGGTAAAGTCTCAGCTGAGTGATGCCGACCGCAGGGTTCGAGAGCTTGAGACCGATACCAATCAACGAAAGCAGCAGGAGCTATTGCAGGGTGCAGGCGATCTTCTGACCGGACTTTTAGGGGGCAGAAGACGCTCCCTCAGCCTGAGCCGGGCTGCATCCCGCCGATCTCAGACCAGGCGAACAGAGGAGCGTTTGCGCACGGCTGAAGAGAAGATGGCGGATAAGGCCAATGAACTGGAGCAGATCGAGGATAAGCTGGCAGAGGATATCACTGAGATCTCTGAGAAATGGAAATCAGCCGCCCTGCAGATCGAAGAGATGGAGATATCCCTGGACAAGGCGGATGTTGATGTCGATGATCTGGGCGTTCTATGGATTCCTTCGGCATAGCTACGGGGTAAGGAGGGCAGAAGGTCTGGGGCACAAGGTCTATTCCCCAGATGGTGCTTAGAGCCGTGATCAAATCGGGAGAATTTTTCCTCTCTGGCAGTACCGGTGGCGTGATTGGAGCGGTTGTGCCTTGGCGGGGGGCATATGCCGGGGTTGCCCCCGCCCACATATTTCACTATTCGGGGACCAACTCCTTGAGGGTGGGCAGCCAAAACTGCAAAATTGCCTTTATTCCAGGAGACTCCGACCTTGCCTTCGTTCCCATTACTGTTGCCTGCAAGCCAACAGAGCTGGGCAAGCCTCATCTCGGCGAGGCCTGTCTGGAGAATGCTGCCCGCAAGAGGAGCTGTCGCATATCCGATGTCTCCTGGTCCATAGCTTATGTGGTGCTCCCGCTGGGAGATCTTCCCGGGCCGGGAGACAGCGGAACTCCTCTGGTGCAGGAGGGAAAGGTTGTGGGGATGCTTCTTTCCTTCAATATGCACACCTACAAGGGGATCGCTATATCCGCCGAGATGATAGCAGAGGCTGCTAAGAGATGAATTTGAGAGATACAGTTCCTGGAGACAGGCGGTCGGAAGCATTTTCCCTTAAAACAATCATCATCGCCATGCATTTCTCTATATTTATTCCGGACCACCGGATATGCTTAAAAAGACCTAGCCAGAATACATAAACCCTCTGGCAACAAGCAGAGATGATCTCATGTTCATAGGAGTAGATCACGGTACCACGGCCATCAGATTTGCCACTCCGGAGGGCCGCTGCTGGACCCTCTCCAGGAACGAGGCCAGCCTCAGCTCTGCAGGGGATATCCTTAATGGGGTCCGAATAAATCTCGGCTCTGAAAAGATAGATCTGGTCGCATTGTGCTACTCCATGGGTGACGGCATCAACCAAATCATGAGGCTGGCTGATGCCCCCAATCGCGGCCTGCTCCGCCGGGATGGAGCGGGGATTCATGTGGGTGGCGGCACCATGGTTTATAAGGCCATAGAAGAGTCGGGCTGGCCGGCTATCCTCCTGCCCGGCATCCACCGCAGCAGCGATATCGATCCCAGGATGAAGGTCTTCTCCCACGGCATGAGCCCGGAAAAGGTGGGATTGGCCTATGGCCTCTTCAGGAATAAGAGCCAGAGCTTCATTGTATGCGACGCCAGCTCCAATACGGTCACATTTGCTGTTCTGGAAGGGAAGATTGCAGGTGCCATTGACGCACCCATATTCGCTCCCGGATTGATTCAGGGTCCTCTGGATGTTCAGGCCATCAGAGATGTGGATTGCGGCAAAATGACCGCCAACCAGGCCTTTAACAGCGGCGGCATTCTCTCCAAGATGGGAATGAGAAGTCTGGAGCATTGCTCGTTTTTGGAGCGGACGGCTTCTCTTGAATCCCTATCGCTCTTTGCAGCCATGGAGATTGGCGCCCTTCTGGTCCTCTCTCGCGACCTGGGAGTGGAGAGCCCGGATCTCTTCCTGGCCGGAAGCCCGGCGTCGAGCCTATGCCGGCGGGTCTGCGAGCTGCTGGGCCGTGCCGTAGAGCCTCTGGGAATTCTCGCTGCGGCGGAGGGCTGTGCCTGGGTGGCCAGAGATGTATTCCATGGAGAGAAGAGCATTCTGGGCATCCCCGTGGATGAGCGAGTTTGCACCGGAAAGAAAGATTGATCCTACTATTTGGCGGGAGGATATTCATGGAGAAGATCACTGAAAAAGAGGTTCGCGATCTGGAGGATCAGGCCTCTTATCTCAAAGGCGAAAAGGCCAGGGCATTGAAAGAGAAGGCAGCATCGGCTCTGGCACGGGCCGAGGCTACCTCAGCCGGGGCGGACCTGCTGGACCGCCTGGACATGCTCTTGGTCAACCTTACTGAGGCATCCCGGGATGTGTGCACCAACACCAGATGCCCTCATTACGGCAAAAAATGCAAAATGAGGTAGAGATACTATTATAATAAAAGCCCTGCATCTGCCAGGACGTTTCTAAAATAAATTTTGTTGAAGTTTATCTTACTCCTGACCTGCTATCAGACCACTTATTCAGGAACATGGGCAGAGCTACCACAAGTATTCCAAATATCACTATAGCATATATCTGAGACATGATATCCATTAATTTTCACCTCCGCCAAATCAGGTAAACTGGCCAAGCTTTCATTATAACCGGTCGGTGATAAACCTTTTGCTGCTACCTGCCTGATGGACTGATGAGCTGGGAACGGCATAGAGATATCTTTATTCCAGGATCAGCTATTTTCCTGCAAATATGACCGATGCCTTTGTGAGTTCGGAGGTGGACCGCACCAAATCCAGATGGGTGGCCAAGGTCTTTAAGGAGTTTGGAAGGCCCAAAACCACATTGAGGGGCTTATTTTATTTTGCACTGAGCCGGTCTATAGCCGACTATCCTATCTGCGGCGGTTTTGTGGGGGAGATCAGGGTCACAAGACCCTATCATGAGAACGACGGGCCCAAGCTGGTGAAATGGGCGGAAAAGGCCCAGAGGCTCGATTTACTTCCGGCCAACGCCATCCTCAAAGAGGAGCCCGGAGAGCATACCATTCTGCCAGAGGCTTGCAGCTCTCAAAGACATAGACTGGAACTCTGGCTTAACCGATCCGCCTTCAATCCTCTGCTGGCACCTGTATGCGCCAGACATGGGGGCCGTGCTGGTCTCCTCCGAGAGCATATCAAACAATTTGGTGGAGCAACTTCTCAATCGAGCAGCATGCAGGACCACAATCCTATGCCTTTCAGACCTCAGCCTGAAGAGCTTCCTTTTCTGCGACAGCCTGAGGGCAGCATTAGCCCAGGCCAGACACCGGCATGCTCCAGAGATCAGAGTTCATCGGGTGGGCCTCTCTCCGGAGCAGGTTGTATTCTGGAGTATACCCATGGTCTCCCAGGAAAAAGGCTCAAAGGAGGCTTCCCGGCAGTATAAGAGCCATCTTAAAGCTTATGGCTTGGACCACAAGAAGATGGCTGAGCTGGATGCTCTGGAGGCTTTCTACCCGAAAGGAATAGCAGGATTCTGTGAAGACCTCCTGACTGAATATGGCAAAGATATCTCTGATACAAAAGAGGGAGCCTGATCGATGATTGATCATCTTTGCCTGTATTTAGAGCTGAAATTTTTGGGAAAAATGCCAAATGGCAAAAAAGGTATTTAACAAAATTATCAATTAAACAAAAAGTGATTTGTCAATTAAGGAAAAATTAGCCGATTTCAAAAACTATAAGATAAATATTTCTGTAATTACCCATATATTTGAAGGAAAAGGTTAAATAAAAGCAATGCTGAGTCCGACTCTGTAAAGCAGTTCTCTAAAAGAGACATCTGCGCTACAGGAAATGGATATGGCTGGCTACGTACACACTGAACCGCCCTTGGTCGGGCATGACATGGAAGTAAAGGGATCGATTACATCCGAGGATGCAGGCTTTTATACCATAATCATATCTGCATTGATCTTTCTGATTGCTACTCTAACTGGTCACCTGGCTTAGGATTCATATAGCAGGATGCCAGACCCCCTCAGGGGTGAAAACAATATAATTTTTTATAGCTTGACAACTCTTCCCGGCAGGGTCCGGAATACCCTGGAATTCTCAGAAATGGCCCCTGCCGACCTCAACCTCTCGATGTGAGGCGCTATGTCTTCCGTCCTCTGCAAGAACTGATCCGCCACCAGCTTCTCCAGCTTTCTACGGTCTACAGGCTTGCCTTTTCCCAGGCCGGGACAGGTGGGATTATAATTGATTTTTAGCAGCAGATCGCCATTGGCAGCGCTCTCCTCCTCCACCCGAAAGGGGAAGAGCCTGCAGGCTATGGGCCGGACGGAATAGATGCTGCAGCCCTCCCGGTAGAAGATGCAGGTGGCATCCTCCTTGCTCTTCATAACCGGCAGATCGAGAATCACTTTGCTTCCCTGATCCTTGATCTTAACATAGCATCCATCATAATCGTAAAGGGTATCCACGATTTCATAAGCCTCTTTGCCTGTCTTTCTGGATATGGCAGCTACATCTTTGCCTGTGAGGTAGATCAGATTGGACTTTTCCCAGAACTCCTTGATCTGCTCGGCAGGAATAAGGTCATCGAACTCTCGAGGCCTCTTGTGATGGCAGCATGATCCGCACCTCTGGCACTGGAACCTGATATCATCAAATACGGCCTTGACCATAACCCGGGGCATAGAGATCAGCTAAAAAAAGAGAGAAAAAAGAAGGCGACTTTATAGAGTCGTCTTCTTGGGGTGCTTCTCGGCTATTACCTCAAGACCCAGCTCCTCAATGGACTCAGCCTTCATGATATCCACCATTGCCGCGGCGGGGAAGATCATGGGGGCGTTTTCAATGGGACCATAGAGGTAGTAGTCAGCACCTACGATTCCAGCCACCAGGTTGGAGCCGATATCCACAGGAGCAAAGGCCTCCTTATGGGTCTTCTTCCATTTCTTCATCCAATCCCAGGCAGAGGCACCGTTATGGAATCCTGCTCCCACCGGCAGGCCGAATAGGGCCTTGATGGCAATTACGGCTCGGTAGGTGGCTCCGGATCCGGCTCCGAGAGGCATGGCTGCAACATCTATGAGGGGCCTGGTGATGCCGCACTCCTTGGCATACTCCATCAGGCTCTTCTTAGCGCCGCCTGCCGCCTTGGTCATCATCTCCATCTTGCCCTTGGTTCCCTTCTCTATGGCATTGAAGGTGAGCACAATGGCAGAATCCACATCGCTCTCCTTGAGGGCAGCAAGCTCCTCATCGGTGATGGAGGCATTTATGGAGTTGTGAATGGCCCTGTCGGCTACACCGATCTCGGTGGCGTACTTGACGCCGAAGGCACGAACCTCCTGTGCCGATGAGTCGATGAGGAAGGGATAGTCTGAGATATTCACAAACCAGTCTATCTCCTTCTTCATGGCCTCATTGCTCTCGGCCACGATCTGGTTCATACAGGTGTTTCCTGTTACATCGCTCATCTCAAGCTGTGCATTCCAGAGCCTCTCTGCTGCTGCCACATCAAAGACTCCATGCTCCGGATCGGAGACTATCTTATGCCTGGCGTAAAACATGGTGCCAATGCAGCATGTGGGGTACTCGCCCGGCTGGCCTCCTATCTTGAATTTACCGAAATCGAAGACTTCCTGCTTCCTATCAAATCTGAACATTCAAATCACCGCTTCCCAATTGCCTGCGTATACGAACAGTATGTAAGCCAAAACCAAGATCAAAGCGGCGCAGACCCCGTAGGCTACGCCCAGATCCCTGCCGATGGACTTGCCGGCCCTCATATACTTCTCTGAGGAGTAGAACTCCAGCTTCTCCTCGATCTTGTCCAGCCTGGCCATCACATCTCGGAGCTGCTCGGAATCGACTACGGCAACCGGTACTACCGGCTTGTTGTCCTGTATCACATCTTCTGCCATAGTTCACATCCCTCCCATGAAGGCGAAGGGCCCCAGCATCATCAGGATGGCAAGGACAAAGCCGATGGCAAATCCTACAGACACCGTGGACAGGACGCCGGAGCTCAGCTTGGTCTCTCTGGCCAGAAGCTGTCCCTTGTACCTGACATCCTCCACGATTGCATCGACCATTGGCATATTCGGCTCGACCACGGATGCAATTCCCTGGCCATATAGAATCTCTTCAGCCATTTCACATCCCTCCTGCTACCCTCAGAATCAATCCAAAGAGGACCAGGACCACAGTCATGCCCAGGGCAATGCCCTCTATCTTGCCGGCATAAATGCCCGCCTGCAGCTTGTTGAGAAGGCCTGCATTGGTCACAGATGCAGCAATGCCGCGCATCCTTCCCCTGACCTCGACCATCTCTGCGGCCATAGGCCGAAGTCCGCCAGCCTCTTCTTCGCCGCCGCCCTCTTTGATCTCTATGGTCATGGGCTCGACATCAAGAGCGCCGGGATCCTTGGAAGCCAGCTCCTTGACCTTGCCGGTGATGGCTCCAATGTCCTCAGTGTTGAGCATTACCACAGCCTGGACCTGGCTCTGCCAGCGCTCAATGGAGGGTCCATCCAGGTTCTGGATGAAGGGAATAGCTCCCTTGGCTCCGATGATCCTTCCTTCTTTGTCGATTCCGCTCTGGGTGAATGCCTCAATCGCCTGACCGGTGATGTGCCCCT
>ENA-UOWG01003639-UOWG01003639.1-activated-sludge-metagenome-genome-assembly--contig:-NODE-3639-length-11523-cov-3.832142_pt1 | contig 11523 bp, 9 predicted proteins | sample MGYA00238147_ERZ761563 | MGnify/ENA primary metagenome ERZ761563 (study PRJEB28884, sample SAMN05720216) | anaerobic digester metagenome | isolation source: active sludge of municipal... | reverse complement strand
TAATCGTTAAAGGAGAAGTATTAAGAGCTGAATCAGCTAAAGAAGATATTTTCATGGCCATTAATGATGTCAAAGACAAAATGCAGATTCTAATTGCCAAATTCAAAACTAAGGCCGAAGTTGCCAAAAGAGGACAGAGAAAGGCAAAGGAAAAAATTAGAGAAGTTTAAAAAAATCCCCGAAAGGGGATTTTTTAATACATGAATATATTCTTTCCGTCAAAATCAAAGAATTGATTTTTGTTGAATTGCCAGAAATCCTGAGGCACTGGCACTTTTCCTTTTCCCAAAGGAGCATCAATGACATGAACAGGGAAGGCAATTCCAGAAAGTGATTTTCTTAAAAGAGTCATTATTTGAATTTCTTTTTCAATGGGAACAATGAAATGCTGAGCTCCTTTAACTAAATCACAGTGGCTCATCATATATGGGTAAACTCCATTTTGAGATAATTGAGTAAACAAAGAATGGAGTGTTTTGTAATCATCATTAACATCTTTAAGAAAGACTGATTGGGAAAAAAGAATAGCCCCAGCTTTTTTTAACTTAACAATGGCTTGCAAGGTTTCTTTGCAGAGCTCATCAGGATGTTCAAAATGGATTCCTACATAAACAGCCTGCTTTTTAATCTTAGCCAAAGATTTAACAATGCTAGGAGTTATTGCTGATGGTTGAGAAACTGGAGCCCTAGTATGAATTCTAATTATTTTAATCTGATCAATCTTAGAAAGCTTATTCAATAAATCAATTAAGATTTTGGGCTGGGTCAAAGGATCTCCTCCGGAAATAATAGCCTCATTAATATCTTTGTTTTCTTTAATGTATTCAACAATCTTTTTGATATCAGCTGGAGCAAGTTTGTATTTTAAATCATCTACTTTGCGTTTGCGGGTGCAAAAGCGGCAATAGGCAAAACAGGTGAGAGTGGGAACAATTAAGACCCTGTTATTGTATTTGTGCACTAGTCCCTGAGTCTTGTGGTATTTGGAATCCTCTAAAAGAGGGTCATTAACTGCCCTGTTAGTAGACTCTTTTTCCTGAGGAGTAACCAAAAACTGCCTTCTTAGGGCAGAAGAGCTTTTCATTAACTTATCCAAATGTTTGGTGGTTTTTTGGATCATTTCAAATCTGTTCTAATATACAATATTATTAGAGAAAAATCAAGCAAAATTAAAGGGGGCTCTTCACCCCCTTCGAGTTAGCATTGTTTATGACTCGTGCTGGAAAAGCTGAGTCGGTTTGAAGAATTTATCCTTCCATTGGTAACTGCTCTGCAGGAAATCAATTTTTTTAGCTCCTAATTTTAAAGCATCATTGATTTCAAACATATTCATGTAGTTTCCAATGCCTGGGCAGGAATATACATCATATCCGCACTTGAGGGCAAAGTAAGTATCATTGTAAGTGGCAATTAAATCCACTCCCACTGCTTTTCCTTGGACTTCTATTGTAATCATTCTGATCTTGTAGGACTTGCCAGTATTTTTAATAACATTTTTGAAAGCATCAATTCTTCTCTGGTCATCCCAATCAGTATCTTCTCCTTTTTGAGTAAAGCGGGTAACACAGATATCTACTAATTTGTCTAAGTCATTGAAGCGGTCAATAATGATCTTGGGACTCATTCTCTCTACTTTGTGGCAATCTTTTCTCAAATTCCTCCTCTCGTTCTTTTTAATAGTCATTAAGTAATCCTCATGACTTTTGAAATTGGAAATATCTAAAATGTATTTAGGATCATCAACAGCAAAAAGCTTGTCAGCTTCTTCTTTGGGTATGGCTGAAACTGAGGTATGGGCAATGGCATTCAAGATTAAGGGCTTAGGAGCAACAGAAACCATTAAAGGAATTAGTTCTGGCTTTTTAGTCATAAAGTCTACTTCTTCCTGCCATTCTGTTCCAAACCAAACATATTTCTGTTTGTCAGTATTAAAGCACAAAGGCATTAGTCCGACATTTTCTTTTCCATGTTTGAAAACTACAAAGTGGGGTTTGTATTTGTAAGCATCATTAAAGGCTCTTCTGAATTCCCAAGTATCAAAAATGATTCTCTTAGGAGAGAATTCATCCCAAAGCTTTTCGCATTGATAAATATCATCAATAGTTTCGGTCTTAATTCGTGATAAAGCTAGTTTGCCACGAGCAACAAAAGGCCTTGTCTTTGCTTTCTTGGCAACAAAAAAAGAGTCTGCGTTAGGGCTAGCCTCTTTTGCCGATGTTTTTTTGCTTTTTGCTTTTATCTTAGCGCTTGCGGGAGGTTCTAGTTCGTCAAATCCCGGAAGAGACAGTGTTGTGCTATTCATTTTTATACAAGTATATTAAAATTATAAATCAATGAATTTTGGTGTCAATGATTTTTACAACTGTGGATAACTTTTTTAGTAGAAAAAATATTTTTTTGCCAAAAATTTCTCATTTGACTTTTATACCCATAAAATAGTATAGTAAGTTAGCTTCATTTACTTTCATATAATGAGCTAATCTAAAAAAGATTGGAGGCCTTTGATGGCTTTAGATAAGAAGTATTACGATCTGATGAGCGTGTACCAAAGAATCAGACCAGGAGACTTTGCTTTTGTGCGTACTGACCTGAATGTTCCTCACAGCAAAGAAGTAATTGCTGTTAGTGAACACAGAATCAGAAAAGCCGGACCAACTCTCAGGAGATTGTCCGGGCTTCAAGCCAGAATCATTGTTTGCACTCACTGGCAGGAAGGAAAAAAATGCTTTGATGTGGCAGAGCTTGCTCCGATTATTCGCAAGCATGCTAATGCCGATGTTATTGTTGCCGACAAGGACTGTATTGGAGCTCAGAGAAAAGAGCTTCAAAGCAGGATCAAACCTGGCCAGATTCTTCTTTTGCAAAATGTCCGTCTTCACCATGAAGAAGAAGAGAAGAATAATGACAAGGAGTTTGCTAAAGAGCTGATTGATGGATGTCAGTTCTACATCAATGACGCACCAGGAACTTCTCATCGCAAGCATGCTTCAATCATGGCTGCAGAATTCTTTGGAGTTCAGCATAGAGGAGCAGGTGATTTGCTTAAGGAAGAATTCTATGAATTCATTTCTATTCGCAATCGCGTTCTTGATCTGGCATACCAAAAAGATTGCAGGCAAAACAACAGAATTCCTCTTTTAGTTGTTGCTGGCGGAGCTAAGTTGGACAAGATCAAATCCCTGCCCGAGATTCTTGCTCTTCCTGGAGTAAAAGCAATTGTCGGAGGAAGAGTTGGTCATGCCATTGCTCGCTACAAAGAATTGATTACTTGGGGCAAAATGCCTGAAGATCCAAAGATCATTGCCATGATCGACAAGATAGACTTGTCCCAAGGAAATGTCTTACTGCCAATTGACCATCTGACTTATGAATCCAAAAAAGGATCAGACATTTGGGATATTGGCCCAGAGACAGTCAATCTTTTTGAAACAGAGATCAGAATGGCTGAAATCATCTTTGCTAATGCTGTTATGGGATTTGCCGAACAAGACTGTTGCGATGCTACTTCCAAGATTCTCAAAACCATTGCCAACATCAACAAGAACAAGCCACCTTCTAGCAGACAGACCCATACAGTTATGGGCGGAGGAGAAACCAGCTCCTTCTTGGCCAAGTACAAGATTCCTGAAGACAATTTTTCCAAAATTTCTCCCAGTGGAGGAGCAGGCTTGGAACTTCTGGCTAATGGCATGCTGCCAGGCATTTGGCCATTAGTAATTCAGAAATAGCTCAAAAACAAAAAAGCCCGTTAAAGTTTGCGGGCTTTTAATTTGGGAAAAAAGCAAAAAAGTGGTACAATAATTTGATGCTGATTAAAGTAAAAGCAATTCCTAATTCTTCTAAAAACGAAGTAATCCAAAAAACAGAAAACAGTTTTTGGGTTAAAACCAAAGAGCCAGCCCAAGATAACAGGGCTAATAATTCTGTTAAAGAATTGCTGGCAGAGAAATTCAAAGTCAGCCCCAGTCGATTAAGAATGATTAAAGGAGCTAGAACTCCCAGCAAGATTTTTGAAATCTTGGAAAACAAAATGTTTTAATGCAAAACAATTTTTTCAAATACTATATCCTCTCTATTCTTTTTGGCTTCACTCTTTTGCTGGGCTTTCTTTTTTTCAATGAAGCTGGTCTAGTTCCTGCAGACTACACTGCTTCAGTAGCTGATATTGTTTTAGAGCCAGAAGACGCAGAGCCAATTGATCCTGATGCCCAATACTTTTATGACAAGTGGTCTGCCAAGGTTAGAGAAATTGCCCAAGAAAAATCCTTGGCTTCCCAAGTTCAAATAGAGCAGGATGTTCAAGATGTTGGGCCAACAACCAAAGCTAGAATTAATGGCCATGAATTCATTGTTGAAGTGGCTGTTTCATTTAATGAACAAGCCAAGGGATTATCATACAGACAGGTTTTGCCAGAAAACAGAGGAATGCTCTTTTTATTTCCCAAAAAAGCCACTTATCCTTTCTGGATGAAGGAAATGAATTTTGGTTTAGACATGCTTTGGCTAGATGGAGACAAAATTGTTGATATTACCAAAAAGGCTAGCCCTTCTAAGGAGGCAGAACCACCTTTAATCAGGCCTAGGACCAAGGTTGACAAAGTCCTTGAAATTAATGCTGGTTTATGCGATAAGTTTAATATTGCAATCGGAGACACTATTGCAATCGACTTACCATGATAAACTTCAAAATTACTCAGAAATCCAAAAAAAGCCGAGCCAGGCTTGGTCTTTTAAAGACTCCTAATGGGTTAGTTCAAACCCCAGCTTTGGTTGGCGTGGCTACTCAGGCTACTGTTAAAGCCTTATCCAGCGAGCAGGCTAAATTAGCCCAATCCCAGATTCTAATCTGCAATACTTATCATTTGCACTTAAGGCCAGGAGAAGACATTGTTAAAAGTGCTGGAGGCTTGCATAAATTCATGAATTGGAAAGGAGCCTTAATGACTGATTCAGGAGGTTTCCAGGTTTTTTCTTTGGGCTTTGGAAAAGATTATGGGATTGGAAAAACATTCAGAGAAGAATGGGACAAGGCTAAACAGGAAATTGCCAAAGGCCAACAGCCTAAGAATATTAAAATCACTAAACATGGAGTTTGGTTTAAATCATATGTTGATGGCAGGGAATTGTTTTTAGGCCCTAAAGAATCAATGAAGATTCAGGAAAAATTAGGAGCAGATATTATCTTTGCTTTTGATGAATGCACTCCTACTCTTTCTAATCATGAATATGCCAAGGACTCAATGGAAAAAACTCACCAATGGGCTGGCGAATGTTTGAAATACAAAAAGAGCAAGCAGGCTCTCTATGGAATTGTCCAAGGATCACGCTTTAAGGATTTAAGAATCCAGTCAGCTAAAACAATTGGCTCAATGCCTTTTGATGGCTTTGGAATCGGAGGAGATTTGGGAGAAAGCAAAATTGGAACCAAGCAAGTATTAGATTGGGTTATTCCTCATTTAGATGAAAACAAGCCCAGGCATTTATTGGGAATTGGGAAGCTAGAAGATATGGAAATAATCATTAAGGGAGGAGTGGATACTTTTGATTGCACTGTTCCTACTCATTATGCCCGAAGAGGAGTAGCCTTTACTAGTTCTGGAAGAGTAGATATTGAAAAGACAAAATATCTCAAAGACAAAAAGCCTTTGGATCCCAAATGTGATTGCTATGTTTGTAAAACCTTAAAGCGCAACTATTTATGCCACTTGTTCCGCGCTAGAGAATTAGCAGCTTTCCAGTATCTGACTTTTCATAACCTTTATCATTTCAACAAAAAAGTCGCAGAGATCCGAGAGAAAATTAAAAAAGGATTAATATGATTTTTGAATTAGATAATCCAACAGTAGTTTCCTGCATTAAAAATGGAGGCTGTGGCATAATGCCCACAGATACTGTTTTTGGCATAGTGGCTGGAGCTTTTTCTAAAGACGGAGTAGAAAAGATTTTCAAATTAAAGAAAAGAGATTCTGGCAAGCCGCCAGTAATCTTAGTCTCAGCTATTGCTGATTTAAAAGACTTCAAGGTTCAATTAGATAAAGGCACCAATGATTTTTTGAAAAACAATTGGCCAGGAGAAGTGAGTGTAATAATGCCCTGTATCAGCAAAGAATTCTATTACCTTCACAGAGGAAAAAACAGTTTGGCTTTTAGAATGCCAGACAGCAAGCCCTTGATTTCTTTTTTGAAGAAAACTGGGCCCATTGCTACATCCAGCGCTAATTTGCAAGGAAAAGCAATAGTCACTACTATTACTCAAGCTCAAAAGATTTTCCAAGAAAAAGTAGACTTCTATGTTAATGGGAAGACTGGCAAAGCCCAGGCTTCAACCATTGTTCAGATTAAAGATGGGAAAGTTTCTGTAATCCGCAAGGGTTCCGGAAAGATTAAGTGATTAAAACAAAACACCCGCCTTGTGAGCGGGTGTTTTTGATTACGGAGCTTTAGGTGTAACTTTGGTTTCTGGGAAAACAGTTTCTAATATCTGGTTGTTATTTCCCCAGTAAGTTACTTTAGAGTCTGGATAAACATTAGTTAATTGGTCGGGTGTGCTAGTAGCAAACTTAATCTTGAACTTAATGTCTTTTTGTCCCTGATACATTGTTCCAATGCTCCAAACTAATTTCCTTCCTGAAACGCCATTGAATGGCCATAAGTAGGAAACTGGTGGAGTAGCAGAATTGCTAACATAGCTGATTCCTTCTGGTAGGACATCATAGACTACCACATTGCGGCAAATAGCAGCAGTGCAGTTGAGAGTTAAGATTAACTCAGCTTTTAATGGTTCATCCAAAGCAATGGCTGATTTGTTAACCTCAATTTTTACATCTCCTGATGGAGGAGGAATAACAACTGCTTGGGTCTTAAAGCATCGGTCATAAAGATCATTGGATTGAACTTCTCCAGCAGTATTTCGGCCATAGGCTCTGACACAGTAGAAAGTGTCAGCTTCCAGTCCTGAAGTAGAAGCAGTTTTGTTAAAGGCTCCGATACTGGATTGTCCAGCATTAGCTACTTCTCTTCTAGCAGTGCTTTGGTCAAATCCAACTGCTTGCTTGAAAATGTAGAATCCTGTTTCAGTTAAGCTGTTGCCAGTAAAAGATAAATATCCTGACATGCTAACAGTGTTAGTGTAATAGGAAACTGCGCTGGTTTGAACTGTGGGCAAAGTAGGATTGGGAGCAGCATAGTCTGTTCTGAAACATTTTTCATAACTTTCAGCAATCATTTCTCCAGCAGTGTTGTTAGCATAGGCTCGGACACAATAAATTGTTCCTGGTTCCAGATTATTCAAGACAGAGTTCTTGATAAATTGTCCTGTTATACTCTGAGAATAATTGGCAACTTCTTTTAAGGCTGTTGTTTGATTGAATCCGGCTGATTGTTTGTAGATATAGAAACCAGTTTGGGCGCTAGTGTCATTGCCCAAGCTCTGCAAGTTTCCAATCATGTTTACATTGCCAGCAGAATAACTAGCTGACATTGTTTGAACAACTGGTGTTACTGGTGTGGGAGCTGTGTATTGGGTTAAGAAACATTTGTCTTGTAGATAAGAAGCAATGTTTCTGGCATAGGAATTGCGAGCATAGGCTCTGACGCAGTAATAGGTGTTAGGTTCTAAGCCTGATGTTGAAATTGTTTTGCTAAAGTCTCCAATTGTTGTTCTGTTGTATTCAACAACTTCTTTTAAAGCTGTTGTTTCATTGAATCCTGAATATTGTTTGAAGATAAAGAAGCCTGTTTCATTGGTTCCATTTCCAGTAGAGAACAAATTACCAATCATGGTTAAACTGCCTGAAGAGTGATAGGCGGATTTTGTTTGAACCTGGGGCCAAGTTACTGTTGGCTGTGATCCATAGTTAGTGGTAAAGCACTTGTCGTAATAGGAAGATGATTGAACTTCTCCTAAGCTATTCTTGGCATAAGCTCTGACACAATAGGTTGTGTTGTAGTCCAGTCCATTGTAAGTAGCTTTAGAAAATTGGCCAACAACATTCTGAGAATAATTGGCAATTTCTTTTCTAGCAGTGTATTGATTGAATCCTTCATACTGCTTGTAAATGTAAAAGCCTGTCTCATTAAGATCATTGCCAGTATTGGTTAAATATCCAGTCATGGATAAATTACCATTGTAGTAAGTTGTTCCATTAGTCTGGACTGTAGGCAAGGTCTTGTCAGGATAGGGATAACCATTGTATCCAGTTAAGAAACATTTGTCTTCAGCTGATGAAGCTAAGGCTTCGCCATAGATATTCTTGGCAAAAGCTCTGGCGCAGTAATAGGTGTTCTGGGCTAATCCGCCAGCATAGACTGATTGGGCAAAGTTTCCGATATATGCTGTTCTAGAATAGGCAACTACTCTTTGGGCATAATATTGGTTAAATCCTTCTGATTGTTTGTAGTAATAGAAGCCGACTTCAGCTCCAGTATCGCTGCCAAAGCTGGTTACATATCCTGAGAAATCAACATACTTGGTAGCTGTGTTGTAATTAGCAGCAGTGGTTTGGACTGTAGGAATATTCTGGCTAGGCTGAGTGTAATAATCTGTTCTGAAACATTTATCATAGTAAGAAGAAGCCTGTGTTTCTCCCATGCTGTTTTTAGCATAGGCTCTAACACAGTAATAGGTGTTTGATTCAAGATTGTTATACAAGCTCTTAGTGAATGATCCTGTGTAAGATTGGCTGTAAGTAGAAATTTCTTTTCTAGCAGTGTATTGATTGAATCCTTCGTACTGCTTGTAAATGTAGAATCCAACTTCATTAGTATCATTGCCAGTACCAGATAAGTATCCAGTCATGGTTAAATACTTGTTAGCATAACTAGCTCCACTAGTTTGAACTGTGGGTAAAGTTTTAGATGGTGTGGGTGGAGTATATTCTGTTCTAAAACAGCGATCATAATACGAAAATGCTTGGGCTTCTCCAGCAGAGTTGCGAGCATAAGCTCTAACACAGTAATAGGTATTTTGTTCTAAGCCATTGTAGGAATTCTTAGAAAAGGATCCTGTGTAAGATTGGCTGTAAGTAGAAATTTCTTTTCTAGCAGAATATTGATTGAATCCCTCGTATTGTTTGTAAATGTAGAAACCGGTTTCATTACTGGCATTGCCTGTTGAAGACAAATATCCAGTCATTGATAAATTGCCATTAGAATAACTGGCAGCAGTGGTTTGAACTGTGGGTAAAGTAACACTGGGTGTTGGTGGTGGGGTATATCCTCCTGGTTTAACAAAACATCTTTCATTTCCTAAAGCAAAATCATTGCCATTGAAAATTACTCTAGCTCTGTAGCACCAATTAGAAACTGACTGGCTGGGATAAGAAGTGTAAATGGAATAGGAGCCAGTATAGGTTCTGGTTTGGGCTTCTGTGATTTTGGTGTAAACAGTTGTGCCTGGGTCTTGCTGATAAAGATCAAAGGCAACCTGGACTGAAGAATAGCTTCCCAATGAATTAAGTGATCCCTGCAAAGTAACTCCATTTTGATCTGCTGAAGCAGAAATTGTTGTTACTGATGGTTTGGTGGTTGTATCTGGGGCACTGTAGCATTGATTGTAGCTATATCCCAAATTGTACAGGGTATTAATGTATGACTGGGCATCAGAAACACTATTATATCCCTGAATTGAATTTTGATCGCTTGATCCTACTCCTTGTGTCCAAACATATTTGGAAACAGAGGCATTGTAGGATTGGTTAATATTTACGCCCTTGTAACATAAAACAGCTGCCTCGGCTTTGGGGGTTATTATGACCAAAGCTAAAACAGCTGTGACAAGAGCAATTATTGATATAATTTTTTTGCTCATATTTTTAATCTTTACTTTTGCCTAAACAGCCCCTTACCACCGCGTTGGGGAGGCCTAGGATCAAATAAAGATTGTTAAGTTTTATTGCCTTTACCATATAACTAAAAATGGGGGGAGTCAAGGTCTTGGGCAGAACCCTTTAAAATAGGTATAATTAGGCATGATTAACAGGGGAGTAGCTGATTTTACATTAGACTATGGCCAGTGTCCCAAATGGCTTTTTGATCGCATGACCTATTTAGGAAAAGAAATGGTTGATATTATTATTCAGATATTTGGGCCTGATGAATTTATTAAAAGAATTTCTGATCCTGTTTGGTTTCAATCTTTGGGAACAGTTTTAGCTTTTGATTGGAATGCTTCAGGGTTGACTACAATTTTAACAGCTTCATTAAAGCAAAGCATTAAGGGCAGGGAAAAAGATCTGGGAGTATTTATCTGCGGAGGAAAAGGAAAAACATCTTTAAAAACTCCAGACGAGATTAATAATTGGGGCTATCGTTTGGCTTTGAGTAAAGTTGATGTAAATAATTTAGCCTACAATTCTAAAATGGCTGCTAAAATTGATAGCGCCTTAATTCAGGATGATTACCAAATTTATCACCATAGTTTTTTCTTTTCCAAGAATGGAGCCTGGGCTGTTGTCCAACAAGGAATGAATATTGCTAACCAATCTGCTAGAAGATATCATTGGCATTCTGCTAGTGCTAAAGATTTAGTTAATGAACCTCATTCTGGCATTTCTTCTCAGAAGTTTTTAGAAAAACCAACTCTGAATTTGGTTTCCCATAATTCAGAGAAAAACAGAGAAACTAGTTTGGAAATGGTTGATGCCGGGTATAGGGGACTGATTAAAGATGTTGGGATTTTAAGAAGGCATTTTACTGATCTTTCTAAAATGGCAACCTTTCAAGAAAAGACAGGGCAATTAACATTGTTGAAATTAGAAGACAAGCCTTTTACTACTCATCCAGTTGTTGATGAAGATTTTTCCAAAAGCAAATATTTAGACAAGATTCTTTACAAGGTTTGCGATAAAAAGCCTGATGATTACAAAGGGATTTTAGAAACTCAAGGAGTGGGCCCAAAAACCATGAGAGCTTTGAGTCTGGTTTCCGAAGTAATTTATGGAGCCAAGCCTTCGTATACTGATCCAGCCCGCTATTCTTTTGCTCATGGGGGAAAAGATATGATTCCTTATCCAGTTGATGTAGTAACCTATGATCAGACAATAGAATTCTTCAGAACCATTATTCCTAAAATGAAAGTAGGCCTATCTGATAAGAACAAAATGATGAATAATTTGGGGGGAATAAAAAGAGGGAAGGAAGCGTAGTAATATATAGAACCTTTGAAAAATTTCAAATTATGGGTACAATGAGAATAATATGAGAACCTGTCCAATTTGTAAAAATCAGGATTTAGAGCAAGCTTTGGTGAGCAATGTTGAAGTTGATTATTGCCCCCAATGCATGGGACTTTGGTTTGAAGACAATGAATTGTCTGAGGCCAAGGATAACAAAGATGCTAATCTCAGATGGCTAGATGTGGATTTATGGAAAGACAAGTCCAAATTCAAGATTAGCCAGGGAGAAAAGCTTTGCCCCCAGTGCCGTTTGCCTCTTTATGAACTTGATTATGGCGATTCTAATATCAAATTAGATGTTTGCTCTCTTAAACATGGAGTTTGGTTGGATAGGGGAGAATACAAACTC
>ENA-UOWG01003635-UOWG01003635.1-activated-sludge-metagenome-genome-assembly--contig:-NODE-3635-length-11533-cov-16.556194_pt1 | contig 11533 bp, 12 predicted proteins | sample MGYA00238147_ERZ761563 | MGnify/ENA primary metagenome ERZ761563 (study PRJEB28884, sample SAMN05720216) | anaerobic digester metagenome | isolation source: active sludge of municipal... | reverse complement strand
CCCTCGATCTTCTGCACGTCAGTTCCCTGCGCCCGGCGGATCGTGCAAGAGAACCTGACCACCCGCCAGTTGACCATGACCTGATTGATGTCCTTTTAGGTCGCCGGAATTTCGTCGATCACCCCCTTGTCCTTGCGGCAGATCACCCCGGCGGTCTGCGCCACCAGGTCGGTCTCGGTGAAAGCGTTCTCGGCAGCGGTCCGGCTCATCCGCCCCGCTCTCGGTCCAGCCCGAAACGCTCCAGCAGCGCGGGCAGGCGCCGTCGTAAAATACGGTGATCTTCGACCCAGTTTCGCGCATGGGTTACCCCCTTTTTATACCATCATTTAATAAACATCCACCAGCGGGTAACGGCTCGCTCATGAACAGTGTTCAGGGGTGGTTCAGACAGCGCGTGGTACCGTGCGACACCATGAACCCCACGGCTCGGAGTTTTGTTGATGAAGACCCTGCTCATTCTCCTCATTAGCGCGGCGATGCTGGCCGGACCGACCTTGCTGGTCCCGGCTGAACCCGGCGATGAGTGACGACCGATTCCATCCACAGAGGAGTAGCACCGATGACGATCAAACCGATCACGCTGGCCACCAGCGCCATCCTGGCCCTGGCCATGACTGGCCCAACCCTGGCAGCGCCGGATGTAACCGGCGTCGCTACCGAGGCGGCCAAGCAACAGACCACTGAGGCTGTCAAGCAACAGGCCACCGAGGCCGCCAAGAAAAAGGTGCCTGGAGCCGCGACGATGCCGGGTGCAGCAGCCCTACCCGGGGCTGATGCCGCTAAGGCGGCCGGCGCGGCGGCGGCAGTACCGGGCACGCCCACAATACCCGGCGTCGAACCGACCAAGGCCGTGAAGGGCGCCACCACCCTGCCGGGCGTCGATCCCACCAAGGCGGCCACCGAGGCCGCCAAGGCCAAGGCCGGCGCGGTAGCGCCAGGGGCCGAGGCGGCCAAGGCCGCCGTGCCGGGCGCAGCGGTCGACCCGACCAAGGCCGCGACTGAAACGGCCGAGGATCTGGCCAAAAAGAAAGCCACCGAAGCGGCCAAGGGCGTGGTCAAATAACCCCATCCAGCATTCGCTCGTTGCAACGCCATAGCCGCCTGCGGGCGGCTTTATCATGCCCGTTGTCCGGGAATCCTCACAGGCCATGACGCCATGATCACCCTCCGCTACCGCTCCCTGTGCGACGGCACAATCTACGACCTGCACGTCCGCCTGTACTGGCTCCGTAACCGTCCACGTGCTGAACGTCGCCGGCCCCCGCGCGTTCCGGTCGGGTGGCCCACGGCTTCATCCTGCGTGGCCGCCAGCCACACAGTAAGTTTCACGGGCGAAGAGATTATAACCGCGTTCGTCGCGGGTCATGGGAATCAGCCGGTCCTCGGGCGCGACCAGATGCGCCGCCGCCTGTTTCAGCAGCGGCGCCCGCAGGGTGAAGGCGCGTTGACCGTTGCCGAGAAAGCAGGAACCGAGCGGGAACGTGTTTTTGAATTGGATCACTCCGGGCGGCGCGTCAGGCCCTGATCCTCCGCCAACACCAGATCCTTCAAGGTCTGCCCTTGCAAGGTCTGGCCAATGGCGGCGCTGATCCGACCCATGATGTCCCGTACAGCGGGCAACTGGCCGCTGGTCTCGCCCTCCTCGCGCACCGCCGCCAGGATATCCCGCAACTCGATGGCTTCAAGCGCGCTGGCGGGCAGATAAACTGGCGGCTCGTCCCCGCTGGCGACGATCAAGCCCTTCCGCCGCAGCGCTTCCACCACCTCGGTTACCGCATCGGCGGCGGTTCCCCCGCACTCGACCATCAGCCGGCTCAGGGTCCACAGTGGATCGCGCCGGTAATGCGCGCCCCCGATCCGCGTCATGATTGTCAGCGCCAGGGCGCTCCGCTCGCCGTCGCGCAACCCGTCGCCCGTCCCGCGTGGCAACAGCCGCCGGGGATTTTGCCAATAGCAGGCGACCTGCGCGCCCACCAGGATAATCAGCCAGCCCACGTTGACCCAGATCACGAACAGCACGGCGGCGGCGAATCCGGAGTAGATGGCCGAATAGCTGGACGAATTGGCCACGAACTGGGCGAAGATCAGCCCGGTGGCGTACCAGAGCACGCCGGCGAAAAACCCGCCGGCCAGGGCCGGCAGCAGCCGCACCCGGGTATTGGTGAGAAAGATGTACAGGAATGCGAACGCCAGGCAGATCAGCAGATAGGGCATGGCCTGCCCCAGGCCGAGCAGGAGGGCGCCGAACGGTTTGACGGCCGCCAGCCACTGGAACCATTCGTTGCTCAACGCCGACGTGGTGACGCTCAGACCGGTGAAGACGAGCACCGGTCCCACCAGCAGGACGCTGAGATATTCGCTGAAGCGTCGGCCCAGCCCCCGGGCGCGGGACACGCCCCAAATCGTATTGAATGCCTCCTCGATCTGCTGGAGCAGGCTCAGCGCGGTATAAAACAGTAGAGCGATACCCAGCGATCCCAGCACCCCGACTCGCAGGTTGTTAACGAAGTCGAGAATGCGGTGGCCCGCTTCCAGCCCCGCCTCGCCCAGGGGTTCCAGATAGCCCATCAACAGGGGCTCCAACTGGTTCTGCACGCCAAAACCCTTGAGCACGGAAAAGGTGACGGCCAGCAGCGGCACCAGCGACAGCAAGGTGGTGTACGCCAGGCTGCCCGCCTGGCGGTTGAGTTGGCCGTCGGCGAATTTGCGGACGATGCCGTACAGCAGTCGCGTCAGAAACACCGCCAGCCGCTCGAGTCGGGCATGGTTGGCGTGATCGTCCTCAAATGCCCAGCGGCGCCACCGGGCGGTCCAGGGTTGGAAATCAGGCATGGCGATTCAGCGAAGCTCCATTTTTAGACAGCTTCTTAACGATCAACTCCGGTTCAAATCCGGAGGGCCGATTCAGGCGAACCACCCAACGTTGACAGCATCAACGGCATCCTGTGGCTAAGATAACGCTGTACCGGATGGTCCGGAATCGGGGGACGTATGAAATACTGGATTTGGGCGATACTGCCAGGGCTCCTCGCCACGCCGGCGCGGGCGGCCAACAAGTGTGTGGAGGCCAGCGGGCGAATCTTCTACCAGGCGGCGCCGTGTCCGCCCAACACCTACGGCGGCGACCTGCGCTGGAACGTCAACCGCCCCTTTACCGGCCAGTCCAGCCGCCCCGCCACGGAAGGCGCCGTCACGATCACGACCGAAGGCGACCAAAGGGACCCGCCCACCGCGCCGGCGCCGGACGCGCGTTCGCCCCGGGACGCTCAGCCGTAGCAAACGCTCGGCGGCTGGCGGCGACTGAGGACGCCTGACCAGCGCTCGCCCCGGATTGATCGTTACGGTAGGCACCGTGCTGGCGGTGCATTCCTGGCGCAGCATGGGCTATGTTTGAGTAGGCGAAATCTCAAACGTGTTACCCATTACTTCCTGCGAATCCGGATAATTCCCCGATTTATCTATTTGCCTGCATGAGCGAGCTTGACGCCATGGACAACCTGGATATCGCCCCAGTCCTGGCGCACCAGCGCCAGGATTTCCCGCGCCCGGTCCGAATGCAGTTGAATCTGCTCAAAATCGGGCGGACAGCGCAATTTCTGCATGAGCAGACCGTCGGTATCGAACCAGCGGGGTAGCGGACCGCCGAAGAAATACCCGCGTTCCCGCAAATGCTCCACCGCTGCGCCGACGCCCGGTTGCGCCAGATTCAACCAGACTTGGAACACCTGAACCCCGCGCCCGGTCGCTTCCTGTTCCAGCGCAGTCAACCGTTCGGGAAAATCCGCCCCGGCGTGAGCAACCGCGATGCGCGCCACCCGGGCAAAGTCGAAAACGGTCATGACCATGTCCGAAGGCGCGCCGGTTGGCAACGCTTCCGCCGCTGTCGCCAGTTCCCGAGGCTCGTCCAGCGCCGCATAGAGAAACCGCAACGGGTTCTCATAAACCGGGGGCAGGAACACCCGGTGCGGTTTGGGGCGGTAATTGCGAAAGATCAACAGCGCCGCCACCCGCCCGGTGGCGCTCTTTTCCTGCGTATACGCCTCGGCGGGCATCAGCGCGATTTCCAGGGCCATCTCGACAAATCGCAGGCCGGCGACCGCTTTTTGCATGTAGGGATGATTACAGACCGGTTCGCCGAACATCTCCTCAATGCCGGTCTGCTGCGGCGCCCATTCTTCGCACATGAATTCCAGGAGCTTTTTCGTCAGACCGAGGTTGCGGCAATCCTGGCGCACCAACCCGGCGCCCGCTTCATAAACCTTCTGAAACGGGGCGGACCGGTACAAATGCTCGACGCCGACAATGGCGCCCGATGAATGGCGGGCGACCAGCGAATAATAATCGCCGGCGGCGTTGGCGCGAGCAATCGCCTCCGGATCATAAAACAGCCTGACCGGATAACCTTCGCCATAAACCTCGCGAAATAGCGCAGTAATACCCTCGCCGTCCCCGTCGCGGAACACATCAATTTGAATGTTTTCGCCATGAGCTGACTGATTACGGCTATCATGTTCCATAAGTACTCCACTAAACGGGTTATTAAAACCGCTTGATTTACCAACAAGTTACCATATTCGCCGCCCATGGTTTCCCGAATTCAGGCGCACCGCCAGCAGCAACGCGGACGCTAGCGCCAGCAACAAGGCGCATCCAGTAAACAGCACACTGACTTCGCCGCCTGCCGCGAGATAAGCGCCCCCCAGCCAGGGACTGAGGAAAAATCCGGCATCCATCATGAACAGCGCCAGGTTGGTATTCACGCCGCGCAGATTCGGCGGCGAAGCCATGAACAGCACGGAGTTAAGCAGCGGCAGGCACACGCCGATACCCAGGCCATAAATCACCGCCAAGGCCGCCAGTTTTTCGCCGGAATCAGCCTGCGCCAGCCCCAGCAGGCACAGCGCCAGGCCCGCCATGCTCATTTTCAGCGTGCGCAGTTTCGGGAACCGGTCGAAAACCAGACCGCCCAGCAGCCGGGTCAGGATCAAGGTCACCGTCGACAGGGTGAAAAACGTCCCCACCTCGCCGCCGCCCAGGTGGCCGGCAAAGTTTTTCATGAAATAGAACACCGTGCTATAAACCAGATAAACGCCAAGGTTCACCGCCAGCAGCAACAGTACCGCCGGCTGGCGCAAATCCTCCTGCAATTCCTGACGGCCGGGCCGCCGGGTCAGGGTCTGATCCAGACCGGCCACCGCCAGATTCAACCGCTGCTGGCCCATCAGCAGCAGCAGAATCGCCGGAATCGCCAGTACCGAGACTACGGCGTAAATCTCCGCCGCGCTGGCGACCTGGGGCAACAGCCACTCGGTCAGAGGCGGCATGATCGCGTAAGGCAGCAGCGTGGCCAGGCTGAACAGGCTGAACCCCTGGGCGCTGCGCTCTTCGGGAATAAACCGCACCACCAGCGTAATACTGGCCGAGACCACCAGCACAAAAGCCGCGCCGTGCAGGATGCGCAACACGATCAGGCTGGGGATCGTGGTCGCCCAGCGATAGCTCAACAAGGCGACGACCAGCAATAACAAACCAATCAGCAGCATCCGCGCCCCATTGGCAGCGCTGATCAGTGGAATCAGCAGCAACCGCAGCATAAAGGCCGTAAATGGCTCCAGCCCCAGCAACACGCCGCGCCACTCCACCGGAATGCCGATGGTCTCCAGATAATCGTAGAACCCGTAGAACACCGCCATGTTGCAAAAGGCGAAGAAGGAGATCCCCGCCAACAGGACAAATTCCATGGACAGCAATGGCTTGGGGATTGTCGTCATGCACAGGTTCCGGAGTTATCCCATTTCCCAATAGCTTTTAAGCGTTTGTTTCCCTTGGCGACCTTGGCGTCCTGGCGGTTTATCCGTTTTATCGAACCAGCGTCCGCAGCGCCGCCGCGAACGCTTCCATCACGTCCAGACGGGTGAGGCTGACCCGAATCCAGTTGGGGAAGCGAAAACCGGTCATGGCTCGAATCATGAGTCCCTGCGCCATCAGCTTGCGGTAGGCCAGAGTGTCGCTCATCGCGAGTTGAATCATCAGATAATTGCCTTCCCCAGCCACGAACGGCAACCCCATCCGTTGCAGCTCCTCCCGCAAAAACGCCTTGCTCTCCCGCACCAGATGCCGGGTGCGCTCAATATGCGCATCGTCATTCACCGCCGCTTCGGCGGCCAGTTGCGCCAGGGTGTTGACCGAGTACACGATGCAGGTGCGGCGAATGGCGTTCACAACGTCCAGGTGGCCGGCCAGATAGCCGATCCGTAAACCGGCCAGCCCATACATTTTGGAGAAGGTGCGGAAAATGACCAGATTCGGATAGACGTCGATCAGGTTCATTCCATCCGGGAAATCCTCGGCCTCGACAAATTCGCAATAGGCTTCGTCCACCACCACGATCCGCTGGCCAGCGACCCGGTCCAGAAAACGCAACAGCCGCTCGCGCTCCCAGTAGGTCCCGGTGGGATTGTTGGGATTACAAACGAACAGGATCTTGGTGCGGTCGTCAATGGCGGCCAGCATTGCCTGATCATCAAAGGCGTAATCCCGCAGTGGAATCAGCCGGGCGTCAATCCCGGAAAAGGTCGCTACCCATTCGTAAACGGCAAACGTCTTGTCAGCGGTGACGATGTTGTCGCCCGGCTCGCAGAACGCCTTGATGACGAAACTGATGACCTCATTGGCGCCATTGCCGACCAGAAATTGATCGGGATGCTTGCCAAAGCGAGCGGCCAGTTTTTGCCGCAAACCATAGGCGTCGCCGCTGGGATAAAGCGCGGCGCGCGGCGGTGGAAACTGGCGGATGATGTCTTGCGCGGCGGGCGGCGGCCCCAGCGCATTCTCATTATTATTCAGCCGGTGCAACGTGGCGCAGCCATACAGCCGCATCAACTCCGCGTCGGGTTTGCTGGGGATATACGGCTCGAAACGCCGCACATAATCGGGCAGCAAGCGATCCAGTGGGACAGGATTCACGGCAAGTCCCCCCCTCTATGCTCGAACATCAGCAGATCGCCATGGCCGCCATGGGGCAAAATCACCATGGGAGAGAAACCGGCGGCCAGCAGCGCAGGGGTGAAGTGGCTCTGCCATGAGCGCCCCAGATCCTGTTCGAAAAACAGATCGCGCAATCCTTCCTGCCGCAGGACGCGGACATGCTCCCGCAGGTTGCACTCCGCGTCCTCCCCCCACCAAATCGGGCGCAGGGTGACGACGCCGGCGGGACGATTGAACTCCGTGGTGAGTACTGAATAGGGCGAAATTCTTTCGCCAGCGGCGCTGAGCGTTATCAGGTCGCGAGCGAAGGCCAGCCGTTCGTATTCTTTTGCGATGAATGCTCGCAACGCCGGATGGGTCCAGGCCACCGCCCCGGTATCTTCCTCCAGGGAACGATAATGTACGGGTATCTCTGGCAGCGAGCCATCCCGCGCATGATGGCCCCAGGCCCCCAGAACCTCAAAATACCCGGAGGGCAGATCCGGGGTGGGATAACGGTTAAGCAGCCCCACTGCAGGCGTTTTAGCGAGGACTCCCAGCAGATGATCGAGCAGGGAACGGGCGGTTGCAGCCGGCTGCCCGAACAGGTATGGGCCAAAACATTCCACCATTTGGTCGCTCAAGCGGCGCCAAAGCAGGCCGCCGCCAAGGCGTCCCGCAGGATCCACGGCGATAAGCGCGCCATACAGGCCGGCGCCGGCCATGTCCACCACCTTGCCCGGCTGGGCGAACTCCGGTGGCAACCGTCGTCCTGGCGACAGGCCCATCAAGCCATTCAGTAGCAGCAGCAGTTCGGCAGGGTCCGGCCGCCGAAAGGTAACTGCAGGTTCCGCCCTCGGCATGAGCAATGGCTTATGTTCGAGGGCTGGGTACGCTTTGTCCTTGCTCAGCGTCAACCGGAATTTCCCGGCCTTCAGATCGAATTGCAGATGATCAACCGTGCGGGAAGCGATCAGGAGACCCAGATCAGCGGGCAACTGGTCCTCATTGAGGGCTGGCCGGAAGGTGAAATTGAAAGCACGAAGGTTCAGGGTGTTAGTCGGCAGGGTAAACACCGTGGCGACCTGGAAGGTGTTGCCCAGGCACGCGATGTCAAGGTTCTGGCCGCAGGCTGGGCCATCGGCAAGGTAATTGAAAATTTCCTCGGCGGCCAAGGTCAGGGATAGCGCTTCGCTGTCTCCCAGCCCGAACGCGCGCGCGGACTGTTCCACAAAGCCGGTGCAGAGGGGCAGGAAACACCGGTTGATTGAGATTGCAAGCCGGGTAGCGGGAATTTTGGCAACTTGGGGTTCCATGGAAGATCCCTCATGAAGTTCATGGTCAAGTTTTATAATGTCTTATTCAACCCATGGCGGCCAAATTCCCGCTTGATGCGAACGACCTTACCACTCCTTATTACCGAGCAGACGCGATAGCAGGGCGGTAGAGGTTGTTGCATTTGGAGCCGTCTCAGGAGCTGTCTAAAAACCAACCAATTGATTTAATAATATTTAGTTTTTTGACAGCCTCTCAGGTCATTTCGAAAAAGAGTTTACCGCTCATGCAGGATCACTCGACCCCGACTTGGGGATGGCCGGCTTCCAGGGTGCCAATGGCCGTAGCCTCCGGAAAACCGCCCGCGTGGAAGCAGGCTAAAACTGTCGCTACCGCCTCTGGCGCGCAGGCCACCAGCAAGCCACCACTGGTCTGAGGATCGCAGAGCAGGCGCTGCGCCCAGGCGGGCAGTTCCGGACTCAGGCTGACCTCGTGCCCGTAGCTGGCCCAGTTGCGTTCGATGGCGCCAGGACCGATGCCCTGGGGCGCCAGAATCCGGGCCGTGGGCAGGACCGGGAGGTGGTCGAACCGAATCCGCGCTGTCAGGCTCGAACCCCGGCAGATTTCCAGCAAATGCCCCAGCAGGCCGAAACCGGTCACATCGGTCATGGCATGAACCGCATCAAACGGGCCGAGGCGCTGACCCACCGTGTTCAGTTGGGTAGTCACCGCCATCATTTCGGCGTAACCCGCCGCGTCCAGCAAGCCCTTTTTCAGTGCGGCGCTGAGCACGCCCACGCCCAGTGGCTTGCCGAGCACCAATACGTCGCCCGCTCGGGCCGTATCGTTACGCTTGAGATGGCGAGGGTCAGTCAACCCCATCACCGCGAGGCCGTAAATCGGTTCCGGCGAATCAATGGAGTGGCCACCGGCGAGCGCGACGCCCGCCGCGCGGCAGACCTCGGCCCCGCCTTCCATGATCCGGCGCATCACCGCCAGCGGCAGCGTGTTGACCGGCATCCCCAGAATCGCCAGCGCCAATACGGGCGTCGCGCCCATGGCGTACACATCGGAAATGGCGTTGGTAGCAGCAATCCGACCGAAATCGTAGGGATCATCCACGATGGGCATGAAAAAATCGGTGGTCGCCACCAGCGCCTGTTGATCGTTGAGGCGGAACACGGCCGCATCGTCGGCGGTGGCGCTGCCCACCAGCAGGTCGGGATGGGGAAAGCCGCTCGAGACGCCAGCCAGCGCCTCTTGCAACACCTTGGGGGCGATTTTGCAGCCGCAACCACCGCCATGCGTCAGCGTCGTCAGGCGGATGGAAGAGGAGTCGGTTGCGGCAAGTGATTCCAGACGGGTCATATTCACTCCCTGGTAAGGACGATTCGATCTAAGAGGCTGTCAAAAAACTAACTTGTTGATTGTAGGAGCGGCCTTGGCCGCGATAGGAGGGTCAGCAATCGCGGCCAAGGCCGCTCCTACACATAACCTATTGATTTAACAATATTCAGTTTTTTGACAGCCTCTCATTATGGATGAAGGAGTCAAGTCGCTTTTCCATCGTAGCGTATGCGCTCGATCTGACGATCATGAACGTTTGAAAACAGAAACAAGGCGGTGATAGCACCGATCAGGGCCAGGAACATATCGGACTGAGTGTCCCATGGGTCTCCCTGGGTACCCAGAAATTCGTCCGCTCCCTGTCCCAGTATCAAGGCTGAAGCCCACTCGATGAGTTCATACGTTGCGCTGATTGCCAACACCACACAGACGACAATGAATGCAAGCATCTTCTTCCCGCGCACGTATTGGCCCCGAAGCAGAATCTCGCGGGCGACCAAGGCTGGAACAAATCCTTGAAAGAAGTGACCGATCTTGTCGTAAGGGTTTCGGCTAAGGTCCAGAAATTCGGCAATCTGGAAGCCAAGCGGAACCCTGGCGTAAGTGTACGTCCCTCCCAACATGAGCACGAGAGCGTGCAGAAAGATGCAGATATAGAGCAATGTGGTCAGTGGAAAGCGACGGTAGGTCGCCCACAGGATGGGTAGAGCAATGACGACGGGTAATACCTCGAGCACCCAGGTGGTTCGGTCGTATGGCCGAATACCAGACAGCGCAAGCAGTATTATCAGTATGATTGAAGCAGCTACCAGAGCTTGAGAACGTTGTATAAGCATGTTTTTGAGCAGCTTGGAGAAAAAAACCAACCCAAATAGGTTGATTGGTGTGTTGACAGTTCTTACCGTATCAGGGCTTTGCCAATTCCTCGCCTCTTGTTAGATTTTCCCATTTTGTCTTTTCATCTGCCAACGCATCACCGCGACATCAGCGCGAACACACCCCAGCCCAGGTATTCACGCGTGTAAGCGGCGTAGCGCTCGGGTTCCGAGGTCAGTTGGGCTCGAACCTCTTTCGCGAACTCGTCGTCGGGATTGGCGTCAAGCCATCGGCGCATGGTGAGCCATTTGGCCGCCTCGTATCGGTCCCAGCCATCTTGGTCCGCCAGAACCATTTCCACGACGTCGTAGCCAAGGTGGCCAAACGATGCGAGAAGTTCTGGAAGCAGGAGAAAGTCGGCGATGGAGTGGGCAAGACACCCCTTGGCAACCTCTTGCGTCGGCGGCAACTGCCGCCAGTAGGGTTCGCCGATGAGGATGATCCCTCCGGTGCGCAGGCTCCGCGCCAGAAGCTCGATCGTGCCGACGACTCCCCCGGCGATCCACGTGGCGCCGACACAGGCGGCCACACTGACCTTCTCGTCAGAGACATAGCCAGCCGCATCGCCATGGATGAACGTGACTTGATCAGCGACGCCGAGTTCTACAGCACGGCGTTTCGCTTGCTCGGTGAACAACGGACTCATGTCGATGCCGGTGCCGATGATGCCGTGATCGCGTGCCCAGGTGCATAGCATCTCCCCGGAACCGCTGCCAAGGTCGAGGACTCGGGCCCCCGATTCCAGACGCAGCGCCGCGCCGAGTGTGGCGAGCTTTTCGGGTGTGATCGGGTTGTGGATGCGGTGAGCACTCTCGGTGATGTTGAATATTCGTGGGATGTCCATTGTGAAAAATTTCCTTACGGCAGTGTGAATAGATTCGGTCAGGGCCTAACGAATAAACGTTTATCCGTCGTGCGCGCGGCGCTGAACTCGGGTGGTAACTCGGGGTTTAGCGCGCACGACGGATAAACGTTTGTTGGACTAATCCAGACCCAGCCCGGGGCGGTGGGGGGGACAGCACCCCTGATTGTATTCCAGGGTCCGAGGTCAGTGGCCCCCGCTGGGGGC
>ENA-UOWG01003627-UOWG01003627.1-activated-sludge-metagenome-genome-assembly--contig:-NODE-3627-length-11563-cov-6.568213_pt1 | contig 11563 bp, 12 predicted proteins | sample MGYA00238147_ERZ761563 | MGnify/ENA primary metagenome ERZ761563 (study PRJEB28884, sample SAMN05720216) | anaerobic digester metagenome | isolation source: active sludge of municipal... | reverse complement strand
GAGGGCTCCCAGTCGCGCATCGCGGCGGCCTCGGCGCGGGGAAAGGCGGCGAGCTCCCCGACGGCCACGCCCTCGGGCGGGGCCTTTCCGGGATCGACGAAGGTCCCTTCCGAGCACTCGAAGTCGCGGGTCTTGCGGAAGCCGGCCCGCTCGTAGGTCTTGAGGGCGGGCGCGTTGTCGCGGATGACCTCGAGGAGGTAGAGCCCGACGCCCCGCTCGGCCAGGAGGCCCTTGAGCCGCTCGGCGAGGAGGCCGGCCAGGCCCGAGCCCCGGGCGGAGGGCACGACCCCCGTCCCCATGTCGTAGGCCGCCTTGCGGCCGCCCCATTCGCCCGAGCCGCTCATCACGAAGCCCACGAGGCGGCCGCCCTCGTAGGCGCCCAGGGAGAGGGACCAGTCGGCGCCGCGCCGCGCGTTCACGGCGTCGAACTCGGCCTCGCTCCAGGCCACGGGGACGGAATAGTCGGAAAAAGCCTCCATGAAGGCGGCGTAGCGCCGTGCGGGCGCTTCGGAGTCCAGGGTCCGGAACTCAAACATGGTTTTCACCTCTCGGCGGCCATTCACGGACGGCCGGAACGGGTTTACTATGGGTGGGACCGACGAGCATTTCAATACCCGCCGGGCGAAGGGAGATTCAATATGAAGGAAGCGGGAGCCGCTAGGCGCATCCTCGTCCTCAACAGCGGCAGCTCCTCGCTCAAGTACGAGGTGTTCCTCATGCCCAACCGCGAGAGCCTCGGCAAGGGCTCCGTGGAAAGGATCGGCGAGGCGAAGGGCATACTCACCCAGACCTCGCCCAAGGGGCAGATCAGGCTCGACGAGCCCATCAAGGACCACGGCGAGGCCATGGCCAGGGTCGCGAAGGCCCTGGTCGACCCCAAGGCGGGGATCCTCGGCTCCATCGGCGAGATCGAGGCCATCGGCCACCGCGTCGTCCACGGCGGCGAGCGCTTCGCCTCCTCCGTCGTCATCGACGGACCGGTCCTCGAGGCCATCGAGGCGAACGTCGAGCTGGCCCCCCTCCACAACCCGGCCAACCTCACCGGCATCCGCGAGGCCGAGCGCCTCCTCCCCGGGATACCCCAGGTCGCCGTCTTCGACACGGCCTTCCACCAGACCATGCCGCCCTCGGCCTACCTCTACGGCCTGCCCCGCGAGCTCTACGACAAGTACAAGATCCGCCGCTACGGCTTCCACGGCACGAGCCACCGCTACGTCGCGGGCCGCGCCCTCGAGCTCCTCAAGCGCCACCCCGACAACACGAACCTCATCACCTGCCACCTGGGCAACGGCGCCTCCATCACCGCGATCGAGCAGGGCCGCTCCATCGACACCTCCATGGGCTTCACCCCCCTGGAGGGCCTCATGATGGGCACCCGCTCGGGCGACATCGACCCGGCCATCCTCGGCTTCCTGGAGGAGCGGGGCTACACGGCGAAGGACCTCTCGAACCTCATCAACAAGAAGTCCGGCCTCCTCGGCCTCTCGGGCATCTCCAACGACCTCCGCGACCTGGAGGCCGCCGTCGACGCGAAGGACAAGAACGCGACGGAAGCCCTGGAGGTCTACGCGCACCGCGTGCGGAAGTACATCGGCGCCTACTCCGCGGAGCTCTTCCGCGTGGACGCGATCGTCTTCACGGGCGGCGTGGGCCAGCACGGCTGGCGCATGCGCGAGCGGATCTGCCACCGCCTGGAGAACATCGGCATCATCATGGACTACGAGAGGAACCGGACGGACGGCAGCGCGGAGGGCGTCGTCTCGGCGCCCTACTCCCCCACCGCCATCCTGGTCGTCCCCACGAACGAGGAGCTGCAGATCGCCTGCGACGCCTTCGAGCTCCTCTTCGCGCCCGAGGAGCTCATGCGCCGCAAGTCGGACGTGCAGGTGTAGCCGAGCCGTCGATTGACCCTGGGCGCCGACGCGTGGAAGATGGGCAGGCGGAGAACATATGCCCCGAGAGAAAGCCTTCCTGGACACCAGGGTCATCATCGACAAGACGATAGAGCTCATCGAGGCCGAGGGCTACGAGCGCTTCTCCACGAGGCGGCTCGCGGCGGCCCTCGGCAGCTCGGTGATGACCCTCTACAACTACTACGAGAACCGCGAGGCCATCCTCCGCGAGGCTCTGCTCGGCTGCTTCGAAAACCTTCTTGCGGGGATCGAGGCGAGGCTCGAGCCCTACCTCTCGGGCGAGCGGGGCTCGCCGCTTCGCGCCTACGTCGCCCTGGGCGAGCTTCTCCGCGCCTTCTCCCTGGAGCGGCCGAGGATCTACGCCTTCCTCTTCGAGGCCAACCTCGTGCCGCTGAGGACCGATCCGCGCATAGCCGCCGTCTACGGCTACACCTACGGCAGGATCGAGGCCCTACTCCGGGATCCGGCCCGGAGCGGGGAGCTCCACGACCGGATCTACCTCTTCCAGGTCCTCATGAACAGCCTCGTGAAGAACGCCGCCAGGGGGCGGGGCGGCATCGACCCGGCCCGCTTCGAGGCCCTCCTGGCCGAGGCCTACTCGGCCCTCCTCGCGCCCTACGAGGGGCTCGTGGCTCCGTAGGGCTTCCGCCCGGCCAGGGAGGCCCCGCAGACGGGGCAGGTCTCCGCGTACCAGGAGTCGGGCGCGCCGCATTCCGGACACCTCCAGAGCTCCTCCTGCCCGCGGAGCCAGGCCTCGACGCCCCGCTCCGCGATCGCGGCGAGATTGCCCGCGTTGAGCTTGAGATGGGGCAGCTCCGCGAGGAGGCGCTCCGCGTCCGGCCTCGAGTAGGCCGCGCAGGGGAACTCGGGGCAGGCGGCGCAGGACTCGAGGCCCCGCTCCCTCGCGCAGGCGCGGATGGGGCAGCGCGCGCAGTTCCCGAAGACCTCGTCGCTCTTGCAGCCCTTGCATCGCCAATCCCCGGCGGGAGGGACCCTCTCCTTGAGGTAGGCGGAGAAGGCTCCCGGCTCCCCGCGGCGGCAGGCCGCGAGGATGTCGCAGGCGCCGCAGTAGATCCCGCAGTACGAGTCGCAGCGGCTTCCGTCCATGGTCCCTCCGTCAGGCATGAGCTTCTCCTTCAGGCGACCCAGTACTCGCTGCCGTCGGGCTTCCGGGCCAGGAAACGATACTCGATGAGGTAGCGGCGGATCGTCACGTGGTCGTCCCAGAGGGGCGAGAGGATGGCGTTCACCTCGGGCTCCGAGTAGCGCCTTCCCGCCTCGAAGAGGCCGGCCGCGCGGCGGAGGAGGACAAGCTTCTCCTTCTGCCGCTTGGGCCAGGAGGCGAAGGCGAAGCCTCCTCCCGGGAGGTCGCGGAGATGCCTCGCCTCGATGGCGGCCGCCTCCGCCTCGGTGACGGCCGCGCGCTCGTCCTTGGCCGGCATGCCCGCCGGATAGTCGAGGAAGCGGCCGGCGCCCGAGCCCCCCTCGTCCAGGAGGCGCATCAGGGCCAGGAAGACCCGCGCCTCCGCCTCGCGCTTCCGGAGGTTGAAGCGGTGGTTGCGGACGGTGGAGGGGGATTTGCCCCCCAGGAGGGCGGCGATCTCCTCGTCGCTCCTTCCCTCGTGGAGGAGGCCCAAGACCCTGCCCTGCACCTCTGGGAGGCCGGCGGCCTCGTCGCCCAGGCCGCGGAGGAGGGCGAAGGCCCCGCCGTGGGCCCGCTGGACGTGGGCGCGCGCCGCGCGCTCGGGAAGGAGGAAGGCCTCGCCTTCCTGGTAGGCCCGGCCGTCCTCGAAGAGGGCGCCGCAGGCCAGGCAACGGAAGCCCGGGCCCGCCTCGTCGCGGGCAAAGCCCCGCGCCAGGTCGTCGACGGAGGCTCCGGATAGATTGAGTTCGCTCATGTCGTTTATTGTATAGACAGTTATGATCTCTGTCTATGCCTGTAGATCATGAAGCGGTGAACCCCTCGCAGAGTCGAGGGCTTGACGTAACATAACATTCGTTATATTACATCCGTGATACAGGAGCGGCCGATGCCCAGAAACCTGACCTTCAACGCCGAATCCGTCCTCGACGCGGCCCTCGACCTTGCGCGCAAGGAGGGCATCGAGGCCCTCTCCGCCCGCGCCGTCGCCGCGAGGCTCGGCGCCTCGACGGCGCCCGTCTATTCGGCATTCTCCTCCATGGAGAGCCTCAGGGAGGCCCTCTTGGACGAGGCCCTGGAGCTCCTGGACGCGAGCGTCGAGCACCGCTACACGGAAGGACGTTTCCTGAACCAAGGCGTCGGCTTCGCCGTCTTCGCCCGCGACGAGCCCCGGCTCTTCTTCGCCCTCTTCGACGCCGGCGAGGGCGACCTTCTGGAGCGCTACCGGGCGAGCCTCGTGGACCGCCTCTTCGACGATCCCGCCCTGGGGCGCCTAGAAAGGCCGGCCATCGAGCGCATCGCCGGACGGATGTGGACCTACACGGTCGGCCTCGCCTTCTACCTTGCCCACGGGCGCAGGGCCGACGCCTCCACGGGAGCCCTGATCGAGGAGCTCAGGAGCGCGGGCTCCGTCGCGATCTACGGCGAGCTCAAGGGCGTGGCCGACTACGGCAGCGCGGAGGCGAGGGAGGCCTGGGCCGAGCTCGTCGCCCGCAAGGGGCTCGACCTCGAGCTCAAGCCCCTCGCGATGCGAAGCGAAGTGAACTGATCCCGGCCGATAGCGGCCGGAAAAGGAGTCAGGCATGTCTGCAAGGAATCCCCGCGCCTACGGCGCCCTTCTCGGACTCTCGGGCCTCTTCGCCCTGGGAGCCGTCCTCACCCTCCTGCCCAATCCGGGCGCGAGCTGGGAGAACGTCCTCGGCTACCGGAGCCTCTGCGCCTTCGCGCCCATCGCGACGGCGCTCTGCGCCCTCCTCGCGGGCGCGACCTGCGTACTCCGCGCCCGCCTCTTCGGGCCGCGCGCGGGCGACAGGCGGAGCTGGGCCGCGCCGGTCGCGGTCGGCCTCGTCCTCCTCGCGGTGATCGCCTTCTCGGTCCCGCCCTACGCGAGGGCCAAGGCCGAGGCGGTCTCGGGGGCGAGCGCCCTCGCCGAGTAGCGCGGGCCGGACCGGCGCGACGGCGGCCCGATGACGCCGCGCGCGGAGCCGCCTGGCGCGGCCCCGCCTGTCGCGGCGGCCCGTCACCGCGAGGGCTACAGTCCCAGCGCCTTCGTGAGGAGGCCGAAGAGGTACTCGCCGAGCTGGACGAGGAGACCGAAGACGAGGCCGGAGACGATGGAGGCCAGGAACTCCGTCCGGCGCTCGGCCTCCTCCTCGATCCTGCCCGCGCGGGCGACGATCTCCACGAGGACGATGGTCGCCGCGAGGAAGAGGGCCAGGGTGGCGCTGAAGTAGAGGACGCCCAGGGACTGGACGTAGCGGTAGAGCTTGTCCGTGGCGAGGAAGATCGCCGCGGAGACGAGGCCCCGCCAGAAGGAGACGAAGTACTGGCGCACCCGCACGCCCTTCCGCATGAGGGGCAGGGCGATCGCCGCGGCGATGAGGACGAGGGTCCCTATGGAGACCCCGGCCACGGCGTTCGCGGAGAAGGTCGTGTCGATGGCGGCGAGGCTCTCGTCGGCCTTCTCGATGACGATGTCGAAGGGGTGGAAGTAGGCCTGGACGAGGGCCAGGCCGCCGCCCGCGACGAGGAGGAGGACAAGGGCCCAGCCCAGTCCCCTGACATAGGAGAGGAGCCGGGCCGTGCTCGCCCTGACGGCGTTGTGGCGCATGCCGGGATGGGGTCTGTTCATGCCTCGAGCCTAGCCCAGGCCGCGCCCGCCCTTCAAGGGCCGCGCCTTCCATCAAGAAGCCGCTCCAGGCTTCAGGGACTCGACCCCGCGCGGTATACTCGAGGCATGAGGGACAGCGAGAAAGCGGCGAGCCCGGGCCTAGGCGGACTCGCCGAGGCGCTGCGGGAGGCCCTCTCCCGCCCCCTCCCGGGCCGCTCCGCCCAGGACCTCATGCTGCCCGCCTATCGCCTGGGCCTGCCCGAGGAGCCCGAGGGGCGGGATGGCTGGCGCCAGGCGGCGGTCCTCGTCCTCCTCTACCCCGGAGGCGGTCCGCCCGCCGGGGCCGGGTCGAGTCCAGGGGCGGGCCGGCTCGCCGCGGCCGACCCCCTCGCCGGGGCCGGCCCCCTCCTCTTCCCCCTCATCGAGAGGAGCACCGAAGTCGGGCGCCACCGCGGCGAGGTCGGCCTCCCCGGGGGAGCCCTTGAGGCGGACGAGACCGGCGAGGAGGCCGCCTTCCGCGAGGCGCGGGAGGAGCTCGGCCTCGAGGCCGAGGCCGCCCGGCCCGCCCTGCTCGGCGCGCTCTCGCCCCTCCGCGTCCCGCCGAGCGGCTACGAGGTGCGGCCCTATGTCGCCCTCCTTCCCCGAAGGCCCGCCTTCAGGCCCGAGCCGGCTGAGGTGGCGGAGCTCTTCGAGGCGCCGCTTAGCCGCCTCCTCGAGCCCGAGGCCCGGGGCGAGGAGGAGCGGCTCTTCGGAGGCAGGCCCTTCCTCGTGCCCTTCTTCGGCCTGGGAGGACGCAAGGTCTGGGGAGCGACGGCGATGATCCTCGCCGAGCTCTCGGCCGTCCTCGAGTCCCTTCGGTAGGCGCGGGCCTGGCGGAACGAGGCCGGCCGCGCGAGGCCGGGCCGGCCGCCGCGACGCCCGTCGCGGCGCGGGATTCCGCGTCGCTTTTCCGGTGGCGAAGCCGCGGCCTCCGCCGCTAGAGTAGGGAAGGAGGCCACAGATGAGCGAGCTGCCCCCCTTCGAGGAAATGGACAAGGCGTTCCGGAGCCGGGACGAGGCCTACGACGGCCTCTTCTACGCCGCCGTCTCTACGACCGGCATCTTCTGCCGTCCCTCCTGTCCGGCCAGGAAGCCCCTGCCCGGGAACGTCCGCTACTACGCGACCGCCGCGGAGGCCCTCTTCGCCGGCTACCGGCCCTGCAAGCGCTGCTCGCCCCTCTCGGGCTCGGGCGATCCGCCCTGGCTCGGCGCGCTAGTGGAGCGGGTCGAGGCGGATCCCCGCGCGCGGATCCGCGACGCGGAGCTCCGCGCCGAGGGCCTGGACCCCGCGACGGTGAGGCGGCGCTTCCAGGCCCGCTTCGGCCTCAGCTTCCAGGCCTACCAGCGGGCGCGGCGCCTGGCCGCCGCCTTCGAGGCGATCAAGGAGGGCGGCTCCATCGACGACGCCGTCTTCGACTCGGGCTACGACTCGCACTCGGGCTTCCGCGAGGCCTTCGCGCGGCTCTTCGGCGCCCCGCCCGGGGCGGCGAAGGCGGGCGGCGCCGCGAAGGCGGGCGGCGGCGCGCGGGCGGGCGCCTCCGGGACAGCAGGCGCGGCGGCCATCCCGGCGGACACCGACGCGGCCGCGGGCAAGCTCGCCGACTTCATCCGCCTTTCCTGGATCGACACGCCGCTCGGCCCCATGGTGGCCGCCGCGACCGACCGCGGCGTCTGCCTCCTCGAATTCTCCGACCGCCGCATGCTCGAGGCCCAGGCGAAGATCCTCTCAGCGAGGATCGGCCTCCCCGCCCTGCCGGGCGCCCACCCCCACCTGGAGCGCCTGGCCGCGGAGCTCGCCGAGTACTTCGCCGGGAAGCGCCGCTCCTTCGAAGTGCCCGTCTTCGAGCCGGGCACGCCCTTCCAGGAGCGGGTCTGGGCCGCCCTGCGGGAGATCCCCTGGGGCCAGACCCGCTCCTACGCGGAGCTGGCCCGCGCAATAGGCGATCCCGCCGCGACCCGGGCCGTCGCGCGGGCGAACGGGATGAACCGTGTCGCCATCCTGGTGCCCTGCCACCGCGTCATCGGCGCCGACGGGGGCCTGGGGGGCTACGGCGGCGGCGTCTGGCGCAAGAAGCGCCTCCTCGAGGTGGAGGGAGCGGCCTCCCCGGGGAGGTGAGCCCGGCCTGGACTTGGGGCGCAGGTCCGCGGCCGGATCCGGGGGGCCGCGCGGGCCTTGGACTCGCGACGCAGGTCCGCAGCCGGGCCAGCGGCGCCGGCCGAGCCGGGCCCGGCCTGGACTCGCGGCGGCCGGGCCGCGGGAGCGGCGGCGCGCAGGGGCTTGTCAGCTAGGCGGCCTCGGGCCGGGGGCCTTGCCACGGCCGGGCCCGGGGCGCGAGGATGGAGCCATGGACAAGAGCAAGACCATAGCCCTGGTAGCGCACGACAACATGAAGCGCGCCCTCATCGAGTGGGTCGAGTACAACTGGCACACGCTCTCCAAGCATCGCCTGGTCTGCACGGGGACGACGGGCCGCCTCGTGGAGGAGGCGATCGCCGCGAAGAACGGCGGCGTCCTCCCCCACGGCTTCAGCCTGACGCGCCTCAAGTCGGGCCCCCTGGGCGGGGACCAGCAGCTGGGCGCCCTCATCGCGGAGGGCAAGATCGACGCCGTGGTCTTCTTCTGGGATCCCATGTCGCCCCAGCCCCACGACGTGGACGTGAAGGCCCTGCTCAGGATCGCCGTCCTCTACGACGTGCCGATGGCCTGCAACCGCTCCAGCGCCGACTTCCTCATCTCGAGCCCCCTCATGGGGCGCGAGTACCACCCGACGCCCCTCGACCTCTCGGGCTACGTCAACCGGAAGATCGGCTAGAGCGGGCGGAGGAGCTCCTCCCTCGTCATTCCCCGCCTCCTTCCGCGCCGCCCAGCTGGCCGCAGGCCGCCATGAGGCCCCGGCCGCGGGGCGCGCGGAGCTTCACCTGGACGCCCAGGGCGCGGAGACGCGCCTCGAAGGCCTCGACCTCCGCCTCGGTCGGGGCGGGGCCGAGGGGCTCGGAGCCGGGATTGTAGGGGATGAGGTTGACGAGGGCCCGGCCGGGCTGGGCCGCCTTGGCCAGGAAGGCGGCGACGCCCTCCGGGGCGCCCGGCCCGTCGTTCAGGCCGGGGATGAGGCAGTAGTTGACCGCGAGGGCGAAGTTCCTCCGCTGGGGATAGGCCGCCAGGGCCTCCGCCAGGCGGTCCAGGCCGGCGCCCCGGTTCGCGGGCATGAGGGCCGAGCGGATCCCGTCGTCGGGGGCGTTGAGGCTCACGGAGAGGTTGAGGCGCTTCAGGCCCAGGGCCTTGAGCCGCGCGATGCCCTCGGGCAGGCCGACCGTGCAGACGGTGACGCGCTCCTGGGAGAAGGCCGCGCCGGCGGGGTCGAGGAGGACGGCGAGGGCCGCGGCCAGCTCCTCGAAATTGTCCAGGGGCTCGCCCATGCCCATGAACACCAGGTTGCGGATGTTCCAGCCGAGGAGGACGCGGGCCGTGACGAGCTCCGCGACGATCTCCGCCGCGCGGAGGTCCCGCGAAAGGCCTCGCTTCCCCGTCTCGCAGAAGGCGCAGCCCATGCGGCAGCCGACTTGGGTCGAGAGGCAGAGGGTCGCCGCGCCGCCCGAGGCGACGGGTATGCGGACGCACTCGACGGTCCCGCCGTCCCCGAGCTCGAGGAGGGCCTTCGCGGTGACGCCCAGCGGCCCTTCCTCCTCGACGACGCGAAGGGGCTTTAAGAGGCCGACGCGGAAGCGGGAGGCCAGGGAGGCGGCCGCCTCGGCCGAAATGCCGGTCGACTCGGGCCCGAAGCGCCCCGTCGCGAAGGCCTCCTTGTAGAGGGCGCCCAGGGCGCGCGAGCGGCCCGCGCCCAGGCCCGCGGCGGCTTCGAAGCCCGCGCGGGTGAGGCCGAGGATGTCGAGCGGCGCTTGGGCGGGGAGCGGCATGGGCGGGAACCTCCGCCGCCATTCTCCACCGCAGCGGCGTCCTTCGGCTAGCGGGCCGGCCGAGCCGACCGCGGAAAAACCGCCGCGGCGCGAGGCGCGCGGCGGCCGATCCGGCGCTATAGTATGGGGAGGGCCGGCGCCGCGCGGGCGCGCGTCCCTGGAGGGGGCTGGCAGGATGGCGGCGAAAAAGAAGGCGGCGGGCGACAGGCTCTTCATGGACAACCTGGCCCAGGCCGTCCGCGAGGAATACGTGAAGGTCGCGGTCGAGGAGGCGAGGGCCCGGCGGCCCCTGCCCGCCCTGGCCGCGCCCGAGGCGCCCAAGACGACGGGGGCGGCGGCCAAGGCCGCCGGCACCAAGGCCGCCCCGGCCGCCTCGGCGAGGAAGCCGGCGGCCTCCGAGAAACCCAAGGCCGCCGAAGCGAAGCCGGCTATCGCCAAGTCGGCCGCCAAACCTGTCGCCAAGGCCGCCGGCAAGACCGCCTCGGCCAAGACAACCGGCAAAGCCAACTCGGCCAAGGCCTCGAAGGCCGAGAAGGCCGAAGCCGAGGAGAAGGCCCTCCTCCTCAAGGATCTCCACGCCCTCCTGCCGCGGCTGGACGCGGAGGGCCTCGCCTTCCTCCTCGAGCAGGCCGAGGTACACCTCTACAACATGGAGGCGGAGGCCCTGGAGGCCTCGCGGGCCGAGCGCCAGCGCCGCGCGGCCGAACGGCGCGGCGTCGCGCCGGGGGCGGCCGGCGGCCTGGCCCTGGTCCGCTCGGAGTCCGGCTCGAGCTACTACGTGGAGGCGGGCGACGCCTCCGTCATGTTCACCAAGGAGGAGATGCTCTCCCTGGTGCGCCTGGCCCACGGCCATCCCGACGACCTCGAGGCCGCGAGGGCCCTGGGCGCCTGGCTCGAGCGCGAGCGCCGCGACGCCCTGGACGAGCTCAGGCTCCCCGGCGCCCAAGGGCCCGCGCTCAAGGAGCTCGCCCGGCTCCTCAGGTCGAGTTTCAAGAGGCCGGGAGCCTGAAGGCCGGCTCGCGCGCGGGTCAGCGCGCGGGTCAGCGTGGCGCTACAGTGGCGCGGCGGCGCATCGCGGCTCGGTGCAGTGCAGCGGGTCGCGGCGCGGAGCCTGACGGAAGGCGGCCAGACTCGATCCGCCCGGGCTACTCCGAAGGCGCCGTCCTGAAGAGCCTGAAGCCGTTGTCGCCCGGGTAGCCGGCGTTGTCGAGGCTCCGGAAGGCGACGCGGACCGACTCGCGGCCTTCCCTCCAGCTTCCCGCGCGCCGGGAATGCTCGGGCCCGCGCGGCGTCGCGGGGCGCCCGGGAGGCGGCCCCTCAGGATCAATCTCCGGGGAGGCCGCGTAGTAGTCCCGGCCGTAGAAATCCCAGCACCACTCGTAGAGGTTCCCCGACATGTCGTAGAGGCCGAGCTCGTTGGGCCCAAGGAGGCCGACTTCGCGCATCGCGCCTTGCGAGTTCTCGCCGAACCATGCCACCGCCAGGGGGTCGTCGCTCCCCGCCCAGCGGAAGCCCTTGGAGAGGCGGCCGCCGCGCGCGGCCCACTCCCACTCGGCCTCCGTCGGCAGGCGGTAGCCCGAGGCCCCGAAGTCGCAGGCCGTCTTGAGCCCCTCGCCCGAATAGCAGGGCGCAAGGCCGTGCAAGCGGCTCAGCCAGTCGCAGTAGGCGACGGCGTCGTACCAGTCGACGCCGATCGCGGGGAGGCGGGACCCGTCGAAGCCGAGGCGCGACTTGGGCCTGGCGCGGCCCGTCTCGTCGCAGAAGCGGTCGTACTCCTCCGCGGTGACCTTGCGGACGGCGACGAGGAGGTCACGCGCGATGCGGACGCGGTGCGCCGGCCGCTCGTCCGCGGCCCCGTCCTCGCTCCCCATCACGAAGGCGCCCGCCTCCGCGCGGACCATCTCCGGGAGGGGCGGCGGCGAGGCGGGGGCTCCGGGCGCGGCC
>ENA-UOWG01003625-UOWG01003625.1-activated-sludge-metagenome-genome-assembly--contig:-NODE-3625-length-11569-cov-4.353048_pt1 | contig 11569 bp, 5 predicted proteins | sample MGYA00238147_ERZ761563 | MGnify/ENA primary metagenome ERZ761563 (study PRJEB28884, sample SAMN05720216) | anaerobic digester metagenome | isolation source: active sludge of municipal... | reverse complement strand
ATGCCGCCAAAATCTCGCGGCCCGATACGGCATCCAGCGTAGCGCGCAATTGCGGCCAACTAACGCCACCACCAATTGCGTCGATTACAGCAAATGCAGGGCCAGACGGTGTCTCGGAAAATACCCGGCGAATATCCGTAGCGTGATCGGGCTTGGCGCGCAAGCACAGGCTCAAGTACTCGTCGCCATCGTCTTGGGGAAATACTGCGCCGCACTCGGCATACAGAGCGAATGGGTCAATCTGCTTTTGCTCGTCGGTCTGTGGTCGCTTGCCGGGCACATAAATCAGCACCGCTTCGGTCGGTGCTTTGGGCTGGCCCACCTCGCGTAGTGCTTGCAAAGCGGCCTCGCGGCTTTCGATGCTGCTTTCGGCCGTATCGACCACGCGCACCTTCTCGGCGCCTAAGTCAAAACACTGCTCGCGATAGCGCTTGTCGGCGTCGTACACCAACAAGCAGCCCCACTGCTTCAAACGTGGTCGCAGCACACTTTCACGAATGAACTCTGCAATGCTCATGCTTCAGCCTCCACCTTGTCTTTGTTGGCATCGGCGAGGTGCGCTGACCACAAGGTTTCCAACGACGGGCTATTGCCTGCCGTGAGCGAGGCCATTGCAGCCACAACCAGCTTCGCCCGATCACGCAAAAAGCCGTTGAAGTCTTCGGCCAGCTTTTGCTTGAGTGACGGCCCGTCGAGGTTGGCGTAATGCGCCTTTGACAATAGATCGAAAGAGATCAAGTGGGATTTCAAGCGCTCGCGAACAACGCCTTCATCGGCCCATTGAACACGCTCCTGCAAGTATTCCAGCGGATCCTTTCGACCAATCATGCGATTGGTCTTCCAGGTGATGAGGGCACAGTTCAACGCCAAGTAACTCGGAATCTCCACCTCGGAAAGCAGCGCATCCGGGAAGACGTGGTGGTACTCGCGTTTCTGGATGCTGTCGTAAGTTGCAGTCTTGTGGTCAGCAAAATCAATCGCACCAAGATAGGTGGTTACCGCAAGAATTGCTCGCGCCTCTATGCCTGCCGCTTTCGGCCAACCGGCTGCCATTAACGAATCAACATCCGCCAATGGGAATTCAGAGCGATTTAGTGCCGGCACCGTGGCCACGTCAACTTCTGTGAATCCCGGATTTTTGAGCAGCGCTTTGATTGCCTTGAAGTCTGCAAAGGCACGGGAGGCAGCGGTGTTCTCATAACGGTCAGTAAAGAACGCAGACCAAAGGTAGCGGCGCAACAGCTTCTCTGCCTTTGCCAGAAAATCCCCGTTATCCGGGATCAACTCATACGCGGCGGCAATGACGGCCAAGACAGCGTTCGTCGGCAATCGGGTTTCGTCGAAAACTCGCTGCCCCTCAAGGAATGAGGCCATGCGCTCCAGACCACGTTCCAGCTTCGGCCAGTTGGCAAGCAACTGCTTCTTGTCCATCTCGATCATGCCGCGCGTGTTGGGTAACTTCTCTTGAAGCAGGGCGGAGGTGGACAGAATGAGGTCGGACACGTTGCCAAACCGACTGGCAGTCGGGCATTTGTCGGTCAGGCTGGCTTCGAGCGCATGAAGTGACTTCTCGGCGACGTTTTCCACTTCAGCAACGATGATGTCGTAAAGCGACAGCGGCTTGCTGTTGGTGTTCATGTTGATGAACACTTGCAGCGCCACATCCTTGCTGGTTTCGGCGGGCAGAGAGAGATACGGCAAGTTGAAAAACTTCACTCGCTCACGAAGGATGGTGACTTCCTTTTTGATCCTCTCCTTGGTTTCGTTAAACGCTTCGAGCTTGGCAAATGCATCCGGGTCTGTCGGCAACGGCTTCAATGGTTTGGTGGCTTCGTTCACCCAGTCATCGACTTCATGCGAAATATCCTCCGGTCTCAGCAAAGAGACCGGAAGCAGGCCGCGCTCCAGGCATTTGGCAGGCCCCTCAACCCAAAGCGGCATACGCAGTTGATTTTTATTGACCCAACGCGGTATGCAACGAATCTCTGCATCGGTCCCAGACTTGGTTTCTCCCCGATCAAGCTGCGGCAGATAGACGAAGAACGTTTCCCATTCGTAGTTGTTGTGCACCGAGCGCCAGAATGCTGTCAAGCGCTGCTGGCCATCCAGTAAATGCTGTGTCACAGGGCCTGTCGATTTGGGCTCAGACGTGGCGATGTAACGCGACTCGAATTTCTCAGCGCCAGCAACCTCAAGGGCAAGCGTCACGCCAACGGGCAGGTTGTTGATGATGGTATTGAGAAAGCTGGCGATGCGGCCACGATCCCATGCCTCAAAACGTTGGAAGCGCGGAAGCTTGATTCTTCCCTGCTGGATGTCCTGAAACCAAACACCCAAGGTGCGGTCCTGGGCCTTGCTCGACTGATTCATGATGCTCATTCATTTTCTCCCCACGCCCATCTATTCTTGTTGGCCGGTGTCGGTCGTTGATTGACTGCTATAAATGCACGATCTCTAGATCGCCCCAACGAGACTTTAGGTATTCCGCGACCAAGCGCCGGTGGCAATGCTCTGGCGTCGGCTCGCTACAGAGTAGGCACCCGCCGTTGATGATGTCCTTCGAGACATTGTCCTCGACACGCCGCTTTTCCATCAGCGCGAGAAACTTGCGCTCATAGGTCGCCCAGTCACCGCCGTTTTTCTTGTAGTCATCCAAGATGTCCTGGGATGGCGCAAGCTCGGGCATATGCAAGTAGTCGATATTGCTGATCTGACGCAGGAAGAAGCGAAGATCGTCTTTCTTGGTAAAGCCAGCCAATTGCGAAACGTTGTTCAAGCGAGCATCGACCAGCCGCACAAGACCCGGCTGCTTCAAGCGACCAAAGAACTGTTCGGCATTCTTTTTCGTAAAGCCAATCGTAAATACCTTCATTGCTTGGTCCCTTCGCTGGTTTCTTCCTTAAGCATCGCGTCGTCCTGGTAGGCAATCCGCTCGCCATGAACAAGGTATGCATCGGTGACGACTTCATCTCTGGACCGAAACATGTCTGTTTCTGACATTTTGTGGAGCTGAAGCATGCGTGACTCCATCGCCCGATGTTCCTCAAGATGACCATCGGCATGAATGTGTTGCACTGGCGTGCCGGCCTCATACATCCTCCGGGCAACCAGCACGGCCCGGTGGCATTCCAACGGGTCTTTTTCAGCACACATCAGTGCAATTTGAAATTTCTGCATTCCCTGGCGCAGGCGGTCCAAGCCCTGTGCAAACAAGGGCTCCTTGGCCAGCAAGTCATATTGAACTTTGCCCTGTCGGTAGCACGCGGGGTTTTCGCTGCGCGCGCCGAGCTCTTTTCCGAGAAACACATAGGTGATGCCGCTTTTTTGAAGAGCATCTTTCAGCGCGTCCTTGGAGAATTGCGGGAAGTGCTTGCTGTAAGGGTGTGAACGAACATCAACCAACGCCGTCACGCCGTGCATCTGTAGCAGGCCGACAAAGGTTTCAATGGGGTGGGTCGAATGCCCAATGGAGTACAACACGGTCATGAACTAGCTCTCTGCTCGGTAATAATTGATGCGACTACTTTGTAGGCATATCCATCGGTGTGCAATTCGGCGAGGCTGATGCACGCAAGAACCGATTTCAACTCGTAATCGCCATTGCCCTTGTTGAGGCACTCTTTTTCCAACTCGGGATCAGTCAAATCCAGCTTGTAATGCTGGCCAGCGAAGTCAAAGCTGGCCCGAACGATTAATTTCATGTTTCCGAAATCAGGAGCCTTGGGGCCGGCATGCAATACGATCCGATCAAGCGGAATGAGTTTCAGCGACCCACCTTGGGGATCGAGAAGCGCCTCGGGCACGCGATTGTTCTGGTTGTAATAAGCGCTGTAACCGTTTGCCCACAAAGGTCCCGGCGCATCGACCATCGCCTGCAACTGCTTCCACGTTGGCCGACCCTTCAATTCCCAATAGAAGCGATCGTCGATCAGGGCGTTTTCAGTCTGGTGCAGAGTCGGACGAGGTTCAATACAGGGAATCTCAATGATGTCCAGAAACTGCGCCGTGTGTCCGTCCTGATAGCGACGATCATCTTCCGATATTGCGTGACTCTGCTGTGCGCTGATTGGACGGATCCAGGTTCCGACTTTCGAGTTTGAATCGATCCGTTTGCCGGCGATACACCGGCCCAAAGGTTTCCTGGAATTGGCCAGGCAAACAATGCGTTCGATAAATTTTGGTTGAGTCCCGGTCATTTCCCCGCTCCCTTTGCTGATCGCGTTTTCTTTGGTTTTGGCTCGGGCTCAACGTACAGTGCTTCCAGGTCATGCGCGATAGCCAGTGATTTGTCGGTTTTGCACTTCTCGCGAACGCGGGCTGGCCAGCAGCTCATGGCTAGGTGGGCCCAGTCGTAATCGCCTTTTTCGAGCTTGGCCCAGGTGTCCTTGAGCACTTTCTGCCACGGCTTGTGGCGGAACAGCGGCCACAGTGGCGCGGCGGTGATTTGCACGCCGTCGTCGTGGTTCGGTTGGTAGCCTTGGGCGATCCTCAATAGCGTGTCGCGCAGCTCAATGAGTTCCAGTTCGAATGCCTGGAGGGTCTCGAACTGTTTTTCCTCGTCGCGGGTACGGGCCGAGCCTTTATTGCGCAACGCCGTCCCGCCAGCGCCGACTTCTTTGAGCTTGGGTTCGACGAAGTCGTTGATGGCGGTGTAGAGCGTTTGGCTGCTGAGACTGGGGTAATAGAGCCACAAGGTGTAGCTGCCCGAGGCGGTGGCCAGCGGCCAATAGATCGGTGCTTTGCGACGGCTCTTGGAGCAGCGCTGTAGATGGAAAGCAAAGAAGTCTCGCTGCAACCAGCGACGTACGTCGTCAGGTACGGGCATATCGACCCGTCCGAGCACTTCCTCGACGAGGTGTGCCAGATCGTGTGGGTGTCCTTGATCGTCAACCAGGATGCCAGCGCGAGTATGAAAAGGTGCGGTGCCGTCGGGCAGCATGCCGGGACTTTTCGAGGGAAGAGGATCAAAAGGCTCAGGCTCGGGCGGCGCAGTACGCTCACCAGTGGCTAACCGCATGTCAAAGCGACCAAACGCGACGCCAATAGCCCACGACAATCGCGAGGATGTACCGTCAACAGCCGCCTCGCTCTCGCCTGCGTTTTCATCCGGGTCGCACTCATCGTCTTCCGCGTTAGCTGGGCCAGTTGCTCGGATTAATGCCTCATCGTGATCGCGCTGCAGTGCTTTTAATTCATCAGGCGTTAATCCGCATAATTCAGCTATGCGTTCATCAAGCGTCGAACCAACAAGGGTTTCCCGATTGATTGGCTGCAGCGAAATTTCTTCGCCACGCAGTGGTGGTAGTACGAACAAGATTTCCGCCTCATCACGCTTAAACTTCTCAGCCATTTGCGCTCGAACTGAAGAGATGACGCTTGAGGCATCGACAACGTCGTTCTGATCCGGCTTGATATACGGGACTGCGGAGACCATTGAGTTCTGGAACTTTGGCTGCCAGAATGCCTCTCCTCTAAACCTGGCTACGGCAGTGGCCAGGTTGGATGACAAGAGAGCCGCTAACCACATTTCCTCACCCTGTTTAGGATAGACCTGGCTTCTGCCGGCGGTCGGAATAATTCCGGCAGGTACGAGATATGGAACCAAGCGACTTGAACGGAGCATGTAGCTCAGGCCAGGCCTAAAATACAGCGACTCAGACATTACATACTTCGAAGCTGAGTGTCCGTTCCCAATGTGGTACGCCTTAATCTCTGCCCCATCATTCAACCAATTAACACAAAGGTGAATCGACGAAAGCACAGGTGATGCTGCTTCAGTCTTTGAATACCATGACCATTTTTTATGTAGGCTATATTTGAGGCACTCATGTCGAACCTCATCTAAGTCTGACGAGCCCTTTGGAGCTAGGATGTCTTCACTCTTCACTTCCCACCAAAGGCGCAGAAACCGGAAATCATCACCAGTTTGTAGCCCAACCCTTATGGAGCAAGCCATTGGCTCAACTGTTGGGTGGATTGCAATCTTTCTGGATATTGAGTCGTCGATCCAATATACATACGGGGTGTCTTCAAACACTGAGAACTGAGAAACTTGTCTTATAAAGTAGTTACCGCCTTGGCGCCCTGCTTTTACGTGGCCTATTGATTCAAGCAGCCCCTCGTTCTTGTTAATCCGGTTCAACTCCCGAAAGAACAGTGCTTCATTCGATCTGCTGCCGCCCACCTCCCAGGTTACGGCCGCCGTTTCCACCATCGCATCAAGCACGCCTTGCCCGAGATCAGCAAAGCTCTCTAGGGAAAGCTCTTCTGCAAGAACGGATTTGCGAAATGCGGAGAAGCTCTGGAGAAAAAAACATGTTCTGCTGACAATTGCTCCAACGCGTCCACCGTCTCTAACTAATTGTGTTGCTCGTTCAATAAAGTTAGCAAGAATATTGCCCTTCGATCTGGGCAAGCTATTTTCAAGATAGGGCTTTGTTGCCCGAGCAGGCTCACCAAAGGGTGGGTTCATTACCAGGATGTCAAATTGCTCATGCGACAAATCTATTAGTCGCAGCCCCTCTAATGCGTCATGAGCAAAAAGTCGTCCTTGATACGTTGACTTGGCTGCGTGTGCAAACTCAACAAGGGCATTTCGAAGGCGTAATTCGGCTTTCTGCCACTGCTCCATGTCGGCGTCTTTGAACAGGCTGCCGTGCGCGCCAAAAACCTGACGAATCAAACTCGGTAGTTCGCGCTCGACCTGTAGCAGCACACCAAGCTCAGGAAGACCCTTGAGCAGTTGCAGTGTTTTCTCAAACAACTCTGCATCGAGGTGGTCAAGCTCGCCTATAAACTGCTGCCGCAACTCCCGTTCGGCAGGCGGCGCAATGGCCGCCACCACATGACCACGACCGATCAGCGGTCGGTCTTTGGCTTTGACGTCCTCAGCATGCCAGGCGCGTTGAGCACGTAGCCACAAGGCCAGGGACGCAATCTGCGCGGCGCGTGGGTCGATATCCACGCCGTAGATGTTGTGTTCGATTATGAGGCGCGGCACATCGCGCAGGAAGCTTGCCTGTTCGGCGTAAGTCTGATTAAGCGGCTTGAAGTGAGCGGATGGTTGAGTCGATATGTCTAATGACCCGGGACCGTATTCCTGCTCCCAATCCCATGCCTCACGATAAATCTCCAAGAACAGGTCGAATGCATAGAGACCGAAGTGCATGGAGCCGCAAGCCGGATCCAGCAGCTTCAGTGTGCGCGGATCACGCAGACGGCTCGACGCAATGGGTTGTTCGTCCGGCTTGACCAACAGGTATTGGCACCGTCCCGCCAGCGCCGACTTTCCACCGGTGGCGTTGAACCACAGCCGCCCCAAGGTGTTGTCGACCAGGAACTCCACGACATAGCGTGGTGTGAAGAACTGGTTGCGCACGGCCAATTCGCGACTGTTGCGCGGCGCCTGCGACGCATCGCGCATCGCCTTGCGCTCTTCTTTGGAGTTGAAGTATTGGTAGATCCAGCCAATGGTTTCGTCCTCTGCCCACAGCGGCTCGATCTCGGCATCGTTGATCAGCGCCAGCAATTGCAGCAGCGACGACTCACGAGGAAACAGCCGACCCTGCGGCGAATAGCGATCGAAAAGCCCCGGCAGATCCTGGGCGAGTTCGTCAAAGACGCTGAATAGGTAGACGCGGTAGGCATCACCGGTTTCCCCGAGACCGGTGCCGGCCAGTCGTGCATAGAGTTGAAAACCTTTGGCCTGGTAGCCATTACCAACCGACTCGATCAGCAGCCCACGCGCTTCAGCCATGCGCAATGCGGCCAAGCGGTTGAGCACTGTGAAAGCCTGCTCGCGCACGATGCGTTCCAGGCCCGCTTTGGCATCCGCTTCCTGGCTGGCGCAGTAGTGGGCCAGGGTGTCGCGCAAAATCCGCGCGGTTTCGCGCTGCGCGTCGTTGAGGTGGCGCAGGTTTTCCAGTGGCGTGATCGTGCCCGAAGTTGGGTCCAGGCCGTAGTCGTTCTGGAGTTGCCGGGTGAATTCCTCTTCCTGTACCTTGCGCGCGTCGTTGACGAAGCGCTGAAGGCGATTGCGCGTGGATTGATCGAAAGCCATCGTTACTTGTCCCCATCAAGGGAGAACGTCACCTCAATCTCGGCATAGAGGCCGATCTGGGCCTTGATCTCGTGAAGCTGCTGAATCAGCGCATCAAGGTCTGCTGCGGAGGTGAGCTTGGCAGGCACAGCGACCGACTTGGAGAGCTTGGCGGGACCCTTTTCCCCCTTCTTGGCGCGTTCTTCTTCGATGCGCTGACGCAGCCGTTCTTGGCCCTGGCGCTGGATGGATCGCTTGAGATCATCGATCGTGCCGTTGATGTCGTAGTCGCGCGCCAGGAGTTTCTTCAGCCCGGCCAAATCTTGCGTTGTGGCCAAAGCCAAACCATCCAACTGGCTCACTGCGTTACCGCGTTCTTCTTGGGTGAGTTCTTCCCACTCGGGAATGCGCTGCAAGTCTTCAACGCCTTCTTTCAACCGCAGCTTTTGCTGGTCTGACAGCGTGATGACCGCATCGCGGACGCGACCCTTAAGGTGCGTGAGTTGCGAGTTGAAGTCGGCGGTGTGCTTGTAGAAGTCCTCCTTGCCCAGGCGCTCCGAGAGTTGAGTCAGATCTTCCGCGACTTCGTGGCGAAGATTGCCCGGTATACCGGTGTCTGGCAGGGCCTCGATATCGCGACGGTGTGCTTGTAGCTCGCGCAGCGTGACGTCGAGGCCGTTGTCGAGCACTCGCTTTACTTCGAGCGCCCACTTGAGGTTGTCGTAGATGGACGAGGTTTCCGCACCCAGGCGTTGCGGCGCGTCCGATGCATCGGTGAACAGGACATCGGCAATATCCTGGTTCAAGGTGCGGACGCGATCGCTGCCGGCTAACCCGAGGCCACTGAGCTTTTCCGCCAACGAGCCGTAGTCATGCTGGAAGCGCGGGAAATGCTTCGCGGCGGCCTTGCTGATCTCCTGCTCCAGCGGGATGACCATGTCGCCTACCAACTCGGTCAGGCGTTCTGCGGCACGGCCCAGCGTCTCGATAGACGGACGCTCGTCGCGCAGGGCAACGCCGATCTGCTTGAAGGAGTTGTTGGTCTTGAGCGCATCAATGGCCTGTTGACCGGCTGCGGTGACTTCGCGGCCTGAAACCTTGAGCTTGATTTCGCCCGCCATCAGCATGGCGGCGATGATGTAGCGCGTGGTATCCGGCGACCAACCGAACGGGTCACCACTGAAATCATCGAGCAGGCGTTTGCCATCGACGGTACCGCGCTTGTCAATATAGTCGCGAATGCTGATCATCGCCTTGTGGTCGGTTTTGAATGAGGCACGACCGGCGACCGTCTGCACCAAGCCAAGGGGGTCAAGGGCGCTGCCGATGGCCGCTGGGTTAGCAACCTTCAAGAACTTTTCTGCGGTATCCGTGGCGGCGCGAACAGGCGCTTCGACATAGCGGTCGAACACTTGGTCGGCGACATCGGCGAGCAGCTTTTTGGCGGCTTCGAGCAAATCCGCATCAAGCGCGGATACGGCTGTGGCTTGGCCACGGAAAACAAACGATCCCGCCTGCAGGGTCTGCTTGATCTTGCTTTGGAGCTGGGTGGCGAGCTTGGCCGCACGGTCAATTTGTCCGATGCAGTATTCCTTCACCTCTTGATCTGGCTCGTTGCGGTGAAGCTCTGCAATGCGCTGGCAGCGGTAGATTTCGTTTGCGAGGTCGTCGAGTTCGGGGTTCGTCCTCGCCAACAAACCGATCACATTGCGGCCGGCGCGGCTGCGGGAGTCGTCCAGCATGCGGTTACGGGCGGTGTCGTAGTCACTGGCGGCCACCAGTTCAACGATGGTCTGGATGGTGCTCTGGTCGCCGGCCAGGCTGGTGATGGTGCTTCCCGCTTGAACCTTTAGGCCAGCGGCGACCGCCATCGTGCCGTGGAGACTGACGCGCGGCAATGGATCAAACGATTCGCGCAGGGCATCGTTGAAGATGCGCTTCACGTCGACAGTGCGCAGGGCAATGGAACCGCGCTCTTGCTCGATATCGCGCAACTTCTCGCTCAAGAAGACCAGATTGCCGTCCTTCTCGCCAAGCGGCACGTGCACGTCGTTCAGCATCTCATCGACGGCTTTGCGGATCGTTTCGAGTTGCGAAGACGCAGTGACGGACGGGTGCATCAAGCTGGTGACGTTTTGCAGCGTCACCGGGAGGTTGCCAAGAATCTGCAGCACCGCGACTGACTTGGCGATGTCTTGATGGAGTTGTGAATCAGGGAAGCGAATCTGAACCTTGCCAACGGCCTGATGAATGGACGTGAAGGCGCGGCGGATGTCCTTTTCCAACTCGTCGTAGAGCGTGACGGTGGTGGCAAGCCAACCCACCGGCTGGTCGGCCATTGCCTTGGAGCCGCCTTCGCCCTTGAGTACGTCCTGGATCACCTTGATCGCAGACCGCAGGCCAATGCCGCCGGTCGACTTGGCCAGCGCGCCGAGCAGATGCAGCAGGATGTCGAAGTGGGCTGGCAGGAATGGGTACAGATTGGTGAAGCTCTCCCGGCTGAAATCGGCGTCGTAGTACTTGGCGTCTTGCAGCTTGGTGTTGTGCCGCAGTGCTTGGCCCTGAGCATCGAAGAGCTTGCCGAGCTCCGTTTCACCCGCTGGCGATTTGCCGAGCAGACGCCGATAGCAGATTTCTTTGATATCGCTCGACTCCAGGTCGATCTGGATTGGGAAGCGGTCTTTCAGCTTGTACAGCTTGTCGGAATTGAGTGCGGCGCGCGGGTCGTCCTCGGTGAGGGTCTGCTGGGCGGTGGAAATGATCCAGGCCTTGCCATCACCCAGACGCTTGAGATTCTTGGCAAGCCCGTCAAGATTAAGTATCAAGTTGTCGCGCGAGGCAACGTACTGGCCGACTTCGTCGACGATGAAAATGATGTTCTGCTTGCCGCTCTTCTCGCGGACGATATCGATCATCTCCTGGACACGCTGGTCTTCGAACTGGAAGAAACCATCTGTGCTGGAGGAGAAGGACTTGGCTTCCGGGAAAAGCGCTGGATACATCTCGTGGGCGATTTTTGGAATCAGCCCGTCAATGGCCAGTGGATTGTTCTGCACACGCACCCAGGTCGCACCGGGCAGCGCCGTGGCGACGCGCTCATGCAGCTCGGGAGTGCGCCCATCCTTTTCGATCATCCGCTCGAAGGCGGCGACCTTTAGGTTCCTGGAGTACCCGGCCCATTGGAGCACCTTGAAGTACAGGACGGTGGAAACGTCTTCCATCGTGGCCCCGGCGAGCATTTCGCTGGCCAGGTCAAGCATGACCACGGCCGCCGGGAATCGCTGCGCCACGGCACCCAGGAGCGCTTTGGTCTGCGGCTTGTGCAGACGATCCTGCAGATACTTGATGAACGGCGTGCCGTCGATGGTGCGCTGGTCGTCGAAGGCCAGACCCAGGTACTTGGTAAACGAACTCTTGCCGGATCCGTAGAAGCCCGAGACCCATACACCGACCTCGTTTTCGCCACCGGTTTCCATCGCAAGCTGCATGCGGTCGAGGAGTTTGCGGAACTGTTCCTCAATGCTTTCGGTG
>ENA-UOWG01003623-UOWG01003623.1-activated-sludge-metagenome-genome-assembly--contig:-NODE-3623-length-11578-cov-5.309989_pt1 | contig 11578 bp, 11 predicted proteins | sample MGYA00238147_ERZ761563 | MGnify/ENA primary metagenome ERZ761563 (study PRJEB28884, sample SAMN05720216) | anaerobic digester metagenome | isolation source: active sludge of municipal... | reverse complement strand
TCACCCTTGAGGAACTTATCGATATGTTCCATCACGGCTTTTACATCATCGGGGTGTATCCTCTTCATCCACTCGTCAAGCTGGGTTCCTATCTCATCTTCTTCATATCCGAACATGTCCTTGATAGTCCGGGAATAAAAGACCTCCCTGGTCTGCACGTTCCACTCCCAGATGCCATCGACGCCCCCCTCGATCGCGAACCTCCACCGTTCTTTGTCCTCCCAGGCCGAAGCACGGAGAGCCTTCAACTCGCTGATCAGCTCTTCCTTTGTTTTCTCTTCATCCCTCATGACTGCCCTCAACATCAAGGAAACCTTAACTTTTTTAATTTAACTGATGGTATTTTAAGCCTGAAAAGTAACTTACCACCCGTTTCTCGAGGAATCAACATCTTTGGGGCCTCATCATTATTTATCGGCACCGCCGGCCATAAGCTAAAAGGCGCTCCAGATGCATATATGCAGGGTCCGCCCGTTTGTGTTCTGAAGACAAAAAAGACCCGGGAGATTTTCTCCCGGGCCCTTGTTTTTTTGGTTGCGGGGACCGGATTTGAACCAGTGACCTTCGGGTTATGAGCCCGACGAGCTACCAGACTGCTCCACCCCGCTATCGAATGCAATACCTTATAGGATAAACCGTTCAAAGTCAAGAGCTATAATCATACGGCATCGATTGTCAGAAGGCCTTCGAAGCCGTATCTAAAAGAAAACACCTCGTTATGTTTCTGCTTGTCATATTTTCGCAACACTGGTAGGATGGATTCGTTGATAGTGGTGAACCGGAATCACCACAGACTTTGAGGAGGTGTGTATGAGAAAAATCCCATGTTTGGCCTTTGCGGCTATTATATCCGCGCTGTTTTTTGTCGCCCCCGTTTCATTTGCGTCACAGGGTGAAAGTCAAGGCAAGGCGGTCTTTGAGAAGAAATGCGGCAGCTGCCATGGCCTCGACAAGGCAAGGTCCAAAAAGAAAAATGAAAAGGAATGGCTCGCTACCGTTGAAAGAATGAAGAAGAAAGGCGCGTCCCTGAACGACGAAGAAACCAGTGCCGTCGTTGAATATTTAACGAAGAACTATGGCAAGAAATAGCGCCTGAAAATTACGGTATGAACAACTGGATCAGCGAGATTATGGCATACTGGAACACAGCTATGACCGGGTTCAATACACCCAGATAAAGCAGACCGAGAATGATGAACATGCCGAAAGGCTCCAGCCGTTCAAGGGAATACTGGTAACGGCCTGGTAAAAACCCCATGATTATTTTCGAACCGTCGAGGGGAGGTATGGGGATCAGATTGAATGCTGCCAGCATGATATTGACCCTGGCCATAAAATACAACAAAGTCTGGAACGGACCGGTGTCAAGTTGATCGGTGAGGCGCATGATCAAAAAAGCAATGAAAGCGAGGGCCATGTTCGCAACTATCCCCGCCGCCGATACGAAGATAAGGCCCTTCCTTTGATCGCGAAGATTGAGAAAATTGACAGGCACGGGTTTTGCCCAGCCAAATCCGAAAATGAGCAGAGCGATCGCCCCAAAGGGATCGATGTGTTTTCTCGGATCAAGACTGAGTCTGCCTAGCCACTTGGCCGTAGGGTCTCCCATTTTATATGCTACCCAGCCATGTGCAAGCTCGTGAATAATAATTGAATACATCAAGGGTATGATGAGAAGCACGAAGGAAAGCGGGTCGCGAAAGAGAAGCTGGATAAGTCCCATAGTGGATTGGATTACAATATTCCATAGATGAAAGGCAATTGCAATTAAAAATAACTGATATCTGCCGATAATAAACTCTATAATGATAATATAATTGACAATAAATAGTGGTCATGATAATAAATAAGGTTCTTGGGGGCTGCATCCTTAAAAAACTAAAATACGCTGATAAAGTGGTGAAAACCAGACTATGACCAACAACCCAGAGAAAGGCGGCGGACAGATCAACCCTCCCGATGGCAGCTTCCACGAGGCCCCCGATTTTAAGGTAGCCGACGCGTTTGGCGTGACCATGGCCCTGCGATTCAGGAATTTCATGATCCGCCACCTCGAGCTGCTCTTTGTTTTCCTTATTGCAGTTCTGGTATGCGCGGTCTTTTTTATCCTGCCATACAGGTTTGCCTTCCTGAACCTATTCTATCTTCCGGTCCTTCTGGCGGCATACATTCTCGGAAAGAGAAAGGCATTTTACGCATCACTGAACATCATCTTCGTCGTGGCAGTCACCGCCGCGATCAGGCCTGAATGGTTCACTGTCAGCGGAACCATGACAAGCACACTCATAATGATTATTATATGGGGCGGTTTCCTTGTTCTCACAAGCGCCGGCATCGGTTCGCTCCAGGAAAAGCTCGCAAAAGGCTTCGAAGAAACAAGGCGTCTTTATGAAGAGCTAAAAAGAAGCCGTGTTGTCGAGGAGATGAAGGAGAAGGTTGAAAGGACACTTTACACGACGATGGATCCTGTTGTGGCTAAACTTGCCACCGAAGGGAAGCTGCGCATTGAAAAACGCGAGATCAGCATCATGTTCTGCGACCTCACCGATTTCACCGCGTATTCAGACCAGAACCCGCCTGATATAGTACTTGATGAACTGAACCGTTTCATCGGACACATCGAGCCTGTTATCGAACTTTTTCGCGGTCACATAGATAAATATATGGGTGATGGTGTAATGGTGGAATTTGGAGCTCCCATAGATTATGCCCAGCATGCGGTCATGGCTGTTCTTGCCGCGATCAAGATGCAGGAGAAGATACGTGATATCGGGCTTCCATGGCGACTGAGGGTCGGGATCGCGACGGGTTACACCATCGTCGGCATGATGGGGGTCCACAGACAGGCATACAGCGCAATAGGTGACCGTGTCAATGTTGCCAAACGCCTTGAAGAGATATGTCAGCCTGAGAAGATCTATGTGGATGAATTTACCTACAAGCTTGTCGAACCCTTCGTGAACGTGGTCAAACTCAGGAACATGGGTTACAGCCGCCAGTCGGACAAGGCACTGCTTGAGCAGCTGCGCGTGCTCGAACAGAGGCTGGCCGAAGAAGGGGAGAGCGCTCCGCTTCTTTACCAGATGGGCAAGATACACTTCGGCCTTCATGATGCATCTGCCGCGATCTCCTGTTTTGAGCATGCCCTCGCGCTTGATCCCGAATCGACGGATATCAGGCTCTCCTACGCCGATGCGAACCTGAAAAAAGACGAGTTCGAAAAGTTCCAGCTCAAAGGCAAGCTTCACAAAATATCCGTTTATGAGGTCAGGAACATAAAAAGCCGCTGGCATGACCACAGTGTCATCCCTGTGGCTATATCGGAACAATACCTTGAAGTGGAAGCAAGTATAAAAGCGCCTTTTGACCTGATGCTCGCCGTTGAATCCCTTGACGGCTCTATCGGGCGGGGAATGCTCGTGGGCATGCTTTCGTACGTCATAGCCGATCGCCTGAAGCTGAACGAAGACCTAAAAAAGAACATACTCCAGGCCGGCTTCCTTCAAGATCTGGGCAAAGAGGCCATACCTCATCACATCCTCAATCGTCCGGCAAGCCTCACGGAGCAGGAAATAAAATTTGTAGAAAAATATGTTCTTGAAAGTGTATCGTCCTTGAAAAGACTGGGTTACGTGAGCGATCAGCTGCTCGAGATCGTCAAACACCACCACGAACTATGGAACGGCAACGGATACCCTGACAAACTTAAAGGGGAAGAGATCCCCATAGGCGCCCGTATAACCGCCCTTGCCGAGGCATACAGCGCAATGACATCCTGGAGACCATATCGCGGGCCTTGGGATGTCCGCCTTGCGATGAACGAGATCCGCAAAAATACCGAAAAGGGTTTTTATGATCCCCAGGTAGTGGATGTGCTCTTCGATATTCTGAAATTCAATTCAGTACCCCAGGAAGAAAAATAAAGCCTGCAGGTCCCTGCTTCCAGGTTATTCGACAGTAACGCTCTTGGCAAGATTGCGCGGCTGATCAACATCGGTACCAAGCAGATTGGCGATATAATATGCCAGAAGCTGCAACGGCACCACATCCAGAACGGGTTGCAGCTCATAGACCGTTTCAGGAAAAACGAAAACCGTATCAACCTTTCCAGACATTTCATGCTCGTTATCATCGGTAAAAAGGAGAACCTTGCCCCTGCGCGTTATAACCTCTTCCATATTTGAACAGGTTTTCTTGTAAGTCTGGTCTCGTGGTGATACAAAAACCACTGGCATATTTTCATCAATAAGGGCTATGGGGCCGTGCTTCATCTCTCCCGCTGCATATGCCTCTGCGTGGATGTATGAGATCTCCTTTAGTTTCAGGGCACCTTCCAGAACGGTCGGAAAATGGATGCCCCGCCCGAGGTAGAGAAAATCCTTGCAGTGCATGTTTCTCCTCGCGCATTCTTCCATTTCCGAATGAGAGTCGAGGATCGTCTGGATCTTGTGGGGGAGCTTTTTCAGTTCCCCGATATGTCTTCTCACATCCTGTGTGTCGAGAGCACCTGTGAGCTTTCCAAGATGGAGCATGAGCATGAAAAAAACAGCGATCTGCGTTGTAAAGGCCTTTGTTGAGGCAACACCTATTTCGGGGCCCGCATGGGTATAGACAACGCTGTGTGATTCCCTGGACAGGGTGCTGCCGAGGACATTGCAGATCGCGAGGGTGTGGACCCCTTTCTTCTTCACTTCCTTCATGGCCGCGATGGTGTCCGCTGTCTCTCCTGACTGGGACACAAGAATGATCAGGTCGTTTTCATCAAGTATCGGGTCGCGGTAACGAAACTCCGATGCTATGTCTGTTTCGACGGGTATCCTCAGGTTTGCCTCGAAGATCTGCTTGCCTATCAGGCACGCATGATATGAAGTGCCGCAGGCCACCATCCATATCTTCTTCATTTTCCCCATATCAGGAAGACTCAGTTCTTCAAAAAGTACCTCGCCCTGCTCTTCCTGGATCCTTCCAATGAGCGTGTCAGATAAAGCCCGTGGCTGCTCGAATATCTCCTTGAGCATGAAATGCCTGTAACCGCCCTTTTCCGCCATGGCACCGGTCCATTGTACGTGCTTCGTCTCCCGGGAAACCTCCGTACCGTCAATATCGGTTATTTTCAGGGTCCCGTCCCTGACAACAACAACATCGTCATCCTCGAGGAAGATGAACCTGTTCGTCCTGTTGATGATGGCAGGAGCATCGCTTGCTATCATATACTCGCCATCTCCAACTCCCACGATGAGAGGGCTCTCCTTCTTCGCCGCGATGAGGGTGTTCTCCCCTTCCCTGATGATCCCCAGGGCGTATGAGCCCTTGAGCCTTTTCAATGACAGCCTGACAGCCTCTTCGAAACCGTTTCCTTTCCTGATATAGCTCGATACAAGGTGTGGTATCACCTCCGTGTCTGTATCCGACTGGAACGAGTTGCCCTCCTTTTTCAGCGATTCTTTCAATTCAAGGTAATTTTCGATAATACCGTTGTGTACGACAACGACATCCCCTGCCCTGTGAGGATGGGCATTCCGTTCCGACGGCACACCGTGAGTCGCCCACCTCGTGTGGGCAAGGCCCATGCGTCCCCGGAAATCATCCTCACGAATGGCGCCTTGCAGTTCGTTCACCTTTCCCTGTTTACGGGCAAGTCTGATCGGCCGCTCATTGTCCCATATGGCTATCCCTGCGGAATCATAACCTCTGTATTCCAATCTTCTCAAAGCATCTATCAGAATATTGCATGCCTCTTCATTCCCCTGGTATCCTACAATCCCGCACACGTTTATTTCCTCCTGTACCCTGCAACGTTCTTCTGACGGACCCTCGATACGGCAAGACTGCCGTCCGGGATATCTCTTGTGACCGTTGTGCCCGCCCCGATCAGTACATCATTTCCCACGGTGACCGGGGCTATCAGTTCGGTGTTGCTTCCCACGAAGACGTTATCGCCTATTAACGTTCTGTGTTTATTGACGCCGTCATAGTTACAAGTAATGGTACCGGCCCCAATGTTAACATTCTTGCCGATCGAGCAGTCGCCGATATAGGACAGATGGCTTGCCTTTGTGCCGTCATCGAGGACGGAGTTTTTCACCTCAACAAAATTACCCACCTTGACCCCTCGCCCCAGGACGGTCTTTGCCCGCAATCTCGAAAAGGGGCCTATTTTTACATCTTCTTTGACCTCGACCCCTTCCATTGAAACGAATCCTTCAATGACAACGTTGTCGCTTATCACGCAATTGCGTATGATCGAGCATGGGCCAACGAATACACCCTCCCCTATCGACGTTTCACCAGTGATGCTGCAATGGGAGGCAATGACGGTATCACGACCTATCCTGACGCCCTTCTCGATACAGATGCTGTTGTCCAGGAGGGTCACGCCTTGCGCCATATGCGCTTCATTTATCATATCTCTCATCAGGATGTTGGCTTCAAGGAGGCCTTTTTGCGTGTTGATGCCAAGCACCTCTTCCGGTATCCCGTGGAAGAACCCCTTTGCGGCCTTGCCGCTGTTTCCGGCAACTTTACAGATGTCGGTGAGATACCGTTCACCCTTGCGGTTGTCCGCCCCGATCTGTTCCAGGAGCCCCAAAGAACCAAACGGGATATAGCAGATCCCGGTATTTATCCTTTTGATCTTCTTTTCATCCTCAGTCGCCTCCGCGTCTTCCCTGATGTCACTGATCGTGTCCCCGTCCATTAACACCCGACCGTAGCCCGAAGGGTCGTCAACATCGGTCGTCAGGAAAACGATCGACCCGGAGCGTCGGCAGAAATCCAGAAAACCGAGCAGTGTTTCAGTCTGTATGAAAGGTACATCGCCGAGCAGCACAAGTATATCATTACCGGTGAAATGATCGTCTGCGCACGAAAGGGCATGGGCCGTACCCAGCTGCTCTGTCTGCACAACGCATGTCACCCCTTTGTCTGCAAGAAAGGCTTCGACGGATTCACGCCCGTAACCCGTAACCACGAACAGATGGTCGGCCCCGATCGATGAAGCAACCTCTACTACATACCCTATCAGCGGTTTTCCCATTATCTCATGCATTACCTTGGGTTTTTTCGAGGCCATCCTCTCGCCTTTTCCGGCGGCAAGTATGACCACATCCAATCTATTCATGTGCCTTCTCCTTTTTCCCGAAAAATCTCGCAATGATTATGCTTAATTCATAAAGGCCCCAGAGGGGCAGCGCCACAATGATCTGGCTCACTATATCGGGCGGTGTGATTATGGCACTCAATATGAAAGCGGCAAGAACGGCATACCTGCGTTTTTTTGCGAGAAAACGGTGGTTGATGATCCCGGCTTTCGCCATGTAGAACGCGACGAGAGGGAGCTCGAAGAGGAACCCGAAAATGACCAGGAGCTTCAATGTCAGGCTTACGTAGCTTTTAAGATCCGGCATGGGTATTATGAACTCCGAGGCGTAGCTGACAAAGAAACGGTAAAGATAGGGCATCACAACATAATAGCAAAAAATTACGCCTGTAGCGAAAAAGAAGCTTCCCATAAATATCAGGGGATAAACATACCGCTTCTCTTTTTCATAAAGACCCGGCGCGACGAACATCCATATCTCGTATATGATGACAGGGGAAGAGATGGTGATGGCGGTGATGATCCAGATCTTGAAATAGGTAAGGAAGGCCTCCGTCACCGCGGTGAATATAAAACTGCTCCCCGCGGGCATGACCTTCCTGAAAGGCTCGAGAAGGAACATGTTCACCCTTTCCTTGAAAAGATATGTCAGGGCGAAGGCAAAGCAAACGGCCAGGATGCATACGAGGAGCCTCTGCCTCAATTCCTGGAGATGTGAAACAAACGGTTGTTTTTCGTCTGGTTGAATTTTTTTAGCCATGAAAGGCTGACATTGCGTCCTTTCCCCGCACATCCTCAGGCGGTCAGGGTGGCAATTACCCCCTCAATTCTCCGTGTTCTTCTGATTTATTTTTGTCTGACGGGTCCGGGCCTTCTCCGGACATCCCATCTCCATGCTGGGGTATTTCCGTTTCACCATCGGACATCGTTTCAGGGCTGCCTGTCTCAAGCGGGTCATTGTCGTTCCCTTTTTCCGGGGCCTCTTCCTCAAAGGTCTGTTTTACGTCGTCTGCCATCCTTTTAAAATCACCCATGGCTTTACCCAGGGACCTTGCCAGCTCGGGTAATTTCTTTGGTCCCACCACAAGCAGGGCGACAACCATTATTAATATGAGTTCCGGAAGGCCTATGCCAAACATTTCGCATAAAGTATCATAAAAAATGCGGTCTTAAAAGAGAATTATACCGCTCCCATCAGACCCCGGACCGAGATTTCACATGACTGAAACAATCGCCGGAATGTGGCCCTGACGTATCTTTAGGAAGACCGCTCCATTGACATCGCCGTATACCTGTATTAATCTCAAAGTACCGTTTTTTTGAAACGAAGTTTAAATCCAAAGAAAAAGGAGGCACATATGGCGGAAAAGTTACAGATTTTCAAATGCGATATTTGCGGAAACATCGTTATAGTGCTGCACGGCGGCAAAGGTGAGCTTGTCTGTTGCAATGAACCGATGAGACTGCTTTCCGAGAACACCGTCGATGCATCCCTTGAAAAACACGTACCTGTTATCGAAAAATCTGCTGACGGCATCATCGTAAAAGTGGGAAGCGCTGCACATCCAATGGAAGAAAAACATTATATCGAGTGGATAGAGGCGACTATCGACGGGATCGTATACCGTAAGTTCCTCTCCCCCGGGGACAAACCGGAGGCGTTCTTCCCTGTCAAGGGGAATTCGGTGACGGCCCGTGAATACTGCAACATTCACGGTCTCTGGAAGAGCTGACGGGAGGAAACAATGAAAAGCGTTAAAGGAACAAGGACGGAGAAGAACCTTCTCGCCAGTTTTGCCGGAGAATCCCAGGCGCGCAACAGATACACTTATTTCTCATCCCAGGCAAAGAAGGAAGGGTTCGAACAGATCTCGTTCATCTTCGCCGATACCGCGGATAATGAAAAAGAGCATGCCAAAAAGTTTTTTAAATTCCTCGAAGGAGGAGAGGTTGAGATCACGGCCTCCTATCCTGCCGGTGTCATAGGAAAGACCGCCGAAAACCTGAAGGCCGCGGCTGCAGGGGAGAACCTGGAACACACCGTCCTCTATCCCGAGGCCGCAAAAATTGCCGATGAAGAAGGTTTTGGAGAGATAGCGAAGATCTTCCGTGAGATTGCAAAGGTTGAAAAGGAACACGAGAAACGCTACCTCACCCTTCTCAAGAATGTCGAAACCGGGACCGTTTTCAAGAGGCCGGCAACGGTCAAATGGCGCTGCAGGAATTGCGGCTATGTTCACGAGGGGCCCGAGGCACCCTCTGAATGTCCTGCCTGTGCACATCCTCAGGCATATTACGAAATCCTCGCTGAAAACTATTGATCTCAAAAGGCGCGGAGGAAGAAAAGGGGCATTGCCGGCCTTCCTCCGCGCCTTATTCAAATTGTCTTTGTTTTTCCTTGACATGCATGATTTTCATCTGGTACTTTTCTTTGCATCGCAAGAAAATAAAAGTAATTAAAAAGGTTTGTCCATGAAAATAGCCGGAATTCAATTCGCTTGCACAAGGGACACTGAAAAGAACGTCAACAATGCCCTCAAACTTCTCGGGGTCGCACTCGGCGAAGGCGCGAAGATCATCTGCTTTCAGGAGCTTTTCAGCCATTACTGGTTCCCGAAGGATCGTGACGAAGCCGTTTTTTCGCTGGCCGAAAAAGAAGACGGCAATACGGTAAGCCGCTTCAAATCGCAGATAAAGGGCACCGACACCGTGATCATCCTGCCTATGTTCGAAAAAAGCAAAGACAATTATTACAACTCCTCTATCGTTATACAGGGGGAGACAACCCTCGGTATTTACCGCAAGATCCACGTCACCGACATCCCTTTATGGGAAGAAAAATTCTATTTTTCCGAAGGCAACTCGGGACTTCCCGTTTTCGAAACTCCGCACGGGAAGTTCGGGATACAAACATCCTGGGACAACTTTTTTCAGGAAGGGTCGAGAATGCTGGCACTGAAAGGTGCAGACATCATCTTTGCCCCCACCTCTTGCGCTTTCAAATCCCAGCACATATGGCAAACGGTCATTTCCGGCAATGCCATTACCAACGGCGTCTATGTTATGCGGGTAAACCGTGCAGGTAGTGAGGAAAACCAGGATTTTTACGGAATGAGTTTTTGCGTTAATCCTGAGGGTGAGCTTATAGGCGGACCGACCGGTAGGGCCGACAGCGTCCTTCTGGCCGAGATCGATCTCAATCAATTAAAACTGATCCGGAGGGAATGGCCCATTCTTAAAGAGAGAAAACCATCATTATACAGTGATGTCCTGGGAGCGTTTCCATGATAGATGAACCATCTCTTTGTGTTGTATGCGCCTGGCGGAAAGACTGTAAAAAAAAGTTCCTTCATGGCAAGGAAGTGACCCTGCGATGCTCCGACTTCACCAAAGATGCTCTGATCAAAAAGGATAAGGCCGATGCTGAGAAAGATAGTAACAAAGATAATTCATGATGCCATAGAAGACGCCAGGAATTCAGGCCTGGTCCCTCCCGACATAAAACCTAATTTTATCATCGAAATACCCCGCGAGGAAGGCTTCGGTGACTACTCGACGAACATCGCTTTTACCCTGGCCCCTGTGTTGAAAAAAAAGCCTGTCGACATCGCTGGAATGCTCGCCGGCCTCATGAAAAAAAGCACTTCCTGCAACTCCATCGAAGTGGCAGGCTCGGGTTTCATCAACTTTTCTCTGAAAGATGAACTGTGGCAGCAGCTCCTTGCGGATGTCCACCGGAAAGGGACCGAAAGCCTGTATCCCGATGTCGGCGGCGGGAAAAAAGTCCTCATCGAATTTGTCAGCGCCAACCCAACGGGGCCATTGCATATCGGCCACGGCAGGGGCGCAGCAGTAGGCGATGTCCTGGCGAACATCCTTCAAAAAACAGGTCATTTTGTTCAAAAGGAGTACTATATCAATGATGCCGGACGGCAGATAAAAACGCTCGGCAGATCAACCTTTCTCAGGTTCAAAGAACTTACGGGCGATGCTGTTGAATATGAAAAGGACCTTTATCAGGGCGATTACGTGCGTGAGCTCGCCGGCAGGGCAATTGAAGAGAAACTGCCCGTCCCGGCAGACCCTGAAGAGGCCGTCAGTTTCCTGGCCCAGTTCGCGAGTCGTGCCATCATGGACGGCATCGAAAAAGACCTGGGCGATTTCGGCGTGTTCTTCGACAATTTCTTTCTCGAATCCACCCTCTATGCATCCGGTATCGTTGATGAAACGCTGCGCATACTTAAACAGCAGGGGATCGCCTATGAAAACGACGGGGCGCTCTGGTTCAAAACAAGTCTTTTCGAAAAGGACGAGGACAGGGTCCTTATCAAATCAGACGGGGAAAACACATATTTTACATCAGACATAGCCTATCATCTCGATAAATTCAAGCGTTCCTTCGATATGCTTGTGGATATATGGGGCTCTGACCACCATGGCTACATACCGCGCCTCAGGGCGTCCGTCCAGGCGCTCGGA
>ENA-UOWG01003620-UOWG01003620.1-activated-sludge-metagenome-genome-assembly--contig:-NODE-3620-length-11583-cov-4.420021_pt1 | contig 11583 bp, 9 predicted proteins | sample MGYA00238147_ERZ761563 | MGnify/ENA primary metagenome ERZ761563 (study PRJEB28884, sample SAMN05720216) | anaerobic digester metagenome | isolation source: active sludge of municipal... | reverse complement strand
GTCTTTATCAACGGCTCCGGTAAAAAAAATATCCTGCCCGACACCCGCCTGCGCGGCTGCTTTTCTGAATTTGTTGATATTTCCCTTGCCGACAACAACGAGCCTGAGATTTCGTTTTTGCTTTTTTAACTCCGCCAGCGCCGCTATTATTTCCGCCAGACCCTTGATTTCAAAATTCATGGAAACAAACATCATAACCGGCACATCAGCCGGAATGCCCAGCTCCTCTCTCATCCGGCGCCGGACAGCTTCACTGCCTGTTAAATTCGGCAGATCAACTCCGGGGTGAATAACCGCGATTTTTTCCTCGCTCACATCGTAACGGCTTAAAAAAATCTCTTTAGTCAACCGGGAAACGGCGACAAATTTCCGGCAATTACCTTTCAGGACAAGGCGCCTTTCCACCCAGTCCGTTGCCATGTCAAAGAGGCTGATGCGCTTGCGGCGGATATTTTCCACCCAATAACGGTGCGGGATGCCGTGCATGGTGAAGATATCGGCAAAAAATATCCTTTCGTGGCTGTGGACAAGGGAAAAATTATTCGGGCGGATTTTTTTAGCAGCGAAATAGGCAAAACTAACCGTTGTTAAAAATTTGGGAAACGTCAGCAGGGGCACTTTATGAAACACCACATTGTTTTCTACTGCCTGACAGCGGTTGGCAAAAATATGATACTGGTATCCGGTGAGCGCAATCAGCCTGTCCGTCAGAATTCTCGCAAACTGCTCGGCGCCTCCGGCCAATCCGTATTTGGGAATAATTACTGCGACTTTTTTCATAAGCTTTCTTTATTAAGAAGACCGGAAGCTAAAAAACGATGTCTGTTCCAGCTTTTATAATATTTGTTGTTGAAGATTTTTCCGGAAATTATTTAACACACATAAATAAAAAAATCATGTTTTAATAATCAGGGTGATGTGTTATCAGAAATATAATTGTCAAGGACGGGAACGCGAGTTAATTAATGAATATTCTGGGCATATCTGCTTTTTATCATGACAGCGCGGCATGTCTTGTGCGCGACGGCGATATTGTGGCGGCCGCACAGGAAGAGCGCTTTACGCGCAAAAAACATGATTTTTCGTTTCCGGCAAACGCCGCCCGATACTGCCTTGCCGCAGGCGGCATCAGCGCCGGCCAGCTTGACTATGTCGCTTTTTACGACAAACCGTTTATTAAATTTGAAAGAATACTCGAAACCTACCTGGCCTATGCCCCCTGCGGTTTGCGCACATTTGTCATGGCGATTCCGCTGTGGGTCAAGCAAAAACTCTGGATGAAGGAGCTGATAAAAAAAGAACTGGGCTACGACGGTAAAATGATTTTTCCGGAACATCACGAGTCGCATGCCGCCTCCGCTTTTTTTGCGTCGCCGTTCGGCCGGGCGGCTTTTCTGACCATTGACGGCGTTGGCGAATGGACAACCACCAGCTACGGAGCAGGCGCTGACAACAAAATAGAGATTTTCTCCGAAATGCACTTCCCCCATTCGCTGGGTCTCTTATATTCCGCTTTTACCTATTACACGGGCTTCAAGGTTAATTCGGGCGAATATAAAGTCATGGGGCTTGCCCCCTATGGCCGTCCTCTATACAAGGATTTAATTCTGTCGGAGCTGATGGATTTAAAAGAAGACGGCTCTTTCAAGCTCAACATGAAATATTTTAACTACTGCGCGGGACTGACCATGACCAGCGGCAAATTTGACAAACTGTTCGGCGGCCCGCCGCGTGAACCGGAATCACAGGTGACACAAAGGGAAATGGACCTGGCGCGTTCCGTTCAGGATGTTACCGAGGAAGTCATGCTGCGGATGTCACGCCATATTCAGAGAGAAACAGGAGAAAAGAACCTGTGCCTCGCCGGAGGCGTTGCCTTAAACTGTGTCGGCAACGGCCGGATTCTCCGGGAAGGTCCCTTCGCCGATATCTGGATCCAGCCGGCGGCGGGCGATGCGGGAGGCGCTCTGGGCGCGGCATTATTTGTCTGGTATCAGTATCTCGAAAATAAAAGGATTGCCGACGGCAAAAATGATTTCATGAAGGCGTCGCTTTTGGGGCCGGAATTCAGCAACAACGAGATTCTGGATTACCTTAAAGCCGGTGATATTCCTTATGAAGAACTCAGCGATGCCGCGCTTCCCGAACGCATTGCCGATTTGATTGCCGCGGAAAAAACAATGGGCTGGTTTTGCGGCCGGATGGAATTCGGGCCGCGCGCGCTGGGCGCCCGTTCCATCATCGGCGACGCCCGTTCGCCGAAAATGCAGGAAGTCATGAACCTGAAGATAAAATTCAGGGAAAGCTTCCGCCCTTTTGCTCCCTCGGTATTAAGAGAAAAAGTCGCCGATTATTTTCAGCTCGACAGAGAAAGCCCCTACATGCTGATTGTAGCTCCGGTGCAAGACGAAATCCGCCGTGAGATGACCGGAGAGGAGGAAAAGCTCTTCGGCCTGGACAAACTGCACATTGTCCGCTCCAGCATTCCGGCGGTGACGCATGTTGATTACTCGGCAAGGGTGCAGACAGTGGAAAGACAGACCAATCCAGTCTATTATAAAATGATTGAGAAGTTTCAGGAAAAGCATCACTGTCCGGTAATCATCAACACCTCCTTCAATGTCCGGGGCGAGCCGATTGTCTGCACGCCGCAGGATGCTTATCGGTGTTTTATGAGGACGAATATGGATTACCTGATTATGGGCAACTATCTGCTCAACAAGGAAAGCCAGCAGCCGCTGGGAAAAGATACTGATTGGCGGAAAGAATTTGAGAACGATTGAGATGATTGCGGAAGAATTAAAAAAAATAAGTTTTGCGAAGAACGACCTGAAGAAATTCGGCATCACGATGGCGATTGCCCTGGGGATTATCGGGGCTTTCTTTTTTTGGAGAAAATGCAATTATTATTACATCCTGCTGATTATTGCCGCTGTCTTTCTTCTTTTGGGCTTAATCATTCCCCGGTCGCTCCATTATGTTTACAAGGTCTGGATGACGCTGGCGATAATCATGGGATTGATTATGACGAAGGTCATCATGTTTGTGCTTTTCTTTCTCGTTATTACCCCGACGGGATTAGTCGCCAGGCTTTGCGGTAAGAAATTCCTCGATATTGAAATTGACAAAAAAGCTGCGACCTACTGGATTAAGAGAGAACACGCGCCTAAAAACAAGTCTGATTACGAAAGACAATTCTAATGACAACGGAGATATTAAATGAGTAAACTTTCCATCTTAAGCGAACTCTGGGAATACCTGAAAGCACGAAAAAAATGGTGGCTGGCGCCCATCATCTTTTTTTTGTTGTTGATTGGTATTATGCTGATTCTGGCGGAAGGATCGGCGGTCGCGCCTTTTATCTATACATTGTTTTGATGTCCCGCCTCGGAAAAGAGCGTAACCATGCCAAATTCGGTTAAAAAAAAGATAACAAATTATTTAATCAATATTCTGTTGTTGACCGTTTCGCTTTGCCTGGTTGCTATCATTGCCGAAATAACGCTGCCGTTCCTGAAAATCCGCACTATTGAGGAGGCGGTATATCAGGCGAGAAGACCTGTAGTTCAGGGGATTTACGGCGCCTATCACCCCCAGCTTTATTATACGCTGCAAAAAAATCTGCGCAATGTCCGGCTATTCTATCCGGGGCAGCTTGATTATCTGGTGGAGACAAATGGGCAGGGTTTTCGCGGACCCGATTGGGATTTGTCTGCCGGGCGTAAAAACGTTGTCATTCTGGGCGATTCTTTCGCCTTTGGCTGGGGTGTGCCATGGGAGCAGACAATCGGAAAGATTCTGGAAAAGGAGCTCCGGAAGACCGATCCCTCCTATCAGGTGATAAATCTGGCCATGCCCGGATGGGATATTGATCTGATTATTCGTTCTTTGGAGTTATATAAAGATATCTTAAAACCGGTGGCGGTAGTTTACGTTTTTTGCCCCAATGACCTGCTGGGCAGCATCAAAAAAATATCGGACACGGAGTATGATATCGCATATCACGCGGCGCCTGGCGATGAAAAGAATTTTCAGGCAATGGTTGCGCGCCAGCAGGAAAGTTATTGGTCGTGGGATAAATTTCGCCGGAAAACATACTTAAAGGCTTATCATGCCCGCATTTTTCGACCTGTTTTCAGCAGGAGAATTCGCTCTTCTCTTAGTGTTGATAAGGCGCCCGCCGGATTCGATTTTGCTCCGCCTATTGCCGCGCCGGATAAATGCACTCTGGACGATGCGCATCAGCAGTTTATGTTCTATTGTCTTAACCGTCTGCGCAGGGATGCCGGTTCCGGCAATCTTTATATACTGGATACATCGGACAAATCAATTTTATATAAAAAAGACAGCCCTGATAACAGAAGATGGATTATCCATCAGTTCAGCAAGGGCAATACGGGAGTAGTTTATATTGATTTTGAAAGTTATGTGAGAAATACGCCTGATGGCCGGAAATTTTTTCTGGATTACGACGACCACTGGTCTGCCGCGGGACATGAAGCGGCGGCCGCACTGCTCTGGAACAGGTGGAAAAACAGGTAAAGTTTATTGATAAAAGGTGCTTGACAGTACAGGCAAATTCGGCTAAAGAACTCAGCCTTATTAACAAATTAAAGGAGTTATGTTTTGGCAACACATAAATCAGCAGAAAAACGTGACAGACAGAGCGTCAAGAGGCGGGAGAGAAATATTGCCGCCAAATCCGCAATTAAAACCAAAATCAAGGCAGTGCTCAGCGCCGCAGAGAATAAAGATAAGGAAGCGGCGGTTAAGGCTCTTAAAATTGCCGTTCCGGCTCTGGCGAAAGCGGCAGTTAAAGGTGGTGTGCTGCACAAGAAGAACGCTTCCCGCAAGATTTCCCGTCTGACTAAAAGAATAAACGCCCTTAAATAAATAAAAAGACAAGAGCTGACCGCTTTTTCAGGCGGCAGCTCTTTTTTATATAAAAACTGTCGGCAGGCATTGAAAACAGCAAGCTCTGGCCGTCCCCTCTTTTGTTACGCTTTGTTATTATTATTTTTTTTTCTGATAAAAAATTTCTCTTCCCATTATAATTGTTGATATTAATGTTTGTTTCGGCTATATTTCATAAGCAGTTCTTATCTGCGTATTTAAAAATCATACGCCAAATTTTATAATCTTATTCAGGAGGGGTGATATGAGAGTAAAAAGAATTGTTCTAACAGGAATTGTTTTTTGCTTTTTTGTTGCGCTGGCCGGATGCGCCAGTGGACCGCAGGTAGCGCCGGCAAAAGTTCAGGTTCCCGCCGATGTGCAGGCCTTTTTTGATAAATTCGCTAAAGATATCGCAACGCAAAAAATGGATGTTATCGGCGCGAATTACTCCGACAAATTTATGCAGAATGGCTTTAATAAGGAAGGCTTTCTTTATGTGCTGTCCGGCAGCATCAGCATGGTAACGAAATACTCAGTCAAACTGACAAAGTATGAAGTGGATAAAAACAATCCCAATATTGCCCACATTGAAGGTTCCGCTGATCTCGGTTTCATGACGGCGGATTTTGTTCCCGGTTCAATGATGATTAAAGAAAACGGCGAATGGAAATGGTACGGCAACCAGAAGTAAAATAAGCATTTTCTGCTGCAGCGCCCCCTTCGGCTTTTAGCCGCAGGGGGCTTCTTGTTTGGTGACTTTTTTCATCGGCAGCAGTTTAGTTTTAACGCAGTAAAGAAGGCTTTTATGCACAGCATGAAATTGCAGGAATTGAAAGATGCCGGCTTAAATACCGGAGAACTTATCGTCAGAATCGGCGCCAATTTTTTAAAAACACCTTACCTTGCCGAAACTTCCAACAGCAAATCGCCGGAGAAACTGACGGTGAACTTCAGCCATTTTGATTGTTTCACTTTTATGGAAACGACTCTGGCGCTGGCTCAAAGCACCAAAGAGGGTGATTTTTCCTGGAAGGGCTTTACGGAACGTTTGCGTTTCATCCGGTACCGGCAGGGTATTATTGACGGTTACTCTTCCCGGCTGCATTACTTCATTGACTGGCTCAGAGACGGCGAAAAAAAAGGAATATTGCGCGATCTGTCCCGCAAATTCGGCGGCGTGCCGCTGCAGAAAAAAATATCTTACATGACAACTCATCGCACAGATTACAGCAATCTGCAGGATCAATCTGAATTCAAAAAAATAGCGGCAATCGAAGCAGGTCTGTCGAAAAAAACTTTGCATATTATCCCCGCCGGGAGAGTTAATTTATATGAAGGAAAAATCACCGACGGCGATATAATTGCTTTTGCCACCAAAGTGGAGGGACTGGATGTGGGACATGTCGGTTTTGCCCTCTGGAAAAAAGAAAAACTGCACCTGCTGCATGCTTCGCGTAAAACAGGCAGTGTTGTAATTTCTGCCAAGAATCTGGAAAAATATCTTAACGAAAATAAAAAATTTACCGGTATCATCATCGCGCGTCCCTTGTAATTATTTGCCCGATTGAAGTTGTTAATGATTGCGGCCAAATTGGCCAGAGTCGGCAATCTGGATAAAGTCAAATATTCGGTATGCCAGGAAGCCATTGCTATTGCGATTATATCCGTTTATCAACCCGCCTCGTTTGCAGAATATTTCCATTGTAAGCTTAGTCAATGCCTGATTATACAATACAATTTAGTGTAAGAAATTTCTTGCCTGGAAGAAAAAAACTGCGAGAGAAAAATTGCTGTATAAAAATGTTTGGCTATTATAAAAAAGACGAATCCGTGCAGGATTCAGGCATTAACTTATTTATTGACAAGGCAATAGCTAAGAGTTGTAGAATTAACAGCCAATTAATAAATTGTTCAATAACTGTGGTCGGCAAATCGGTAAAACGGGGAGAATATGGCGGCTCAATATAAAGCAGATTTTGATAAACTTGAATGGGAGTCACCTGTTGAGGGTGTAAGGCACAAGTATATTGATCAAAATAGTTTACGTATTCGTCTTGTAGAATATTCCAGGGAGATGCCGCTGCATTGGTGTGAAAAGGGGCATTATGGCTATCTCATTGAAGGTCAGCTTGAAATTGAATAGGAAAAGGCAAAAATAATTTATAAACCTGGTGACGGGATATTCATTCCTGACGGCGCTGCTCATAAGCATCGGGGAAGAGCGCTTACAGAGAAAGTATTGGTTTTTTTCATGGAGAAAGCCTAACGTGCCGCTTCAGCCGCTCGCTTCGCTCCGGCTTAGCTTTTTATTTAATTATTTGAGTCTAAAATCCACCCGGCTTGCTTTTACTTTTTCTTTCTGCTCGGCGGCCAGTGTTTTCGGTTCAATAATAAAAATCCTGGCCGGCGGGACTTCGCCTGATTTCAGAATAAGCTCCCTGACATTTTCAGTGCGCCGCGCCGCCAGTTGCCGTAAGTCGCTGTCGGTTATGGTAATGCTAGTCAGGAGCAGTTTTTCCATATCGTCTTTTGTCATTTTCTTCAATTCGCCCTTTTCGGTGCGTGGTTGGGGAAACTTCGCTGCATTGTAAGCCAGCATCAGGTATTTTTCATATTCCCCGGGCTCGATTTGCACAGAATCAAGCGTTTTCGCTTCGTCTTTCTCCGCCAGTTCCTTCATTTTCTGCGCTTTTATTTTTTTCTCCATTTCCCTTGCCTGCAAGCCGTTTTTATCTTTTTCCGGGTCAACAAATCCCTGAATATCCATTTTCAGCTGTGGCCGCTCTTTTAGCGCTTTTATCAGTGTGTTTATTTTTTTCAGATTGGGATCCGTAACAATAGTGCTTCCGTAATCAAATTCTACAAAGCTCAGTTCTTCACCGCCGCCGGTCAGCGATGCCAGCAGGGCAAACGGCGATGTCAGCGCTTTGGTGATGAGGTTGACAAGCACTTTCCAGAGAATGGGTAAAATACTGAATTCCGGGTCGTCCAGGCTGCCTGATAAAGGTATATCCAGATTAATCTGGCCTTTGCGGTCGGTCAAAAGCGAGACAGCCAGGCTGACCGGCGCTTTAACGGCGTCGGGGCTTTCCACTTTGTCGCCCAGCATCAGCTGATCAATCAAAATATTATTTTTAGCGTCGAGTTTTCTTTTATCCACCAGATATTCCACTGCGAAGGTCAGTTTACCTTTGGTAATAGGGTGCCCCAGATACTTGCTTGAATAAGGTGTAGCCGGACTTAATTCAATATCACGGAAATCCACCTTCACATCGGCAAAAATGTCTTTTTTCAGAGGATTAATTTTTCCCTTGATTTCAATAGGTGAACCGTAGCCCAGATTTCCTTTCAGGTGGACATCGGCGCGCGCGTCTTCCTCGGAAGCCAGGCCCTTGACATGACCTGCTATATTAAGCATGCGCACGGAATAATTTGGTTTGATAAAATGGTCGGAAAAATCAATTGTCCCACCCTGAAACGTAACTGCTCCGATTTTAATTTTCCTGGTTGTGTCGTCTTCTTTTGCCACTGTTGCTTTTTTATCTTCTTTTACCGTTGCTTCAGCGGTTGCTTTCTCCTCCCGGACTTCTTTCTTTTCCGTTCCGAAAATGTTCTGCAAATTGAGCGTGCCGTCGGTATTAACAATAACCCGGACGTAAAAATCAGTTAGTGAAATCCCTTTGATATCGAGGAAAAACGGATTATAGCTGGCTTTCAATGATTCAAAATAAAGCTGTTTCCATTGGAGAAAATCATTGGAGTGTGATTCATCAACCACCGCCAGATGCGAAACATAAAGTCTGCCGTCGTATTTAACTCTCGGCACATCCTTTTCCGCACCGGCCAGAAGGAATTTCCCTTCTGTCGAAACAGCGCCCTGCCGCACATTGACTTTTATCTTATCGGTGAAATAGGGCTGAAAAGGCCGAATAGGCAGATTCTTCACTGCAACATTCAGGTCAGCCGCCAGAGGTTCAATGCCTAATCGTCCCTTTAATGCTATCTGGCCTTTCTTCTCCAGCGTCAGCAATAAATCAATATCGCCCTTTGCTTCTTTTTCCAGAGAAAGATTCTTGGCTTTGAAATTCAAAGGGGCGATGCGGATAACCGCCCGTCGTTCAGGCATATCGTCTGTGAAAATCAAATTGGTCGCTGACAATTGTAATTCATCAAGGCGCAGTTGCAGAGGTTTTTTCTGCTGCTCAGGAGCTTTATTGTTTGATTCTTCCGGCTCTTTTTTCTTTTGTTTTTGTGTTTCGGTTAAATTAAGTAAATTAATTTCTCCGTTTTTGTTGCGCTTAATGAACAGTTCAATATCGCGGGCGGTAATGCGCGCCAGGTGAATATCATTATTGAGCGGCTCGGCTGCGGCAACGGCAATCTTCAACTGCGGCAGGTTCAGGATTCTTTTGTTCTGCAAGTCATCCAACACAATTTTCCGCAAGCCGATATCGCCAGATATCTTGACCTGCGGCTCCTTGTCCTTCTGCATAATGAAATTGATTTTTAGTTTGGTGTCCAGAAACGCTGATTGCAGATTAAAATTCAATTTGGCCGGTATATATTTAAGATAATGAGGGATATCCAAATCATTAATTTCCAAATCAAAAGATGTTTCGCGGGAATCCTGAAATGGTTTTGTTTTTCCCTGGAGTACAAAAGGATCGCCGTTGATGACGGCGGAAAATTTCGGCTCCACATAACTTTTTGCATGGTGCTCGATATTGGAAATAACCGGCACAGCCAGATTCATATCGCGCACGGTGTGTTTTATTTTATTGGGTACGTCATTAAAATCAATATTGCCGCCCGTAATTTGAATATTGTTGAACGAGAAATAAAAAGGCTCGCTCTTGGCTGCGGGTGTTTCTTCTTGCGGCAATAAATCGGAAAAATTATAAGAGCCGTCTTCATTGCGGGTAATCCCGACATACGGTTTAACAAGTTTTATTTCCTCCAGAATCAGTTTTCGCTGGAAGAGAGAATAAACGCCGTGCAAGTTGACGTAAAGCTCGTCAAAGGCAGCGAAAGAATTGGGTGACAAGGCAGGTTCGCTGATTTTAAAACCCTTAATCGTTACAGAAAGAGCATAGGGGTTAACATTGATTTTTTCAATAGCCACCGGCCTATGCAGATAAGCGGCCAATTTTTCGACGGCGATTGGCTTAATAACCGCGGGAAGAATGAAAAACCCGATGATAGCGATAAGAACAACACAGCAAAGCAAGCCGATGGCAATTTTTTTTAACAAAGACATAAAATTCTCCTGTGGGCTGATGCCGCCTCGCTAACTATAGATAGAGGCAGCGGCCTTCTGGCCACCGCAGATTGAAAATTTAACCAAAATCAGAACAAGCTTGCCGGCAGAATTATTGTTGCCCGCTTTTCCTGAGCAGATCGCGAATCTCCATCAGGAGTTCCTGGTCCCTGGTCGGGGGAGGGGGTGCGGCGGCTTCCTCTTCTTTTTTGCTTCTCATAACCCAGCCCAGGAACTTGACGATGAAGACGTATAACGCAATCGCGATTATGATGAAATTGACAATTTCACCGATAAATAAACCATAGGGAATATCTTTGCCGCTGATTGTCCATTTCCAGCCCAGGTAGCTTTGCTGGGCGGGCATCAGAACGCTGATGGCCGGCATGATTAAATGCTTCACCAGAGAATCCACTATCTTGCCGAAAGCCGCTCCAATAATGACACCGACAGCAAGATCAACAACATTTCCCTTGAAGGCAAAATTCTTAAGTTCAGTCAAAATCGAGGATACTTTTTCTTTCGGATTATTCATCTTTTCCCCCTTATGTATCGCGATAAATAAATTATTTGCGCCGATATTGATAAAATTTTTACGCCTAATCTTCAGATAATTCAATAAAATTATTATTCTGTATGTCAGCTTGTTATTTTATCCAGGCAGCCCGGCGTTAAATCCTTTTAATATGCATTTACAGTTTGCAGACACGCGCTTGAACTAATTGAATAATTGCGCTAATGAATAACCAAGCAGGTTTGCAGCAAAGCCGCATAATAAATAATCCGTTAATCGGCAGAAAATTATCAAGAGGCCGCAATTTTGAGAAAAATAATTACAGACAGCATCAATACCGATATCGAGCCCTTACGCCGGCTGCTGAAAAGCATCGGGCAGAATGAAAAAACAACAGAGGCCACCGGGCTTACGGGAGCGGCGCGTTCCTTTCTGGTTGCCCTGCTTTATGAACGCGCCGAAAAATCACTGCTGGTAATCTGCCCCGAAGAAAAAGAAGCGGCGGCTTTTGCCCGTGATCTGACGCTGTTTTTGGGCGAAGAGGAAGTTCTCTATTATCCTCCGCTGGATTTTCTCGCTGTCGATATGTTCACTCTACAGAAGGAAGAAGCGCTGGCGCGCCTGGAAGTTCTGGCCGCGCTGCAGATAACGCCCCGCGCGGTCGTAGTGGCGCCGCTGGCCGCGGTAGCGCAAAAAGTCATGCCTTTTTCCGAATTCCAGAATTATCTGCAGATAATATCCACAGGAGATTCCCTGCCCCGGGAAGAATTTTGCCGGAAGCTTATTGCGGGCGGCTACAAAAATGTCGGCCTCGTTGAAGAAAAGGGCGAATTCAGCTTGCGCGGCAGCATTATTGATGTGTTTTCTCCGGCGGAAAAAAATCCGGTGCGGATGGAATTGTTCGGCGATGAAGTGG
>ENA-UOWG01003616-UOWG01003616.1-activated-sludge-metagenome-genome-assembly--contig:-NODE-3616-length-11591-cov-3.887829_pt1 | contig 11591 bp, 8 predicted proteins | sample MGYA00238147_ERZ761563 | MGnify/ENA primary metagenome ERZ761563 (study PRJEB28884, sample SAMN05720216) | anaerobic digester metagenome | isolation source: active sludge of municipal... | reverse complement strand
TGTGCCGGCCGAACTGGAGGTCATCGCGCACACCGAGGGCGGGGTGATCATGGCGGTCCGGCATCGGAGCCTGCCGATCCACGGTGTGCAGTTCCACCCGGAGTCGATCCTCACCGAGGGCGGCCACCGGATGCTGGCCAACTGGCTCGGCTACTGCGGGCAGCGCCCCGACGAGGCGCTGGTGGCCCGGCTGGAGGACGAGGTCCGCGCGACCGTGGCCGCCGCGACCGCCCACGCCTGAGCCCTCCTCGCGGCAAGCCGCTCGTCGGATCAGGCCGAAAACCTGCGCCTGAGGAGACGTCAGGCGGCGAAACTCAGCGTGATGCTGCTGCCGAAGTTCACCCCGGAGCCCGCCGGCGGACTCTGCACGACCACGGCGTTGCTCTTCTGCCCGCTGTCGCGGACATCGCCGCCCTTGTCCAGCATGCCGGTCCAGCCCAGTGCCCGCAGCCGCGGTTCGGCATCGGTCCAGAACATCCCGGACAGATCCGGCATGGTGAACTGGTTGCCCCGGGAGACCTGCAACTCGATCACGGTGTCCATCGGGACCACGGCGCCGGTCGGCGGATTGGTGCCGACGATCTGGCCGGCCGGAGCGGTGTTGTCCACCGGCACCTGCGTGGTGCGGGTGAAGCCGTAGACGGTGAGGTTCTTCTCCGCCAGCTCCACCGTCTGACCGCGCAGCAACGGCACCTCCTTGGTGGCCGGGCCGGTCCCGACGATCACGGTGATCTCGTTGGTGATCGCGGAGGTCTGCCCGGCCGGCGGCACGGTGCCCACCACGTGATCCTTGAGTTCGGGTGTTGAGGGGGACGGGGTCTGCTTGAACCGGGTGAACCCAGCCGACTTCAGCTTCTGCACGGCCTGGTCGTAGGTCAGCGATGCGACGGTGGGCAGCTCACGCTGCTCGGGCCCGGTGGAGATCTTGACGGTGATGTCGTCGCCCGCCCCGGCGTTGCTGTTGGCCGGCGGATCGGTCTTGATGACGTGGTCCGGCGGGACCTCGGAGTCCGGCTGCTGCTGGGTGCGGGGATTGAACCCGAGGTTCGACAGCGTGGCGACGGCGTCGGCCGATGCCTGCCCCCGCACGTCGGGCACCTGGACGTCGCGGACGTTGCCGCCGAAGACGTTCAGCGCGATGGTGACGACGACGGTCAGCACCGCCAGCACCGCCACCGCGATCAGCCAGCGGGCCACCGGCGGGCGATCGCCGGAAACCCGGGGCAGTTCATCGGTGCGCTCACCGGTGCGCGACAACGGCGCGGCATGCGACGGCGCGGACAGGATCGATGAGCGTTCGGCGTCGGTCAGCACCTTCGGGGCCTCCGGCGCATGCCCGCTGTGCACCCGGATCAGGTCCGCGCGCATCTCCGCGGCGCTCTGGTACCGGTTCTCCGGGTTCTTCGCCAGCGCCTTGAGCACCACCGCGTCCAGGAACGGCGACAGCCCGGGCAGCCGGTGCGACGGCGGCACCGGATCCTCCCGAACGTGCTGGTAGGCGACCGCAACCGGGGTGTCACCGACGAACGGCGGCTCGCCGGTGAGGATCTCGTAGAGCACGCAGCCCAGCGAGTACACGTCCGAGCGGGCGTCGACGGGCTCACCGCGGGCCTGCTCGGGCGACAGGTACTGGGCGGTGCCGATCACCGCGGCCGTCTGGGTGACGCTGCTGGAATCGGCAAGGGCCCGCGCGATGCCGAAGTCCATCACCTTGACCGCTTTGTTCTTGCTGATCATGATGTTGGCCGGCTTGACGTCGCGGTGGATGATGCCGTGCTGGTGGCTGAAGTTCAGCGCCTGGCAGGCGTCGGCGATGATCTCGATGGCACGTTGCGGGGCGATCGGGCCCTCGGTGTGCACGATGTCGCGCAGGGTTACCCCGTCGACGTACTCCATGACGATGTAGGGCAGCGGCCCCGCGGAGGTCTCGGCCTCGCCGGTGTCGTAGACCGCGACGATTGCCGGGTGGTTCAGCGCCGCGGCATTCTGCGCCTCGCGACGGAACCGCAGGTAGAAGCTCGGGTCGCGGGCCAGGTCGGCGCGCAGCACCTTGACGGCGACGTCACGGTGCAGGCGGGTGTCGCGGGCCAGGTGGACCTCGGACATCCCGCCGAATCCGAGGATCTCGCCGAGCTCGTAGCGGCCGGACAGATGCTGTGGGGTTGTCATGTCGGTATCTCGTCGCTTGCGGTTGGCAGCAGCAGTATGGCGGGCGCCAGGAAGCGCTGCTGCTCGCTCACAGAATGACCCGGCAGTTGCCGCTGAGTCCAACCGGACGGCTCTGCGGGGACCGGCTCGGCGGTTTGCGGGGGCGGGGTCACGGTGTTGGTGATGGTCTGGCGCGGCGTCTCGGTCTTGTTTCCGTGGTTGACCAGGATCACCACCGCGATGATGATCGCCAGCGTGCCGAGCACCCCGGCGGCCCACAGCAGGGCCCGCTGTCCGGAGGAGAAGCTGCGCCGCGGCGGCGCCGGTCGATGACTGCCTGCGCCGGAACGCGGCCGCATTGCGGTGGCGGCGCTGCGTGGTTCGGCGGGTGCGACCGGCCGGTTCGCACCGCTGCCGGGGATGGTGGACGGGGTTGCCCGGCCCAGCGTCGGGTTGGTGTTCGGTCGGGGCGGACGGCGTCCGGCCCGCACGGCGGCGACGGCGTCGCCGAACTGGCCGCCGCTGCGGAACCGGGAGCCGGGGTTCTTGCTCATGGTGATCTCGATGAGCTCGCGCACATTGGGCGGCAGGTCCGACGGCAGCGGCGGCGGTGGCTCCTTGATGTGCTTCATCGCCACCGTCAGCGCGCCGTCGCCGGTGAACGGGCGACGACCCGACAGCGCCTCGTAGCCGACCACGCCGAGGGAGTACACATCGGAGGCCGGGGTGGCATCGTGCCCGAGCGCCTGCTCGGGGGCGATGTACTGGGCGGTGCCCATCACCATGCCGGTCTGGGTGACCGGGGCGGCGTCGACGGCCTTGGCGATGCCGAAGTCGGTCAGCTTCACCTGGCCGGTGGGGGTGATCATGATGTTGCCGGGTTTGACATCGCGGTGCACCAGCCCGGCGGTGTGCGCGACCTGCAGCGCCCGGCCGGTCTGCTCCAGCATGTCCAGGGCGTGCCGCAGCGACAACCGGCCGGTGCGCTTGAGCACCGAGTTCAGCGGTTCACCGTTGACCAGTTCCATCACCAGGTAGGCGGTGCGGCCCTCGCCGTCCATGTCGGTCTCGCCGTAGTCGTGCACGCTGGCGATGCCCGGGTGGTTCAGCATGGCGACGGTGCGTGCCTCCGACCGGAACCGCTCCACGAACTCGGGGTCCGAGGAGTATTCGGCCTTGAGGACCTTGACGGCGACACGGCGGCCCAGTCGGCTGTCGACCGCCTCCCAGACCTGGCCCATGCCGCCGGTGGCGATCAGCCGCTGCAGCCGGTACCGGCCGGAGAGCGTCACTCCTACCCGGGGGCTCATGGCGTTCCTCCCTGCAATGCCGCGCCGATTACCGCGCGACCGATCGGTGCGGCGACCGCTCCCCCGGTCGCCGACAGGCGTTCGCCGCCGTTTTCCACCACCACCGCGACCGCCACCTTGGGTGCCTCGGCCGGGGCGAACGCGATGTACCACGCGTGCGGCGGGGTGTTTCGCGGGTCCGTCCCGTGTTCGGCGGTGCCGGTCTTGGACGCGATCCGGACCCCCGGGATTGCCCCGGTTTGCTGGGTGTACTGTTCGGCCGCGACCATCAAATCCGTTAGCTTAGTCGCGATCTCCGGAGACACCGCACGCCGCTGCTCGCTGGGGGCGGTGGTGTCGAGATTTGCCAGGTTCGGGCCCTTGAGCCCGGCGACCAGATACGGCCGCATCATCATCCCGCCGTTAGCCACCGCGGCGGCCACCTGGGCGTTCTGCAGCGGGGTCAGGGCGACGTCCTTTTGCCCGATGCTCGACATCGCCAGCGCGGCCGCGTCGGGCAGCGGGCCGATCGTCGACGGCTCAACCTGCAGTGGAATCGGATCGGTGGGGGAGTCCAGCCCGAATGCGGTCGCGGTCTGGCGCAGCGCGTCCGCGCCGACCCGGGTACCCAACTGCACGAACGCGGTATTGCAGGACCGGGCGAAGGCGTCGCGCAGCGAGGTCGTCGGGGTCGGGCCGCACGGGGTGCCGCCGAAGTTCTCCAGGTGCGCGCTGCTGTCGGGCAGCGGGATCGACGCCTGCGAGGTGAGCTGGTCGTCGGGGGAGACGCCAGCCTCCAGCGCCGCCGCGGTGACCAGCACCTTGAAGGTCGAGCCGGGCGGGTAGGTCTCGGAGATGGCCCGGTTGGTCAGCGGCGAACGCGGGGCATTCGGGGCCGGCGCAGGATTGAGTTCGGCCCAGGCGGCCGCCTGCTCGTCGCTGTTGTGGGAGGCCAGCCGATTGGGGTTGTACGACGGCGCGGACACCATCGCCAGGATCTTGCCGGTGGCCGGCTCCAGGGCCACCACCGCCCCGCGGCACGGCCCGTTGTCGCAGCCCTCGGCCATGGCGTCGAACGCGGCGCGCTGGACCCGCGGCACCAGGGTGGTGTCGACGTTGCCGCCGCGGGGATCGCGACCGGTGAAGAAGTCGGTCAGCCGCTGGCCGAACAGCCGCTGGTCGGAGCCGTTGAGGATGGGGTCTTCGGCCCGCTCCAGCCCGGCGCTGGCGTAGCGCAGCGAGTAGAACCCGGTGACCGGGGCGTAGACCTCCGGCTCCGGATAGACCCGCAGGAAGCGGTACCGGCCGTTGGTGGCCTCGGAATACGCCAGCAGTTGCCCGCCAGCGGAGATCTGGCCGCGCTGGCGGGAGTACTCGTCGAGCAGCACCCGCTGATTGCGGGGATCCGCGCGCAAACCGTCGGCGGTGAACACCTGGGTGAAGGTGGCGTTGAGCAGCAGCAACACGATCAGGACCATGATCGACATGGCGACCCGGCGCAGCGAGGTGTTCATAGCTTGTCCATCACCTCGGTGCGGGCCGCCGCGATCGGCGTCTGCGACTTGCGCGGCTGGGTGACCAGCGGGCGTCGCGCCGCGTGCGAGATCCGCACCAGCAGCGCCAGCAGCAGGTAGTTGGCGACCAGCGAGGAGCCGCCGTAGGACATCCACGGGGTGGTCAGGCCGGTCAACGGGATCAGCTTGGTGACGCCGCCGACGACGATGAACAGCTGGATGCCCAGGGTGGCGGCCAGCCCGGCGGCCAGCAGCTTGCCGAAGCTGTCCCGGACCGCGATGGCGGTGCGCAGGCCGCGCACGATCAGGATGGTGTAGAGCATCAGCACCCCGGCCAGTCCGACCAGGCCGAGTTCCTCGCCGACGGCGGCGATGATGAAGTCGGTGGACGCGGCGGGCACGGTGTTGGGTTGGCCGTTGCCCAGGCCGGTGCCGAACACGCCGCCGGTGGCGAAGCTGAACAGTGACTGCACCATCTGGTAGCCGGCGCCGTCGGGGTCGGCGAACGGGTCCCACCAGGTCTGGACCCGGACCCGGACGTGCCCGAACAGGTGGTAGGCCAGCACCGAGCCGGCGGCGAACAGGGTCAGTCCCAGCACCACCCAGCTGAGCCGGTCGGTGGCGATGTAGACCAGCACCAGGAACGACGCATACAGCAGCAGTGAGGTGCCCAGGTCCTTCTCCAGCACCATCACCCCGACGGACAGGATCCAGGCCGCCAGCAGCGGGGCCAGGTCGCGGGGCCGCGGCAGGTCCATGCCCAGCACATGTTGCCCGGCGCTGGTGAACATGTTGCGTTTGGCGACCAGGACCGCGGAGAAAAAGATCAGCAGCAGGATTTTCGAGAACTCCGCCGGCTGGATGGAGAAGCCGGGGAACTGGATCCAGATTTTGGCGCCGTTCTGCTCGGAGTACGCCTTCGGCAGCAACGCCGGGATGACCAGCAGGATCAGACCGGCCAGGCCGCAGACGTAGCCGTAGCGGGCCAGCTGGCGGTGGTCGGGCAGCAGGATCAGCACGGCGATGAAGCCGGCCACCCCGACCAACGTCCAGAGCATCTGCTGGCCGGCGCCGGGCCCGCTGATTTCGGCGGAGCGGTTGGCCAGGTCGAGCCGGTGAATCATCACCAGGCCCAGCCCGTTGAGGACGGCCACGACGGACAGCAGGATCGGGTCGGCGTAGGGGGCGAAGCGGCGGATCGCGACGTGCGCCGCGGCGAACAGCACCAGGAACGCCAGCGGGTAGCTGATCAGGTCGGGGGACAGGCCCTGGTCCTGGTTGAGCTCGACGATCAGCAGGGCCAACGCGGTGAGCAGGGCGGCGAAGCACAACAGCGCGAACTCGGTGTTGCGCCGGTTCGGCTGTGGCTCGACCACGGCCACCGGCTGCTGCGGTTCGGTCGTCGTCACGCCGCTTCCCGGCAGTCGGTGCCCGGTACCGGTGCCGCGGTGGTCGGAGCCGGAGCCGGCGTCGTCACCTTGGGTCCGTGCGGCACCGGGGTCGCCGATGGCGCCTCGGGGAGTTCGGTGTCGTCGGCCGCGGTGTCCGGACGGTTGCCGGGCGCTGGGGGAGCGGTCGTGGTCGCCGGGGCGGGCGGCGCCGACGTGGTCGGGGTGGCCGAATCCGTCGGGCTGGCCGACGGGGTAGGGGCGGTGGCGCTGGTGGCCGGGCCCGGCGCGGGCGGCTTCGGTGCTTGCTTTCGGGGGGCGGGCACCGGGCACAGCGGCAGCAGCGAGGTGTCGGCCAGCTGGTGCAGCTGACGGATCGCGTCGTCGAGGGTTCCGGTGGGCAGACCCTGGCTGACCTGGTTGCGTTCGGACGGGCGCAGGTCCTGCATGCGCATCAGCCGGCAGCCCGGGGCGTCGTCGCCGTAGCTGATCTGGGACAGCTCCCCGCGCTCGTTGAGGCAGCCCTGGAAGTGCGGGGACTGCAGCGAGATGCCGAGGATCGACCCGGGCACACCGCGCATGATCGACACGGTGTCCTGGTGGGACGCCACGTAGTAGTTGCTGCGGATGATGCCGGTGGTGGCGATGGCGGCGAGAACCAGCAGCACGATCAGGATCGCGGCGATGGTAAGCCGACGCCGTCCCCGTGGCTTGCGCGGCGGGGACGGCTCGGGTTGGGGTTCGGGGCGCGGGGCCGGTGGCTGGCGTTGGTTGATCGCCGACGCCCGCCCGGCGGCGGTGTTCGGTGGCGCCGACGCCTCGTCGATGCCGGAAACGGCCCCGGCGAGGATCGGTTGGGTCTGGCCGGCGAAGTCGTCGTCGACGACGTCGGCGACCACCACGGTGACGTTGTCGGGGCCACCGCCGCGCAGCGCCAGCTCGATCAGCCGGTCGGCCGCGGCGGTGACGTCGGGGAGCTGTAGGGCCTCGTGGATGGTCTCCTGGCTGACCGGATCGGACAGGCCGTCCGAGCACAGCAGGTAGCGGTCGCCGACCCGGGCCTCCCGCATGATCAGGGTGGGCTCGACCTCGTGGCCGGTCAGCGCCCGCATGATCAGCGAACGCTGGGGATGGCTGTGCGCCTCCTCGGCGGTGATCCGACCCTCGTCGACGAGGGTCTGCACGAAGGTGTCGTCCTTGGTGATCTGGGTCAGTTCACCGTCGCGCAGCAGGTAGCCGCGGGAGTCACCGATGTGCGCCAGACCCAGCCGGTTGCCGGCGAACAGGATCGCCGTCAGCGTGGTGCCCATGCCGTCGAGCTCGGGTTCGGCCTCCACGTGCTCGGCGATCGCCGCGTTGCCCTGGTGGACGGCGTCGTCGAGCTTGGACAGCAGGTCGCCACCGGGCTCGTCGTCGTCGAGGTGGGCGATGCCGGCGATGACCAGCTGGGAGGCCACCTCGCCGGCGGCGTGGCCGCCCATGCCGTCGGCGAGCGCAAGCAGCCGGGCACCGGCGTACACCGAATCCTCGTTGTTGGATCGGACCAGGCCGCGGTCGGAGCGCGCGGCGTATCGCAAGACCAGTGTCACGGGCGCAGCTCGATCGCTGTCTTGCCGATTCGCACCGGTGTGCCTAGGGGAACTCGTACCGCCGTCGTCACCTTCGCCCTGTCAAGGTAAGTACCGTTGGTCGATCCTAAGTCCTCCACGTACCACTCCGATCCGCGTTGTGAGAGCCGCGCGTGCCGTGTCGACGCGTAGTCGTCGGTGAGTACGAGATTGGAGTCGTCGGCGCGACCGATGAGCACAGGTTGGATGCCGAGCTTGATTCGGGTGCCGGCCAGCGCGCCGTCGGTCACCACCAGGTAGCGCGCCACGTTGCGACGCTGCCGGGTCGGCAACAGCGCACCGCGCAGCGCCAGGCCGCGACGCGCCATCACCGAACCGCTCGGCGCGTAGAGATCGGTCCGCAGCACGCGCAGCACCGACCAGATGAAGACCCACAACAGCAACAGGAAACCGGCACGCGACAGCTGCAGCACGATTCCCTGCATCTGCCGTCCTTCCGTCCTGATCGCTCCCGAATGCTCCGGCCGCGGAAAACTCACGATACTTGGGTGGCGACCGCGGCCGCGGGCAAGCCCGCCGGAACGATCAGTGCACGCGGACGACGATCTCGGAGTGGCCCAGCCGGATCACGTCGCCGTCGGCCAGCTGCCACTCCTGCACCGGCGCATTGTTGACGGTGGTGCCGTTGGTGGAGTTGAGGTCGGCGAGCAGCGCGACGTGGCCGTCCCAGCGGATCTCCACGTGCCGACGCGAGACGCCGGTGTCGGGCAGCCGGAACTGGGCGTCCTGGCCGCGGCCGATCACGTTGGCGCCCTCGCGCAGCTGGTAGGTGCGGCCCGAGCCGTCGTCGAGCTGCAGCGTCACCGTCGCGGCGCCAGCCGAAGCGCCGGCGTAGCCACCCTGGTCATAACCGCCCTGGTAGTCGCCGTAGCCGCCGCTGGACTGGCCGTAGCCACCCTGGTCCTGCTGGGGCTGGCCGTAGTCCTGCTGGCCGTAGCCGCCCTGATCGTGCTGCGGCTGCCCGTAGTCCTGCTGGCCGTAACCGCCCTGGCCGGCGTCCTGCTGGCCGTAGCCGTAGTCCGGCTGCTGGGGCTGGCCGTAGCCGCCGCCTTGGGGCTGGCCGTAGTCCTGCTGGCCGTAACCGCCCTGGGGCTGGCCGCCCTGCGGCTGACCGTAATCCTGCTGGCCGTAGCCACCCTGGTCCTGCGGGGGCTGGCCGTAGCCGCCGCCCTGGGGCTGGCCGTAATCCTGCTGGCCGTAACCGCCCTGCTGACCACCCTGCGGCTGGCCGTAGTCCTGCTGGCCGTAACCGCCCTGGCCGGCGTCCTGCTGGCCGTAGCCGTAGTCCGGCTGCTGGGGCTGGCCGTAGCCGCCCTGCTGACCACCCTGGGGCTGGCCGTAGTCCTGCTGGCCGTAACCACCCTGCTGGCCACCCTGCTGGCCGTAGTCGGGCTGGCCGTAACCACCCTGCTGGCCACCCTGGTTGCCGTAGTCGGGCTGCTGGGCCGGGTACCCACCGCTGTGCTGGCCGTAGCCGCCCGGCTGGCCCTGGTCGGGCTGGCCGTAGCCACCCTGCGGGCCGGGCTGGCCGTAGCCGCCCTGGCCGCCCTGCTGGCCGTAGCCGCCACCGGGCGGCGGGCCGTAGTTGCCCTGCGGCTGCCCGTAACCACCGCTGGGCGGCTGCTGGCCGTAACCGCCGCTGGGGGGCTGGCCGTAGCCCTGGTCGTAGCCGCCGCCGGGACCGGGCTGCTGGCCCTGCTCGCCGTAGGGAGCTTGCGGATCGTGGCCACGCTGCTCCTCGGGGGAACGGCTGTAGTCGTAGTAGTCGCCGCCCTGCCCCTGGTTACCGCGGCTCGGGTTGTCGGTCATCGGTGGTACTCCTGGTTCTGCGGTCAACGTCTGTTCTGATCGTGCTGAGTGGGGATCCGCTGCGCCACGGGTGCCGGCTCGGGTGGCGTCAGGGTTGACGATCCCGCGCGCCCGTACCTGTCCGGTGTGCAGGTGAGGGGACCGTGCAAATCTGACGACCACATCACCATACGTTTGCCATCCCTGCTCACCCAGATATCCCTCCAGATGCCTAGCAAAAGTATCCGAAGTGAGATCGGGATCGGCGAGCGCCTTGTGATGGTCGGCCGCACTGAGGGTAATGACGTAATCGTTGGGCGCCAACAACTGTCCGCCCTGCAGGGCGCGGACCCCGTCGGTGGCCTCCCGGCGCAATGCCGATTGGATTTCCTCGGGGATCACCGACCCGCCGAACACCCTGGCAAAGGCGTCGCCGACGGTCGACTCGAGACGGCGATCGAATCGCTGCACCAGTCCCATCGTCACCGCCCGTCTCGGTCTAGGAGCGCGGCCCGGCAGGCCGGGACGGCCCACCGCAGCGTGTCGCACCACTGTGTTGTTTCAGGACAATGGTAAGGGGAGCATCGCCTCCTCCGGCACCACGGAAATTGTGAGAATCCGATCAGTGCAGGTCAGCGCCTTGGCGTTGGCCGAGATGGGGCGCTGAGCGGGCGGTTTGGACGACGGGCGAAGCCCCTGATAGGCTGCCCGGGTTGCTCAGGGCGAGTGGCGGAATGGCAGACGCGCTGGCTTCAGGTGCCAGTGTCCTTCGGGACGTGGGGGTTCAAGTCCCCCTTCGCCCACAGTGAGCGGTTCTACGAACTGCGACGCCAATGGTCACGAACTCAATTTGGGTTCGTGACCATTGTGTTTTGCAGGCGTCGGGGTACCGGGGGAGTGCATCGCCGCGGTTTGACCCCGCTGGTCGCGGCGGCCTGGTCGGTGCGGAGGCATATACATAGTCTGTGGCCGCGACCGAGGAGCCCGAAATGTCAGACACGTTTCTGCCAGAGCCCGGCGCCACGGCCGAGGCGGTTCAGATCGGCCTGTGCGCCGGTGGCCTGGTCCGCACCTGGCGCGGTTCGGGTGAATCGAAGCTCTGGTCGCTGGCCGATGCGGCGCAGCTGAGGTTGCGTCAAGGGACCGGCGTGATTGCCCGCACCGAGCAGGAACAGAATCGCTACCGCGAGATTGGGTTGCTTGACGAGGACTCCGGGACGCTGCTGATTCGCGGCAGGCACCCGGTATCCACCGAGGACGGCACCGTCCAGTTCGACGCGACGGTGCTGGGGCTGGAACCGGCGAGGGAACCCTCGACGTCGGTGTACGACGATGCGCGCGGCGTGCTGGCGCAGGCGGTCGCGTTCACCGCCCGGACCGAAAACGGATTCCTCCTGGTCGAGGCGGGCGGATGGGACGCAGCGCCGCAGCCCTACTGTCTGTTTGTGGTGACCGGGCAGGGCGGGGACCCCGTCGTTCTCATCGAGACGGCGCCGCCGCCGCACGGGTCGAAGATCTGGGAGCAGCACATCGTCGCCGGGGCCGACGGCAGCACCGTGCGGGCACCGGCGAACCCCGCCTCCCTCGACGCGGCGCCGGTCATCATGCTCGACGCCTGTGCCACCTGGGCGATCCCGCCGTGGGACCTCGCGTTGACCTTCGGGATACGCCCGACCGCCGGTTGACCGGCGATCCGGCAGCGACGGGTTCGGGCGTACCGCGACGGGACACGGGGCCCAACGGGGACGACGGTTATCCGCCAGACGGGTCCAGGGCCAGGTCAGCGACGACCGATGGAGTGGTCGGAAAACTTGGCCCGCCGGACCTCGTGGATGT
>ENA-UOWG01003615-UOWG01003615.1-activated-sludge-metagenome-genome-assembly--contig:-NODE-3615-length-11593-cov-17.600277_pt1 | contig 11593 bp, 11 predicted proteins | sample MGYA00238147_ERZ761563 | MGnify/ENA primary metagenome ERZ761563 (study PRJEB28884, sample SAMN05720216) | anaerobic digester metagenome | isolation source: active sludge of municipal... | reverse complement strand
GGAGCAGCCGGAGCGGCGGCGGCGTCGGCCGGCTTGGCAGCGTCGGCGGCGGGAGCGGGAGCCGGGGCGGCAGCCGGAGCCGCAGGGGCGGCGGCGGGCGCGGGAGCCGGGGCGGGCGCGGGGGTTTCCTTCTTGCCGCAGGCGGCAAGGGCAACAACCATCATCGAGGCGAGAAGCAGCGACTTGTTCATTTGGAGCGATACCTGTGGGTGAGTGAAAGGATCCTTGCGAGCGGCGCGTGAGTTCAGACCCAGGGTCTGTTGCACCGCACGTTTGCGGTGCGCCGCGTCAACTCGTTTTGGGATTATACGAGGACTAGCCTAGAAATGCTGCGTTGCAAAAGACAGCATTAGGCGCCGCACTCCAGTGCGGCTCCAGGGCAAGCCGCTTCAGCCCAGACCCAGGGGCTGGGAGGGCAGATCAGAACCCGCCGCCTCCCAGCGTCGCTCGAAGTCCTGCATCACGGCGCGCGCCTCGGCCGGAGCGTCGAGTGCGAGCACCCCGCGTGGATAGGCTGTGGGGGCCAGTTGAAGATAGCTGCGTCCGTCCACGATCAACACCGACGCGTCGCCGATTTCTTCCGCCTCCGCGCTAAGCCGCAGGTGCAGCGCGTGGCCGTAGTCGCGCTGCAGCGCGCGCAGCCGCGGCGCTTCGCGCTCCAGCCAGTTGCCTTCGTCGGCCAGCAGGCGCACCTGGGCGCGCGGTCCGCGCGCGAGCAGGGTGCGCAGGGCTTCGACGAACTGGAGCTGACCCAGGCCCAGGGGGGCGAAAGTGCGATGCGCCGCGCAGACCTCCCGGCGCGCCTGCGCGAGCAGGCCCAGCACGGCCACTCGCAATTCGGCGTGCGAGGCGATGGCGATCCGCCCGGGAGGCGCAGGCGGTGGCGCGGCCGCACTCATGCGCTTGCCTTGCCTGGACTGGCACCGCAGTGCAGCCAGCCTGCATCGGCCCAGTTGGCCAGCAGCGCCAGAACCGGCGCGGGCAGGTCGCGGCACTCCTGCGGCGACAGGGCGCGGCGATCCGCCAGGCGCGCGAGGATCGCGCGTCCCGCTTGCGGCCAGGCCAGCCACTCGCCGTTGATGCCCAGTCCCCCGCGGCCGGTGAGCAAGCGCGAGCGGCGGTCCAGGCCGAGCCCCGCGCGCGCGCACTGGCGGGCAAAGACCGCCGGGCTCGCCCCGCGCGAGGCAGCCTCGAAGACCACCTGGGGCTTGGGCTCCGACAAGTGCGCCAGCAGAAAGCGCTCCGTGTCGGCCGGACTCGGGCGATGGCGCGAGAGCGCGGCGTGCACCTGCGTCACGAGTTCGGGCGGGAGCTTGCCGGCGTGCCGCGTGGCGGGGCGGCCCGCGTCGCTCACCCGCCCGGGCAGACGGGCGTGCTCGGCGGCAGCCGCCTGCCAGGGTTCGAGCAGCTCGGAAAAGGTCGGTGCGCGAAAGCCCACCGAGCAGGTCATGCACGGACCTTCGGCCACGCCGTCGTGCGCGACGCCGGGGGGCAGGTAGAGCAGGTCGCCGGGCTCGAGCACCCACTCGCTGGTGGGCCGGAAGCGCGCGAGCAGCTTGAGCGGCACGTCCGGCAGCAGCGCGAGATCGCGCTGGCGGCTGATGCGCCAGCGGCGTCGCCCCTCGACCTGGATCAGGAAGACGTCGTAGTTGTCGACGTGCGGTCCGACGCCGCCGCCGTCGGACGCCCAGCTGATCATCAGGTCGTCGAGGCGCGCGTCGGGCACGAATCGGAAGCGCGCGAGCAGGCGGTGCGCCGCTTCGTGCGCCAGGTCCACGCCCTGCACGAGCAGCGTCCAGTGCGGGGTGCGCAGCCGGGGCAGGCGGCGCCGCGCGAACGGGCCGTGCTCGAGGTGCCAGCCTTGCGCATCACGCCGCACGAGGCGCGATTCGACGTCCTCGCGCGCGGCCAGCGCGAACAGTTCGCTTCGCGTCACTGGCGGGCGCAACCCCGGGAACGCCTGGCGCACCAGCAGCGGGCGGCGGCCCCAGACCTCGCGCATGAAGCGCGCCACGGGCATCGGGCCCAGATGGGTGAGCACGCCGTGTGCAGACACGTCTTCCATGACGACGGATTCTACGAGCCGAGCGCGGCCTGGGGGCCGCGCATAATGCCGCCCACCGCACGGAGGCCGGCATGAAGATTACGAAGGACGCCCTGGTCGGGCTCGAGGTCAAGCTCTACGACGCTCAGGGTGAACTGCTCGAGGCAAGCGACGCGCCGCTTGCCTACCTGCACGGCCATGCCGACATCCTGCCCCGGCTCGAGGAGGCGCTCGAGGGCAAGGCGCCGGGCGACACGCTATCGGTGATGCTCGAGCCCGAGGACGCCTTTGGCGACTACGACGCGCAACTCGTCCACCTCGTGCCGCTCGCCGAACTGGGCGCTACCCCGGGCGTAGGCCTGCGCTTCGAGGGCCTGCCCGGCCGCGAGCCCGACGGGCACATCTACACGCTCACCGATCTGGCCGAAGGCATGGCCGTGCTCGACGCCAACCATCCGCTGGCCGGATTCACGCTGCGCTTCGACCTGCGCGTGCTGAGCGTCGACGAGCCGGGCGACCTGCACGACGCCACGGGCGAGGTGCCCGGGTTCCTGGCGGTCGCGCCCGGCCAGCCCTAGTACCCGCACAGACTGCTGAATCGCGTGCGCCGTGCGCCCCGCGCACTCGGTGCCCCAGGCTCAGCGGTGGTCGTCGGCCGCTTCCTCACCCGCCTGCGCCTGCCACTGAGCGAGCAGGGCATGGGCCTCACGGGGTGAGAGCGCGTCGATGTCGAGCGCCGCCAGTCGCTCCCGCCAGGGCTCGGCCGCTGGCGGCGCGGCCGCGGCGCTGGCCGAGGGTGCGCTGAACAGATCCAGCTGCGAGGATCCTTCCGCGGCGCGCTGCTCGAGTTGCACCAGCAGCGCGCGCGCCCGGCGGATCACGGCCGGCGGCACGCCCGCCAACTGGGCCACCGCCAGGCCGTAGCTCTGGCTCGCGGGGCCGTCGCGCACCTCGTGCAGGAACACGACCCGGCCGTTGATCTCGGCCGCCGCGACGTGCGCGTTGGCGACCTCGGGCACCTGCTCGGCGAGCAGGGTGAGCTCGAAGTAGTGGGTGGCGAACAGGGTCAGGCTGCGCCGGCCCTCGGCCAGTTCGCGCGCGATCGCCCCGGCCAGCGCCAGGCCATCGAAGGTCGAGGTGCCGCGACCGATCTCGTCCATCAGCACCAGGCTGTGCTCGGTGGCCTGGTGCAGGATGGTGGCGGCCTCGGTCATCTCGACCATGAAGGTCGAGCGGCCGCGCGCGAGGTCGTCGGCGGCGCCGATGCGGGTGAGGATGCGGTCGATCGGCCCCAGGCGTGCGCTGGCCGCGGGCACGAAGCTGCCCGCATAGGCCAGCAGCGCGATCAGCGCCACCGAGCGCATGTAGGTGGACTTGCCGCCCATGTTCGGTCCGGTGATCACCAGCAGGCGCCGGCCGGGCCCGAGGCGACAGTCGTTGGGCACGTAGGCCTCGAGGCTGCGTTCGACCACGGCGTGGCGCGCGGCTTCGATCTCGAGCCCGGGCTGCGCGTCGAGCAGGGGCCGCACCCAGCCGGCACCGCGCGCGTGCCGTGCCAGCGCGGCGAGGGCATCCACCGCGGCCAGCGCCTGCGCCAATGCCAGCAGCGCCGCCACCTGGGGCTGCGCGGCGGCCACCAGTGCCTCGAACAGTGTCTTCTCCCGGACCAGGGCACGCTCGCGCGCCGAGAGTGCCTTGTCCTCGAAGGCCTTGAGCTCGGGCGTGATGTAGCGCTCGGCGTTCTTGAGGGTCTGGCGACGGCGGTAGTCCTCTGGCACCTTGGCCGTCTGACCGTGCGTGACTTCGATGAAGAAGCCGTGCACGCGGTTGTACTCGACGCGCAGATTGGCAATCCCGGTGCGGGCGCGCTCGCGCGCTTCGAGGTCCACGAGGAACTGGCCGGTGTTGTCGCGCAGGGCGCGCAGCTCGTCGAGCTCGGCGTCAAAGCCCGCGGCGATCACGTCGCCGTCGCGCACCTGGTAGGCGGGCTCGGCCAGCAGCGCGCCGCCGAGCAGCGCTTCGAGCCCGGGCGGCGGCGCCAGAGCGTTGCGCAGTTCGTCGAGCAGCGGCGCGTCCAGCGTCTGGAGCAACTGCGCCGCCGCATGCACCGCAGGCAGGGCATCGCGCAGCGCCGCCAGCTCACGCGGGCGCACGCTGCCCAGCGCCAGCCGGGCGGCGATGCGCTCCACGTCGGGCAGGTCGCCAAGCACCGCACGCAGGCGGTCATGGGCGGCCTCGTGCTCGATGAGCGCCTCGATGGCGCCATGCCGCGCACGGGCGGCCGCTGCGTCGCGCAGCGGGTGGTGCAGCCAGTGGCGCAGGCGCCGGCTGCCCATGCTGCAGGCGCAGTGATCGAGCACGCCGAAGAGGGTGGGGCCGTCCTCGCCGCGCAGGGTCTCGCTGATCTCCAGGTTGCGGCGCGTGGCGGCGTCGAGTCCGACGTAGTCCGAGGCCGCCTCGAGGCGTAGCGCAGCCACGTGGGGCAGGGACTCTCCCTGCGTGCGCCGGGCGTAGTCGAGCAGGGCGCCGGCGGCGGCCAGCACCTCGGGGCGATCCTCGACGCCGTAGGGCGCCAGGCTCGCCACGCCGAACTGCGCGCACAGCAGCGCGGTGGCGCGCGGCGCATCGAAGTGCCAGTCGGGCAGGGTCTGCGCAGGTGCGTCCAGCGGCGGCAGGCGATCGCGCAGGGCCTCGGGGCACAGCACCTCGCCCGGGGCGATGCGGGCAAGCTCGGAGGCAAGCTGCGCGGCGGGGCAGCTCGTGGCCCGCAACTCGCCCGAGGACAGCACCAGCCACGCCAGGCCGTACTCGGTATCGCGTCCCGCCTTGCGCGCGGCGAGCGCGAGCAAGGGCGAGTCGGCCTTGTCGGCGAGCAAGCCGGTGTCGGTGAGCGTGCCCGGCGTGACGATGCGCACCACCTTGCGCTCCACCGGGCCCTTGCTGGTGGCCGGATCGCCAATCTGCTCGCAGATCGCCACGCTCTCGCCCAGGCGCACCAGGCGCGCGAGGTACTGCTCCACCGACACCGCCGGCACGCCCGCCATCAGGATGGGCTGGCCGTTCGAGGCGCCGCGTCGCGTGAGCGTGAGGCCGATCAGGCGATGCGCACGCTGCGCGTCGTCGAAGAACAGCTCGTAGAAGTCGCCCATGCGGTAGAACAGCAGCACGGACGGATGCTGCGCCTTGAGGCGCAGGTACTGCTGCATCATGGGCGTGTGCCCGGCGAGATCCAGGCCGGGCGGGGCGGCGGCACTCATGCCGCGGGCTTGCCTGCCTTCTTCCCGTGCACGCCCTGCACGAGCTGCAGCAGCTGGCCGAACACCTTGGGGTTGCCGCACACGATGTGGCCATGCTCGAGGTAGCCGGGCTCGCCGTCGAAGTCTGCCACCAGACCGCCGGCCTCGAGGATCAGCAGGCTGCCTGCAGCCATGTCCCAGGGCGACAGGCCGATCTCCCAAAAGCCGTCGAGCCGGCCCGCGGCCACGTAGGCCAGATCGAGCGCCGCGGCGCCCGGACGGCGGATGCCGGCGGTGTGCTCGGTCACCGCCTTGAACATGCGCACGTAGTCGTCGAGGTGCTCGAGCGAGCGGAACGGGAAGCCGGTGCCGATCAGGCTCTCGGCCAGCTTGTCGCGGCGCGAGACGCGGATGCGGCGGTCGTCGAGGAAGGCCCCGCGGCCGCGCGAAGCGGTGAACATCTCGTTGCGAGTGGGGTCGTAGACCACCGCCTGGGTGATCTGGTCGCGATGGCGCAGCGCGATCGACACCGCGTACTGCGGAAAGCCGTGGATGAAGTTGGTGGTGCCGTCGAGCGGGTCGATGATCCAGGTGTATTCGCTCGTGCCGCTCGCGCCCGACTCCTCGGCCAGGATGGCGTGGTCGGGATAGGCCTTGGTAATCACCTCGACGATCGCCGCCTCGGCGGCGTGGTCGACCTCGGTGACGAAGTCGCTGCGCCCCTTCTGGCTCACGCGCACGAGGTCGAGTTCGAGGCTGGCGCGGTTGATCACGGCGCCGGCCTTGCGGGCCGCCTTGATGGCGATGCTGAGCATGGGATGCATGGTGGGCTCACCGGCGGCCAGGTGACCGCGGCGTTTAGACTGGACCGCGGATTCTAAAGGACAGGCCCTCCGTGAGCTTCGAGTCGCTGGCCGCGCGAACGCGCTTCGTGCTGGTCGAGCCCAGTCATCCCGGCAACATCGGTGCCGCGGCGCGCGCCCTCAAGACCATGGGCTTTGCCCGGCTCGAGGTCGTGGCGCCGCGCTTTGCCGACTACCGCACCCATCCCGAGGCCGTGGCCTTCGCCACCGCGGCAGTCGACCTGCTGGAGGCGAGCCGCGCCCACGCCACGCTCGCGCAGGCCCTGGCCGGGGTGAGCCACGCCGTGGCCATGACCGGCTACGACCGGCTCTACGGGCCGCCGCTGGCACCCATGCGGGCAGCGGCGGCGCAGGTGCGCGAGCACCTCGAACTGGCCGGCGCGGGCGAGGTGGCCTTCGTGTTCGGCACCGAACGCTCGGGGCTGGAGAACGCGCACGTGGACCTGTGCCAGGCCTGTGCGGCCATCCCCGCCAACCCGCAGTTCGCCTCGCTCAACCTGGCGCAGGCGGTGCAGGTCGCGGCCTACGAGGCCCAGCTCGCGCTGCGGGAAGCGGACGGGCTGCGCGAGGGCCAGCGCCGCTTCGCGCAGGACGCGCCGGCCACGGTGGCCGCCATCGAGGGGCTGTTCGCGCATCTCGAGCAGGCCATGACGCAGATCGGCGCGCACGACCCGGCCGAGCCCAAGTTTCTGATGCCGCGGCTGCGCCGTCTGTTCAGTCGCGCGGGCCTGACCATGACCGAGGTCGATCTGCTGCGCGGCGTATGCGCGGCCATCGTGCAGCCGCGTGCGCAGCGCGCCGGCCGCAAGTCCGGCGGCGGCGCGCCCTAGAATCGCGCCGGACACGCCTTCAAGGAACCCCATGTTCGGCCGCACGCGCGAAGACATCGCCTGCATCCTCGAGCGCGACCCCGCCGCGCACTCGAGGCTCGAGGTCCTGCTCGCCTATCCCGGGCTGCATGTGCTGTGGTTTCACCGTCTGGCCCATCGCCTCTGGCGCGCGGGCTGGCGCAGCCTGGCGCGCTTCGTGTCGCATCTGGGCCGCTTCTTCACCGGAATCGAGATCCACCCGGGGGCGACGATCGGCCGGCGCGTGTTCATCGATCACGGCATGGGCGTGGTGATCGGCGAGACCGCCGAGGTCGGCGACGACTGCACGATCTACCACGGCGTGACGCTCGGGGGCACTTCACTGGCCAAGGGCGCGAAGCGGCACCCCACGCTGGGAGCGGGCGTCATCGTGGGCGCGGGGGCCAAGGTGCTGGGCGGCTTCACGGTGGGCGAGGGCGCGCGCGTGGGCTCGAACGCGGTGGTGGTCAAGGAAGTGCCTCCGGGCGCCACCGCGGTGGGCAATCCTGCCCGGCTGATCCACGCGGGCGAGGAGCCGCTGCCAGCCGCGTTCGGCGGCCTGCCCGCCAAGCCGGCGTTCTCGGCCTACGGGCTGGTGCAGGGTGAAGATCCTCTGGTCACTGCCATGCATGGCCTGATCGACCACGCCGCCGCCCAGCAGCAGGAAATCGAGCGGCTGCGAGACGCGCTGCAGCGCCACGGCATCGCCATCACGCCCAGCGAAGTGCCTCCCGCCGCCATGGACGCAGCGAGCCTGAACCGCCTGGTCGAAGAGTGAGCGCCGGGCCCGAGAACCCGCGCCGGCCAGGGTTCTGAAGCGGGCGGCTCAGTCTTCGAAGAAGACCAGGCGCGGCTGCCCGTCGACGAAGTCCAGATAGCCGCCGCGCGGACTGCCGGGACCGTCGAAGTCCCAGTCGGGCAGCACCCAGCGCTCGCAGCGGGCATCGTCCACCACCACTTCGTGCGCGGCGGGCCGGTGCGTGTGGCCGTGGATCAGGCGGCCAACGCCCGCGTCGCGGATGGCCGCCTCGACCGCCGCAGGGGTCACGTCCATGATGTCCATGGACTTGCCGCCCTTGGCGGCCTCGCTCTCGGTGCGCGCGGCGCGCGCCATGGCGAGCCGCTCCTCCACCGGACGGGTCAGCACCGAGCGCTGCCACACGGGGTCGCGCACCATGGTGCGGAATTGCTGGTAGGCGGTGTCCTGGGTGCACCAGGCATCGCCGTGGGCCAGCAGGGTGGGCGTTCCGGCGACTTCCACGACCACCGGGTCGGCAATCAGCTGGCAGCGTGTCACGCGCTCGAACGAGACCCCGAGCAGCGGGTCGCGGTTGCCGTGCATGACCAGCAGGCGCCGGCCGCGCGCCGCGACCTGGGCGAGCGACGCCAGGATGGGCGCCACGGGCGCGGCGGCGTCGTCACCGATCCAGAACTCGAACAGGTCGCCCAGGATCACCAGTTCCCGGTAGCGCGGCGCGTCCTCGCGCAGGAAGCGCGCGAAGCGCAGGATCGTGCGCGGGTGATCGGGCGCGAGGTGCAGATCCGAGATGAACACCGGATCGAGCAACGGCCCCACGCGCGTGGTCGCCGCCTGCGCCGGGACAGGCTCTGGCAGGGCCACTTAGACGATCTCGGCTTTCTCGATCAGCACGTCCTGCACGGGCACGTCGCCGTGCATGCCGTGGCGTCCGGTGGCCACCGCCTTGATCTTGTCGACCGTGTCCTGGCCCTCCACGACGCGGCCGAAGACCGCGTAGCCCCAGCCCTGGGCGCTGGGCGCGCTGTGATTGAGGAAGGCGTTGTCCGCCACGTTGATGAAGAACTGCGCGCTGGCCGAGTGCGGGTCGGAGGTGCGCGCCATGGCCACCGTGTAGGGCGCGTTCTTCAGCCCGTTGGCGGCCTCGTTCTCGATCGGCGCGCGGGTGGGCTTCTGGCTCATGCCGGGAGTGAAGCCGCCGCCCTGGATCATGAAGCCGTTGATCACGCGGTGAAACACGGTGCCGTCGTAGTGGCCGTCCTTGACGTACTGCTCGAAGTTCGCGGCACTCTTGGGGGCGCGCTCGTGATCGAGCTCGAGGACGATGGGACCGTAGGTGGTGGTGAGTCGGATCATCGGAATCTCCGTTGGGTCAGTCGAGCACGCGGGCCGACTGGATGAGGATGGGTTGCTCGGGCAGATGGGTGTAGGGGCCGCTCGCACCGACCGGCTGGCGCTCGATGGTCTCGAGCACCGGCAGGCCCTCGACCACGCGGCCGAACACCGCATAGCCGTGGCCGTCGGGTTGCGGATGGTCGAGGTGCGGATTGTCGGCGAGGTTGAAGTAGAACTGGGCGCGGGCCGAGTCGGGGGCGGCTTGCCGCGCCATCGCCACGGTGCCGCGCTGGTTGGTCAGTCCGCTGCGCGCTTCGAGCGGAATCGGGGCGCGGGTCGGCTTCTCGGCCAGTTCGAGCGTGTAGCCGCCCGCCTGCGCCACGAAGCCCTTGTCTACCCGGTGGAACACGGTGCCGTCGTAGTGGCCGGCGCGCACGTAGTCGAGAAAATTGGCCACGGTGAGCGGGGCACGCGCGGGGTAGAGCTCGATGACGATGCGCCCGGCGCTGGTGTCGAGCGCCACGCGCGGCTCGGCCCCCAGCGCCGCGAGCGGCAGGGCACAGGCGCAAGCCATGATCCAGCGCGCGAGCGCGCGCAGCGGTGCGCTCATCGCGAAGGCTTGGGCGCAGGGGGCGAGGGGGGCGCGGCGGGAACCTGCACCTCTTCGCGCGGGCGGGGCAGCTTGCCGGCCAGTTCGCGCACCATGGTGAGCTTGCCTGCAAGCTGCCGATTGCCGGGGGCAAGCTTGCTCGCCTGCTCGTAGGCCTCGGTGGCCATGCGCAGGTACAGGTCGCCCAGGTTTTCGTAGGCGGTGGCGAACTTGGGATTGGCCTCGAGCGCCGCACGCAGCAGTTCCTGCGCGCGCGCCAGCCGGCCCTCGGCCGCGGCGAGCACCGCGAGGTTGTTGTACGGTTCGGCGAGCTCGGGGAAGTCTTCGGTGAGTTGCTCGAAGGCGGCGCGTGCCTCGGCGGTGCGGCCCAGGTCGGCGAGCAAGGTGGCGCGCACGAAGCGCATCTGCGCGTCCTTGGGATTGGCGCGCAGGGCCTCGTCGGCCTTGGCCAGGGCTGCCACGTTCTGCCCGCTACGCGCCAGCGCCTGCACCTGCTGCAGCGGCGTCGGGTCCTTGGGCCCGTCGAACAGGGGCAGGGGCGTGGGCGAGGTCTGCGCGTGCAGCGCGGAGGTCGCGAGCGCCAGGCAGGCGAGCAGGGCGTGGAGGAGTTGGCGCATCGCGGGGCGGCACAGCCGCCGGTGGGAGGGCTATATACTGGCCGCATTCTAATCACAGCCCGCTCCTGCCCCGCGATGCCTGCCCTGCGCTGTTGAAGCAGTCGCCCGAGTCCGCCGCGCCCGCCGCGGCCCTTCGCATCGTTGCGCGTCCCCGCCTCGGACGCCGCCCAGGGGGAGCCCCACCGCATGAGCATCGAGATCTACAGCACGCTGACGCGAGCCAAGAGCCCGCTTGCGCCCATCGAAGCGGGGCACGTGCGCATGTACGTCTGCGGCGTCACCGTGCAGGACTACACGCACATCGGCCACGGCCGCACCTTCGTGGCGTTCGACGTGGTGCGTCGCTGGCTGGCCGCGCGCGGCTTGCGCGTCACCTACGTACGCAACATCACCGACATCGACGACAAGATCCTGCGCCGCGCGGCCGAGTTGCCGCAGTACGCGGGCGACTGGCGCCGCCTGGCTGACGACCACGCCGCCGCGATGCAGGCCGACCTGCTGGCCCTGGGCTGCCTGCCCCCGGACCACGAGCCGCGCGCCACCGACTACATCCCGCAGATGCTCGACCTCGTCGGGCTGCTCGAGCGCAAGGGCCTGGCCTACCAGGCGGGCGACGGCGACGTGGACTACGCGGTGCGCAGCTTTGCGCGCTATGGGCGCCTGTCGGGCAAGTCGCTCGACGACCTGCGCGCGGGCGAGCGGGTCGAGGTGGACCGGGCCAAGCGCGACCCGCTGGACTTCGTGCTCTGGAAGAGTGCCAAGCCCGGCGAGCCTGCCTGGGAATCGAAGTGGGGGCCGGGGCGGCCCGGGTGGCACATCGAGTGCAGCGCCATGGCGAGCGAGCTGCTTGGCCGCAGCTTCGACATCCACGGGGGCGGCCCGGACCTCATCTTCCCGCATCACGAGAACGAGATTGCGCAGAGCGAGGGCGCATTCGACGAGCCCTTCGCCCAGGTGTGGATGCACTCGGGCCCGCTGCGCGTGGGCGCCGAGAAGATGAGCAAGTCGCTGGGCAACTTCTGGACGATCCGCGACGCACTCAAGGAAACCAGCGAGAAGTTCGGCGCGGGCAACGGCGCCGAGGTGCTGCGCTACTTCCTGCTGCGCTCGCACTATCGCAGCCCGATCAACTTCAGCCCTGACCAGATCGTCGAGGCGCGCGCCGGGCTGCTGCGACTGCATACCGCCTTGCGCGACACCCTGGGCGACGGCGCCGCGCTCGACTGGAACGAAGATCACGCGCAGCGTTTCGGCGCCGCCATGGACGACGACTTCGCCACGCC
>ENA-UOWG01003610-UOWG01003610.1-activated-sludge-metagenome-genome-assembly--contig:-NODE-3610-length-11604-cov-4.880336_pt1 | contig 11604 bp, 10 predicted proteins | sample MGYA00238147_ERZ761563 | MGnify/ENA primary metagenome ERZ761563 (study PRJEB28884, sample SAMN05720216) | anaerobic digester metagenome | isolation source: active sludge of municipal... | reverse complement strand
GTGGTGCTTACTGTTTTGGGGCTGAGTTTGGAGTATGAGACATTTAAAGGCTTGATACGGAAAAGCATCCGTGTTTTGTTTTGGAGCGCTTTTCTTTTTTGCGCTTTACGCTATTATGTGCCGACCGCGTTATCGGGAGGAATGGACAAAAAGAAAATCCCAGCGATAGGGAAGCAGGTCCAGGCTTTAACGCAACCTCAAGACAAGATCATTGCTTCCCATGGTTCGTCGCCCGATCTTTTATATTACGCGAACAGATGGGGCTGGCCCTTTAGTTTGACGATGAGGGAAAGCTATGTCCTGACGAGCCCGCAGCCGCGCCATCAACGATTGGTCGGGAAAGGATACGGCGATCCAGTTCTCTGGCTTGAAAAATTACGCTCTGAGGGAGCCGCTTATTTAGTGCTTACAGAACCCGATGTCTTTCGCGCGCAAAAAGATTTTTTTGATCATGTTATGAAGAATTATCCACTTGTACAAAAAAGCGATAGATCGTTCTTGCTTTTTGATCTGAGAGAAAAACGCACATGAAAACTTTGATCGTAATGCCCACCTATAATGAACGCGACAATATCGAGCGCCTTGTGGGCCGCCTGATGAACGTCGATTCCGGCATCGATGTTCTCATAGTTGACGACAATTCGCCTGACGGAACAGGGGATCTTGCAGAAAGACTCGCGCAAAAGAATCCGAGAATTCATGTGCTTCGACGGCCCGGCAAACAAGGTCTTGGGCCCGCGTATATCGCCGGCTTCCAATGGGGATTGTCGCGCGATTACGACGCTTTCATGGAAATGGATGCGGATCTATCGCATCGCCCTCGCTATATTCCGCGTTTTTTACAGGAAATCAAAGATGCGGATATCGTCGTAGGGTCTCGGTGGATCAAAGGGGGAGGTATCGCGAATTGGCCTCTATCCCGTGTTTTTCTTAGCCGTATGGCGAGCCTCTATGCAAAGCTTATTCTTGGCGTATCGATCGCCGACATGACCGCCGGCTACATCTGTTATCGCCGTAAAGTTTTGGAAGAGCTCGGACTTGATCGTATTCATTCTGACGGTTATTGCTTTCAAATCGAAATGAAATATCGCGCCCTTTGCCGCGGCTTCAAGATCGTCGAGATCCCCATCATTTTCACCGATCGTAAGGCGGGGAATTCTAAAATCTCACGTCATATCGTTCTTGAAGCCCTGATTATCACCTGGATACTACGATTCAGAAAAAAGCTATTTGAACGACCATGAGAAAAGAATTTCCAAAAAATCATCGTTTTCGCCGCGATTTTTGGACCATTCTTTGGTTTTTATGGCTCCTGATCGTCGCGAGTTTTTATTTCTTCGATCTTTTTATCTCAAAACTCAAATAGATCCCTATGGACCAATTTGCCGCGTTTGTTCATGTTGTATGGATTGTCGCTCTCGGAAATTTCTGGGGCCAACGGATCCTTGTTTGGGCAAAGTATAAGTTTGATTCCGAACTCGAACGAACTGCTTTTGGTTTTGCGGCCGGATTCGGCTCTTTTGGCCTTCTCTTGGCGATCCTCGGCTCCTTGGGTTTCTTTTCCGCTTCGGCTTGTTATTTATTTTTCATCTCTCTGACCGTTCTTCTTTTTTTTGGCTGGAAAGACCTACCCCCCTGGAACCCAAGGTTGATTTTTGAAGCATTACAAAAAAGCCCGCTTCTTTGGGCGCTAAGCGCTGTGCTGGCTCTAGCCATCATTCAATCCATGACCCCTTCAACTGCTCATGACGCGCTTGCTTACCAGCTTGAAATACCAAAACGCTTTGCACTGGCTCATCGTATTTGCTATGTGCCATACGGCGTCAATTCCGTATTCCCGCTACTCATGAACATGTTCTATGTTCTTTCATTGCTTTGGGACGGAACCCGCATGGCAAATCTGTTCCATTGCGTGACCGGCCTTGGCATCGTTATCGGATTACTTGCGATCGAGAGAAGATTCATTCCAAAGTCTTGGCTCGGAATAAGCGCTTTGATTTTCGCGTTGACCCCCGGTATTTTTGGTCAAATGTCACTGGCCTACACCGATGTCGCTTTGAGTTTTTTTATTTTCTTTGTTTTTTATTCGATTTTAAAATGGCAGGAAACCGCGGATCTGAAATGGTTCGTTCTGGCTGGCATCTACTTGGGCTTTGCCTTCGGAGTAAAATACCTTGCGGCGCTCGCCGCAATTTCGGTTACGGCGTATTTGATTGTCCTTGCGTCTTTAAGGAAAATAAAACTAGGGCCAGCGCTTGCGGGGCTTTTTTTGATGGCTTCCATTTCCTTCTTGATCGGATTCGCTTGGTATTTTCGTTCTTTTCTCTACGAAGGAAGCTTTCTTTACTTTGGAGAAAAAGGCTACATCGCCAAAAATCTGGGATATCTCAATTCATTTGCGCTTCCTTGGTCGATGACAATGCATCCACAATACTTTGGAGGCTCGTGGACGCGGCTTGGCATCATATTCCTAGCTTTTTTGCCCGGTTTGTTTCTGATTCGAAAGAAACCGGCGGCCGCTAACACTTTTCTTTTTTGGGGGATCATTTATTTTTGCTTGTGGACCCTTCTACCGAGACAGAATCTTCGCTTCCTTTTTCCGGTCTGCGCGCTGTGGTCGTTACCCATCGGCCATCTGATCGCATCCGGTTTTCCTGAGAAATGGCTCACGAAATGGTCCCGAATTTTTATTTTTGCCATTCTTATAATCGAGGCGGGTGCAGCTTTTTATCACGGAAGGAACAGCTACCGGGTCGCCCTGGGATTAGAGACTGAGGAGGATTATTTAAAACGAACGGAGCGAACTTATGCGGTTGCTCAATTTGTGAACACGAATCTCCCTGAAAATGCAAAGATTCTAAATGCTTACGAGGTCCGGATGTTCCATTTTCGGCCGGAAGTGATACGTGAGCCGGAATTTCGCCAAAAAACACACTACGACACTCGCTTCGCAACTTCCGAAGAAACCGTCGATTTTTTAAAACGTGCCGGCATCACCCATGTTTTGATCGCCCCGAGCGATGCTGCGGAGAAGCAAATCTTTCCGCCAAGAAATATCCGCCAACTTGTTTCCGATGCTCAAGTCGGGAAGAGCCGCTTTAAGGAGCTCTATCGAGAACCTTCCCAAAAAGATTCCGAATCAGGATATACGGTCCTGAGCCTTATATAATCCTTGAGCTTTGCTCCTTTTTTGTTTTTGTTTGATTTCAAGGATTCTCCAGAGTACGCTATTCGCTCAAATGTCTTATTTTGAATCATTAAGAGGATTTTGCATGGTCACGGAATTAATGGGAACAAAAGCTGAGACTCTGGAGCGAATCGCTTCGCTTTTGACGAGATCGATCGTACAACCTGTCTGCAAATTTACCGTGAGTGAATGGCGTTCGGATGAGAGCGGGTGCCTCGCTCGCATTCAAAGCCATTTTGCCCATCAGCCTGGTCCTTTTATCGTCCGTTCTTCTGCGATCGAAGAGGATCTGGCCAACCTTTCGAACGCCGGAAAATTCACTTCGATCGCAGGGGTCGAGCTAAAAGATCGGTCCAAACTTCGACATGCTATTCAATCAGTAATCGCCTCCTACGGAGAGCTTTCTTCGGGACAAAACCAGTTCTTCCTCCAACCCATGGTCAAAGATGTTGCTATAAGCGGCGTTGTTTTCACCCGCGATCTTGACACGCTGTCACCGTACTACATTATCAATTACGACGACGCTTCCCATCGCACTGACAGCGTGACATCAGGCAGATCGAATAAACTTAAAACTTTTGTAAAGTTCCGGAATTTCAAGACAAAGAATAGAAAATTCGAAAAACTTATGGAGGCAATCGCGGAAGTTGAAACGGTCTGCAAAAGCGACTGTCTTGACATCGAATTCGCCATTGAAAAGACAGGGCAGATCCATCTTTTGCAGGTTCGGCCTATCGTAACTCGAGGCCGGACACTTCCTAAAGTATTCATGGTTGGTCATTATCTGCACAAGATCTTCATGAAAATCGACCATATTAATGCGCCTCACCCCTATCTTCACGGCTGGCGCACCTTTTTAGGCGTTATGCCGGATTGGAATCCGGCCGAGATGATCGGTGTAAAACCGCGGCCTTTAGCGCTTTCTCTCTATAAGGAGTTGATCACCGATAAGACGTGGTCCTACCAACGTGATGACTACGGTTATCGAAATGTCCGTTCTTACCCGCTTCTGGTGACGCTGATCGGTCATCCTTATATCGATGTGCGGGTCAGTTTCAATTCATTCATACCCAAAGGGATCGATGAAGAATTGGCGTCGCGCTTGGCAAATTATTTCTTGACAAAGCTGCAGGATTCTCCGGCCAGCCATGACAAAGTGGAATTTGATGTTGTTTTTTCCTGCTTCTTTCTCAATCTTGAAGACAAGCTTCAAGGGCTCAAAAAAAATGGTTTTACGGAAAGCGACCTCAAAAAAATCAAGGACGCGCTGATTGAATTAACCAACAACATTCTGACCCATCATAATGGGATTTTTGCCAACGATCTCAATAAGATCACCGAATTAGAGGAAAGGCAGCAAAAAGTCCTGACGTCTTCATTGAACCCGATTGAAAAAATTTACTGGCTTTTGGAAGATTGCCGCCGTTACGGTACGCTTCCATTCGCCGGGTTGGCGCGGGCAGGATTTGTCGCCGTTCAATTCCTCCGTTCCATGGTTGAAACGAAAGTGATTTCCCGCGAAGATTTTGATGACTTCATGGCGTCGCTTGATACGATCGCAAAGCAAATGGCGCGGGATCGCAGCGCGCTTTCAAAAGAAAAATTTCTCGCCCGCTATGGGCACCTCCGTCCCGGAACTTATGATATCCTCTCCTTAAACTACCGCGAAGGTTATGACCTCTACTTTTCAAATCAGCCTCTTCCCCAGGATCCTCCTGCTAAGAAAGATTTCCGCTTCAAAGATTCTCAACTCCGAACCCTTGATCTTCTTCTTAAAAAAGAGGGGATTCAAGTAAGCGCTGAGGATCTCATTACTTTCTTAAGGCAAGCCATCGAGGGAAGAGAATACTCGAAATTCGTTTTTACTAAAAGCGTGAGCGAAATCTTAGGGCTTGTAAAAGAATTGGCGGCCTTTTACGAACTCACCCCCGAAGACGCTTCTTTCATTGATATCAAAACCATCTTGCATTTGTATGCAACGCTCGACCATCGCGATCTCTCCTGCATCTTGGCCGAAGAAATCGAGCGCAACCGCAGTTTCTATGAAATCACCAAATTGATCAAATTGCCGGCATTTATCGTTGAACCTGATAATGCTTTTGAATTCGAACTTGAAGAGGGAAAACCCAACTACATTACCTTGGGGCGCGCTCGTGGAGAGACGATACTGGAAGAAAATATTTTGACGAGCAATCTCGACGGCAAAGTCGTTCTTATCCCAAGCGCTGACCCGGGATATGACTGGATATTCACGCGCCCGCTGGCCGGACTTATTACGATGTACGGAGGCGCTAATTCCCATATGGCCATCCGCGCGGCTGAACTGCGCATCCCGTCCGTCATCGGTGCCGGTGAAAAAAATTATTCCGAATGGTCCCGCGCCAAATACCTTGAGATTGATTGCGCTAATCAACAAGTAACGGTGCTCCGATGAAAAAAATCCTCTTAAGCCAACGTTTAATTCAAAATCCAAGTTATCCTGAGATTCGGGAAGCGCTCGACATCCAATGGGGCGCATTTCTTTCTAAATGCGGTCTGCTTCCGATCGCATTATCATTCAAAGCCCCGCTTGACGAATATTTCCGTTTGATCAAGCCGGATGGGGTCCTTTTAACGGGAGGGAACGATCTTGCTTCGCTCAATCCCACGGATCCATTATGCAAGATGCGCGATGAGTTCGAAAGTCGGTTGATCGAGATTGCCGTAAAATCCAAGATCCCTCTGCTGGGAGTTTGCCGTGGGGCGCAAATGGTCGCTCATTTCTTTGGATCAACCTTTAAAAAGCGGGATGGCCATGTCGGCATCAACCATCGGGTGCGTTTCCAAGGACGCGGGATCTTCGAAGCAAACTATTCCCAAAAGACTTTGGTCAATTCGTACCACGGTTTTTGCATTCAAAGCACCGGCAAAGAACTTCTGACTGAAGGGATTGTGGAGACCGATCAGACCGTGGAAGCCTTTTCTCATAAATCACTTCCGATCTTTGGTATGATGTGGCATCCAGAACGCGTCGACCCGTTTTTAGTTTCCGATATTTCTTTTTTTAAAAAAATCTTTAAAGCTTAAGGGGTTCCATGCGAGCAATCATATTGGCGGCGGGGGAAGGACAACGCCTTCGCCCCTTAACACTTGATCGGCCTAAATGCCTTGTGGAATATCAAGGAAAACCGATCATTGATTACCAGATCGACACCATGCGCTCCTGCGGCATCAAAGATATCGTTTTGATCAAAGGCTATAAACAGGAAACCCTCCAGCGCCCTAAAGTCCGCTATGTGATCAATCCCGAATATGCAACGACCAATATGGTGGCGACTTTATTTTGCGCCGAATCTTATTTTGACGATGATCTTTTGATCAGCTATGGCGATATTCTTTATGGCCGGTCGATCCTGGAACCGGTGCTTGCTTCCAATGAGGATTTTGCCGTAGCGGTATCAATGAATTGGAAAGAGCTTTGGCTCAAACGCATGGATGACCCTCTGAAGGATGCCGAGACCATGAAACTCGATGACCGCGGATTCATCCGGGAGTTGGGCAAAAAACCAAAATCCTACGATGAGATCCAAGGTCAATACATGGGGCTTTTTAAGATCAAGAAAAAAATGCTTCCAAAGGTCAGAGCTGCTTATCATGATGCAGACAAAAATGCGGTTTATGACGGTAAAAATTATCGGAATATGTTCATGACGAGTTTTATTCAGCTGATGATCGATAAAGGTTTTCCGGTCAAAGCCGTCCAAGTCACGGGGGAGTGGCTTGAGATCGATCATCTGGAAGATCTTAAAGTTTCCTGCAAATTCGACTGAATGCCAATCTTTTTAATGCCATTTTATTTGATAATTTTTGTATACTATCGGCCTGAAAACCTATGAAAACTAACGCAAAAACCCAAGTGGTTGCGATCGATGGACCGTCTTACGTGGGGAAGAGCACCATCTCCAGAGAGTTGGCCGACCGGATGGGGTTCCTTTATGTCAACACCGGACACATGTATCGTGCGATCGGCCGCATCGCGATCGAAAACAAGATCGACCCCAAAGATGAGACTGCTATTGTCAAAATCGCAAAAACGACCGATTTTAAATTTTTCAGCGGCAAAGGTTTCTGCGGCACTGTTGTCAACGGCAAAGACTGGACGCGGGAGCTGGACCATCAAGATATCGTCTTTTTCGCCTCGCGGATCTCGGTCATCCGGGAATTAAGGGATATCCTCACAGCTAAACAGCGGGAGTTCTCGCAAGAACATCCAATCGTTATGGAGGGGCGCGACATCGGTACCATTGTGTTCCCTGATGCCATGTGGAAGTTTTACATCACCGCTTCCGTTGAGATCCGGGCCTGGCGCATGTTCAAGATAATGACGGAGGAAGAAAAGAAGAAATGCCCTGACTATCACGTCTTGATCCCCAAGATCGAAAAACTGGATGAGATCGACCGTAATCGTGAAATCGCCCCCTTGAAACTTGCTGCCGACGCCGTAATCTATGACAATTCAGACAGCCCGACGGAAGTCCAGGATGCGATCATCCTGCAATATTACATGAATCACAGAGATGAGATCTGTCGAAACTCAGCTCTTCTGAAAAACAAGTAAATCGGAAGGGTAAGGCCTTGGAGACTATCGCGGAATTAAGAAAGATCTGCCAAACAACCGCAAAAAAGGACGTTTCAAATGTTTACATGCGGTATGTTTCCCGTTTTTTTTCCATCTATCTGACGCGGCTTATCCTTCCTTATCCGGTCACTCCCAATCAGGTCAGTTTCGCCATGATCGTTACCGGAGTGATTGCGACATTCTTTTTCTTAAACCCCTCAAACCTGATCTTTTTGACCGGCGCACTGCTTCTGCAGCTTTGGTACATCATCGATTGCATGGACGGGGAAGTGGCGCGATACCGACAATACCAGCAAAAAAAGATCGTTGTTACCGATAAACGGCAATCCGGCATGTCGGGAAAATATTATGACGTGATCAATCACTATATTATCAACCTGCTTGTTCCTGCCATGATCGGCGTCGGTCTGTTCGAACAAACTGCTAATAAATTCTACATCGTCCTTGGGATTTTCGGCGCCCTTGGGCAGGTACTCACGCTTGCCATGCATGACGGCGGACATCGAATCACGATCGATAAGCTTATGAAATTCCGCTCGGTTCGAATTTCGGGCGAAATGAGCGGAGATCCTGAAAATCCCATCGATAACTCGAAAGAGAAACGTAGCCTGGCGCATTGGGCATTCATGATCGTCCATTACACCACAACATATCCGACCGTCATGAACCTCGTTTTGATCGCGGCAATCTTTGAAATCTTACTGCCGGGCTGGAATTGGCGGATCTCGCTTTTATGGTACCTAACCGCCGCATCCCTCCTTGTCTCGGCGACGATCATCACACGAACGATTGGCCAGAATATCTTGGACCGGGAATTTCAAAAGAATTTTCAAGAGATCGAATCTGATGACCCTTCAGGGCCCTCCGGGTCCTGAAGGATGGCTATTTTGCCCTTTCCCTTAAAACCCTCACGCTTGCACTGGATGCCATGTTGCTTTATAATCCATCCGGTCCGCGTCTGGCACTTGCCTTGGAAGGTGTTCATTTGATTGCGGTTACAGCGTTTTCCTTCCGAATGGTTATTTTCAGATACCAATATGATTCATTAACGGAGAAAGCGATTATTTATGATTAATGCGATGGTGACAGGCGGCGCCGGTTTTATTGGAAGCCACTTGACCGAATTATTGATCCGCGAGGGGTGTCGCGTAACGGTCCTTGATAATTTTTCGACCGGACGGCGGCAAAATCTGCGATCTCTAGAAAAAACAAAGAACCTGACCATTCACAAGGCGGATATAAGCCGGTTTGACGCTATTAAGACCCTTTTTAAGGGAGTCGATTATGTGTTCCATCTTGCGGCCTTAGCGGATATTGTGCCCTCGATCGAAAGGCCGTTAGATTATTACAAGTCTAACGTCAGCGGTACGGTTTCCGTGCTTGAAGCAAGCCGGCGGGCCGGCGTGAAGCGGTTCCTTTATGCCGCATCTTCTTCATGTTACGGTATTGCGCGGGAATATCCGACCAAAGAGACCGCTGAGATCCGTCCCGAATATCCTTACGCTCTGACAAAAAATCTCGGTGAACAATGCGCGATGCATTGGAGCAAAGTCTACGGTCTTCCAACCGTATCGCTTCGTCTCTTTAATGTCTATGGGCCAAGAGCGCGCACTTCTGGAACTTATGGCGCTGTCTTCGGCGTTTTTTTAGCTCAAATGCTTCACAAGAAACCTTTTACGGTAGTCGGGGATGGAACTCAAACAAGGGATTTTGTTTTTGTAACCGATGTCGCAAAAGCGTTTTGGAAAGCCGCCAATGCCGATATTTCGGGCGAGATCTTCAATATTGGCTCCGGATCTCCGGTCAGTGTTAATCGGATCACCGAAATCCTTGGAGGTGATGTCGTTTTTGTTCCCAAGCGGCCAGGAGAACCGGATGTGACGCATGCAGATATCACAAAGGCGAGAAAGGTTCTCGGATGGGAGCCGGTCATAAAGATCGAGGAAGGAATCCAGACGTTGAAAAAAAATATTAATGATTTTAAAAATGCGCCGGTTTGGACTCCGGACTCAATAAAAGAGGCTACAAAAACGTGGTTCGCTTATTTGAAAGGCTAACATGAGCTCCAAAACCAAGGAAGCAAAGCGTCTTAAGGTCGACCATTTCGCTGAAAAAATCAAATCGCTCAACACCCTCGAAAAAACCATCGCAAAAATCAAAAAGAGCGGTAAAAAGGTCGTCCACTGTCATGGTGTTTTTGACCTGATGCACCCGGGACATATCCATCACTTTTACGCTGCACGTAAAAAAGGGGATTACCTTGTTGTCACTTTGACCAAAGATGAATATGTCGGAAAAGGGCCTGGACGTCCCGTTTTCAATCAAAGATTAAGAGCGGAATCGGTCGCTGCGGTCGAGTGCGTCGATTATGTTGCCATCAATGAATGGCCTACGGCCGTGGAAACCATTCGAAAGCTGAAGCCGAACTTTTACGTTAAAGGTATCGAATACGCGGCGCCGGATGAGGATATCACGGGCAATATCCGTCCGGAGCGGGAAGCGGTTGAAAGTATCGGCGGAAAGCTTGTATTCACAGATGAAGTGCGCTTCAGTTCGAGTAATATCCTTAACACTTATTTCAGCGTCTTTTCCGAAGAAACGCGCCTTTTTCTTCAGCAATTCCATAAACGCTACAGCGAAGAAGACGTCATAAAACACTTAAAGGACCTTGAGGGCTTGAAGATCCTTGTTATTGGCGATACGATCATCGATGAATACCATTACTGCAAAGCGCTCGGAAAATCTCCGAAAGAAACCATGGTCACTACCAAATATCTCAACTCCGAATCTTTTGCCGGCGGCGTTCTGGCTTGCGCGAACCATGCGGCTTCATTCTGCGGAAATGTGGATTTGGTTACCTGCCTTGGCCGCGAGAACTCCCATGAAGAATTCATTCGAAAACATTTAAAACCCAATATCAAGCCCCATTTTTTCTACCGCGAAAATGCTCCAACGATCGTCAAGCGGCGTTTTGTCGAACCGGTCTTTCTTTCCAAAATGTTCCAGGTCAGCTTTCTGGAAGATTCCTCGCTTCCCCCTCAAACAGACGAGGCTCTGCGCGCCCATCTTCTTAAGATCCTTCCGAAGTATGACGCTGTGTTGGTGGCGGATTATGGCCACGGCTTTCTTAGCCCGGCAACGATCGCGCTTTTAGGTAAAAAAGCGAAGTTTCTTGCGGTCAATACTCAAACCAACAGCGCGAATCTTGGCTTTAACCTTGTCACAAAATATCGTCATGTCGATTATATTTGCATCGATGAACCCGAGATCCGGCTTGCGATGCATGACAAGAGCGGACCTTTAGAGCCGCTTATCGAGCGAGTCAGCAAGCTGTTGAAAACAAAAATGGTCATGATCACAAGAGGCCACCTCGGCTCAATCGCTCACAGAAACGGTGAGGCATTCGCCGCAACGCCTATTTTTTCAAGCGAGATCGTCGACCGCGTAGGGGCGGGAGACGCTTTCTTCGCCGTAACTGCCCCGTGCGCGGCTAAAGGATACCCTTCGGATCTGATCGGTTTTATCGGCAATGCAGTGGGAGCTATGGCGGTCCGGATCGTTTGTAACCGTTCCTTCATCGAATCGGTACCATTGTGCCGTTTTATTTCAACCTTGCTCAAATGAAAGCGACCATGAATATCCGAGACTATTTCTCAAATTTGAAACTTTGCTTAGATGCGGTAGAAGTGCGCGACGAGAAGCAAAATCTGCTCGCCCCGGACCCCGGCTTTCAACGCGCGATCGAATGGATCGCGGCCGCAGGAAAAAAACATGCTAAAGTGATCTTTGTCGGTAACGG
>ENA-UOWG01003608-UOWG01003608.1-activated-sludge-metagenome-genome-assembly--contig:-NODE-3608-length-11611-cov-3.936397_pt1 | contig 11611 bp, 6 predicted proteins | sample MGYA00238147_ERZ761563 | MGnify/ENA primary metagenome ERZ761563 (study PRJEB28884, sample SAMN05720216) | anaerobic digester metagenome | isolation source: active sludge of municipal... | reverse complement strand
TCGTCCTGCAACTTCACGGTCAGCCCGGCAGATCCCTGTGCCTCCGGTCTTTCCTGAAGCCCTTAACCTGTCTCTCAATCCATCTTTTTTCCTTAAAACAGAAACAAACAAACCTTCCCCCTTTATTTTTCCCGGATGAAATCCGTAACCTTGAATCCCGCCCGCTGTCATTTCGGTTATCCCATCGAAATCAGTAATGTCAATACTTAATGATTCAGCTTCCTCCTGCCCGATAAGCCATTTAATGTTTTCTTCATTCTCCGCAGGATTGAATGTACAGGTACTGTAAATAAGTATCCCGCCCGGTTTAAGCGCCGGCCAGATATCAGCCAGAATCCTCCTTTGTCTTTCAGCACACAGTACAGTGTTACCGACTGACCATTCCTCCACTGCAATCCTGTCCCTGAACATCCCCTCGCCCGAGCAGGGCGCATCAACAAGCATCAGGTCGAAGAAGCCCGGCAGGCGGCCGAATGCCGAAGGATCGTTCCTGGTAACAACAGTATTGGATGTTCCCCACCTTATTATGTTTTCAGCCAGGGTCGAAGACCTTTGCCTTATCACTTCGTTTGAAACCAGAATGCTGTCGCGCCCGATCAGCGACGAGATATGTGTGCTCTTGCCCCCGGGCGCCCCGCAAAGGTCAAGTACTCTCAGGTATCCGGATGTGTCAACCAGCTGTTTAATTACCTGTTCCATGAACATCCCGGAAGCTTCCTGCGGATAATAACACCCTGCATGAAAAAGCGGATCGAGAGTGAAGGAAGGTCTGGAGGACAGGTAGTAACCCGTCCTGCACCATGGAACCTGTTCCGAATTTTCAGGCTTCAGCTTCCACTTTAACTCGTTGAACCTAATACTTACCGGCGACGGCTCCTGAAGAGCATTAACAAGACTTTTCGCGTCAAGGTATTTCTGACGGGAAATTCTACTTATGAAATCTTCGGGAAACATGGGATCAGGTGAATTTCCTCCAAAGGTAATAAACCGGGATCCCCAGCAAAACTATTACCAGTCCGGGGAAGGTATAACTCGGCTTGAAAATGAGCAGGATCACCATTATAAAAGTTGTGGTCAGAATATACAATGCCGGTACGACGGGGTAACCCCAGGCCTTGTATGGACGCGGAATATCGGGTCTTTTCGCCCTGAGAAGAAAGAGAGCAAAAATGGTAAGCGCAAAGAACAGCAGGACGGCAAAGATTACATAGTCGAGCAAATCGCTGTATGTTCCTGACAAACATAACAATATGGCCCAGATCCCCTGGATGGCGATAGCAAAGCCGGGGACTCCCTTGCTGTTAATCCTGGCTACTCTTTTAAAGAACAGACCGTCCATTGCCATGGCGTAGTACACCCTGGGTCCGGTCAGTATAAGTCCATGATTGCACCCAAAGGTGCTTATCATGACAAATACTGCCATTATGATAGCTGCATAGTCGCCGAACACAATGCTCATGGCTGAAGTGGCGACCCTGTCGTCGGTGGCAAACTGTATGCCTCTCGCCGCCACATCTGCTCCGTCAGGAGACCCCGAAAGAGGAAGCACCCGGATGTAAACCCAGTTGGTAAACAGATAGATAATGGAAACTATAAGAGTTCCGAAAATAAGGCTGAGGGGAACCGTCCTTTTGGGATTGATAACCTCACCCGAAATATAAGTTACGTTATACCAGGCATCGGAGGAAAAAAGGGAACCCACAAGGGCTGTGGCCACAGCTGTCACCAGGGCGAAGCCTGCAATTGGCACAGCCTGATTTCCAGCTCCGGTTTTTGAAGCATCCCAGAAAACAGCTTTGTTGATCTCCCATGAATCAATTCCCCTTATCGCGAAAATCCCTACTAAAATAAACCCTGCAAGGGCGAGTATCTTGGTCGATGTGAAAATATTAACAACAGTCTTGCCGGTAACTATCCCGCGGGTGTTGAGCCAGGTAAGAAATGCTATCATGATTATTGCGACAAGCATGGTTGAACTTACTTTCAGAAATCCTGCCTCCAATAATATGTTCCTGTCAGAGATCCAGGGAAACAGCACACCGCTGAACTTGGCAAAAGCTACCGCAACAGCAGCAATGGAGCCGCACTGGATCACAAGAAAAGTGGTCCAGCCAAACAGAAATCCAATAAGCGGATGATAAGCTTCGCGAAGATAAACATATTGCCCTCCCACATCAGGCATCATCGAGGCAAGTTCACCATAACTTATTGCTCCTATAACCGTTATAACACCTGTTATCAGCCAGACAACCATCAGCCACCCGGGAGAGCCGACACTCCTTGCTATATCAGCGCTCGTTATAAAAATCCCGGAACCTATCATGGCTCCGGCTACCATTGAGATCCCGTCGAAAAGATTGACCCGTTTTTTCAGAAGGTTGTTTTCTGCCTGCATCTATGAATTTGTAACCCGTAAACAAAAGTAACCAAACAAATGAAATAATTTCAGCCGAAAGTTTGTCTATTGTTAACAGATTTATTTTATCACCCTATTTTCAAATCATTTATCCAATGAAGAAACTATTGTTTTTATCCGTGGCGGCGCTTATTGCATTAAGTGCTGCCGGTCAGAAATTTGACAACCTGGCTTTAACGCCTCCCATGGGATGGAACAGCTGGAACAAATTTCACTGCGATGTGAGTGAGGCTCTGATAATGAAGGCTGCAGATGCTCTCATCAGCGCGGGAATGAAGGATGCCGGTTACGACTATATTGTTATTGACGACTGCTGGCAGGTATCACGCGATGAGAACGGAGAAATAGTCTGCGATCCGGAACGTTTTCCCCATGGTATTAAGTATGTTGCCGACTATGTTCACTCGAAAGGCCTTAAATTCGGAATTTATTCAAGCGCCGGTACTGTGACATGCCAGAGACGGCCAGGGGGCTTCGGACATGAATACCAGGATGCCCGAACCTATGCACGCTATGGTGTGGATTACCTAAAATACGACTGGTGCGGTTCAACATCCCAGGATGCAAAGTCGAGTTACACGAACATGTCCACTGCACTCCGGACAGCAGGCCGGCCAATAGTGTTCAGTATATGTGAGTGGGGGTCAAATAAACCCTGGGAATGGGCAGGCACTGTTGGTCATCTCTGGAGAACTACCGGAGACATAAGCGACAACTGGAACAGCATGATAGATATTTTCGAAAAACAAAAGGATCTCTCGAGATATGCAGGTCCGGGCCGCTGGAACGACCCCGACATGCTCGAGGTGGGTAACGGAGGCATGACCACCGAGGAATACAGAACCCATTTCTCACTCTGGTGCATGCTTGCTTCTCCTCTCATGGCAGGCAACGACCTTGAGAATATGACACCGGAAACAAAATCAATCCTTCTTAACAAGGAAATGATTGCAATTGACCAGGATACTCTTGGACGTCAGGCGATCTGTTATCGTGAAAACGCAGATTATCAGATATGGGTAAAAACTTTAGCAAACAATGAGAAAGCGGTATGCCTTCTGAACAAAAGCGATGAAAAGAAATCAGTTCTGGTTGACTTTGAACTTCTTGCCGGGATAAGGTCATTCGGAAGAGGATTTGGAGGTATGATGCCGGCGCCCCCGGCCGGCGGAGCAGGGATGCCCGGTATGCCCGGTGCCCCGGCAGCGCCGGGAATGGGCACCCCGGCAGGCCAGCGCCCACAGGGTGCAGGAACTCCGGGAGCAGCAAATCCGCCGACAGCCACCCAGCAGAGACCAAGGATGCCCGCCCCGCTAACATTAAAAGATTATACTGTCAGGGATGTTTGGGAACACAAAGATCTGACACTCAAGGAAACATCCGTGTATGTCGAAATGCTGCCTCACTCGGTGAAAGTCTACAGATTCGTAAGAAAATAAGATAAGTTCAGGCTTCAAAGAAAAGAGGCTGCCTTACCGTTAACCGGCAGGGTCAGCCTCTTTTCCTGTTATCATTAAGTTTTAGGGGCGTGATCAGCGTCTCATTCCCATGCTAGTTGGCAAAGGGTACTTCCTTTCCTGTGAGCCTGATCCTTCCGCTGACTACATTCGTGAACTGGGGATCAAGGTAGCCGCTGAATCCGGGTTGTTTCCCACCTACAGTAATTGAAAAGTATCCCGGCTCTATCACTCTCTTGTTCTTCTTGTTAATAATTGAGAACTGACGGGGTTCAAGAGCGAACTCAACAACCTTGCTCTCGCCTGGTTTCAGGCTGATTCTGGAGAATCCCTCGAGCTGCCTTACCGGCCTGGGAGTTGTGGCCTTTTCATCGGTCAGGTAAAGTTGTACAACCTCGTCACCTTCAACCTTGCCGGTGTTGGTAACCTTCACCTTCACAGTTATCTTTTCTCCTGCAACAGCCTTTTCGGCAAGCGACAGATCGCTGTAACTGAAAGTCGTGTAGCTCAGACCATAGCCGAAAGGATACAATGGTTCTTTGGTGAAATACCTGTAGGTCTTTCCTGCCATGTCGTAGTTCTCAAATTCGGGGATCTGCCCGATTGATTTGTAGTATGTTACAGGCAACCGTCCGGCAGGATTATAATCTCCGAAGATGACATCGGCAACAGCATTGCCTCCCTGCTGTCCTGAATAACCTGCAAGAAGTATTGCAGCAGCTTTCTCCTGAGCCTTGTTGATTGCGATCGCACCTCCGCTGGTAAGGACCACAATTACAGGCTTGCCTGTGGCCACCATGGCATCAAGCAGTTTTTCCTGGACTGCAGGAAGCTGGATGTCGGTCCTGTCACCGCCGCTGAATCCTTCGATCTTTATTGGCATTTCCTCACCCTCAAGCCTTTGTGAGAGACCAAGTACCAGGATAACGGCATCAGCCTTACCTGCAGCTGCAACAGCCTTCTGAAGCATGTCTTTCCGGGGCTGGCTCCACAGTAGTTTCATGTCGGCATCGCCGGCGTAATTCTTGTACAGTACCTCTATTTTGTATTTCTGACCGGCCTGCAGTTCAACCTGGAACTCCTTGTGGAAAGCGTGGTGTTCGTTCCTTTCTGCAAGAACCTGTTTTCCTTCAAATAATACTTCATAACCGGATGATCCCCAGGTTCCTATAGCGTACGATCCGCTCTCGGGAGGAACCAGGTAAGTTGTCCACCTGACTCCGAAATCATCATCGGGCAGATCGGTGGAAGGAGATGAATGTTCCCAGTAGAAATTGATCTGGTCGTCCCTGCGCGTAAATACAGGTTCGCCCTTCATCTCCCTGTTGTTGAAGTATTCGCCCAGAGCCCCCTGCTTTCCGTCGGGAGCCTGGAGATATCTTGAAGGAATAACGGTGAGATTGTGAATACCGTCGGCAAGGTCGCTTCCCTCGGCATACAGGACTTCTGTTTCAGGTTTCACCTTGTTCTTTATACCCCTCAGTATTGTAACCGGATCTTTGGGTATCCCGTTATAGTTGCCAATGAGAGCTTCAAAATTGTCTGCATTCGGACCTATTACAGCTAATGTTTTTACCGATTTTGCAAGAGGAAGCGCATTGTCTGAATTCTTCAGAAGCACAATGGATTCGCTGGCCGCCTTCCGGGCAAGAGTATTGTTGTAATCAGAGCAGTTTGCAAAGTAAGGAATGCCTGCATAGGGAACAATGTCATCCGGATCGAACATCCCCAGCCTGAACCGGGCTGTAAAGATTCTCCTGGCTGCAGTGTTAATATCCTCTTCTGTGAGGAGACCTCTCTCAACAGCCGTAAGAAGGTTGTTGTAATCTACTCCGCATTCCAGGTCCGTCCCGGCCTTTACTGCCTGCGCTGCTGCCTCAGCGGAATCTTTGGCATATTTGGTAAACTTGTAAAAATCTGAAATTGCCCAGCAGTCAGAAACAATGTACCCCTTGAACCCCCACTCATTGCGCAGGATCCCGTAAAGAGTCGGATTTGCGCAGCAGGGAATGCCGCGGAACATGTTATAGGCACCCATTACCGAATAGGCGCCGGCATCAACAACAAGAGTGCGGAAAGCCGGCAGGTAGGTCTCCCTCAGATCCACCTCGCTCACATTTGCATTGAACTCATGCCTTAGCGATTCCGGACCTGAATGCACCGCATAATGCTTTGCCGTTGCCACCGTCTTCAGGTATCTGGGATCGTCTCCCTGCAGCCCTTTGACAAACTGATAGCCCATCCGGGCGGTAAGAAAGGGATCTTCGCCGTAGGTCTCATGACCTCTTCCCCATCGCGGATCCCTGAAGATATTTATATTTGGCGACCAGAAGGTAAGCCCCTGGTAGATCCCCGTTTTGCCTCTTCTCTGGAACTCATGGTATTTAGCCCTGGCCTCATCGGAAATGGCATTAGCCACGTTGAATATAAGTCCTTCATCCCATGAGTTGGCAATAGTGATCGACTGTGGAAAAACAGTAGCAAATCCGGCACGTGCAACACCATGTAGTGCCTCGTTCCACCAGTTGTACGACGGGATACCCAGTCGGGGAATAGCCGGCGCGGTATAAAGAAGCTGATCGGCTTTTTCCTTAAGGGTAAGCCTTGAAACAAGATCGTTAACCCGTTGTTCCTCACTCAGGGACGGATCCCTGAAAGGGAAAGCATAGGTTCCCTGCTGAGCTTCAGCAGGACAGACAAATGCCATTAATAAAATGGCAAACAAACCCTGAATAAAATTTTTCATGATTAGTGGTTGATGTTGTTGATATAAAATATGTTAAAGAATTCAGATTCCTCTAATCGGGCTTCTCAACCTTAAGTGCAATATCCGTCAGGTACAACGGGGTGTTAAGCACAAGCCATCCTCCCTGATGGCCATTAATATCATTCACCGTCCTTCCCCCGGTAATGGTGTTTACCCAGGTGATCCGGTATGGACCGGCAGGAAGATTAATCTCCACCAGGGCGCTCGTCCCGGGTGTTTCATTCCCGTCAAGGTAATATACCATTGTTCTGTGACCATCTGCCAGTCCCCTGACTGAAAGCTTCTCCTGTCCAATAAACCTTATGATACCCTCGGATACAGGTTTCATGTCAGCAATATCAACCTCCCTCATGAAACCCGCAAGAATCCCGAACTGATTTCGCAGGGCTTTGCCGCCTCCTCCCGGCTGATTCTGCGGTATTTCAAAGCTGCCATCCTCCATACCTGCCGTAAAAGAATAATCGAGATGATTGAACAAAGCGCCTCCGGCAAGAATGAAATTCCAGGCTTCTTTCCTGTAAGTCTCATCTTCCGTACCGTCAAATCCCGTCTCGTTGTCTCCAACAGGAAGATTCAGATCATAATTCATAGCCACAGTCACAGGAGGCGCTGCGTAATGAAAGTTATAAACTGAAACTCCATCCCTGGGTTGGGGGACCTTCTTTTTCAGGTTTGCAACATTGTTCGAAATGAGATGCCTGTGGTCAAAGTCCTTCTCAGCATCGACAACAATCCGTGTCATGTGATCTTCCCACTGTCGCAATGCAATGGTATCACCAAAATAAGGCTCGTTGCAAATCTCATAAGACAGATTATCAAAGTCACTGAGCTCCTCTACTATCTTCCTGACCATCTTTTCCTGTATCTCAAGCAACTCCGGATGCTTCAGCGAAAGAACCTCACGATGGTCGGTTATCCTGAGTGTGCCGTTTACATTGTTGGAATGATACAGAGGAGAAAGCTTCCACTGCACAGTATCATAAAAATTGGAAAACAGGTCGAGTTCCACAATGATATCCCTTTTGCCTGCTTCGGAGACAAAGTCCTTCAACCTGGCAAAATATTCAATATCCCATTCATCGAGGTTAAACCTGTTTCCTCCGACAGCATAACCCGGTTCAGTACCTCTGGCCCACGGACAGATAAACTTCCCTGAATCAGGTGCCAGTGTATTCCGGCTGATCCCAAATGCTCCTTTGGGTTCCACATAAATTCCGGAGAATGTCCTGGTAATATTCAGTCCGCAGGCAGAAAGCTCATCAAAGTACCTGATATAATCAAAGTCGCGATTCAGCACGGCACCGTAATGTTCGGTAGATCCAATCAAAAGGGTTGGTTTCCCTCTGAACAGGAAGTAATGAGGATTATCCGGATTCACCGCCAGAAATCCCTCACTCCGAGGAGAAGAACCGCAGGAAATTACCAGAAAGGCAATCACTGACCAGCCCGCATAATTTACTAATTTCAGATTCATTATTGAATTTGCTCTATAGTAACTTTCTCATCGGACCCTCTCCGGGCCGTATAACGGCAGCTAAACAACAGGCAGTTTCCATGGAGCCCTGTAATCCGGAACCAGGTAAGCGTTCGCCTCAACATCATTTGTGAATCTGGTACCGTCCCATACAAGCTTTTTGCCTGTCCGATAAGCTATATTTCCAAGAGCTGAGAACTTAGCTATATGAGCGCCGATCTCTATGCTGGCATTGGTCTTCTGATTCCGGCCGGCAATACATTCAAGATGGTTCTTTACATGGTTCTTCAGACCAACATCCAATCCTCTTTTCAGCGGAACTGCTTCCATCCTGATCTTTCCGTTAACCTTTTCAGGGATCACTTCCCAGCCCGACCTGTCAACAACCAGGGTTCCGTTCTCACCGACAAATCCAAGCCCGTGGTTTCTTCCATAAGCTCCATCATCAATCCCTATGGCATGATCCCACAGAACATTGAAACCGTCAAACTCATAAATTGTCTGAAGGCTGTCGGGTGTTTCACAGGCATCGTCGGGATAACCGTATTTGCCTCCCATTGCCATTATCGACCTGGGCGCTGTTACATTCATGGCAAAGAGCGCATAGTCGAGAAGATGCACACCCCAGTCGGTCATCAGGCCGCCGGCATAATCCCAGAACCATCTGAAGGTGAAATGAAAGCGGTTCCTGTTGAAAGCCCTCGACGGGGCCGGACCAAGCCACATGTCATAGTCAACTCCTGCCGGAACAGACTCGTCGGGCAGAACCGGGATGGTGGGACACCAGCCCTGATATGAAAATACTCTTACAAGCCTAATCTTTCCAAGCTTGCCGGAATTAACGAAATCTACTGCATCCTGCCAGTGCGGATCACTTCTCTGCCACTGACCTACCTGAACAATGCTCTTGTATCGCTGAGCAGCTTTTACCATCAGGTTACACTCCTCAATGGTCCGGCCAATGGGCTTTTCAACATAGACATCCTTTCCCGCCTCGCATGCTGCAACCATCTGGATACAGTGCCAGTGATCGGGAGTTCCGACTATAACCAGATCAATGTCCTTGTTGTCGATTAGCTTTCTCCAGTCCTTGTAAAGGCCGGCTGGCTTCGCTCCCCTTATCTTCTGAACATCCCCGGCCCTCCTCTGAAGCACCGAATCATCAATGTCGCACAGGGCAACGCATTCCGTCTGCGGATTCTCCAGAAAGGCGCTCAGATTGCTCCAGCCCTGACCGTTGCATCCTATCAGACCGATCCTGACCTTGTCGCTGGGCGGAACAGGTTTTCCCGAAGTCTGAAGTACGGGTCCAAAAGTCAGCCCGGCAGCTGTAATGGCGCTGTTCTTAAGAAAGGTACGTCGTGTTGTCATATTGTTCAGATTTAGTGAGTTTACAATCATTTTTTAGAGAACACCGAACCTGTAGATAGTCCTTGTCTTATAAGTCTCTCCAGGATTCAGGACTGTGCCTGGGAACTCAGGATGATTGGGACTGTCGGGAAAGTGCCCCGATTCAAGGCAAAAACCTGTCCTGAAATCGTAGACTATTCCACCATGGCCTGTCTGAGTGCCATTCAGGAAATTGCCTCCATAAAACTGAAGACCAGGCTGGTCGGTCTCAACCTCTAGCACCCTGCCCGAAAGTGATTCGTAAACCATTGCATCAATCGCCTCAGTATTGTCCAGAACAAAATTATGGTCATAGCCTTTTCCGAGAATCAGCTGATCATAGGGTTCCTCCAGCCTGGTATCTATCATAAAAGGCTTTGTGAAATCAAAGGGAGTGCCGGAAACCGGACGGATCTCTCCGGTAGGAATCATGACAGAATCGACCGGCGTGAACGCCGATGCCCTTATCATAAGGATATGATCATTGATATCGTCAACCCCCGCTCCGTGAAGATTGAAATAGGCATGATTCGTAAGGTTAATCACGGTCTTTTTGTCCGTCGTGGCCTTATAATCCATTATTATCTCATTGTTGTCGGTCCAGGTATAGGTGACTTCAGCATCCACATTACCCGGGAATCCCATCTCCATATCCGGGCTCCTGTATGTAAATTTAACTGCAGGATATTCGCTACCCTTCACTATCTCTGTATTCCAGACCACACTGTGCCAGCCCTTCGGCCCTCCGTGAAGTGTATTAGGACCATTGTTCCGGGGAAGGGTATATTCAACACCGTCGAGAGTGAATTTTCCTCCTGCTATCCTGTTTGCATATCTGCCAACAGTCGAACCGAAAGACATGTCCCCGTTGAGAGTAGCCTCAAAAGTATCATATCCGAATGTTATGTTTTCCCTTTCACCTTTCCTGTCGGGCACTTCAATCCAGTTAATCTTGGCTCCGTAATTAGTCAGTTTGATTACGTTCCCCTTACTGTTCGTAAGGGTAAGAAGAAATACGTCCTTCCCCTCATGATTCCCGAATAATTCCTGTCTGACATTCTTCGACGAGCTGCTGCAATCCGTAAAGAGCACCAGCGATGCAACCATAACTGCTGCAAGTAAAAAATTCCTTTTCATCATCATTAAAATTTATTTCTTTCAGATTCTAAATATAATAATTTTGAACACAAATTCATCTGCCTGAACGGAACTGGTTTGCAGGAAGTCCCGATTTGCCGAATAATGAGGCTTCAGCCCCGTTACGCCAGCAGTACCTCACCGATACCGGGTTGCTGACACGCGATGATGACACCACTACTTCTTCACCTTCTATCCTTGCATCGGCTTCGTGATATTTTCCGTCGGCTCCTGCTATCTCAAATTCGGTTAATCCGCGTTCACCCGCCTCCAGACCTCCACCAGTGTTGTCAAATGACACCCTTATCCTCCTGCCCTCAACATTCATGGACTTGAATTCCGGTCCCTGACTGACAACATCCCTGCCATATTCTTTAGCAAGGGCAAGGTTTGCAAGCCTCTCCCCGACTTCCTTCTTGAAAGGAGGATGAATATTCATAACGGTGGCAATGTCGAGAGTGACTGCCATACCGGTATTTGGAAGTTTCAGGGCTGCCTCCTGGGCTTCACGAAGAAAAGCTGATTCCGTTGAATCGACACCTCCGTAAACATAAGGAGCTATCTGGACAAAGTAAAAAGGAAAATCCTTAATTCCCCATGCTTCCCTCCAATTCTCAATCATAAGAGGGAATATCTCCGAATACTGTTCATGCCTTCCCACATTTGATTCACCCTGGTACCATATAGCGCCTTTTATTGTATAATCCAGAAGAGGACTGATCATACCGTTAAACAATGAGGTGGGAGTTGATGAACCAATTGCCTTTGGCCTTTTTGTTTTCTGATATTCATTACCGGAAAGATCGAAAACATAAAACTTGTTCCCCGACAGTTCTGCCACAGGCTGGAATTTCCATTCACCGTCGAGACTGACAGAAGGAACCGGGCTGCCGGTAACTGCTATTTTCATAACACCGGGTATGGCCCACAATCCGCCTCCTCCCTGGTTATCTATTACCCTTACCGCAATT
>ENA-UOWG01003602-UOWG01003602.1-activated-sludge-metagenome-genome-assembly--contig:-NODE-3602-length-11623-cov-3.944416_pt1 | contig 11623 bp, 10 predicted proteins | sample MGYA00238147_ERZ761563 | MGnify/ENA primary metagenome ERZ761563 (study PRJEB28884, sample SAMN05720216) | anaerobic digester metagenome | isolation source: active sludge of municipal... | reverse complement strand
TTGCCAATACAATGTACGAATTTAAAGGAAAAATAGCGACGTATCTTATTCCGAGGTTTACAGGTCTTCTTTAATAAGCGTTGGTAAAGACGGAATTATTAAAAAGAAATTCCAAATTTAAATTATGGAATTAATAATTAAGTTTTTAAAATATTTTCTTTTAGTCGTAACCACCAGCTTAATTCTTCTTGCGCTTCTGTTTTTGGAATCCGTCCTGTTTTCTTCAAAAGAAAATAGCATTGCATATTCCGCAACATTTCTTGCATCCATTATTTTGATTTTCTGGCTTTACAGATATTTGGACAAGCAAAACACCGGGAAAAGATCCGAGAGAACGTTAATGAGAAGAAGTTCTGCGGTAATGCATAACATTAAAAATTCTCTTGCTGCAGAAAAATGGTCCCTGAAAATGCTTGCAGAGGGGGATTTTGGGAAAGTCACTGAGGAGCAAAAAGCAGTGCTGGAAAAACTTTTTAACAAAAATTCACAAATGATTACCCTTTTGGGAAACTTAATAATTGAGAAGAACGGGGGAGAAATAAAAGACGCCCACGTCAACCTTGAAGAGGCAATAAATGATTTAATTTATGATAACAGCGGTTTGATTTCGGCAAAAAAAATATCGTTGGAATTTAAGAATTTGTCTTATGCACCACCCATTGCAATTGGCGATGCACAAGGCATAAAATCGGCATTGCAGAGCGTGTTTGAAAATGCGGTCAAATATACTCCCGAAGATGGCAATATTTCTATCAGTCTGAAAACAAATAAAAACGAAATTGAAGTAAAAATACAGGATACCGGAATTGGAATACCAAAAGACCAGCAGGATAGGGTATTTTCAAAGTTTTTTAGAGCAAGTAACGCAAGCGAGATGGTTTCAACTGGTACGGGAATGGGTCTTTATATTGCAAATGACTTAGTAAAAGCGAACGGTGGGAAAATCTGGTTTACATCCGAACAAGGCGAGGGAAGCGCATTCTATATCAGTTTTCCGCGAAAAGAATTTTAATTAAAAAATAGAAATTAATAATTTAAAAATATGGGGAAAAACATTTTAATCATCGAAGACGACGAGTTTTTAATCGGTTTGCTTGGGAAAAAGCTAAAATCGGAAGGATTTGAAGTTTCGATGGCAAAAGACGGGAAAACCGGCGCAAAAAAAGCAAAACAGGAAAAGCCGGATTTGGTTTTGCTTGATTTGTTGTTGCCGGAAATCGATGGGTTTGAGGTGCTGGCAATGTTGAAATCAGATCCGGAGGTAAAAAATATTCCGGTGCTTGTTCTATCAAATTTAGATCAAAAAAGCGACATCGATAAGGTTATAAAACTTGGAGCGATGGAATATTTAATTAAAGCGCAATCAACTCCAGAAGAGATCGTGGATAGAATCAAAAAAATTTCATGAAAATAGTTGCTGTTTATTACTGCGTACTCTTGTGCCTGGCGTTTTTTGCCGGAGCGCCTTTTGTGTCAGGCGCAGAAAACCTTAAATGGGACGAAATAATGCCTGCGGGAGATACCAACAAAAATTGGTATTCTGTTGCGGAAGATTCAACGGGGAACACAATTTTGATCGGAGTAAATGGCGGGCGCCTGTATTTATCTCAAGACGGCGGTTTTAGTTGGCAGGAAAAACAGCCGGCGGGGAACGCCGACAAAGCATGGCAGACTGTTGCATGCGATGGATCAGGAAAAAATTTAATTGCAGCTGTAAACAGCGGAAGACTTTATGTTAGTTCTGACTTCGGCCAAAGTTGGCAGGAAAAACAGCCGGCTGGAAATTATAATAAGGCATGGAAAGCGTCCGCTTCAAATAGCACTGGATCGCAATTGCTCGCAGCTGTAAACAACGGAAGAATGTATATTTCGAGAGATTCTGGCGTAAACTGGTCAGAAGTCCGTCCAAATGGAAACAAAAACATGGGATGGAGCATGATTGAATCAAATTCTTCGGGATCTGTAATTATTGCCGGAGTGACGGGAGGCAATTTGTATTTATCAAAAGATTCCGGAAACAACTGGACTGAGGTAAAACCGCTTGGCGCAACAATAAAGGAGTGGATTTCTGCAGGCATGAGTTCGTCTGGATCCAATATAATAGTCGCTGCAAGAAACGGAAGACTATATATTTCTGCAGACACAGGAAGCACCTGGCGGGAAACACAACCAGCCGGAAACAGTAATAAAAATTGGAGCCGTGTTGATTCAGATTCGACAGGACAGCACCTGGTTGCAGCGATTTCAACGGGAAGTTTTTATACGTCATCTGACGGCGGACAAAAGTGGATTGAAAGATGGCCTGCCGGCGGAGGGAGTAAAAGCTGGTTTATCGCATCTTTAAATGCCGGCGGCACAAGCTTTTTAGCAGGAGTTTATTCCGGAAGATTATATAAATCAAGCGTAACAACAGAACCTTCCCAGAATGAACCGGTGCTTTCAACGGTCGCAGGTTTGTATATAAAAGGAAAGCCCGGAAGGGCGATTGGGGCAAAATTTGGCTCTGTCAAAGGTTATGTGATAATTGCAGACAAAGACACATTAAATGCAAGCACGGTTAAAGTTTCTCAATATATTTCTTCCTGGACAGATGAATTGGTCCTTTTTACCGTAAATCCGGGAACGCTGGCACAGGGTGTTCAGGCATACGTTTACGTGCAAAAATCGACAGGAGAATATAATACCGCAGGATATCCGATTATAATCGGCGGCGGTCAGGCAGACGCAATTGCTCCAGTAATTGTCTCATCTGCGCCAAAAGCAAATGAATTTTTTGTTCCGATTGACACAAAAATCTCTCTTGAAATTTCCGACGCAAATCCCGGCATAAACAGATCCAGTATTCTTTTATATGTAAACAGTGCAAGAGTTGCTCCTGCAATCACGGAAGAAAACGGGAATTTAATTCTAGAATACACCCCTCCCGCGAATTTCAATTATTTTCAAAGCGTTTCAGTCCGTATTATTGCGAGTGATTTTGACGGCAATAAACTCGACAAGTCCTATGTCTTTAAGACGATCGCGACCAAGGCATATCCCGACGTTGCATGGGAATTATCTGTTTTGGCAGATGAAGGATATTCCGAAACAGATGTCGATAACACCGATACGATAAGGCTTCTGATTGACGGTGAAAAACTTGCTTTTTCCGCAGATAAAATTGCGCTGGAGTTTGTGGGCAGAAAAACGGATACTTATTATATAAGAAACGTATCAATAGCAGAAGCAGATATTTCCGCGGGTGATGGTAAAATTGTTGCCGGCACGTGGAGAAAAGTTTTATTTGACAGTCAAAACGACAATACTTGGAAAAACTCAACTGTTGCTGTTCTTCCGGGCGGATACAAAACAAGCAAGCCCCTTGATTTTGTAATCTATCCGGACAAATTTTATTACGTAACTTTTAAAAACATATCAAAAGCGGTAAAACAGACCGCATATCCGCAGGCAAGAGCGTTCAAGGTTTCCGGAACGGATTCGTCCGGAAGGGCGGTTGACTTTTCGATGACATTGGACTGGACAAATCCTTCCGCCGGAGAATTTTACAATTTAAGCAGGATTTATGCAGTAAATGTAATTGCACGAACGCGCAGGTTGACCGTAAACACTAATTCCGGCGGAACAGTAACAAAAAATCCTGACAAGCCGTTTTATCTTGATGGAGAAAGAATAACTCTCCAAGCGACGCCACCGCAGGGATATGTGTTTGCATGGTGGTCTGGCGAAAATTTTATGAAAGCTTTAAATCCCCTGACATTGATTATGGATTCTGACAAAACTTTGAATGCAAACTTTATTCCTGTTTCATCGACAACATACACTCTGACGGTTATTTCTGAAAAAGGCGGTACGGGTGCCGATCAAATATATACATCAAGATATATGGCAGGATCTGTGGTTGTCATGAAAGCAAGCTCCAATCCGCAATATAATTTTACAAACTGGTCGGGCGATGTAACAGGTACCAGCGCTCTGATTAATATCACAATGGATCGCGACAAAACAATTACTGCCCACTATGCTCCAATTTTAACCGGTCCTGTCACTTCTGTTTTGCACAATCTGACAGCCGGGTTATGGAGCGGAGTAAAGAATTTATTAAATGCAATAGATTTGTTTAAATAATATAAAACGCCCCGCGTACGGGCGTTTTTGTTTTGTCGGGATATTGGGATTTGAACCCAAACTAAATCCACCCCATGGACTCGTGCTACCGTTACACTATATCCCGCTAAAATAACTATCGCATAAATGTATAAAAAAATAAATGCTTTTAGCATCTATTTTCATTTTATATAGAAAGAAAGCTTAGACTTTCGAAGTTCTCTTAATGCACTTGGCACAAGCTAACACTCTTTTTCCGGAAGCCAAACGAACCCACTGAAGATTGGGGTACTTTCTTGATTTTTTTGTTGGGTTGTATTTTCCTCTCAATTTAACAAGAGTGACGCCCATTCCGGATTTCTTTCCGCAAATTGTACAAACTTTTTCTGCCATATACGTGTTAATTAATAAATCTATAATATACCATTTTTCAAATAATTGCAACCGTAATGACCATAAACGGGGGTCTTTTAATTTAAAAGATGTCTGGTAGAATATTGATTGTTGCTTTTGTTTGTATATATAAAAATTATCTGATAACATAAAAAATATGGAACCCATTACGGCGATTTTTTCAATTATTGTTTTGCTTTTTTCTGTAATAATGCACGAGCTTGCCCATGGCAGTGTTGCTTATTCTTTGGGAGATCCTACTGCAAAATATGAAGGAAGGCTGACTTTAAATCCTTTAAAACACCTAGATCCCTTTGGCTCGGTTATATTGCCATTAATGCTTCTGGTTATTACAGCTGGTGCGGGGCCGATATTCGGATGGGCAAAACCTGTCCCGGTAAATCCCTATAACCTCCGCGACCAAAAATGGGGTTCTTTAAAAGTGGCAATTGCGGGCCCTGCAACAAACTTTGCAATCGCAATATTTTTTGGACTGATTATCAGATTTTTGGATATGCCCCAGACGACCCCTTTTATCAGCTTTCTGTCTTTAATTGCGCTGTATAATTTTCTGTGGGGGGTATTTAACCTTGTTCCGATTCCTCCTTTGGACGGGTCATGGATTTTATTCAGATTTTTGCCCGACGTAAGGATGAGAACTTTTCTTCAGCAGTATGGACTTTTTCTTCTGATATTTTTTATCTTTTTCGGAGGCCTGCAGGGCTTGGGTAATATCGCCGGTTTTCTGTATTCGCTCGTAACTGGCACTCCTTTTATGTTTCTCTAATAAAGGGGTTATTGACGTATTTGGGATTATTTGTTAAACTTACAAATACATAAGCGCAAGGCGCGCTTGTTTTTCTAAATCAATAAAATAAAAAATGCCTACAATACATCAGTTAATAAAAAAGAACAGAAAGAGCGCAAAAAAGCGCAAAAAGACAGTTGCACTGCAACGCGGTTTTAACGTTCTAAAAAACAGGCCTACAAATTATCCTTCACCTTTTAAGAGGGGAGTTTGCATCAAGGTTTTTACACAAACACCTAAAAAGCCTAACTCGGCTTTGAGAAAAGTCGCCAGAGTAAAGCTTTCAAACGGAATGGAGGTTACAGCCTACATCCCGGGAGAAGGGCATAACCTTCAGGAACACTCGGTTGTTTTAATCAGGGGAGGAAGAGTTAAGGACTTGCCCGGAGTAAGATATCACATTGTGAGAGGAGTTTTGGATACAGCCGGAGTCGAAAACAGAAAGCAAGAAAGATCAAAATACGGTACCAAAAAAGCCAAGTAATCTACTATATATATGAGAAGAGCCTACAAAAAACACAAAGCACAGCCGGATTCAGTTTACAACGACACAGCAATCGGGCAGTTTATAAACAAAGTAATGAAAGACGGGAAGAAAACGACCGCGCAGAGGATTGTTTATGATGCTTTCGAAATTATAAAAAACAAAACAAAAAAAGAGCCCGTTGAAATTTTCAGGCTCGCAATTGAAAACGCTTCGCCTCTTTTGGAAGTAAAGCCAAAGAGAATCGGAGGAGCCACATATCAGGTTCCCATGGAAGTAAGGGGAGAGAGAAAGCTGGCTTTGGCAACAAAATGGATTTTAGACGGAGCAAGAGCCAAGAAAGGAAAATCAATGGCAGAAAAACTGGCGCAGGAACTGATTGACTGCACAAACAACGAAGGTTCAGCCATCAAAAAGAAAAACGACACCCACAGAATGGCAGAAGCAAACAAAGCTTTCGCCCATTTTGCCAGGTAATATATTAAATTGTATACTCAAAGCATGGAACTTCGTTTCATGCTTTGTTTAAAATTATGCCTCGTAAACATCCTTTAGACAAACTAAGAAATATCGGAATTATTGCTCACATCGATGCTGGAAAGACAACTTTCTCTGAGCGTCTTTTGTTTTACACCGGAGTTTCCCACAAAATCGGAGAAGTACACGAGGGAGAGGCAGTCATGGACTGGATGGTTCAGGAAAGAGAGAGGGGAATTACAATCACCTCCGCTGCCACGACAATGTATTGGAAAGATTACCAGATAAACCTTATTGATACCCCCGGACACATCGACTTTACCGCCGAGGTTCAGAGGTCTCTAAGAGTTTTGGACGGCGCGGTTGTCGTATTTGACGGAGTTGCCGGAGTTGAGCCTCAGTCAGAAACAGTATGGAGACAGGCAGACAAATATTCTGTTCCAAGAATGTGCTTTGTTAACAAGCTGGACAGAATGGGAGCATCTTTCGACAAGAGCTTTGATTCAATTTTAAAAAAACTGACCCCGAATGCAGTTGCTATTGAAATTCCGATGGGTGTTGAAGAAAAAATGTCAGGTGTGATTGATCTGCTTAAAATGAAAGCATTGTATTTTGAAGGCGAAAAAGGAACAACAGTTGTAGAAAAAGAAATTCCGGAGGAATTTAAGGCAGAAGCTGAAAAATGGCACAAAATCGCAGTTGAAAAAATCGCAGGCGACGACGACATTCTTACAGAAAAATTTTTGGAGGGAAAAGAAATTTCTTTGGAAGAATTGAAAGCCGCTTTGAGGCGCGCAGTTCTTGCTTATAGGCTGGTTCCGGTTTTGTGCGGAACAGCACTGAAAAACAAGGGAGTCCAGCCCGTTTTGGATGCAGTTGTTGATTATCTTCCTTCTCCATTGGATTTGCCCGCACAAAAAGGAACAGATCCGAAAACAGCAGCTGTTATAGAAAGAAAGGCAGATGACAACGAACCGTTTGCCGCTTTGGTTTTTAAAATCGCAGCAGACCCTTATGTGGGAACTCTTACATATTTCAGGATTTATTCGGGAGTTTTGAAAAAGGGATCTTATGTTTTAAATGCAAATACAGGAGAACAGGAAAGAATTGCCAGAATTTTGAGGATGCACGCCGATTCAAGGCAGGAATTGGACGAACTTTATGCCGGAGAAATCGGAGCAACTGTCGGATTGAAGGCAACAAACACAGGACACACTCTTTGTGAAAAGACAGCTCCTGTAATTCTGGAGAAAATCGTATTTCCAGAGCCCGTTATCGGAATCAGAGTGGAGCCGAAAACAAAAGCCGACCAGGAGAAACTTATTATGTCTATCAGGAAGCTCACAGAAGAAGATCCGACTTTCAGAATCAAAGAGGACCTGGAAACAGGAGACACTGTTATTTCCGGAATGGGAGAACTGCACTTGGATATTATTGCCGACAGATTGAGGAGAGAGTTCCATGTTGACGCAAACTACGGAAGACCGCAGGTTGCATACAAAGAAACAATTTTGGCCGAAGCCAATGGTGAAGAAAAATATGTAAGGCAGTCGGGAGGAAAGGGACAATACGGACACGTATTGCTGAAAATCAAGCCGAAAGAGAGGGGAGCGGGATTTGAATTCATCGATGAAATCAAGGGAGGAGCAATTCCAAAAGAATTTATCGCTCCTGTTGAAAAAGGAGTAAAAGAAGCAATGGACAAAGGAATCGTTGCAGGATATCCGATGGTTGATGTTGAAGTTACGCTTTATGACGGAAGCTATCACGATGTTGACTCATCTGAATTCGCTTTCAAGATTGCAGGATCTATGGCATTCCAGAAAGCGGCCAAAGCTGCAAAACCGATCATACTTGAGCCGGTCATGAAAACAGAGGTTATTACTCCGCCGGATTTCTTCGGACAGGTTATTTCTGATTTAAGTTCAAGAAGAGGAAAAATCGAAGAAACATCAGAAAGAGTCGGGATGAAAGTCATCGATGTAATGGTTCCATTGTCTGAAATGTTTGGATATGCAACAGGATTGAGATCTCTCACAGAAGGAAGGGCGAGCTTTACAATGGAATTTGACCACTATGAACAGGTGCCAGCTAATGTGGCACAAGAGATTATAGACGGAAAAAGACAGTAAACTCTAATAAGTAAAAATGCGCACGAAAATGCGCATTTTTTGTTGAAAACTAAAATTTGCCGAACGGCTCACTCCGCCAGGGCACCAGTGCAATATTAGGAATCAGATTTAGAATACAAAAAATGAGCTGATTTCAAGACGCAGCGAGGAGGTTGTGCAAAGTGTTTGCACATCGACGAAGCTGTAACGACGAAATCAGCCATTTTTTGTATTCCCTTCGGGGCGGGCCAATTACAGCAATCTTCTGCGTTGCTCGTCGCGAACGATGCATTTCTCACTGCATCAGTTCGCCTCCTCGCGCCTTGAAATCTTGCTGTAACTGGCTCCGCTAAATTGATTCTAATGTTGTACTGGCGCCCTAGGAGCCGTTCAACAATATCAAAAAGCCCGCCTGCAGGCGGGCTTTTTATTCTCCTTAAATATTAAACCTCTATTTTTGCGAAGAGGTATGTGCCGACAGAAACAAAAAGCAAAGCAATAAAACTGATTACCAGAAAATCCAGTGTCAAACCGTAGTGGGCCCCGTTGATTAATGTTCCTCTCAGTCCGTCCACGCCATAAGACAAAGGGTCAAGCGTCGCAACAATATCAACTGCTTTCGGCAAATTATTTAATGGAAACAATGCTCCCGACAAAAAGAAAATAGGCATTATCATAAAATTCATAATAATAGGGAAGGCCTGCATATCCTCGAGCTGAGAGGCAATTGCTATTCCAAAAGCGGTAAATCCGCATGCCAGCAAAAACATAAATATCAAAGTTACGGGAAATAAATACCAGTTGGGCGAAAATCCGAAAAACAATGTTATAAAAAAAACTATAAGCGACTGCAAAACTGCTATTGTGGCTCCTCCGAATGTTTTTCCAAGCATAATCTGCCAGCGCGGAACCGGAGCAACCATGGTTTCCTTCAAAAATCCGAATTGCCTGTCCCATATGACTTCCATACCTGTAAACATGGACGTAAACAAAATCGTCATGGCCATTATTCCCGGAGTAAGAAATTGTATGTAATCCCCTCCGCCGGCTTTTGCATAAACAGGACCAAATCCAAATCCCAAAGCAAGAAAAAACAAAACCGGCTGGCCGAGAGCCCCGATCATTCTTCCCCGCGAGCGCCAGTATCTTATCAACTGGCGTTTCCACATTAAAAAAATAATTCTCATCTTGTTTTCAAATTATTATCTGCTCCCCCACATCCTTCCCTGGAATTTTGCCCTGTCACGGGCGGTTCCCGCTTCATCTCGGATATGTTTTCCCGTTAATTTTAAAAATGCCTTTTCGAGAGACTGCTCGCCTGTTTGTTTTTTCAGCTCTGCAGGCGTGCCTTTTGCAACAATTTTTCCGAGATCAATAATAGCTATCGTATCGGCGACATTTTCTGCTTCCTCCATATAGTGGGTTGTTAAAAAAACCGTCATGCCCTCGTTTTGATTCGCCTGTTTTATATATTCCCACATATGATTTCTTGTCTGGGGATCCAGTCCGATAGTCGGCTCGTCCAAAAACAAAATTTTAGGATGGTGAATCAGGCCTCTTGCTATTTCAAGCCGGCGTTTCATTCCTCCTGAAAAGTTTTTAACAAAATCGTTTTTCCTTTCTTCCAGCCCGACAAATTTGAGCATCTGTTCTATCCTGTTTTTCCTGAGAATTCTGGGAACATCATACATTACGCCGTGAAATTCCAGATTTTCTCTGGCAGTAAGCTCATTGTCTAAACTCGGATCTTGAAAAACAATTCCAAAAGATTTCCTGACGTCCGGCTTATTTTGTTTTGTATCAAATCCGTTCACTTTAATATCTCCGTTGTCCTGTTCTAAAAGAGTCGTCAGCATCCTTATTGTTGTTGTTTTTCCTGCGCCATTTGGGCCAAGAAAAGCAAAAATCTCTCCCTTTTTTACGTTAAGCGTAACATCGTCAACTGCTGCAAAACTGCCGAATTTTTTCGTCAGATTGTTAATTTCTATTATATTCTGCATACATTAATACGTTTGCAAATCGTCCTTGGGTATAGCTTTTAGAGTGTAGATATTCGACGGATTCCAAAGCATAAAACCTGCATATTTTTCACCCAGAGCGTCCTTAATCGCTTTTATTTCCAACGAAACCTTTTCTATGTCATAAACAGCTCCCATATTAAAATCCTGTATCCATGGCCGTAATTTTGCCCCTGAAGCAACAAGATTGTCTTCCTGCAAAACTGTGACAATCTTTGAATTTTGGTTTTCTGCCTGCCTTATCAAAGCCGTCAGCATTGAATTTTTTACTATTTCGTAGGGATGATCAGCAGGATTATCAAATCCCAAAAAGCCTTTTATATAATGTGACGGATAAACCATCGGAGAAACATAATCAGAATAGTCAAAACCGTCTTCAATAACCTGGCCTATGCCCATATCATCTCTATTTACTGTCGTTTGGCCGAACAGATCAAGAGAAATTTTTTCTCCAGACAATTTTTCTCTTGCATATTTTAAAAATTGCCGGATGACTTCCCTCTTTTCAACCTTCCCGTCCCAGCTTGGAAAACCCATATTTTTTGTTTTTCCGTCGGAAGGAAATCTTATGTAATCAAAATTAATTTCATCGAATCCCCGGTTAAAAGCATCCTTGGCCAGAGAAATATTATAATCCCAAGACTCTTTTGAGCCTGGGTCCACCCAGGAAAGGCGATGATTATCGTACCAAAGCGAAAAACTGGTTTTTGATTTGTCAAAAACGGCAAGCTCCGGCCGGGCCTTTGAATATGCCGGATCTTCAAACACTGATATCCTTCCTATCACATAAACTCCTTTCTCGTGAAGTTTGTTTACAAGGCCATTTATGTCTCTGATTGCCCCGCTATACAAATTGTAATGAGAAAGCTCTGGAATTTCCGCTCTATATGAGATCATTCCGGAATAATCCTTTATATCTATTACAACTGCATTTATCACCGTAGTGTTAAAAACTTTTTCCAAATATTTGAAATAAGACGAACTGCCCGCCGACCATCCTGTTACATATATTGCATTAATAATCTGCGGAGGATTGGAAAGCTTTTCGGGCAATAAATCCTCGTTTGTCTGAACAACTTCCTTTACTTGTGAGACCGTTACCGTATTCGAGACCGAGGCGGGATAATAAGGGACATTAATATTTAAAGCAACAAAACAAACACCGCATGCAAACGGTATGAGCAAAAAAATAAATAAAGACAGAATTATTTTTTCAGAAATTCTCATA
>ENA-UOWG01003600-UOWG01003600.1-activated-sludge-metagenome-genome-assembly--contig:-NODE-3600-length-11633-cov-5.395837_pt1 | contig 11633 bp, 10 predicted proteins | sample MGYA00238147_ERZ761563 | MGnify/ENA primary metagenome ERZ761563 (study PRJEB28884, sample SAMN05720216) | anaerobic digester metagenome | isolation source: active sludge of municipal... | reverse complement strand
AATACATTTTTTATCTTTGGTTTTTGAAAACTGTGGTACAAAGTAGATGCCGTATATAATAAAATCAGGGTAATGCCGAAAATCGTACAGCTCACGACGTGACCCCGGCTACCGGAAATACTGGAAAAAACGATCAGCAAAACCAGTGCGGCGATACTCAAAAGAACACCCGTACCATGCGTAATACTGTTTAAAAGTTCTTCCCGATAGCGGGATGCACTTATTTGATTTGCCAGAGCCATCATTTTCACCTTTTGGAAACCCTTATGTCCGCAGCCCAAATTTGTCAATGTAATTTAAGGAATTTGGGGGGATATTTTATTAACTGGAGACCGGAAATGATCGTCTGAACAAACGTTATCTATTTTTTAAAATCTTGACAGGTTTTTTTTATGTAATATATGATATACTTAATCAGTTGATTTCATCTTTAATCCACTGGCCAATTAAAGCAGTAAAATGTTTTCGTCATATTGATTTCAGATTTTCGGTGTATTCGTTGACACCGTTTCTTAATTTGGATTTGACACTGGGAGAAAAGAAAAAATGGAAAAAGCAACGTTGACCTTTAACGATAAGATACATGAAATGCCGGTTGTTAAGGGTACGGAAAACGAAACAGCCATCGATATTTCCAGGCTGCGACAGGAAACCGGTTTGATCACACTGGATGTCGGCTATCAGAATACCGGAGCCTGTACATCGTCGATCACTTTTATCGATGGAGACAAGGGAATCTTAAGATACCGGGGGATTCCCATTGAAGAGCTTGCTGAAAAGGCCAGCTTTACTGAAGTGGCTTATCTGCTGATTTATGGCAACCTCCCGAACAGAGCGGAGCAGCAGCTGTTTTCGCAGCGCCTGACGCAGAATTCTATGATTCATGAAGAAATGCTTCGATTTTTCGATGGATTTCCGCCAACAGCCCACCCCATGGCTATCCTTGCGACCATGGTGAATTCGATGTCTGTTTATTACACGGACTATTATACGGAGGATTTCCAGGCGGAAACTTTTGACTTGATGGCCGCATCCCTGATCTCCAGAATCCGCACAATTGCCGCTTATTCCTATAAGCACAGCATCGGTCATCCGCATGTATATCCCAAACGTGACCTGAAATACGCGTCGAATTTTCTTTACATGATGTTCGACTCCCCGGTGAATCCCTATGTGCCGGACCCGGATATTGAAAGAGCACTCAGCATCTTATTAATTCTACATGCCGATCATGAGCAGAATTGCAGTACCTCAACCGTACGGCTGGTCGGAAGCAGCATGGCGAATCTTTATGCCTCAATCTGTGCGGGAATCTGCGCCCTCTGGGGCCCTCTGCATGGCGGTGCCAACCAGAAAGTGATCGAGATGCTCGAACAGATCAAAAACGACCGGCTGACCATCCAGCAATGTATCGAGGCCGCCAAGGATAAAAACAGCAAGTTTCGTCTTTTCGGATTCGGGCATCGCGTCTACAAGAATTACGATCCCCGCGCGAAAATCCTCAAAGAATACTGCGAAAAGATCTTTAAAAAATACAACTACCAGGATCAGTTGATCAATATCGCAATGGAACTGGAGGAGGCCACCCTGAAAGACCCGTTTTTCATCGAACGGAAACTCTATCCCAATGTAGATTTTTACAGCGGAATTTTATACAGGATGATTGGAATTCCCACGGACATGTTTACCGTTATGTTCGCCATTGGTCGTTTGCCGGGCATGATTGCACAGTGGAAGGAAATGCATGATACGGTGCCGCTGAAAATCGGCAGACCGCGACAGATCTACACGGGAAGCAATTTGAGTCACTATATTCCACTGGATGAGCGATAAAAAGGCCGCGGGCGATAGATTTCCGGATTTTCACTTTTTTTCTTGACTTTTTTCGCCTATTTGCCTATATCCGCGTCAACATGAGTCGGAGCAAACAGATGTTGAAACAATATTTACTTTTCAGACAGGCGTTTACCTTTTACTTTTTTAGCTTTATCGGCTTCAAGGTCTGCCTGAAAGTATCATGACCGATAATCAATGGGAATGAGCCGTGGGCGGATCAAAATCTGCTCACGGTTTTTTTTTGCCGGAAAGAAGAAGTTTCAAAAAAACCTATAGAGGGGGACGGGAAAATGAAAAAGTGGAGTATTCTGATCATTCTGGCGGTGTCTGCTGTTTTACTGCTTGGTTTCAGTCAGGCTCAAGCGCAGAAAAAAGTGATTAAGGTTGGTGCGGCAATCAACCTCACAGGCCCCGCATCAACGTGGGGGCAGTTTCATGAAAAAGGGCAGCGGGATTATTTCCGTTATGTGAACGAAGTGAAGGGTGGTGTTGGCGGAAGTAAAATCCACATGATCACTGTGGATACAGCCTACAAAGTCCCTGAAGCACAGGCAGCTGTTCAGAAATTTGTTCTTCAGGATAAAGTGGACATGATTGCCACTTGGGGCGCCGGTGAAGGACTGGCTGCAAAACCGATTGTCCAGCGCTATAAAGTGCCCACTATTAATTATTCCACAAGCTGGGAGCTGCTCGAAAAACCGGTTGACTACATGTATCTGCCGTTCGGTAGTTACAAAATGGATTGTTATGCCGTGCTGGAATATATCAAAGCCATCCACAAAGGAAAAGAAGCACCGAAAGTCGGGCTGCTTACATACAATAACGCCTATGGACGCTCGATTCACGCGCCCAGCAAGGAATACGCAGGGAAATTGGGCATTGACCTGGTGGCCATCGAGGAATTCCCTCCCCGGACGGTTGATTTGAATACGGAATTGCTCCGACTGAAGAACAAGGGCGCTCAATATATTTTCATCCAGATGCTTCCGTCGGCGATCATTACCGCTTTCAAGAGCGCTGACCGCATTAAATACAATCCCCTTTTTCTCGGGACCTGGACATCCACGGACCCCGATTTCTTCAAGATGGGAAAAGGCTTGATCCGGGATCGCCTGATCATGCAGTTTCCGGGCGGTTTACCTTCAGACAAATCCAAGGGAATGGATGTGATGAAAGAATTGTGGAAAAGATATAAAACCGTAAACAGTTTTGACGCTTCTTACTGGGAAGGTGTGGTTGTCGGAATGATCATGGAGCGGGCGTTTATCCGCGCTTATGAAAAATCAAAAGTCATCAATCCGCAAACGATCAATGCTGCGATGGAATCGATGAAGAATGAAGACTTTGGCGGACTGTTCCCTGCCGTAACCTATACGAAAGACAATCATGAAGGTTCTTTCACGGCGCGCATGGTCAGGGTAAAAGAAGACGGAACCTACAGTCCCCTGACGAATTTCTATGTTCCGGGTAAAGACAAGGTTCAAATGATTAAAAAATAGTAAAAAAAAGGGGGATACCGGACGTTCCGGTATCCCCCTTTGCAAATGGGGCATAAAAAATGTCTCGAGGTATTCATGAAAGCATTCCGCAGCCGGCCTTCGATTATGATCGACCGGCCCCAAGAGAATAAGAAAGCTGAATTGGAAATAAAAAATCTGCGCCTCAGTTTCGGCGGCGTGGTGGCCGTCAATGACGTTGACCTGAACGTGCATACCGGCGAACTGATGGCGGTGATCGGGCCCAACGGCGCCGGAAAAACAAGTCTGCTCAACTGCATCACCGGGTTTTATCATCCCCAGCAGGGTGAAATTATTTTCAACGGACAAAACATCACCCATCTGCACACGCACCAACTGGTCGATGTCGGAATCGGCAGGACTTTTCAAAATATTGAACTGTTTCCAGGCATGACCGTGCTGGCCAATATGACACTGGCCCGCCATATTCATTGCCATTACAGCTTCTGGCGATCCTGTCTGTTTTCTCCGAAAGTACGGGCAGAAGAAATAAAGCATCGCCAGATCCTTGAAGAGATCATTGATTTTCTGGAGATGCAGTCCATCCGCAAACAGACGGTTGGATCTTTACCTTACGGTATGATGAAACGTGTGGAACTGGGCAGAGCGCTGGCCCTTGAACCCCGTCTGCTGATTCTGGATGAACCATTCGCGGGAATGAACCTTGAAGAAAAAGAGGATATGGTGCGTTTTCTCCTGGAGCTCAACGGACGATGGGGACTAACAATGGTTCTGGTCGAACATGACATGTCCATCGTTATGAGCATTGCCCGGCGTATCATGGTTCTGAATTTTGGAGAAAAACTGGGAGAGGGTACTCCGGAAGAAATCAGTGCCAATCCCGAGGTTATCAAGGCGTATCTGGGCGATGCTCAAAAGATGGAATAAAAGAAGGCGAAACATTTGGACAAGCTAAATCCACATCAGACTATCAGAAATCAAGCCACGCTGCCGCAGTTGCTTGCTCAAAACGCGAAAACGTTCGGCGACACGAAAACGGCAATCCGCGAAAAAGCATACGGAATATGGCAAAAATATACATGGAATGATTATTATAATGATGTAGTGAAAACGGCTGCCGGTTTTGCAGCTCTCCATATGAAACGGGGCGATAACCTGTGCATGATCGTCAATAATTCACCCGAATGGCTTTTCTGTGAACTGGCAGCGCATGCTCTGGGCGCCACCACGCTCAATCTTTTCACGTCTTCTATCGCTGAAGAGCTGGTTTTTTCCATTAACCGCATACATTCGCCCATCGTGATTGTTCAGGATCAGGAGCAGGTGGATAAGCTGCTCGAAACCAGAGACAAACTGCCGCATGTGCAAAAAGTTGTTTATATTGATCCAACCGGCATGACTTCCTATGAGAGTGATCCATGGCTGATCGGGTATGCCGAACTTTTCGAGATCGGCAATCAATTTGCATTGGATCATCCGGACTATGTTGAAAAAGAAATCAGCAGGGGGCGTCCACAGGATATTGCCGTGATGATTCAGACCTCCGGAACCACCGGAGTACCTAAAATTGCCATGTTGTCTCACCGCAATCTGACTACCATGGCGGCCCAGTGGGTTGAAAATGCAAATATTCAACCGGAAGAAAACTGGCTTTCTATGTCGCCGCCTGCCTGGATTGTCGATCAGATGTGGGGAGTCGGCGTCTCACTGGGCAGCGCGATGACGATGAACTTTCCGGAAACGCCTGAAACGGTGCTGGAAGATTTCAGGGATATCGGTCCGTCCATGCTCATTACGGCTTCCCGGTTCTGGGAGGACATGGCATCACGTATTCGGGTGAAAATATCCGATGCAAGCTTCATCAAAAGAAAACTCTTTTATCTTGGGGAAAAGATCGGCAGGTCGGTGGTTGCCAAACGACTGCACAGGCAGCCTCTTTCCTGGCATGAAAAAGTGCTGTACCCATTCCTGATCCTTGCCGTTTACAATCCCCTGCTGGATCGTCTGGGTTGTTCTCATTTTCACAGCGCATTCACCGGAGGTCATCCGATCAGCCCGGATGTTATCGGATTTTTCCGTGCAATTGGCCTGAATCTGAAACAGTGCTATGGTCTCACGGAATCCGGGGGGATTTTTCAGGTTCAACCGGATGATGAAGTCAAACTGGAGACCGTGGGAAAGCCCCTGCCACTTACGGAAGTGAAGCTTGCCGAAGACCAGGAAGTTCTTGTGAAATCGGAAGCCAATTTTTCCGGGTATTACAACGATTACAAATCAACGGAAACTGCATTTGAAAACGGCTGGCTTAAAACAGGGGACGCGGGATACATTGACGAGGACGGCCATCTGCTGATCATTGGTCGAAAGGAAGATATTATCCGTAATAAAAGCGGTGAGGCTTTTTCTCCCGATTTCATTGAAACCCGTTTGAAGTTCAGCCCCTATATCAAGGAAGCGGTCACCTTTGGAGAAGCGCGTCCCTATATTTCCGCCATCATCAATATCGATCTGGGCAACGTCGGCAACTGGGCGGAAGAAAGAATGATCCCCTATACCACCTACATGGATCTGTCGCAGCAGAAAGCCGTGGAGGAGTTGATCCTCCGGGAAGTCCGGCAGGTCAACGAACAGCTTCCCGAGGTTATGAAGATCAGGAAATTCGTTCTTCTTTACAAGCTTCTGGATGCGGACGATGATGAACTGACCCGCACAGGGAAAGTGCGCCGCCGTTTCGTTTACGGTCTGTATATTAAAATTATTGAAGCGATGTATGGCCAGGCGAAGAATGTTCCGGTTACCGGGAAAATACGTTACCGGGACGGACGAATCGGTGAAATAGAAACCACAATCAACATACTCAACGTGGATTAAGGAATCGGGCTATGGATTTTTTTCTGCAATTATTGGTTAACGGCATTTGTGTGGGACTGCTCTATGGAATTTCCGCCATGGGCTTTGTTATGATCTTCAAGGCCTCGAGTGTCCTCAATTTCGCCCATGGGGAACTTCTTGCGCTCGGCGCTTTCTTTTTTCTGTCGCTCGTCACCTGGGGCAAACTGCCCATTGCCGCTTCCTTTCTGCTGACGCTGGCCGGCTGTTTTATCCTGGGTTTCCTGATTGAAAGATTCTTCTTAAGGCCGCTGATCGGAGAGAAACTGATTTTCGTTATCATGCTCACCGTAGGACTTTCTGCGATGTTCAAGGGTCTTATTCTGCTGATCTGGGGCGGGAACCTGCATACGTATCCGGAATTTCTGCCTTCATTTCTGGAATTACAAATGGGATCCATTTACATTGCGCCGGTTTATTCCGCCACCCTCATCATCAGCATTGTTTTCCTCATTCTTTTTGGTTTGTTTTTTAAAAAATCATCCCAGGGGATTTTCATGCGGTCCGTGGCCGACAATCAAAAGGCGGCTTTGTCCCTGGGGGTTCATGTCCGGCGCGTATTCGCACTGTCCTGGGCGATCGCTGCCATGGTGGCCTGCATGAGCGGGATCGTTCTGGGCATCATCAACGGTGTGAATGTTCATGATTTGAGCGCCATCGGGCTGAAAGTGTTTCCCGTAGTCATTCTGGGGGGGCTGGACAGCATCGGGGGAGCTATTATCGGCGGCATGATCATCGGGCTTCTGGAAACGTTTACCGGTGGATACCTGTCGCCGTCGCTGCGTGACGTTGTTCCTTATATCGTCCTGGTCTTTATTCTGATGGTCAAACCCTACGGACTGTTCGGACTGGTGGAGATTGAAAGAGTCTAGAAAGCGGAAATCCATATGAAGAAATTATCCTTTCATCCCTGTGGCAACTATCATGAAAATTACAACCAGGAATTGGCCATTTTTGAGACATGGTTTGGACGGGTCAGCCTGGGCGTTTTTCTGCTGCTTCTTTTCGGAGTAGCGCCTTTTGTTTTGAGTCCGTACCTTCTGTATGTCGTTAACACTATTGGGATACTGGCGATTGCCGCAATCGGGCTCAATATCCTCGTCGGTTACACCGGACAGATTTCCCTGGGGCATGGAGCGTTTTTCGGAGTCGGTGCCTATGCGGCAGCAATTCTGGCAACCCGTCTGGAAGTGCCGTTTTATCTTTCCATTCCTGCCGCCGGTTTGATTACGGCCATGATCGGCATGGTCTTTGGCATCCCGTCCGGCAGACTGAAAGGATTATATCTGACCATTGCGACACTGGCCGGACAGATCATCATTGAATATGTCCTGATCCAATGGGAAAGCCTGACCAAGGGAACCATGGGGATCACATTGCCCGCACCTAAGATCTTCGGTTGGACGATTGCCGGTGACAAAACCTTTTTCTTTTTTATTTTTGCATGTATGGTTGCCATGACGTGGTTTGCCGTAAATATTATCCGCAGTAAATATGGAAGAGCATTTATTGCTATCCGGGACAATGACCGTGCGGCAGAAGGAATGGGGATCCCCATTTTCAAATATAAGCTGCTGTCGTTTGGGATCAGTTCGTTTTACGCCGGTTTTGCAGGGGCTCTCTGGGCATACTACATGGTCAGCATCACAACGGAACCGTTTAACCTGGGACTTTCCGTGGAATTTATTGCCATGGTCATTATCGGAGGGATGGGAAATATCCCCGGAGCGATTTTCGGAGCGACATTCATCACCATCCTCAATGAGATTTTAAGATACACGACGGGGCTGCTGATGAATGTTGGAGTGATTACCAGTATGGGTCTGAACATGGCGCCGCTCAAAGAATTTGTTTTTGGCCTGGCCATTGTTCTGTTTATTCTGCTGGAACCAAAAGGCATTGCGGAACTATGGAGAATCCTGCGTTCCTATTTCCGTCTCTGGCCGTTTTCCTATTAGCATGGCATAAATATTCCATGAATGTGTTTGACCCGTTGGATCGGGTAAGGATCAATGATGAGTGAAATTTTACTGCAGTTAAACAATATTTCCGTTGTTTATTCCAACGTCATCCAGGTGCTCAAGGGGGTATCGCTGAGTGTGGAGCAGGGGCATATCGTTTCGTTGCTGGGAAGCAACGGAGCGGGGAAAACCACGACGCTCAAGGCGATTTCAGGTCTGCTGAAACCCGAAAACGGTGAAGTAACCGACGGTGACATTATCTACAATGGTGTGAACATACAAAACCAGGCCCCTGAATTTATCACGCGGCAGGGCATCATTCAGGTACTGGAAGGCCGCCAGCCGTTCAAATACCTGACGATTGAGGAAAATCTTCGTGTCGGCACGGCCACAAGGCCGGGCAAGCCCTATAAAGAGGATCTGGAAAGGGTCTATCATTATTTCCCTCCGCTGGTGAAAAGAAGAAAGTCGCTGGCGGGATACTGCAGCGGCGGGGAACTGCAGATGCTGGTCATCGGCCGCGCCCTGATGGCGCATCCGCAGTTGCTGATGCTTGATGAACCTTCGCTGGGACTGGCGCCTTTGGTTGTCCAGGAGATCTTCCGCATCATTAAAAAAATCAACGAGGAACATGACACCACCATTGTGCTTGTCGAGCAGAATGCAAATATGGCGCTTCAGGTTGCTCACTACGGCTATGTGATGGAAAATGGGAAAATTGTTATGGAGGGGACTTCCAGAGAATTGTCCGACAATCCCGATGTCAAAGAATTTTACCTGGGTATGGCAGCCTCGGGTATCGCCAAATCTTATAAAGACGTGAAAGCCTATCGCCGTCGAAAGCGCTGGCTGTGAAAGAGGGAACGATGAAAAAATATTTTGACAGCAGAGAAAAATCCTCATTAAAAGATAGAAAGGAACGACAGGACCAGGCGCTCTCAGCTATGGTCAAGCTGGGCTATCGAAAGTCCGCCCGACTCAGACAAATCCTTAATGCTTGTAAAATCGACCCCGCCCGACTCAGAACACGGGAAGACCTGGAAGTTCTGCCTGTAACCAGCCGCGAAAAGCTCGTGGAAATGGAGATGCGAGACATCCCCTACGCGGGGCTGGAAAACTCATCGGCGGCCATCGACCGTATTTTTACTTCACCGGGACCGGTTTACGAACCGCATCTGTCCGAATCGGATTTCCTGTGGGCAAGGGCGTTTTGCGCTGCCGGCATCGGGCCTGCTGACATTACCCTGAACGCTTTTTCCTATCACCTGGTCGCTGCGGGGCTCACGTTTCACAACGGCCTGCGTAAAGTCGGCGCGACGGTTGTTCCATCCGGAACATCATCTTCTCAAATTCAGGTGCAGTTAATCAAGGATTTGAAGGTGACGGCCTATGTCGGCACACCCAGCTTTTTAATGTCGATTATCGAAAAATCCAAAGAAATGGGTTTTCATTTCAGGAAAGATTTCCATGTCAGAAAAGCCTGCTTTGCCGCCGAACCCCTGCTGCCTTCTCTGCGGCAGGTATTTGAAAAAGAATACAGCATCGATACTTATCAGATGTACGGAGCGACCGAGGTCGGTGATGTGGCTTATGAATGCACACAGAAATCCGGGTGGCACATCTGCGAAGAAACGATTGTGGAAATTGTCGATCCGGCGACCGGTAAAAATGTTTTGCCCGGTGAATTAGGTGAGGTGGTGGTAACAAGACTAAACGATATTTTCTTTCTGCTTCGCTTCGGCACAGGCGATTTATCGCGCCTGATCACTGAAAAGTGTTCATGCGGAAGAACTTCCTACCGACTGGCGGGTATTGCAGGAAGAGTAGGTGACGCGGTAAAAGTCCGTGGGTTGTTCATTGCACCCAGTCAGTTGAAGATGATTTCCGCGAAATTTGGCAACCTGCCGCTTCAGGCTGTAGTCAGCCGAAAAGGACACGAAGATGTTTTAACGTTAAGACTGGAAAAAAGAGATATGGATATCGGGAGAAAAGGATGGGAAGAAAAATTCAGAAAGCTTTTCCGCGAAATCTGCACGGTAAAAATTGACGCTGTCGAATATGCGGAAGCAGGAACGATGACCCCGGACCAGAAGATCATTCTGGATTCCCGCCAGTGGTAGAAACCGTCAACATTTTTTTTCCAAGTTGATAAGCGTCAATAATGGACAAGATCCATAAAGCGGCGATCAGAAGCAGCATCATCAGGAGATAAGAAAAATCGACCGACTTCAGGGCATCAACCGATACCCGGATGATATCTGCGGGCTGGACCGTTCCTTTTTTGAAGGGTGAGGCTTGGATAATGGCGGACCCGACGCGAACCACCGACCAAACAAGCGCAATGGATCCCATCAGCACGGGCAGAAAAAAAATCAACCCCCTTTTATAACGCTTGAGATAAAACTGTCCCCATCCTGGAAAGAGAAGAGCACTGTATAGCGCTGCTTTTTTGGCTTTGTCCATGGATGATCCTTTCTTTATGAAAGAATAGCGGCATCCTTCAATTTCAGCTGAATATCGGATGATCCATTCCAGTAATTCATCTGCGGGGAGAAAACAACGTCAAGATTCGCGCCGTTCAAGGCTCCGAGGTATTTACCCATGCCAAACCAGATGGCATTGCAGGAAGCTTCATTTGAAACCAGGTGCATTTTAAGGTGATTATTTCCGACAACTGAAGGAGAAGAGACTTTAATATTGCGAACACAAAGGATGGGTTCCGGATTATCGCAGCCGAAGGGAGCAAGCATGGAGATTTGCTGGACAAGATCCAGGTTGATGTCCTGAAGCTGACATTCCGCGTCGATGAAGGTTTGAGAAACCAATTCCGTCGATTGAACCGAATTCCGGATGATTTCATCCAGCGTGCAGGCAAATTCGTCAATATCATCCTCTTTTATGGAGATTCCAGCTGCGCGGTAGTGGCCGCCATAGGATAAAAGCAGTGACGCGCATTGCTGCAATCCCTTGTGGATGTTAAAATCAGAGACGCTTCGTCCCGAACCCTTGCCCACGCCGTCTTTTAGGCTGATAACAAAAGTCGGTCGGCTGAAAAGATCCACAAGACGAGAGGCAACGATGCCCACAACTCCCGGATGCCATTTGTCGGATGAAAAAACCAGAGAGTTCATATTTTCCAGATCGGGATTTGCTCCCAGTTTGCCGAGAATTTCGTTAAGGATATCTCTTTCCATTGCCTGACGCCGACGGTTATGCAAATCCAGCTTTTCCGCAAGCGGCCTCGCTTCTTCCAAATTTTCCGCCAGAAGAAGATGAACAGCATCCAAAGGGGAAGCGATTCGTCCCGCAGCGTTGATTCTGGGAATCAGGCAGAAGGAAGCTTTAAAGGAATCGATCAGTTGTCCGTCAATGCCGCTTACTTCCTTGAGTGCTTTAATCCCGGGACGTTTCCCTTCCGTGATCAATTCCAGGCCGATCTTTGCAAATATACGGTTTTCACCAACCAGCG
>ENA-UOWG01003599-UOWG01003599.1-activated-sludge-metagenome-genome-assembly--contig:-NODE-3599-length-11633-cov-5.435222_pt1 | contig 11633 bp, 10 predicted proteins | sample MGYA00238147_ERZ761563 | MGnify/ENA primary metagenome ERZ761563 (study PRJEB28884, sample SAMN05720216) | anaerobic digester metagenome | isolation source: active sludge of municipal... | reverse complement strand
CGGTGGCGCGCCGGGGGAGCGACGCCCTGCGCCTGACGGTACCCCTGGGAACCCTCTCCCTGGCGGAGGCCGTTGCGGCCCCCGCCTCGGATCCCGCCGAGGGAACCTACGCCCTCCGGGCCGCGGGCCTTCTGTTCGGCACCCTGGAGGGCTCCCTGGTAGCGGCCCGGGACGGGGCGTCTGACATGTGGATCGGCGGGGGGGACTTCAAGTTCGACCTGACATGGATCAGCTTCCACGGGGACGCGGCCTATTCCGCCCCGGACTCGGGCGGGGCCGGAAACCTGCGGGCGGCCTTCGGATTCGATACATCCTTCGGGGACTTCGTCCTGGGGGCCGAGTACTACTTCAATGGCGCCCATGGGACCGATCCTCTCTTCCCGGGGGCCCACAACGTCTACGCGGCCCTCTCCTGGAGCGCCGCGGACTACAGCACCCTGGCATTGTCCGCCCTGGGGGACCTGGAAGCCGGACTCTTCGCGGCCACCCTGACCTGGGCCTGGGACCTGGCCCAGAACGGGGGCCTCACGACCTACCTCCGGCTTTCCAACGGCCAGGCGGGGACTGAACAATGGACCGGCCAGGCGGGGGTGCAGCTGGAAGTCAAATTCTGACGAAAGCACCATTTCCGGATTTAACCGCGGAGAACACGGAGAATGATACGGGAGGACAGGATAACAGGATGTACGAAAGGATTGACAGGATAGAAGTTAGATAAAATCAATTATGACGGATATCTTGTTGATCCTGTCGTTCCTATCCAGACTGGCTTCATCCTCCGTGCGCTCCGTGCTCTCCGTGGTTGATTCAAGAAAACATACTCCGGTCGCGGGCCGTCAGAGGTCGATGTCCGTCCGGAAGAGGGATCCCGCCCAGTCCGCGGCCGCGGCCTCGAGTTCGGACGCCGCCGGGAGTTCGGCCAGGAAGCTGGAGGATTCCCGGATCAGGGACCGGGAGAGGTGCTCCGCGGCTGAACTGAGGAGCTCCCGGTCCGCCCGAAACCGGGCAAGGGCGGGAACCACAATGGCCGCGGCCAGGCAGGCGGCCAGGGCGGCCGCCCCGACGATCCGGACGCGGAACCGCCCCGGGCTGAACCGGGGATGCCGCGGGGATGCGACCGCGCCTTCGAGGTGCGCCGCCCCGTAGCCGAGCGCTCCGCCCGACCGGACTTTCTCGGACGCTTCGGCGGCCGTCTCCGCGGCCCGCCGGAGCAGGGCGCCGAGGGCCTTGTCCCGCACGTCATCCCGTCTCATGGTTCCACTCCTTCCTCCGCGAGGATCCCGCGGAGCCGGGTTCGCGCCCGGGCCAGACGGCTCTTTACGGTGCCCTCCGGCATCCGGAAGGCGTCCGCCAATTCCGCGACGGACGCCCCTTCCGCGTCCCGGAGGTAGACCAGGCTGCGGTCCGGATCCCCCAGGCGGTCCAAGGCGGCCAGGACGCGGTCCGCCAGGATCGCCCGCTCGGCGTCCCCGGCAGGGTCTCGCCCGGTTCCCTCCGTCCCGCCGGCGGCTCCGAGAACCGCGGCCCGCTCGGTCCGGCCCCGAGCCCGGGTTTCCTTTCGCAGGGTATCCAGGCAGGCCCGGCGCACCACCCCGGCCAGGAACACGAAGGGCTCCGATTCGGCGCGGTATCCCCGGAGGGCGTCCAGCATCCTTCGGTAGCCCTCCTGGAGGGCGTCCTCCAGGAGCCCCGGGTCGCGCCGGGCCGCGGAACCCAGGACGGCGGCGGCCACCCGCCGAAGGGCGGGATCGTACCGCCGTACCAGGGCCGCGAAGGCCTCGGAATCCCGACCGGCGTTCCACCGGTGCACGTTCTCGCGGTCCGCCGCGGAACCGGGATCCCCGTTCATTCGGCTCAGAACAGGGCCTGCAGGATCTGGAGCATGGCCCGGATCTGGGCGGGGTTCTCGGACTTCGCGATGAAGTCTTCCAGCTTGCCCGCCCGCTCGGCCGCCTGGACCATCTGGGCGAGGCGGTACATGTTGGCCCAGCGCTCCGGTCCCAGCATCTCCTTGAGCCGGATGTTGCGCTCAGCCTGGATCATCCGCATCCGGAATTCCAGCTCCATGCTCTGCCGGAGAGTGCGCTCCACCTCCTGCCGGTTCACCCGCTCCTCCAGCATGAGCCGGGTCATCCGGGCCTGCATCTCCCGGAGCTCCGCCCGGACCCGGACCAGCTCCCCTTCCTGCTCCTCCAGCATCAGCCGGATCCGTTCCCGCTCCTCGGTCTTGAGCTGGAGCCGGTCCATTACCCGGGCCGCCTCGCCGGCGCCGTAGGCCGGGGCGGTCTCGGAACCCGTCCGGTCGCCCGCGGGGGCGGCGTCGCCCCCGCCCGCGCCCGCGCCCGCCTTCGGCCCCTGGGCCGACACGGAGAATACAAGACAAAGCGCCAGCAACGCCACGATGATCTTCTTCATATCATCCTCCTGCCTACAGGTCGCCGCGGAGGCCGGTTCGGTTGCATAAATAGTTGCCAGGATTTTACCACGGAGGTCACAGAGACCACGGAGAAAAGGCCTTAGAACCACCTATCGAACAAGATAAACATGATTGAGTATGGATGAACAAGATACGATCAATCGATGAATCGTATTTCATATCCCCATCTTGTTAATCTTGTCCTATCTTGTGAATCCTGTTGGATCTATGGTTCCAGAGCCTTATTCATTCCCTCCTCCGTGCCCTCCGTGATCTCCGTGGTCGATTCCGGAAAGATCCAATCGCCCGCGCAGTTTACGGACCCGTGCGTTGTATGGCATACTCCTCCGCGCGGTCCGCGGCCCCCCGGTCCACGGACCCTTCTCGAACATACCTGGAGGAGCATCGTGTACAAGCCCGTGGATCCCAAGGTCAGCTTCCCGAAGATGGAGGAGGAGGTCCTCGCCTTCTGGAACGAGCACCGCGTCTTCGAGAAGTCCGTTGAACAGCGCGAAGGCAGCCCGGAGTACGTCTTCTTCGACGGCCCCCCCTTCGCCACCGGACTTCCGCACTTCGGACACTTCGTACCGGGGACCATCAAGGACATCATCCCTCGCTACCAGACCATGAAGGGCAGACGGGTGGAGCGCCGCTTCGGCTGGGACTGCCACGGCCTTCCCGTGGAGAACCTGATCGAGAAGGAGCTGGGCCTCAATTCCAAGACGGACATCGAGAAGTTCGGCATCCCCGAGTTCAACGAGGCCTGCCGGGCCTCGGTGCTCCGGTACGTCAAGGAATGGCGGACCATCATGACCCGGGCGGGGCGCTGGGTCGACTTCGACCACGACTACAAGACCATGGACCCGGACTACATGGAGTCCATCTGGTGGGTGGTCAAGGCACTCTGGGACAAGGGCCTCATCTACGAGGGCCACTACATCCTGCCCTACTGCCCCCGCTGTTCCACGGTCCTTTCCAACCACGAGCTCCAGCTGGGGGGCTACAAGGACGTCCACGATCCGGCCATCACGGTGCGGTTCAAGGTCCGCTCGGTGCCGAAGGGCTTCCACGACAAGACCCTGGCGGACGGTTCGGCCTACCTGGTCGCCTGGACCACCACCCCCTGGACCCTGCCCTCCAACCTGGCCCTGACCCTGGGCCCGGACGTGGACTACGTCTGCGTCCGGGACGGGGCGGAACGCTACGTCCTGGCGGAGGCGCGCCTTTCCGCGTACTACAAGGACCCTGCGGCCCTGGAGGTCCTCTGGAAGAAGAAGGGCTCCGAGCTCAAGGGCATCGAGTACGAGCCGCTGTTCCCCTACTTCGAGCATACCCGGGCGGAGGGCTCCTTCCGTACCTTCAACGCCGACTACGTCACCACCGAGGACGGCACGGGGATCGTGCACACCGCCCCGGGCTTCGGGGAGGACGACTACCAGACCCTGAAAGGCACGGGGATCCCCACGGTCTGCCCCGTGGACGCGGAGTGCCGCTTCACCGGGGAGGTGGCGGACTTCCGGGGCCTCTTCGTCAAGGACGCGGACAAGCCCATCATCGAGAGGCTCAAGGCCGAGGGCCGGCTCGTGAAGCGGGAGCAGTACCTACACGCCTACCCCCACTGCTGGCGCTGCGAGAGCCCCCTGATCTACCGGGCCGTGGGATCCTGGTTCGTCAAGATCGATCCCGTGAAGCCCATGATGCTGGACGCCAACTCCCGGATCCGCTGGGTCCCGGGGCACATCCAGACGGGCCGCTTCGGCAAGTGGCTGGAGAACGCCCGGGACTGGGCCATCAGCCGCAACCGCTACTGGGGCAACCCCCTTCCGATCTGGAAGTGCGACTCCTGCGAGGCGACGGTGTGCGTGGGGAGCCGTGGGGAGCTCAAGGAACTCTCCGGAGCCGAGCCTGTGGACCTGCACAAGCACTTCGTGGACGGGATCACCTGGAAGTGCTCCTGCGGCGGGACGATGCGCCGCATCCCCGAGGTCCTGGACTGCTGGTTCGAGTCGGGCTCCATGCCCTACGCCCAGGTACACTACCCCTTCGAGAACAAGGCCCATTTCGAGGCCAACTTCCCCGCGGACTTCATCTGCGAAGGGCTGGACCAGACCCGGGGATGGTTCTACACCCTGACCATCCTGGCCGCCGCCCTCTTCGACTCCCCGGCCTTCCAGAACTGCGTGGTGAACGGCCTCGTGCTGGCCGCGGACGGGAAGAAGATGTCCAAGTCCCTGCGGAACTACACGGATCCCGTGGAGGTCATGGACCAGTTCGGGGCGGACGCCCTGCGCATCTTCCTCATGCACAGCCCCGTGGTGAAGGCCGACGACCTGCTCTATTCCGACGAGGGGGTCCGGGAGATCCTCCGGGGCATCCTGATCCCCTGGTGGAACGCCTACTCCTTCTTCGTCACCTACGCCAACATCGACAAGTGGCCCGAAACTTATCCGACCGCATTCGGAAGCGGTCCCGGCGGAGAGATCGCCGAAGCCGAAGGCTTCGGTGCCTCGGGAGCCGCCTTCGGCGGCTCCCGAGCGAATCCATTGGACCGGTGGATCCTCTCGGTGTGCGAGACCATGGTCGCCTCGGTGACCGAGGCCCTGGACGCCTACGACATGCAGAGGGCCATCGATCCCATCGTGGACTTCATCGACGCCCTGAACAACTGGTACATCCGCCGCTCCCGCCGCCGCTTCTGGAGGAGCGGGGAGGATTCGGACAAGGCCGACGCCTACGCCACCCTGAACCGGGTCCTGCTGAGGCTCTCCCTGGCCGCGGCCCCGGTCGCGCCCTTCATCACCGACGAGATCTACCGCAATCTAAAGCGGCCCGGTATGCCGGAGTCCGTCCACCTGGCGGACTACCCGGTCTACGACGGGCGGTACAAGGACGAGGACCTGGAATGGAAGATGGCGGTGATCCGCAGGGCCGTCACCCTGGGCCGTGCCCTCCGGTACCAGCACAACCTCAAGATCCGCCAGCCCCTGGCCGCGGTCCACCTGGTGACCCGGGACGCCCGGGAGCGGGCGGTCCTCCTTGAAATGGAGGAGATCCTCCGGGACGAGCTCAACGTGAAGCAGGTGGTCTTCCGGGAGGACGAGGAGGAGCTGGTCGAGTACCAGGCCAAGGCCAACTTCCGGGTCCTGGGCAAGGAGCTGGGCAAGGACATGAAGGCCGCGGCGGACCGGATCGAGAAGCTCGCCGGCAGACAGATCGCCAGCCTTTTGGAGGGCTCGGTCCTGGAGATCGAGGTCGCGGGCCGGCCGGTGGAGCTGACCAAGGACAAGCTGGACATCCGCCGCATCGAGAAGGAGAGCCTCAAGGTCGTGAACGAGGGGACCCTGACGGTGGCCCTGGACGCCGCGGTGACCCCGGAGCTCCTCAAGGAGGGGTGGATCCGGGACCTCGTGCGGGGGGTCCAGAACCTCCGCAAGGAGGCGGGGCTCGAGGTGACGGACCGCATCCGGCTGACCGTCCACGGATCCGACGCTCTGCGCGAGGCCTTCGTCGAGTTCGAGGACTTCGTCAAGAGCGAAACCCTGGCCGTGGAGGCCCGCTGGGCCGAGGAGCCCGGCATGTCGGAGATCGACATGGAAGGGGCCGCGTGGAAGGCGGGGGTGCGGAAAAAGTGAATGGGTGAATCGTGAATAGGTGAACAGGGGGCTGGATAGGCGCACATTCACCTATTCACCTATTCACCTATCGCCTCTTCAATCCTCTCCATCGTCTCCCGGGACAGGTAGTGCTCGATCCGGCAGGCGTCGCGCTCCGCGGTCTCCGGGGACACCCCGAGCACCCGGGACAGGTACTCCGTCAGGATCCCGTGCCGGCGAGCGATCTCCTCCGCGGCGTCCCGGCCGGCCGGGGTGAGCAGGATGGCCCCGTAACGCTCGTGCTCCGCGAGGCCCCGGTTCTCCAGCTCGTGCAGGGCGATGTGCACCGAGGGTTTGGACACCCCGAGCTCCCGGGCCATGTCCGTCACCCGGGCCTTCCCCTCCCGGCGCTCCAGGCGGACGATGGTTTCCAGGTACATTTCCAGACTTTCCGTCAACATCCCTTCGCTCATTCCCGGACTTGTCCGCGCATAATTATGCGCATCCCCCGTCATGGTTTTTTCGCCGTACCGGCGGCTCGGCCAGTATACTCCGATCCCGTTTCCGAAGCCATCCCGGCGGATGGTGGCGGGGAACCGACGTCGGATGGAGTTTTTCCGATTCCAGCAAACAACTTAACAATATGACTATTATTGTCAATGTATCATTCTTTCCGGGAAACCTTGGTCCTTTCTCTTGATACCGCGTTCTTATTTTAGTTGACAACTCCATTATGGTAAGTTTATTCTCCCTGGAGAAACTTAAAGTTCCATTCTAAGGAGGAACATGGAATGACTACCCTCATCGCGGTAGTAGCCCTGGTAATCTACCTGGCTTTCTACTTCACCTTCGGCAAGACCCTGCGGGACAAGCTCCTTCAGAGCGACAAGGCCCCCAAGGCCCCGTCCGAGCGGCTTTCCGACGGAGTGGACTACATCCCGACGAACAAGTTCGTCCTGTTCGGGCACCACTTCGCGTCCATCGCCGGCGCCGGCCCGATCACCGGTCCCGCCATCGCCGTGGCCTGGGGCTGGCTCCCCGGCCTTCTGTGGATCTGGATCGGCAACGTATTCCTCGGCGCCATCCACGATTATCTCTCCCTCACGGCCTCCGTGCGCTACGACGGCCGCTCGATGCAGTTCGTGTCCCAGGACCTGATCGGGAAGAACGCGGGCAAGACCTTCGCCTGGTTCATCCTGTTCCTCTGCATCCTGGTCGTCGCGGCTTTCGGAGACATCGTGGCCGGCCAGTTCGCCGCGGACGGGCGCGTCTTCTTCGCGTTCCTGTTCTTCTGCGTGGCGGCGGTCATCGCGGGCTACTTCATGTACAAGACGAAGCTGGGCCTGCCCGGCGGCTCCGTGATCGGCCTCGTGCTGATCATCGTGGCCTTCTGGGCCGGTGAGATGCTCCAGGTCAAGTGGACCAAGGACGTCTACTTCCTGATCATCTTCGTGTACATCGTCCTGGCCTCCACCCTGCCGGTGAACCTCCTCCTCCAGCCCCGGGACTACCTGTCCTCCTTCTTCCTGTACTTCGGGCTCCTGGTGGGAGGCATCGCGGCCGTCATCGGCTTCAAGCCCCTGGAGGCCCTGGCCCCGGTCATCAGCCTGAACGCCAAGGTCATCGGCGGCGTGCCCTCCCCCTTCTGGCCGACGGTCCCCCTCGTGATCGCCTGCGGCGCCCTCTCGGGCTTCCACTCCCTGGTGGCGGCCGGCACCAGCTCCAAGCAGCTTGCCAAGGAGCAGGACGCCCTCTTCGTCGGATACGGCGCCATGCTCACGGAAGGCTTCCTGTCCACCCTGGTCATCGTGTCCATCGCCGCCTTCGGCAAGGCCGCCCTGGGCGACAAGCTCCTGGCCACCCCGGCCCTGGGCCGCTTCGTCCAGTCCTTCGCCAAGATGGTCAGCACCGAGCTGCCCTTCCTGCCGATGAGCTTCATGACCCTCTTCGCGGCGGTCTGGGTATCCACCTTCGCCCTGACCACCCTGGACACCACGAACCGCCTGGGCCGCTACATCATCCAGGAGATGGCCCTGCCCCTCAAGGACAAGAGCCCCGGCGCCTACAAGTTCTTCGGGAACAAGTGGGTGGCCTCCCTGATCATCGCCTTCCTGGGCATCTACCTGGCCCGGTCCGGCGGCTACAGCTTCCTGTGGCCCGCCTTCTCCGGCGCCAACCAGCTGCTCGCGTCCATCGTCATGCTGACCGTAGCCGTGTGGGTGAAGAAGAAGCTCAATCCCCAGTACACCATGACCGTGCTGATCCCCGCCATCTTCCTGTGGGTGACGGTGACCTGCGCCCTGGTGTGGTACGTGGCCTTCGTGGTCCCGACCTTCTTCCGGGACATGGCCAAGACCAACGTCGTGATCACCGGTTCCATCGTCGGAGCCATGACCGTGATCATGCTGGTCCTGAACTTCGTGATGATCGGCGGCTTCCTGAAGAACTGGAAGACCAAGCAGGCGTAAGCCCCCTGGACCGGCCCGCGGGCTACCCGCGGGCCGGCGTCGCGGCTTCGCACCGATCGGCGGCGGGGTGTCCGGAAGGCGTAAGGCCGCGGGCACCCCGTTCTTTTCGGGCCCGCTCCGCCCGGCGCGGCCGACCCGGCCCGACCGACACGGCCGGCCGACACTGCCCTGGAGATTTCCGTGAACAAGATCCTTAGAAAGGTGAAACGGGCCTGGCAGATCATGGGCCAGGTGAACCGAGAGCGCGCGGTGGGGATGCTGGAGTTCGAACTCAAGGAGCTCGAGAACATCTTCACCCTCCTGATCCTGGGGGGCTTCGTGGGCATGCCCTCCCCCCCCGCCCCCATAGCCATAGAACTCCTGCCCCTCCTGGAACGGGAGATGGCCGTCATGCTCAACCGCTCGGACTTCGCCCAGGACCCCGTCGGGGCCCTCATGGGCATCCTGGAAGTGGATTGAGGAACAAGGAACCACCATGCATTCCAACGCGTTTTTCCTGGGCAAGGGCGGGGTCGGCAAGACCACCCTGTCCGCCGCCTTCGGTCTGGCCCTGGCCCGGTCGGGCAAGAAGGTCCTCGTGGCCTCCCTGGACCCCGCCCACAACCTGGGGGACGTCTACCGGACCGTGCTGCGGGACACCCCCGTTCCCGTGGAACCCAACCTGGACGCCCTGGAGGTGGACCTGGCGGCCTGGGTGGACAAGTACCTGGAAGAGAGCCGCACGGAGATGAAGACCACCTACTCCTACGCGGGCACCCTGAACCTGGACTCCTTCTTCGATATCATGAAATACTCCCCCGGCACCGAGGAATACGCGGTGCTCTGGGCCATCGAGCATATACACTGCGACCTGGCCGCGGGCTACGACGTGGTGGTCTTCGACACCCCCCCCACGGCCCTCTCCCTGCGCTTCCTGGCCATGCCGGCCATCTCCAACCTCTGGGTGGCGGAGCTCACCAAGCTCCGGGAACGGATCCTGGACCGCAGGACCTCGATCACCCGGATCAATCCCGAATCCGCCGTGGCCGCCTCCTGCGTGGACAAGGACGACGACAAGGTCTACGGACGCCTGGGTTCCATCCGGAAGCGCCTGTCCGCCCTCCAGAACCTCTTCTCCAAGGAAAGCTACGTGGCCGTGGTCCTCAACCCCGACCACCTCTCGGTCTCCGAGGCCCTCCGGATCCAGGAGGAGCTCGGCAAGATCGACATCCCCCTCTCGGGACTCTGCGTCAACAAGCGCGGCGTATCCAAGGCGGATTGGTCCCTGGACAAGCGTCTGGCCGGGATCCGGGCCTTCGACTTCACCTTCCGGACCGGGGGCTTGCACGAGCGTGAGGATCTCCGTACGATCGAGACCGAAGCTCTCGTGGCGGACTTCCTGGCCTCGGGACCGAAAGGACGCGCATGAACCTGAATCCCTACCTTCTGTCCGCCCTGGTCGTGATGGGCGTGGCCGCCACCGCCCAGTACTTCTTCGGTCGCAGGCGGAACAAAGCCCTGGCGGCCTCGATCTCCCGGGGCCTGGAAGCCCTGCTCAAGCCCAACCACACAAACTACGTGAACATCGGCGGCTCCATCGGCTACAACTTCGTCTATACCCTGTCCACGGGCCCCTGGGTCAGCGCCAAGGGCACCATGACCCTGAGCCCCCGGCAGTCCCTGCTCTACCTCCCGATCTCCCGGCTCCTGGGCTTCACGGACCGGTTTTTCATCAACCTCTTCACCAAGAAGAAGATCAAGGGCGAGGCCCACATCGTGTCCCGGACGACCCTGCGGCGGGCCCGGATCGACGGGATCGAGGAGATGAACCGGAGGGACGCCGAGGCGGGCGGGAAGCGCTTCGTCCTTCTCTGGCGGGGAACGGATCTTTCCTCGGAACTCGAATCCCTGCTGGCCGCCTTCCCGGAGCCCGGACGCCTACGGCATTTCTGTTCCTTCCCGGACAACAAGACCTTCTATTTGTACACGGTGCCCCGGGGCGGGGACGCGTCCGCGGACCTCGAGACCGTGCTTCACGCCGTCCCCCGGTTCCTGGATTCCAAGAAGGAGGCGTAACCATGGAACTCGATCCCGCCACCCGGGCCAAGTTCGACGCCGTCCTGGCGCGGGTCAAGGACCCGGTGAGCGAGCTGGCCCTCTCGGAGCTGAACCTGGTCTCCAAGATCCGGTATTCCGCCAAGGAAAAAGCCCTGGTGGTACGCCTGGACGCCGCCCCCCGGGCCCACGAATGCCCGGCCTGCTCCGCCATGAACGGCCAGATCATCGTCACCATCGAACGGACTCTCCGGGAGGAGCTGCAGAAGGAATTCCCGGGGTTCACCGTGGAATACGAGTGAATCCGGGGCCGGAGTTCCCGGCCCCGTCTCCCCCGAGCGAAGCAGCCGGCCATCCCATCCCGATGGAAGGGAAACCTCTTTCCGGGTTTTCCGCGCTTTTCCACCCTTCGAAGTTTGCCAGATCCTTTGCGGATGTGGTACTATGGATAGTAGGTACCAGCTTACTCGAAGCTTCTGCACTCTCCGAACTCGTTCGTTCCGGCGATTCCCGCCGGAGCGGCGTGTCGAACGATAACAACAAAATCCTGGAGGTGCTTGTGAAGAGACTGATCCCGATCCTAGCCATCGGCGTGCTGCTGGCCGCGGGATGCGCAACCAAGCCCCCGGCTCCCGAGCCGGAACCTGTTCCCCAGCCCGCCCCGACGCCCTCGGTTTCCCAGGCCGAGGCGGACGCATTGCTCGCCGAGGCCACGGCCCTGCGCAAGAAGGCCTTCGACCTCAAGCTCTTCGAGGTCGTCGCCGACGACTACAAGGCGGCGGACGCCAAGTACGTGGAGGGCAAGACCGCCTACGACGCCAAGGACAACGAGAAGGCCGCCCCGGTCCTCAAGGAAACCATCGCGGCGTTCAAGGACGTCCTGGCCAAGGGAGCCGGCATCCTGGCCGCGGAAAACCGCAAGCGGGCCGACGAGATGAAGGCCCTGGCGGTCAAGGAGGGAGCCCCCGAGACGGCCGCCGAGCGGATGGCCCAGGGAGACGCGGCCTACGCGGCGGGTGCCTCCCTCTCGGAGGCCAAAAAGGACGAGGAAGCCCTGGTAGCCTTCGAGAAGGCCCGCCAGACCTACGAGGCCGCCTACAAGAAGGCCCGGGCACTGGGAAT
>ENA-UOWG01003594-UOWG01003594.1-activated-sludge-metagenome-genome-assembly--contig:-NODE-3594-length-11640-cov-5.888045_pt1 | contig 11640 bp, 16 predicted proteins | sample MGYA00238147_ERZ761563 | MGnify/ENA primary metagenome ERZ761563 (study PRJEB28884, sample SAMN05720216) | anaerobic digester metagenome | isolation source: active sludge of municipal... | reverse complement strand
AAAGAGCCCGATACCGTTCATAACAAAGGCATACGGTGTACCAGGAATCCCCAGCTCGCTGATGAGCTGCGTGACCGAGCTATACCCGTCTGTTGAAACACCGACCGCAAGCACGGTTATCGCAAAGAGAACCGGAGCAGCCATTCCACACGTTGCAGCAATCGTGACAGGGACGGGAAACCGAGCCAATCTCATCGGAATTATGTGTATGGAACCGACTTATTCTAAAATTTTTCCAGAAATTCCAATTTTTAAAAGGAGGAGTTACGATCATGGAAGGGCTCCTGAGTATCCTGAGGTCCAGGAAATTGTCATTTTTTGGAACGTTCGCAAAAGTTGATGGGGTCATACCAGGAGAGCAGTAGCTGCTGCTTCCAGGATTGCAGGCATTACAGCGGTGAAGGGAGTATGGCAAGTAAGAAGAGGGTAATCCGACCCACTCCATGGATCTTCTTTCTTCTGTTGTTCCTCATCACCATTCCGGAATATGTGATCGGCCTCGTCCCCCCATGCAGCATCCTCATGGTTATCAACCCTTTCATCGCTGCGTCGCTGCTCACCTGCCGGGAGAATGGATCTGATGGCATCATGCTTTTCCTGCGGCGGTCGTTCGATTTCAGAAGGATCAGGAGGAGGATCTGGTACCTTCCCATCATATTCCTGATGCCGATGGCAATTCTTGTCTCGTTCGGATGGATGATAGCGACAGGTGCATCATCCGAAAACCTACAGGTTCCGGCCATGATCGCAGTACTCTTCCTCGTATTTTTCATTGCCGCAATAGGGGAAGAACTGGGGTGGTCCGGCTATGCACTTGAACCGTTGCAGGACAGGTGGGGAGCACTCCCGGCAGCGATCATCATCGGGATGGTATGGGCGCTCTGGCACCTCGTCCCCTATGCCCTCGCCAATCCCATGGCCTGGGTGGCCGGGCAATGTCTCGCAACGGTGATGATCCGGGTACTCATGGTATGGATCTTCAACAACACAGGGAAGAGCGTCTTTGGCATGATCCTGTTTCATGCCATGGTGAATCTCTGCACCGTCCCCGATTACGGCCTCCCGTACGATCCGGTGATCCTCGGTATGATACTGACAGTCATTGCTGCAGCCGTGGTGTATCTGTGGGGGCCCGGAACCTTAGCCCGTTACCGGGGTGCATAATCAGGCATTCGAAGGATGAGATCAGTGAAGGATAACGTTTCCGGAAGCATGCGAAGAGGTCATCTGGAAAAGATGGACCATCCACTGTCTGGAAACAAGGCGAACGGGTATGTTTCTCGGTGAAAGATCACATTATGTGCATGATCTTCCAGATCAGTGGGTCATGGCTCCTACGCAGGAAGAGGTCCTGTGTTTCACGATTCGCCCCTAGTCAGTGTGCATGCCTGGTCTCCCTCATTCCGGCATTCCTCGCATTCGAACTCGAGAGTGGAGTGGTAGATCCGGAAATCTTCGAGTCGCCGCTTGATCTCATGCTTTATCCTCTCGTTCTCTCTGACGTCCTCTTCACAACTGTAGACATGGGCATCCATGACCCTGATCGATGAACTGAGACTCCAGATATGGAGATCATGGACACCGAGGACACCGGGAACCGCCATCATCTCCCTGATCACGTCCTCCGGGTTCAGATCGCGGGGGGTGAACTGGAACAATACCTCAGTCGATTCCTGGAGGACCCCAAGAGCAGTGACGAGGATGACCATCGCGATAACAGCCGACAGGATGGGATCGGCAAGGACCTGCCCGGTGGCCATGATCCAGAGCGCTGCCACGACGACGGCAATGGAGGAGAGGGCATCCCCCACCACATGCAGGAATGCCCCACGGATGTTCAGGTCCCTGCTCCCATGCAGAAGGGCGGCAATGACGACATTCGCTGCAAGGCCGGCGACAGCGACTATCAGCATCACCGTACTCTCAACCGCCTGCGGGAAGAGGACCCGCTGATATGCCACATACAGGATCCAGATCGATACCCCGATCAGGAGGAGGCCGTTCAAAAACGCCGCGAAGATCCCCGCTCGGTGAAGACCATAGCTCCTCTGCCGGGTGGGAAGGGACCGGGCTGCCTGGATTGCCGAGAGGGTGAGCAGAAGGGATGATGCATCGATGACCATGTGGCCTGCATCGGAAAGGAGGGAGAGCGAGCCCGATACATACCCGCCGAACATTTCGATGAAGAAGACAAAGAGGGTTGCTGCAACACCGATCCAGAGAATCCTGCTATAATCCTCTCGTCTGACCGGCAGCCCGGATTCATGCCCTGATTCCGTCTCCTCTGGTTCCATGTATTACCTCCATCAGAGGGGTATGGGAAATGCATTAATAATACATTTACCAGGATGCCAAATCGCGGGACACATCATAGAAAAAAAATGCTGGTCCCCGGGGAGGACCCTCCGTATACGCAGGAATATGCCCAGGTCATTCCTCCGGCAGGAGGGCCGGAAAGCTAACCTGCAGGGATTACGGTATTTGCTTCATCGCACAGGGTAGTGAAATCTTCGTCAAGCGGGCTTTCTTTCACCCGATCCAGCACTTTTTCCACAAATGAATCATAGGAAGGGATATCGCCCCACGTCTCAGTAGTGAACGTGTCGTTTGACTGGGGATTCCGGATTACGAGCACCATCCCTCCTGCGGTCGGCGTTGTGATATATTTCCGGCCCCAGATGCGGGGAAGATCTGCCTTACCCGTCATCTTCTCATACTCTGCCGTCCGGGTCATCCAGGCGGTCACCTCCCAGAACGTCGGATGTTCGGAGGGTGCATGCGTCTCGATCCTGATGTTGAGGTTCCGTTCGGAGGCTTTTACCTGTGCAAGGGTTTTTGGGTCCACTCTCTCTCCTCTTTAACGGGGGAATGGTGTCGGTCGATCGGCAAATAGGTTTCGGGTCGTTTCGAATTATGAAACAAAAATTCCGGATAGAGACCCCCTCAATGATCTGCCAGATCTATCGATGTGGAATTGAGAGACCCGGGAACGCCCCCCTGCCCCTGGGGGGACTGTGCCGGAAGTCCTTGCACAGCAGGACCCGTGACCGCTAACCGGCCGATTGGAACAGATGAATATGCCAGAGCCTCATTCATACCTGCTCTCCTAATCATTATCCTGTCGAACAGAACGGACGAATGTGCCAGAGGCTCATTCATCGGGGAGGAGATGCCGCACAAAAGCCCTGCCCCGTTTACCCTTCGATGGAGATCACCGTAGCAGGGCAGAGATCGGCAGCCTCCATAGTGCACGCCTCCAACTCCACCGGCGGGATCCCTTCTCCGTTCCTTCCATCGAACCGGAATTTCTCTCTGACCTGGCTGAAGGAATCGAGACGATTCTCTTCAAAAAAATCCGGACAGAGCTCCCAGCATGTTCCACAACTGACACAATTGAGCCGGTCGATGATGACTTTCATCCCAGTTCGCCTCTCATGTCCAGATATTTTTTCAGGGCAACCGCATTATTGTGCTCTTTATCCTTTGCGGCAAAGAGAAATGTGATCAAGGGATGTTCCCGGGCAAGCATTGCGAGCTGATCGATAACTTCAGGTTTTTCCGACAGTTCATGGAAGTACTTATCCTCGAACTCTTCCCATTTCGCCGGATCGTGGCCGAACCATTTCCGGAGTGCGGGACTCGCTCCCGCATCCCGCATCCAGAGGTCGACCGCTGCACGTTCCTTCCGCACGCCTCTCGGCCAGAGCCGTTCGACCAGGATACGGAAACCATCTTCGCCATCGGGCGCTTCATAGATGCGTTTTGTCCGTATCATTCCTCCACTCTCTCGAACTGGTCCTTGCTGGCCCCACATTCCGGGCAGACCCAGTCCTCAGGGAGATCCTCAAACGACACTCCCGGGGGAATTCCCCCATCAGGATCTCCTATCCTTGGATCATAGACGTAAGTGCAGGCCGTGCATCGGTAGCGGTCCATGGTGTCGCCCATGATGATACCTCTTCCTCTGTAATCTCCTATTTTTTCCCGGCCGCTTCCCAGGCCATGATGTGATCAAACCTCTTTCCCACAGTGTTCCAATTCACCAGGTTCCAGAAGACTTCGACATATTTTGCCCGGTCATTCTTGTAATCGAGGTAATAGGCATGCTCCCATACGTCGAGGACCATCAGGATGGTATACCCCGGAATCACGTTCACGTTATGCTTCTCGAGCTGGGCAATCAGAGGCCTCTTCGTCTTCCTGCAATAGGTCAGTACTGCCCAGCCTGATCCCTCGACACTCACCGCAGCCTGGGTAAACTCTTTTTGGAACCGATCGAACTTCAGATACTCCGAGTTGAGTGCCTTTGCCAGTTCACCGCTGGGAAGACCTCCTCCTCCCAGGCCTGGCGGGGCAAGGTTTTCCCAGAACAGGTTGTGAAGATTGAATCCCCCGACATGGAACGATAATTCCTTGAGTGTTGCTTTCACGTCAAAATCGGCACTGGCCAACCGGGCGTCTTCAAAATTTGCGAAGATGGCATTCGCCCCGTTCACGTATGCCTGGTGATGCTTCTGGTGGTGGATCTTCAGTTGTTCTTCGGAGATGAACGGTACCAGGGCGCTATAATCGTAGGGAAGCGTGGGCAAGGTATATAATTTACTCTTTTCCATGACTCATTCCTCTTTCTCTGGGAGACCCTCCTGAGGAGGGTATCGCCAGCCATTGGTGCCGGTATCTTTCACGAAGAGGTAAATGTCCTTGCCTGAAATGCACCGGTTGAAACAAAATTTGAAACCTGCCGCTCATCGAGTGCGACATCTTGCAGAGATCTGAAACCTGAAATCCCGTGACCGCATACCTGTCTGCAAAGACATGATCACCACCGATCTGCGGAGTTCCTGACTATGGACCGGGAAGAAATTACCAGACAATGCTCATCTCTTGGCTCGATCAAGACACGGGGAGAGCTCGGTATGGCCATAGCCGGAATTGTACTCTCTTTCTCCCCAAAGGATCTCCAGCAGATGCGGTGGAACTTCTCCGGTGCGATCCAGGATATCAACCCAGAATACCGGAAACGGCTGGAAGAGACGATCACCGCCCATCTCCACGGGACCTACCAGGCACTCCGTCTGATGAAGCAGCAGGGGAGTTTCTCTCCGATGATTGAACCGCTCGAACAGAAGGCCGGAGCGTACTGGACGATGGTCGCAGGACGGTGCAGCTCAGGGGAGGAGGAGCAGATACGGCTCCGGTTCCTGAAATTCCTCCTCTCCGGCTTCTGCATGCTCGTGCAGGAGATCCCCGGCCACCCGGTCGGGACACCGTTTCCCGGCGGGGACACGGTCGAGATCATCGACGGCACGTACTACTGCCCTGTCCGGGACAAGGCAAACGATGTCGACTCGGCCCTCTGCCCGTTCTGCCCGGCACTCCAGACACTGGAGGTCGGGTATCTCAGGCCACCCGTGAAGGGGAGCGATCACCGCAAAAAGGAGTTTCTCCGCCAAACATTTGACCGGCATTATTACAACGGGTGACTGCCTCTCTGCGGCAGGGATTACCGGAAAAGGTGAGAAGGATTTTCCGGGCCTGAAGACAGAGGGTCAAGTCATTTTTCCGATCCAGATGAATCGGAGGTCTCCGGTCTCGGCGAAGTTGAACAGGCTTGATGGCGCCAGCATATCCTGTATGCATCCTTCCTTTCTGCACCCTCCCGCAAAAGAACCACAGACCTGACAGGAATCACACGGTCTCAAAGGCAAAACACCGATTCAGCACTTTCTCTGTGTTCCGTTCATCCAGGTACAGAATCTTCCGGAGGATTGGCAGATTTTGAAACTCCCGGTTAAGTTTTTAATAACGGTGAATAACAAGACCGCGGGAACGAATGGAGGAATTCCATGCAGAAAACAATGACAAAAAGAAAGAGTGCCGGCCTCTCAATCACCCGCGTCTTTGATGCCCGGGTTGACCTCGTATGGAAGGCATGGACCGACCCAGGGTATGTAAAACGCTGGTGGGGGCCAAAGGACTTCACGGCTCCGTTCATCATGATCGATTTCAGGGTAGGGGGAAAATCCCTCTTCTGCATGCGATCCCCTGATGGGCAGGAATTCTGGAGTACCGGAATCTATCGGGAGATTGTCCCGGAAAAAAGGATCGTCACCACCGACAGCTTTTCAGATGAGAAAGGAGAGATCGTTCCGGCATCGTACTACGGGATGACCGGGGAGTGGCCCATGGAGCTGCTCGTGACCCTGACATTCGAGAAGAAGAACGGTAAAACCAAGTTCACGCTCGTGCATGAAGGGATGGCTCCTGGAGAGATGAGCGAACAGGCAAAAGCGGGGTGGAACGAATCACTTGACAAGCTCGAAACACTACTCCATGACGAGAAACAGCACAGGGAAAAGAATATCCTCGTGATAGAGCCTGGAAAACCGGCCTCCCTCACAAGAATTTTTGATGCCCCTCCTGAACGCCTCTTCTCGGCAGTGACCGATCCTGCCAGGATCCCGCTCTGGTGGGGCCCGGGAAATCTGACGACCACCGTTGATGATATGGATGCGAGGAGCGGAGGGAGCTGGAGGTTCATCCAGCGGGACGCCGATGGCAACGAGTATGCCTTCCATGGGGTGTATCACGAAGTCTCCCCGCGACGGATCGTCCAGACCCTCGAGTTTGAGGGGATGCCCGGCCATGTCCAGCTCGAGGTCATCACCTTCGAAGAGGCAGACGGGAAGACGAAGATGGTCGACAAATCCGTTATCGAGACTCCGGAAGACGTTGAGGACGAAATGCTGAAATCGGCGATGGCAGAGGGCTGGATGGAGACCATCGATCGCCTTGCCGAACTCGTCGAGAAGAAATGGAGGGAGTGATGAGACGGGTATCCGGAGATCAGGTCACCGGTCTTTCAGGGAATCAGCTGGAGAGGCTATCGATAGAGGAGAGCTTGTGGAGGCAATGAACAGGATTATTCATTTCGAGATCCAGGCTGATGACCCCGGGCGGGCGGCACAGTTTTACCGCGATGCGTTTGGCTGGGAGATCCGCGAATGGGTGATGCCCGGGATCGAGATGAAGGATGAGAACCGGTACTGGTTTGTCATCACCGGACCGGATACCGATCCCGGGATCAACGGAGGCCTCGTCTTCCGGCGGGGTCCTGCCCCGGTTGAGAACCAGGCGGTCAATGCATATACCTGTACCATCGGGGTTCCCGATCTCGACCGATCGGTCGACCTTGTCAGAAAAGCCGGGGGAAGCATCATCCTCCCCCGTATGGGAATACCCGGCATCGGCTGGTGGGCTCAATGCCGGGATACCGAGGGGAACCTCTTTGGGATGCTCCAGGAGGATCCCAACGCATCGTAGGATGCCCCGGTTCAGGGGGGGACTTGATCAGGTCAGGAAACAGCGAACTCTCTCCAGGGACGGGACGAAGGTTACAGAACCTCCACGGCCGGGTACTATGAACAGGAGATATGCTTCTCGGGTATGCCCGGTGAGAGACGGAAGAATGATGAGTCCTGGCGCGGATACCACTCTCCTGTGATGACCCCGGAAGAGATCCGACGTCTCCGCCTCTCCCATTCTGGCCTCAGCCACCCCCCATTCACGACCGTGGCTGAGGCTGTGGCCCACTCCGGAGCGGCCCAGGCCCAGGATTTCTCCGCTGCGATATGGTCGCTTGGGCTTAGAATCAGGGATGCAACTGCTTCGACAATCGAGGATGCGTACAACGATGGAAAGATTCTCCGCGTCCATGTGTTACGTCCCACGTGGCATTTCATCCTGCCTGAGGACCTCAGGTGGATGATCGCCCTGACAGCTCCCAGGGTGAAATCGATGGTGGCAGCGTCCAACCGGAAGCTGGGGCTTGATACCACGTTATTTTCGAAGAGCAATGCTGCGATCGAAAAAGCCCTCGAAGGTCACCATTCTCTCACGAGGCAGGACCTGAAGGGTACTCTGGCAGACATCGGGATCATGACCGATGTCCAGCGCCTTGCCCACATCATCATGCAGGCAGAGCTCGAGGGATTGATCTGCAGCGGGCCGATGCGGGGGAGGCAGCATACCTATGCCCTTGCCGATGAACGGATCAGGGAATCAAGACAACTCACGAGAGATCAATCCCTTGCCGAACTTGCACACCGATACTTTACCAGCCACGGCCCGGCCCAGCTCGGGGACTTCTCCTGGTGGTCGGGACTCGGCTCGAAAGATGCGAGATCTGCCCTTGATATGATCAAATCAGGGCTGCATCAGGTAACATATGATAAAAAGACGTACTGGTTCCCCCCTCACATGGAGACTCCAGTTCCCGATACACCCCGTGCACTTTTGCTGTCAATCTATGACGAATACACGATCGCCTATCGTGACAGGAGCGATATCAGCGATGCCCGTGATATCGAGCGGATGATAGGTAGGGGCAATGCGCTGACTGCCGTCATTCTCCTGAACGGGAGGGTTTCAGGGACGTGGAAGAGAGCAATGAAGAAAGATTCAGTGGAGATCAGGCTGAATCCTTTCCATGCACTGGACAAAGATGAGCAGGAAGCAGTGGAGTTGGAGGTAGCCCGTTACGGAAAGTTTTTGGGAATACCTGCGGTGATCGCGGGAGAATCATGATAAGATATATCGCCTTTCTGCGAGGCATTAACAGCAGAGGGAATCAAACGGTCAGGATGGAGGTTTTACATAAAATCTTCGAAGATCTCGGTTTTGAGAACGTTAAAACGGTACTTGCCAGCGGGAATGTACGCTCTGAAACCGATCCTAACGATAGTAAACTACTGGAGCACGATATAGAAAAAGTGCTTCCCGGGATAATTGGCTTTGGGAGCACGGTCATTATCCGGTCAGTTGAGGCTATTCGACACCTCGCTTCGTTACACCCGTTTGAAGGTTTCACCCCGCATCCAAACAAAAATTCTATGGAGCGTTTCTACAGGGAACGCCGGAGAAGAAACGAACATTTGCGGCGAATGGAAAAGGTTATACGATTTTTGGGATTTTCGACGGGGCTGTTTGCAGCATTGTTGATCTGTCAAAGGCAAACACTCCTGACCTGATGCAGGTCCTGGATAAAGAATTCGGGAAATGGAATACTACGAGGAGATGGAATACCATTGAGAGGATTTTGAATACAGCAAACCATTGATTCTATTGGCAGGGGGGTGTTCTTGCGCGGGTAGTGAAGAGAATGAGAGGAGGAGCGTCATTCACAATGTTCCCTTGTTATTCATACGCTTCATCATGATGAACAAATCTCAACAGAACAATCGATTTTTTCCTTGTATCGATCTCGTATACCAATACGAAATGCCCGATGTGAACCCGCCATAATCCTTTGAGGGGAGCATGCAGGGGCTTTCCCATCTCCGGATGTTCCACGAGTAATCGGATCTTCTTTTTTACCTGATCATACCGGGCAGGGTCCTTGGCACGGATTTTCCTGCAAGTTGAGAAGAGGTCCGGATGGATAATAACCCGGTAACTCATGCATCAATTTCCTTAAAAAAATCGTCAATCGTATCGTAGGATTTGCCTTTACCCTTTTTGATTTCAGTCCTGGCTTTCTTCACTTGCCCGACAAATTCCGGTTTGATAGCAGATTCCGTGGGATATACATTCTGATCAATTTTCTCTTCGATGCGTTCCAGCCGGCTCACAATGTCTGCAAGCATCTGCTTTATATTCCGATCGCTTTCTGATGCCCGCAAAGAGGATTCACTCACACCCCTGGTATGATAGGGGGGGTTATCCTCCTGAATCGAAATATCCCTGGAATTTTGCTTCTTTCCGGGTCCTTTTTCTACCTTGGAGTTCATGAGATTGTCCAAAATTATACTCTCACTATCCAATAGCCTTTTGTGATAGATATTCATTCTCAAGGGAATTTCTCTTCAGAGAGATTTCGGAAATCCCCTGCCTTCCCCGCCTTCATCCAAACCAATGCGAAGGCTGGTAAAGATTTTCTTATCCGGCACGTTTGTTCGAATCAGGGGAAACCGGCTCTTTCACAAGTGTCTCCCTCACTGTAGAACGCAGCCCATGTGCATGCCCTGATTCAGCCTTCCTTCCCACTCCCTGAAAATTTCGGACATTCTGTAACACAGATGCTACACCGTATCGTTGCCTTTTTAGCAATCCAGGGCGCCAGCGGCGCAATTGTTTTTTGCAGCCCTTGCCAGCCGAGCAGCCGGATCACTGCCGGGACAAGCAGGGGCGGCACCCATGCACTCACGGTCCTGCACCGGAATGCATCCACCCCCTCCGGTCCGAGAGCTCCTGTTGGGCATGCCCTGATACAGCGCCCGCACTGGGTGCAGGCCCAGGGGGCCCCTTCTTCGCCATCCGGTTCCTTCATGAGGGAGTCCATGACCTGCCGACCGGAGACGACCCCACTCAACAACAACCTGGGGCCAAACCGGGGAGTGAAAAGGACGGTATTGGTCCCTGCCGCCCCAAGCCCCCCTGCCTCTGCAACCCGCTTCAGAGGGACGACGCCCTGCACCCTCCCGTCATTGATCGTGACGGGGAGGTACAGCGGAACCGACTGTGCGGGAATCTGCTCATCATGAAGAAGTCCGGCAAGCCGGACCGCTGCATCATCCAGCCCCTCTGCAATACGGAGCATCTCCTTTGTCTTCTCTTCAGGTTGCATCCTGTATACCGGGATCGGAACCTCCTTTCCGAATACGATTACTGACCGGGCTGGGGGGAAGAACAGGATAACTGCTTCCCGGTCCGCTTCAGTGAGATCAGCAATGCCGACCTCTGCAAATACATTGATTCCCTCATCCTGGAAGAACGTTCCGAGATCCATGCTTCGCACACCTTCTCTCTTGTTTTGCAGGGATCGACGAATAGGATATCGGCAAAGGGCAGGGATGCATCAGGCTTGAGGATCTGGAGTATCCAAAACACGAAAGTTTTGATACATTAAAAGTGGGGGATAGTGGAGTAATTTTAAAGGTTCATATGAATTACCCAAATTGATTATCCATCCTCCAAAACTCCCCCGCCTCTGTAAAATACAACCATCCTTCAACCACTTTCCCACCAAGCAATTGCCTGCCCGCTTCGACATACGCTCTCATTGAGTCCAAATATTCCTTCGCTCTCAATGAATAATCAGACTGAGACACTGGCTCCGATTTGTAATCGATCACAACCCAGTTGCCATCTTCCAGCTCGCACAACCGATCAATCTTTCCCGTCACCCGCTGGCCATTATAGGTGATAACAAAAGGCAGCTCACAAAATTCCCTCTTCATCCTCTGCATGAGCTCCGATCCACGGAACCTGGCGACAATCTCCTCGCACTGTCGGATTGCTTCAGGATCACTCACCCCGTATTCCAGGCACACCACCCTGGCATCACGGCCACGGAATACCTCGTGGATGATGGTCCCTTTCGTTGCACCGTCAATCCTTTTTAGATATCGTGATTCAATCGGTGCTTTGCCTGATACGACTTGTGCTGAGGCCTCTTTCTCAAGCTCGGTCACCGATACTACTCGAATCTGTTCCGGACCTTGTGTGAAAACCATAGGGGACCAGGTCCCGCTCTTTCCGGCACACTCCTCCGGGACAGTGATCAACTCCGGCCTGATTTGTTCCGTCTCTGCTTGGATGGCCGTCGGATCGCTCGTTATGGTAAGGTGGACGGTCAGGTCG
>ENA-UOWG01003590-UOWG01003590.1-activated-sludge-metagenome-genome-assembly--contig:-NODE-3590-length-11645-cov-5.483865_pt1 | contig 11645 bp, 15 predicted proteins | sample MGYA00238147_ERZ761563 | MGnify/ENA primary metagenome ERZ761563 (study PRJEB28884, sample SAMN05720216) | anaerobic digester metagenome | isolation source: active sludge of municipal... | reverse complement strand
CCCGGCATGCGGTGAGGTATAGTTAGCTCGTGGAAGCCGCAACGGTCAACCTAGCTCAGTTCAAGACAGCGCCCTTCGAGCACCAGCTGCGAGAGTGGCTGGCCAGTCGAGGGGCGCATTCTCGCGCCATCTTCTGGGAGCAGGGGACTGGCAAGACCTGGCTCGCGATCAACACGGCCGCCTCGCTGTTCCGCGAGGGCAAGATCGACGCGGTCGTGATCGTCGCCCCGAACGGCGTTCACCGCAACTGGGTGACGGAGGAGATCCCACGCCACCTGGCCGAAGACGTCTCTGGGCGGTCCCGGCTCTTCTGCTACAGGACTGACAAGGCGACGGCGAAGTGGCACCAGGACGAGTGCCTCCAGCTCCTGAAGCACCAGGGGCTGGCTTGGCTCGCCATGTCCTTCGACGCGGTCGTGACCGACCCGATCATGGAGCGGGACAAAGACACGGGCTCCCGCCGCACGGTCTGGCGGGGCGGCAAGAAGTTCCTCTGGGACTTCCTGTCCACCCGGAAGGTGCTGTACATCGTCGACGAGGCTCGCCGCATCAAGAACCCGAAGGCCGACCGCACCAAGGTCGTCGTCAAGAGCGGTCGCTACGCCCCGTACCGCCGGATCCTGAACGGCACCCCGGTGCCGAACGGCCCATTCGACCTGTTCCCTCAGCTGCAGTTCCTGGACGAGAAGTTCTGGGATCAGCATGGCGTCGGCCTGTGGACGACCTACAAGGCGTTCTTCGGCCGGTTCCAGAGGGCGCAGGTGCGCAACAAGCAGGGCAAGCTCGTCGAGTTCGATCAGCTCATCGGCTACCAGAACCTCGACATCCTGAACCGCATCGTCGACACCATCGGCACCCGGGTGCTGAAGGAAGACGTCCTCGACCTGCCGCCGAAGGTCTACACCAGACGCGAGTTCGACCTCACCGACACTCAGGCGAAGGCGTACAGGGCCATTCGCGACGACTTCATGGTCATGCTGGAGGGCGGCCAGCTCGTGACGGCCCCGCTCGCACTGACGCGGCTCCTCCGCCTCCAGCAGGTCGCCAGCGGGTTCGTCGCGACCGACGACGGCGAGCCAGCGGTCGACATCGGCAAGGTCAACCCGCGGCTGGACCTCGTGCTCGAGATCGCGGAAGACCTTCCCCACAAGGCCATCATCTGGACGAAGTTCCGCCGCACAGTCGACAAGCTCATGGACGCCCTGGGCGAGAGGGCGGTGCGGTACGACGGCGCTGTCGACGAGGACGCCCGCGGCCGCGCGGTCACGGCCTTCAACAAGGGCGACGCCCAGTTCTTCGTGGCCAACCAGCAGACGGCCTGCGAGGGGCTCACCCTCCTGGGCGATCAGGCCCAGGACTCGCTCGCCTGCAAGACCTCCATCATCGCGGAGCACACCTTCGACCTGGCGGTGCGGCTCCAGCTCGAGGACCGCAACCACCGCATCGGTCAGAAGTTCTCGACCGAGTACATCGACGTCTGCGGCGCGGGCACGATCGACCGGCACATCGTGAGGGCGCTCCTCGAGAAGTTCGATGTGAGCTGCCAGGTCACGGGGGATCGCGTCAAGCAGTGGCTTGCCTAGCGGAAGGCCGCGGGGTATCATGAGGGGCACAGAGGAGCAACCAATGTCAGCGAATCCATACGCCGCGTTCAAGGACACCGCCCGCCCGGCCGAAGAGGCCATGGCGGCGCTCCGAGCGCTGATCGATCAGGCCAAGGAGAAGGAAGCCGCCATCGAGGATCTCTCTGCCAGACTGAAGGCCGAGCAGGAGGCGCTCCGCGACCTGACCTGGACGAAGATCCCCACGCTCATGGACGAGATGGGCGTCGAGGAGATCAAGACGCCCGACGGCATCAAGGTCAAGGTGAAGGAAGAGATCGAGGCTGGCATCAGCGCCGAGCGTCGCCCCCTGGCTCACAAGTGGCTCGAGGAGAACGGCCACGCGGGGCTGATCAAGCGGGAGATCTCCGTCGCGTTCAACCGGGACCAGTCGGAGCAGGCAGCCGAGCTCGTGAACGAGCTCCAGGGCCGCTTCGCCGGGGTCTCGCAGGACAGCAAGGTGCACCCCGCGACCCTGAAGGCGTGGGTGAAGGAGATGCTGGCGAAGGGGAACGAGCTCCCGCTCGACCTCTTCGGGGTGTTCCGTCGGCGCATCGCGAAGATGGACTAATCTGCAGGGGTAGCTCAGTTGGTAGAGCGCTGCTGTCCAGGGGCCACCGCCCCTGGTTGCGGAGGTCGGGGGTTCGATTCCCTCCCCCAGCGTTGTGAAGGTTGCCGGGGCACCTGTTGGAAGCCCCGGGGTCTAACGTCCGGGTGACTTGAAACAACCGGCGAACGTGAAAGGATCGAGATCATGGCCAAGCAGAACAGCGAGATCGAAACCAAGAAGGCGGGCGGCGCGCTCGCGACCTACGACTACGGCCAGATGGCCGGGTCGGGGTTCGAGAACACCACCACCGACGACCTGTCCATCCCGTTCCTGGCTGTCCTGCAGCCCATGAGCCCGGAGGTCCAGCCCGGTGAGGACCGCGTCCAGGGTGCCGAGGCGGGCATGCTCTTCAACACCGTCACCCGCGAGCTCTTCGATCCGAAGGAGGGCGTCTGCTTCCAGCCGGTGTGCACCCAGCACTGCTTCATGGAGTGGCGTCCCCGCAACCAGGGCGGCGGCCTCGTCGCTCGCCACGCCATCGACAGCGAGGTCGTCGCCAAGGCCCAGGCCGCGGCGAAGGCCGCGAACGCCGAGTTCGGCAAGCTCAAGACGGCCGCGGGCAATGACCTCATCGAGACCCGCTACGTCCTGGGCTACATCCTCCGCGACCCCGAGCAGAAGGAGCCCGGCGAGCCGATCATGATCGCCTTCACCTCGACCAAGATGAAGGTCTACAAGAACATCACCACGCGGCTGTACACGTTCCAGGGTCGCCCGCCGCTCTTCGCCCACCGCCTCCGCATCACCACGGTGCTGGAGGAGAACCCGAAGGGCAAGTTCTACAACTTCAAGATCGAGCCGTACTTCGGCACGATCCAGCAGTCGCTCATCAACCCCGCGGGCGATGCGGCCAAGCTCCTCACCGACGCCTCGGCCCTGAAGCAGTCCTTCGAGAAGGGCGAGACGAAGGTCAACTACGAGAAGCAGGGCGGCGCGTCCGGCGGCTCCGGCTCCGGCGAAGAAGTCCCCTTCTGACCTGCACCTGACAGTTGGTAGCTCTGCGCCGGGGCGAGGTTCATGCGCCTCGCCCCGGCCCCCTTTGGTCAGGAGGTCAGATGCAGTTCTCCCCTCAGCAGGAAGAAGCCCTGCGGCGAGTGGCCCGCTGGCTCGAGAATCCCGACAAGCCCTGGTTCTACCTCGCGGGCTACGCGGGCACCGGCAAGACCACGCTGGCGAAGGAGTTCGCCTCCGGGGTCGGCGGCGGTGTCTGCTTCGCGGCCTACACCGGCAAGGCGGCCTACGTGCTTCAGAGCAAGGGCTGCGTCGGAGCCACGACGCTGCACCGGCTCATCTACAAGCCGAAGGACAAGTCGCGGCAGCGGCTCCAGGAGCTGCAGGAGCAGCTCGACGACCTGGTACACCAGCTCACCGCCGAGGAGAAGATCGGCTACCCCGACGACCCCGGCAACCCCGCAATCGCCGAGGCCGTCAGCAGGCACCCGCAGGTCATCAAGCTGAAGGCGGAGGTCGACGCCGAGCGCTCGTCGCTGGAGCGCCCGCTGTTCGCCCTGAACCTCGAGAGCGAGGTGCGCAACGCGAAGCTCGTCATCATCGACGAGTGCTCGATGGTCGACGAGCAGATGGGCGAAGACCTGCTCAGCTTCCAGGTGCCGGTGCTCGTCCTGGGCGACCCGGCCCAGCTCCCTCCCGTGCGGGGCGAGGGGTTCTTCACGAAGCGGGAGCCCGACTTCCTGCTGACCGAGATCCACAGGCAGGCGAAGGACAACCCGATCCTCCGGCTGGCCACCGACGTGCGGGAGGGCCGCGGGCTCCCCGTGGGCGAGTACGGAGACAGCCGGGTGATCGAGCTGGCGAGCGCCGACGAGTCGCTCTACCTGGCCCACGACCAGATGCTGGTCGGCAGGAACGAGATGCGGAAGGGCTGCAACCGGAAGATCCGGCGGCTCCGAGGCCGCGAGGCCCCGATGCCCGTGCCCGGCGACCGGCTCGTGTGCCTGCGCAACAACCACGAGGTCGGCCTCCTGAACGGCGGCATCTGGGAGACTCAGGACGCGGTGCAGATCGACGCCGACGAGATCGGTCTCACGCTCAAGAGCGAGGACGGTGGCTCGCCCATCACGACGACTGCGCACACCCACTACTTCCTCGGGGAGAAGCCCCCGTTCTACCACATCCGCGAGCGGGACTGCTTCGACTTCGGCTACGCCCTGACCGTGCACAAGTCTCAAGGTTCTCAGTGGGACAGCGTTCTCATCTTCGACGAGAGCTGGTTCATGAAGAATCTCGCCAGGAACTGGATGTACACCGCGATCACGCGCGCTGCGAAGCGCGTGACGATCGTCCGCCAGCGTCGCTGACGGCTACAATCCAGTCCGCACCCACCCAAGCGAAAGAAGACGGAGGATCGACGCGATGTCATACGGCCCCACCCTGCCCATCTCCCAAGAGACTCACGCTGAGAAGTATCGCCTGCCTGGCGAGAGCTTCGAGGAAGGGACGAGACGGGTTGCGGTCGGTCTTGCGGACGACAACGACCACCTGGGCAGGCTCGCCCCCATCCTGCTGCACCAGCGGTTCATGGCGGGCGGGCGGGTCCAGGCGGCCATCGGCTCGCCCAAGGACGTCACCGCGTACAACTGCTTCGTGTCCGGCACGATCGACGACTCGTTCGTCGAGGGTGCCGGGAGCATCATGGCTCGCCTGCACCAGGCCGCCGCGACGATGCGCAAGGGCGGCGGCATCGGATACGACTTCAGCACTCTCCGGCCGGAGAAGGCGCTGATCCGCAAGCTCATGTCGGCGAGCTGCGGCCCGATCCCGTTCATCCGCATCTTCGACGCGAACGGTCGCTGCATCAGCAGCGCCGGGCACCGCCGCGGTGCGCAGATGGGGGTGATGCGGGTCGACCATCCGAACATCCGAGACTTCATCCGCATGAAGCAGCCTCCCGCTGAGGCCGCCCCCGTGATGGAGGCCATGGATGCCTGCGAACCGGGCAGCCCCGAGTGGATGAAGTGGTACTCCTGCCTGCAGAAGCTCCTCGACGTGAAGGGGTTCAACATCTCCGTCGCCCTGACCGACGAGTTCATGGAGTGCGTCCAGCAGGGCAGCCCGTTCAACCTCCGGTTCGGCGGCAAGGTGTACGAGACCGTCGAGGCCCGTGAGCTCTGGGAGCTCATGATGCGGTCGACGTGGGACTGGGCCGAGCCCGGCGCTCTGTTCATCGACACCATCAACAGGATGAACAACCTGTGGTACTGCGAGCGCATCGCGGCCACGAACCCGTGCGGCGAGCAGCCCCTGCCGCCCTTCGGTGCCTGCCTCCTGGGCAGCTTCAACCTCGTGAAGTACATCGCGACTCGCAGCGACGGCACCCGGTACTTCGACTTCAACCAGCTCCGGGACGACATCCGCCCGGTGGTGCGCGCCATGGACAACGTGGTCGACCGAACCCGTTACCCGCTCCGCGAGCAGGAAGCGGAAGCCCAGTCGAAGCGGCGGATGGGCCTCGGGGTCACGGGCCTCGCGAACGCCCTCGAGGCGCTCGGCCACCCCTACGGCTCGACCGAGTTCCTGCAGATGCAGCACCAGATCCTCTCCCTCATCGCCCGGTGGTGCTACATCGCGAGCACCGAGCTGGCGGAGGAGAAGGGCTCGTTCCCGCTGCTCGATGTCGACAAGTTCCTGCAGAGCGGCTTCATGAAGACCATGGACGAGGAGGTTCGTGACCTCGTCCGTCGCCGCGGCATCCGCAATAGCCACCTCCTGTCGATCGCCCCGACCGGGACCATCAGCCTCTCGGCTGACAACGTCAGCTCGTCCATCGAGCCGGTGTTCGCGTACCAGACCGAGCGGAAGATCAACATGCCCGGCGGCATGATCACCGAGGTGATTCCCGACTACGGGGTTGCCCAGTTCGGGGTGCGGGGCAAGCGGTGCTCCGACGTGACGGTCGCCGAGCACCTCGCCGTCCTCGAAACGGCGACCCGGCACGTCGACTCTGCGGTCTCCAAGACCTGCAACGTCCCGGCTGACACCCGCTGGTCCGACTTCCAGGACATCTACATGGAGGCTTGGCGCAGGGGCTGCAAGGGCATCACGACCTACCAGGTCGGGGGCCGCCGGGCGGGCATCCTCAAGTCCGCGGACGCGAAGGAGGAGAAGCCGGTGGAGGTCTGCCACGTCGATCCGAAGACTGGCGCAAGAAACTGCGAGTGACGGTGTTGCCTTCCTGTCGCTGACGGGTATACTTGTCGAGTCAGACCAGTTCAGGAGGATCTCGACATGAAGTTCAGCAGCAGCGTCGGCCCGGTCGGGCTCGAAGACATCGCGACCCTCAGCGGGTCACAACTTCTCCTCGTGCACAACGAGCTCCGTGCCGCGAACGGCGACTCGACCACGAAGAGGTTCGCGGACAGCAAGAGCGGCCGCGAGCGGACCACCAGAGCCTTCGAGCTCTGGAAGTCCCGGCAGCCCCAGCGGGCCACGCCGATCACGCCGACCATGGCTCCCGCCCCGCTCAAGGCGAAGCCGCTCCTGCGGCCGCAGGAGCCCGTCCGCGCGACCCCCGCCCCGGCAGCCCGCATCGTCTCAGCTCCCTCGGCGACCGAGGACGGGCTGATCCGCCTCCCGGCCCGCGGCGACATCCGCACCCACAAGCCGAGCACGAACCGCGGCAAGATCATCACTCTGGGCAGCCGGGAGCAGGGCGTGACGATGGCGGAGATGCGCCAGCTCACGGGTTGGGTTCCACAGCAGATCCGCTCCTGCCTCCGCCAGATCAACGACTACTCCGGCCACGGGGTCGAGGAGCGGACGCCGGACCACTTCTTCATCACCGGCGCTCCCAGGAGCCGCAAGGAGATGAGCTGGCCCGCTCGCGGCGACATCCGCGAGCACCGCAAGGGGACGAAGCGGGCGACGGTCCTCGAGATGCTCCGTCGGCCCGAGGGCGCTTCCTTCGAGGACATCAAGGCGGCCTGCGGGTGGAACGACATCCAGGCGTACGAGGGCATCAAGCTCCTGCACGGCTACCTGGGCTACGGCATCGAGGAGAAGGGCGGGGTCATCCGAGCCTACACCAAGGAGGAGCGGAAGTGACGAGGCAAGAGCTGTCGCTCCTCCTGTTCCTCGAGACCCAGGCCGTGGACAACGGCGGCAAGGTGCGGATCAACCGCATGAACAAGGAGGAGCTCGAGATCGCCAAGCGGTGGAACGACGAGGGCTTCCTGCAGTTCGGTCGCCTGAAGATGGCTGACATCGACAGCGAGCGGACGCAGGACGTCTCGACCCACTGGGTGCGGCTCTCCGACGTCGCCTGGACCACGGCTCATGCCGAGCGTCGGAAGCGGGCCGAGCGGTGCGAGCGCGTGAAGGAATACCCGAAGTGAAGTACCTCTGGGAGATCCTGGTCCCGACAGTCCGCCGCAAGGACGGCAAGCCGATCCGCACCCGGTACCACCGGGTCTGGGACGGGAAGGTCAGGGCCATCGCTGGTGGGCTGACCATACTGCAGCCCGCGAAGGGGCAGTGGGTCTCGCCCAGCGGGGAGCTCTTCTCGGAGCGCATGATCCCGGTGAGGGTCGCGTGCTCCGAGGAGCAGATCGACAAGATCGCTGACATGACTGCGGTATACTACGACCAGCTCGCGGTGATGTACTACCGCGTGGCGGACAAGGTGACGGTGAAGCACTATGGGTAGGTTCCCCGAAGAGTACATCGCCATCAGGAGCCGCATCCGGGATCTGTACCGCGAGCTCAACACCGGAGACTACGACCGCGCGGAGGTGACGATCGGTGGGTTCGAGATCCGCCTCTGGAAGGAGACAGTCAACTGCCGGACGAGGACGATCCTCGGCTGGAAGATGCCCTGGCACAGGGGCTACAAGTACACGAACGTCCTGGAGCTCACGGAGATGCTCTACTGCTACGAGAGCGCCCGGACGTGCCCGAACCTGAAGAGGAGCAACAGTGGGAACGCGCAAGTATGACAAGCTGAGCATCGAGGACTTCGGCGCTCACCTGCTCGACAACCTCGACCTCGACCCGATCTACGTCGCCCTCAGCCGCCTCAAGTGCGTCGAGGGCGGCTGGGATCTCGCTCGCCTGAACCGCTGGCTCATCGCCTACTGGTGCTTCTACCACGCCGGGGCCGCGTGCTACATCGCGTCCCGCCCGCGGGAGGAGTTCTGGGACTGGATGGAGCGGGCCGCCGCGAACCGCGTCGAGGAGCCGTGCCCGCTGGGCGGGAACGCCGTGAACGGGGGCTGGCCCCGCGGCCACGAGCGCCGCCACTTCCGCGGAGCCCAGGGCTACACCGCGGTCAAGGAGCTGAAGGCGAAGTACCCGGAGCCCGAGGACTTCGTGGTCGCCCTCCAGAGAGTCGACGCCGGAACGAGCGTCCCGTTCTCCAAGCTCTCCGAGAAGATCCGCGAGCACAGGAGCTTCGGCCCCTGGATCGCGTTCAAGGTCGGAGACATGCTGGAGCGGGTGCTCGGCAAGCAGGTCGACTTCACCGAGGCCGAGGTGTTCATGTTCGAAGCCCCGCGGGAGGCGGCTCTCCTGCTCTGGCGCACGAAGCAGAACCTCCCAGAGGGTGCGAGGCCGAAGGACGAAACTCAGGTCATCAAGCAGGTCGTGCGGTATCTCGCCGACCACTTCAACGGCGAGCACGTGGTCGGCAACCCGCCGGTGAAGCAGAAGATCGGCTTCCGAGCTCCACCCCTCTTCGACCGCCCGCTCGGCCTGCAGGAGATCGAGACGATCCTCTGCAAGTGGAAGAGCCACATGACGGGGTCGTACCCGCTGTGGAACGACATCGACGAGATCAACTCCGGCCTCGCCCTCTGGGCCGACACGTGCCCAGCGGTCGGGGAGTTCCTCCAGCACATGCCCAAGCGCCGATGAAGAAGATCCTGCCAATCCTCCTGACGGCGGCCCTGGGTGGCTGCTCGGCAACCCCGAGCAGCCCCCGGGTGACCGCCGGTCCCGAAGTCCCGCTCGAGAGCCCGAGCGCCTGGAGGAGTGGTATCGTTGACCAGTCCATCAGGGAAGCGCGGGAGCGGCAGCTCATCCGCGAGCTCGGCAAGGAGATCCGCAGGTGAAGACCATCAACGTCGTCGGTGCAGGCATCGCCGGATCCCTGGTCGCTCGCGTCCTCCGCGCCCGCGGGCACGAGGTGCGGGTCATCGACGACTGCGACGTCAACTCCGCGAGCCGCGCCAGCAGCAACCTGTACATCGGGAGCTGGCTGAAGAAGTTCAGCAGCTCCGCGGCGTCGAACGGCATCCGCGTCGTCGAGGAGCTCTTCGCCGGGAAGATCGACCAGCCCTTCAGCCGCGGCATCGCGGACGCCATGAAGGTGCGGCACATCGCCCAGCGGCACCTGCTGGTGGAGCCGGACGTCGTGACCACCGTGGTTCAGGCCGACGTCTTCACCTCCAGCGCCGTGAAGCCCGGAGTCCCGGGGGTTGGTACCGCCGAGAAGTTCTACGAGGGTCCAGTCGTCCTGTGCACGGGCCACCGCGGAGCCGAGCTCGTCCCCGGCCTGAAGGTTGACGTCAAGGTCGGCCACTGCATCCACTTCCGCGGCCGCCTCCCCGAGGGGAGGAGCTCGCTCACGCTGGCCTCGCCCTACGTCCACGCCAAGCTGTACCAGCTCGACGAGGACACGATCTACTTCGCTGACTCCGTCGCCGTGACGCGGGATGCCTACGCCAAGCGGAGCAAGGAGCTCATGGACCGGACGATGGCGAGGGCCGTTGCCCTCCTGGGCTACGAGCCGGAGGTGAAGTCGATCCTCGTCGGCTACCGACCGTTCGTCGCCGGGCACGACTTCGGCTACCTCGCTCAGGTGAAGCCCGACGTGTGGGTGCTGAACGGTGGCGGCAAGAACGGGATCATCGCCTACGCCGACGCGGCGGACAGGCTCGCCAAGGAGATCGCATGAGCAGCCCCATCCAGAAGATCAAGATCCGCCCGGCCACGAAGGCTGACCACGACCGGCTCGCGCAGATCGCCCGCAGCCACCGCGCCGGGCAGGGGTTCACGCACTTCATGTTCAGCGGCGACGCCGCGTACGAGAAGGGCTGGATCCGGGTCGCGGTCGTCGACGGCGGCGACATGGACGGGGACATCGTCGGCTTCACGTGCGTCCGCCACAAGAAGCGGGAGCCGAAGACGATGCTGTACTACATCATCGTCGAGACGTGGGCTCGCCGGGACTCGAAGCCGGGCGTCCGCATCGGTCAGGCTCTCCTCGACGACCTGATCGCAACTTCTCCGCACAGGTGCATCGAGCTGAGTTGCCTCAAGGACAACGCTGAGGCACTTCAGTTCTATGCAAAGAACGGGTTCGAGCAGAAGGGTGAGGCTCTCAAGGGGAAGGGTTGGCACCTGGAGCTCCGCTGGTGAACCAAGCCGAGTACATGCGCGAGTATCGCAAGGTTCCGAGGAACATCAGGCGTCGCCGCGAGTACATGCGCTCCCGGGAGGTCAGGAAGCAGATCATGCTCCGAGACGCGAAGAAGAGAGCCAAGAGGCAGGGGGTACCGTTCAGACTGAAGCTGGAACACCTCGAGATACCTGAGCGGTGCCCCGCGCTCGGTATCCGGCTGAGGCACGGCGTCAAGAAGTTCGTCGACGGCTCTCCTACGCTGGATCGGATCGTCCCGAGCAGAGGGTACGTTCCAGGAAACGTCGTTGTCGTAAGTCACAAGGCGAATCGCATCAAGAGCAATGCAACAGCTCGAGAGGTGTTGCTTGTCGCTCGGTTCTACATGCGGAAGACTAAATCATGATTGTGAACATCCGCGGCACATCTGGCTCCGGCAAGACGACCCTCATCCGTGAGCTGTTCAAGCTCGCCCGGGACCGCTCGGTCTGGGATCCGCTCTGGTCGGAGATCCCCGAGTCGCTCCTGCCCAGGAACGACAAGGGCGAGCTGAAGAAGCGCAAGCAGCCCTGGGGCTACGTCCTCGAGATGCCGGAGCCTTTCCGCCGGAACGTGGTCGTCATCGGCCACTACGAGACGGCGTGCGGCGGGTGCGACACCATCCCGTCGTTCGACTTGGGCTTCGCTCTCATCCGGGCCGCCCACAAGTGCAACTACGACGTGGTGTACGAGGGCCTGCTCTACTCGGCCGACGCCGAGCGCACGCTCGCTCTCCACCGGGAGGGACTCGACCTCCACGTCATCGCCCTGAACACCCCGCTGGACGTCTGCATCGCCTCGGTCAACGAGCGGCGTCAGGGCAGCAAGCGGGCGCTCAAGCGAGCCGAGAAGGGCGAGGAGAAGCTGCCCGACGTCAACCCGAAGAACACCGAGTCGAAGTTCAAGGGCACCCAGAGCACGATGGCGAAGCTCCAGGCCGCGGGCGTCGACGCTCACTGGTGCAGCCGGGAGGGTGCGGTGCAGCGCCTGGTCCAGCTCCTCACGGAGGGGCGAGCCGCTTGAACCAGGACAACGTCAACCT
>ENA-UOWG01003587-UOWG01003587.1-activated-sludge-metagenome-genome-assembly--contig:-NODE-3587-length-11660-cov-110.135545_pt1 | contig 11660 bp, 10 predicted proteins | sample MGYA00238147_ERZ761563 | MGnify/ENA primary metagenome ERZ761563 (study PRJEB28884, sample SAMN05720216) | anaerobic digester metagenome | isolation source: active sludge of municipal... | reverse complement strand
CCATCACCATGGAAGTGCCCTTCATGCGCGGCTACGCCCTGGCCCTCGTCCAGGCTTGCCACAAGCGCGGCGCCCCGGCCATGGGCGGCATGTCGGCCCTGATCCCGATCAAGAACGACCCGGTCGCCAACGAAAAGGCGCTGGCCGGCATCCGCCACGACAAGACGCGCGACGCCAACGACGGCTTCGACGGCGGCTGGGTGGCCCACCCGGGCCTGGTGCCCATCGCCATGGAAGAGTTCGTCAAGGTACTGGGCGACAAACCGAACCAGTTCGAGAAGCAGGTTTCCGGCAACTTCGGCCCGGCCCAGTGGCTCGACTTCCAGCCGACCACGCCGATCACCGAAACCGGCCTGCGCAACAACATCAACGTCGGCATCCACTACCTTGGCTCCTGGCTGGCCGGCAACGGCTGCGTGCCCATCCACAACCTGATGGAAGATGCCGCCACCGCCGAAATCTCCCGCTCGCAAGTGTGGCAGTGGGTGGTTTCGCCGAAGGGCATCCTCGACGACGGCCGCAAAGTCACCGTCGAAATGGTGCGCCCGATGATCGCCGAAGAGCTGGCCAAGGTGAAAGCCTTCGTCTCCGCCCAGGGCGAAGATACCGCCAGCTACGACAAGGCCGCCGTGATTTTCGACGAGATGTCACTGACCCCGGAATACCCGGAGTTCCTGACCCTGCCGCTGTACGAAGCGATGGCCTGATTCCCGAAGAGGAAGCGGAAAGAGACGAAAACGCCGGGGCAACCCGGCGTTTTTTTTGCGGCTTGAAACCTGTTGCGGTCGACTGGAAATTTCGGCCAATTTTCAAATCCCCCCGCTTCTTGACAACGCAAAGCAAGACACGGAAAATCACAACAAGTTCGCAGTTTGCGAACTGCGAACCTCGCGAGCTCCCCCCCATGAACCTGAATCCACAATTTCTCAAGCCACAGGATGTTCTTTTCCTGCTCAAGCTGGTCGTTCTCAAAGGGCCTGCGAGCATCTTTCCAGCCGTCCCGGAATCTCTTGGCTTGAGCAAGGCGGAAGTCCACAACAGCGCCAAACGCGTCCGCGGCGCCCGCCTGTTACCGCACGACAGCTGGAACCCCCTGCGCAAGAACCTGCTCGAATTTCTGGTACATGGCGTGAAATACGTTTTCCCAGCGCGCCATGGCAGCGAAAGCATCGGTATTCCCACAGCCTACGCCGCTCCCCCGCTCAACGCCCAAATCGCCTCCAGCGGCGCAACATCACCTGTCTGGCCCGACCCGGAAGGCAGCATGCGCGGGCAGGCGCTATATCCACTCTACCCATCGGCACCCCAGGCAGCACGCCGCGACCCCGAGTTATACGAGCTACTGACACTGGTTGACGCCATTCGCATCGGCAATGTCCGTGAACAACAACTCGCGGAATCCCTCCTCAAGGCGCGTTTGCAATGAGACCAAGCGACCCCAATATCGACATGCTGGAACTGATGGCCGCCAAACTCGGCGACCTCGCCGAACAACTCGTCTTTGTCGGTGGCAGTACAACCGGACTCTTCATCACCGACCCGCTGCTGCCACCGGTACGCGCCACCCGCGACGTCGACGTCATCACCGAAGCCAGTTCGCGCCAGGACTACCATGAACTCGAAGAAAGCCTGCGTACCCTCGGATTCTCGCCGGACATGCGCCCGGAAGCCCCTATCTGCCGCTGGCAAATCGGTGCTCTCGTTCTCGACCTGATGCCCACCGACGAAACCATTCTCGGTTTCGCCAACCGCTGGTATCCAGCAGCACTGACGGAGGCCGACACCACCCGCCTACCCTCCGGCCGGATCATCCGCACCCTCACCCCGCCGTATTTCCTCGCCACCAAACTTGAAGCCTTTCACGGACGTGGCAACGACGACTACTGGGCCAGCCACGACATGGAAGACATCGTCTGCGTCATCGATGGGCGTGCAGAAATCGTCGCCGAAGTAGCAGCCAGTAGTGAGGCATTGCGGCACTACCTGCAAGCCGAATTCACCACCCTATACACCGACCCCATGTTCGCCGAAGCCGTTTCCGGATTCCTCCCCGGTGACGCCATCAGCCAGACCCGCGCGCCCCGCATCCTCCAGCGCATCGCCGCACTGGCCGGTCAAAAAAACTGACTGCAGCGGTCAACCCAAAAAAATGTCCAAAAATCAACATAGGTATTTGCCAATCGCAAGCAGGGAACCGCCCCAGATCTATCGGAAAACGAAATAGCACCATCGCGATGCGTTGCCAGGCAATGCACATGTCAGAATCACATCTTTGTCAAAAGCCTCTGCCACGGCCATGCACAACTTCAGCACCATTTTCAAAGACGCCAATATCCGTAACAGCCTCACCCAATTTACGGTAGCGCACCTCGACCGCCTCGAAACCAGCCTCTTTGACAAAAACGGCAAGCCCGCGCTGAAGTGCCTTGCCACCGGCAAAGACAAACTCGCCAAACCCGAAGAAATCGTCCGCCAACTCTGGCTACTCGAACTCACTGAAAGCTACGGCTACCCACTCAGCCGCATTCAGATCGAATACCCGATCACCTTCGGCCGCGACACCTCCAAGCGCGCCGACATCGTGGTCATGGATGCCGACCACGCCGACACGCCCTACATCATCGTCGAGGTCAAAGCCGCCAAGCTCAAGGACGGCAAGGAGCAACTGCGCTCCTACACCCACGCCAAGGGCGCGCCGCTCGCCCTGTGGAGCAACGGCGCCCTGGCCGTCATCTGGCACCGCAAGAACCCCAACTATTTCGTCGAAATCCCCGACCTGCCCAAGGTCACGCAAACCATCGACGACATCGCCGGCCAGCCATGGACCATCGACGTCCTGATCGACATCGAAAACAAGCGAATGGCCGAAGGCAAGGGCGCTCGCAGCCTCAAGCAGCTCATTGAGGACATGGAAGACGAAGTCCTCGCCAATGCCGGCGTCGACGCCTTCGAAGAAGTCTTCAAGCTGATCTTTACCAAGCTCTACGACGAAATGTATTGCTACCGGGGGCGCCACAAATACCTGCGCTTCCGCAACAGCAACACCGCCGCCCAGCTCAAGGCCAACATCCAGAGCCTGTTCGACGACGCCAAGAACCAATGGCCCGGCGTTTTTCAGGGTGACGACAAACTCAAGCTCAGCCCGGAACACCTGCAAGTCTGCGTCGGCTCACTCGAAGAATGGAAGCTCTTCAACTCCAATCTCGACGTGGTGGATGAAGCCTTCGAATACCTCGTCAACAAATCGTCGAAAGGCGAAAAAGGCCAGTACTTCACGCCGCGCTGGGTCATCGACATGTGTGTCCGCATGATGAATCCGCAAGAAGCCGAAACCGTCATCGACACAGCTTGCGGGTCGGCTGGCTTCACCGTGCACGCCATTTTCCACGTCTGGAAACAGATCCTCGAAAGCGAAGGCCTGCCGGTTTCGCACCTCTTCACCATGGAGGACAAGCCGCAACGCTGCAAGGATTACGTCGCCGACAAGGTCTTCGCCATCGACTTTGACGAAAAATCCGTCCGCGTCGCCCGCTGCCTCAACCTGATTGCCGGCGACGGCCAAACCAACGTGCTGCACCTCAACACCCTCGACTACCCGCGCTGGGACAAGCGCATCAAGGACGACGAGGAATGGCAGGAAACCTACGGCCCCGGCTGGACCAAGCTCAAAAAACTGCGCGCCGAAAAGACCGCCAACCGTAACTTCCAGTTCGACGTGCTCATGGCCAACCCGCCCTTTGCTGGCGACATCAAGCAAAGCGACATGCTGTCGCCCTACGAACTCGGCCACAAAGCCAACGGCAAACTCGAAAGCAAGGTCGGCCGCGACCTGCTCTTCATCGAACGCAACCTCGATTTCCTGCGCCCCGGAGGGCGCATGGCCGTTGTCCTACCGCAAGGCCGCTTCAACAACGCCAGCGACAAGCGCGTGCGCGAATACATCGCCGAACGCTGCCGCATCCTCGCCGTCGTCGGCCTCCACCTCAACACCTTCAAGCCGCACACCGGCACCAAGACCAGCGTGCTCTTCGTGCAAAAATGGAACGACGACGCCAGCGAGCCGCAATACCACTGCCCCAAAGTCGCCGACTACCCCATCTTCTTCGCCACCCAGCAAAAAGCTGCCAAGGACAACAGCGGCGACAAACTGATCGCCACCGACGCCGACGGCAAGCTGCTACGCGACAGCCACGGCCACTGGGTCATCCAGCACGATTTATTCAACCATGACGGCTTGACCGCCGACGGCATCGCCGAAGCCTTCGCCGAATTCGCCGCCAAGGAGAAGCTGGGTTTTTTCTGAGTCGCCCCTTCGATGAAGCCCGTTATTCGGGCTTATTGGAGGGGCTGGAAGCCGTAGAAATTCCTTGTAGCGAGGTGTTCGCAGGCACTGCAACACAACGCTTTGACCCGGAGTATTTCAATCGCATCGCACTCCTGGCGCAAAAACGCCTTACTGGATCACCCACGCTCGGCTCAACCGTGAAGGAAGGCTATCGCGTCGTCTATGAATCAACCGACGCCATCGACAGAGAAGAAGGCATCAAGGCAGGGTTGCCCTTCTTTCTCCAATCCTCCGACATTTCGACGCCATTTATTGATGCGGAAGCCATGATCTGCGTCTCAAATAGCGATTGGGAACGTTACCCAAAGGGACGAATCAAGCCGGGCGAGTTGCTTATTGAGGTCAAGGGCAAAGCAGAAAAAATTGCCATCGTTCCTGATGACTTCCCGGCAAAAACCTTGGTTACCGGCACTTGCTTCAAGCTGACAACCATAGACCCTGACCTTCGGTACTTCCTGACCGCCTATTTGACATGCAAATACGGGCAGGCGCTCAAGGATCGGCTCAAAACGAACTTATTGGTTAGCTACATCGCCAAAGATGATCTTTATGGGCTTTCGATTCCTGTTGCGTCAAGCGACTTCATAAAACGGATCAAAGAGGTATTCGAGCATTGCTTCGCTCTTCAATCCACCGCTAAAAAATTCCTTGACGAGGCAAACGACAATCTCCTTCGCGCCCTCAAGCTCGAAAGCTGGCAGCCAACCACGCCGTTGAGCTATATCCGCAGCAGCACCGATGCCTTTAATGCCGGGCGCTTTGATGCCGAGTATTTTTATCCCGCCAAGGCGGCAGCACAGGCTCACCTCAACGCTTTGCCCGGCAAGACGGTCGGCTGCATGTTCAATTCGGTACGCGAACTGTGGCAACCGGAGAACGCGCCTGCCAATCAGCCGGTCAGGAACTACGACCTGAACGACGCGCTCAGCCCTTTCCTCGACGACGCCAAGGAGCCAAGCTACCCCGCCGAGATTGCCAGCACCAAGAAGCGCATCCAGAAAGGCGACATCGTTGTTTCCCGCCTGCGCTCCTACCTCAAGGAAATCGCCGTGGTTCAGGCCGACAGCAAGGAGCCGCTGGTTGGCTCGACCGAGTTCATCGTCCTGCGCCCGAAAGCCGGCGCCATTCCCGTTGAAGCCCTGCTGGTTTTTCTGCGGTCGACGCTGCCCCAGCTCATATTTCAGTGGTCACAAGATGGTTCAAACCACCCAAGATTCGACGAAAAAGAACTGCTCAACCTGCATGTTCCCGACGTTGTGTCAGCGATCAGCAAGGAACTGACCGACAGCGTGAATGCTGCCACCAGCGCCCGTCAACACGCGAAGGAACTCCTCGAAGCCGCCAAACGCGCCGTCGAAATCGCCATCGAGGATTCCGAAGCCGCCGCCCTCGCCTACCTGGCCGAGTTTTCTTGATCCGGAGGCCCCATGCCGCTGACCATCGTCGAAATCATCAAGCAGGCGGAGCAGGGCTTGTCCTCGCCTTTTCTGTGCCGGGGCGACGATGGGGAGCTGTATTTCGTCAAGGGCCGTGCCAGCGGGCGGGCGAGTTTGTGGGCAGAATGGCTGGCCGGGCATCTGGGGCGGGCTTTCGGTTTGCCGATTCCGGTCTTTTGCATTGCCGAGGTGTCAGCAGCCCTGATTCGCGAATGCCCGCCCGAGCTGCGCCCTTTGGGTAGCGGCCCGGCTTTCGCTTCGCGCAATGCCGAGGGCTGCCAGTGGCTGGAGCTGGCTGCGACACCGCGTGTCGACGTGGCCTTGCAACGGGATATTCTGGTTTTCGACTGGTGGCTGCAGAACGGCGACCGGACGCGTGGCAATCCCAATTTGCTATGGCATTCCAGCAAAGGGGATTTGGTGGTCATCGACCACAACCAGGCCTTTGATGCCCGTTTTTCCGCCGCTGATTTTTGGGCTCACCATCTGTTCGCAGCCCAGCGCGATGCGGTTTTCGCCGATCTGGCGGAGCAGGCACGTTACGCCGAGCGGCTCAATGCCGCGCTTTCGGTCTGGGCGGAAGCTTGCGATAATGTTCCTCCCGAATGGCACTGGGAAAACGACGAACGTGATGTTCCCGCCGCCTTCGACCCGGTTGCTGCCAGAGCCTTGGTAGCGCGTTGTTCAACCCCTGATTTCTGGAGGACGCTATGAGCCTATTTGCATGCCGATATGCGGTCGTGCAGTTCCTTCCCTATGCAGAAACAGGAGAGTTCGCCAATGTGGGCGTCGCGCTGCTCTGCCCGGAGCGTGGTTTTTTTGGCTTCCGCCTGCAAAACGCCCGGCGGACGAAGCGCATCACCAGCTTTTTCGAGCGTCTGGATCGCGCCGTTTATGTGCGCGCGCAAGGGCTTTTCGAGCAGGAACTGGCGCGCGTCAAAACCTTGCTGAATGACGAAATTTTTCCGCGCGCCGATGCGGAGGCCGCCCGCCAGCTATTTACCGCGCTGACCCATCCACGCGAGGCCATTGTTCGCTTTGCGCCAGTTCGTGCCATTTTGACGAGCGCGCCGGAACACGAGCTCGAAACGCTGTTTGGCCGTTATGTTGAACACGATTTCGCGACACCGGAGCATCGCGAGGAAGTGCTGGAAAAGCGGATTGGTCAATTACTGCGCGATTTGCCTTTGGCCAAGCCTTTCCAGGCTCACACCATCGGCAACGACGAAACCCGCGCCCGCTTTCCTTTTGTGCTGATGGAGAATGACCGGCCGATCAAAGCCATCAAGCCGCTTTTCCTGGCGCAGGATGAGCCGCACAAGATTTTCGAGCACGCTGATTTCTGGTTACCCAAAATGCGACGCTTGCGCTCCCGTGGCTTGTTGCCTGACGCACTGCTGATTTCCGCCGAAGCGCCGCCAGAGGATGACGGCAGGCGTTTCAAGGCTTTCGCCGAAATTCGGGATGAGATAACCGGAATGAATCTGCTCACGGCCAACGCGAACGACACGGAAGCCGTCCGCCGCTTCGCGTTGTCACATTAACCTGCGGTTGCCCCATCGGATGGGGCAGTGGTTTGGCCTGTTGCGGTCGACATCCCAAAATGGGCAAAAACCAAAGCGGCGCACGGATGTTCCCGGCGCCGCTTTTTTTTGGAGGATAACCATGCTCTCAGCCCTGACCCAATTGCTCGTTTTCCAGCTCGTCGGCGAAGTCGTCGCCCGCGGCCTGGGCCTGCCGGTGCCCGGCCCGGTGCTTGGCATGCTCTTCCTGTTCATTGCGCTGGCCCTGCGCGGCGGGCCGGGGCATGAGTTGCAAACGACCAGCCAGAACCTGCTGCAACACCTGTCGCTGCTCTTCGTGCCAGCCGGCACGGGGATCATGATCCACCTCCATCGCGTCGCCGACGAATGGTTGCCGCTGCTGTTGTCGCTGCTGATCAGCACTGTGGCGACGCTGGTGGTGACGGCGCTGGTGATGAAGCTGTGCATGCGCGCCGAGACTGCGCAGGGAGACGCGCCATGACGCCGCAGCTCAACGAAATCTGGGTTTATCTTTCGGCCTCGCCGTTGCTCGGGCTGACGGTGACGCTGCTCGCCTACCAAGCCGCGTTCTGGCTCTACCGGCGCTCGGGCATGAACCCGCTGGCCAACCCGGTGCTGATCGCCGTCACGATTTTGGTGCTTTTATTGACGTTGACCGCAACCAGCTACGAAACCTACTTTGCCGGCGCCCAGTTCGTGCATTTCCTGCTCGGGCCGGCCACCGTGGCGCTTGCCATACCGCTGTACACGCAGTTCCGCCGGGTGCGCTCGATGTTACTGCCCGTCGTCGCCGGGCTGGTGGCGGGCAGCCTGACCGCCGCACTGTCGGCGATCGCCATCGCCCGGCTGTTCGGCGCCAGCCTGCCGACCCAGTTGTCGCTCGCCCCCAAGTCGGTGACGACACCGATCGCCATGGGCATCGCCGAGCGCATCGGCGGCATTCCGTCGCTGACCGCCGTGCTGGTGATCGTCACCGGCATTCTCGGCGCCGTCGGCGCGCGCTATGTCCTCGACGCCATCAAGGTGCGCGACCCGGCGATCCGCGGCTTCGCCATCGGCGTTGCCGCGCACGGCATCGGCACCGCCCGCGCCTTCCAGGTCAGCGAGCAGGCCGGCGCTTTCGCGGCGCTGGCCATGGGGCTGAATGGCGCACTGACCGCGCTGCTGCTGCCAATGCTTCTGGGCTGGATGCGCTGAGGCGGCAGCGCCGCGTATTAGGGTATCTACCTATGGCCGAGCGCCAGCGTCAGGCGAACAATTAACCCATGTTCATACAACCCCCGCCCCGCCAACGCAAGCAGGCCTGGCTGTGGCTCGCGCCCTACGCCGCCATCGGCATCTTCGCGCTGGCCATGCTCATCGTCACCGCCCTGCTGCAGTGGCGCGAGCAGGATACGGCGCTGTCGGCGCTCGAAGGCGACATGCACTGGGCCGAACGCACCATCGAGAACCGTCTGCACAACCACCAGGATTTCCTGACCGAACTCGGGCGCGAGCAGGAATTCCGCCAACTGACTTATGAGGCCTTCCAGGTGAAGGCCAGCCGCTACGTGCGCGACAACCCGGAAATCGGCGCCATCCTCTGGGTCAGCATCGATGGCAAGGTCGAATGGGTCGCACCGAATGAATCGACGGCAGCCTTCGTCGGCGAGCAATTGACCGACATCCGGATGGCGGCACTGAAGGAAGCGCTGCGTACCCGCCGCGCCGTCTTTTCGCCCGATTACCGGAGCGCCGATCAGCGTCGCACCCACGACCTGATTCTGCCCGTACAGCAAGGCAGCAGCGACCTCGGCGCCTTCATCGCGATGCAGTCGCTGGACACGCTGCTGCGCGTCACCCTGCCTGCCACCTTCACCGCGCGCTACAGTCTGACGGTGGTCGACGCGGATAACCGCGAACTGCTCAGCAACTCTTCGATCAAGCCCACTGACCGGCGGATCGCCGGCGCCATCAACCTCGACCTGCCGAGCAACCGGCTCGAACTCAATATCGTTGCCTACCGTGGCGGCGGCGCCTGGCTGCCCTACCTGCCGGCCGCGCTGATCGTCATCCTGACCCTGATCGCCACCGCCACGCTGTTCCAGTTGCGCCGCCACGCCCACCGCCGCGCCGATACCGAAGAACAGCTGCGCGCCGCCTACGCTTTCCGCCAGGCGATGTCGAACTCGCTGGTCACCGGCTTGCGCGCCATCGACCTCGAAGGGCGCATTACTTTCGTCAATGCCGCCTTCTGCCGGATGACGGGATTCGACGAAAGCGAACTCGTCGGGGTCGCCCCGCCCTACCCCTACTGGCCGCCGGAGGAATTCGCGCAGCTCCAGCACAATATCGATACCGCGCTGGCCGGCCGCGCGCCGGCCAATGGCTTCGAGATGCGCATCATGCGCAAGAGCGGCGAACGCTTCGATGTCCGCCTCTACTTCTCGCCGCTGATCGATACCGGCGGCAAGCAGATCGGCTGGATCGCCTCGATGAACGACATCACCGAGCCCAAGCGCGTGCGCGTCGAACTGGAACGCGCGCATGAACGATTCGCCACCGTCATCGACGGCCTCGACACCGCGGTGCACGTGGCCGATGCCCGGAGCGGCGAAATCCTTTTCGCCAACCGCGCCTTCCAGCACATTTTTGGCTTCGACACCGTCGGGCGCAATTCGGCCACCGTCACGTCCGCTTGCCGTCCGCCGCAGGAAATGCTGAACCACGATCCGGCCGATCTCGACGCCGACGAATTGCCCTGCGAACTGTTCGACGGCGAAATCCAGCATGCCCTTTCCGGCCACTGGTACCATCTGCACGAGCGCGCCATCCGCTGGGTCGACGGCCGCACCGTGCGCGTCCAGCTCGCCGCCGACATCACCGACCGCAAGCACATCGACGAAGTGAATCTGCAGCAGCAGAAGCGCCTCGAACAGACCTCGCGCCTGATCACCATGGGCGAAATGGCCTCGTCGCTGGCGCACGAACTCAACCAGCCGCTGTCGGCCATCGCCAACTACTGCGCCGGCTGCATCAAGCGCATGCAGGCCGGCAACTACAAGTTCGAAGACCTGCTGGCGGCGATGCAGAAGGCCAGCGACCAGGCCGAGCGCGCCGGCAAGATCATCCGCCGCATGCGCGACATGGTGAAGAAGAGCGACCCCAACCGCCAGCCGGTCGCTCTCGCCGAGCTGCTCGACGAAGCGCGCGCCTTCGCCGACATCGAGGCACAGCGCACCGGCACACAGATCGTCGTCGACCTGCCCGAAAATCTGCCCAAAATCGTCGTCGACCGCATCATGATCGAGCAGGTGCTGCTCAATCTGGTCAAGAACGGCATCGAGGCCATGCACGACACGCCCTTCGAGCGCCGCCGTCTCGACATCAGCGCCCGCCAGATCGACGAACGGCTGGTACAGGTCGAGATTGCCGACAACGGGCACGGGCTGCCGGTCGAGGATGTCGAGAAGATTTTCGCGCCGTTCTACACCACCAAGCAGGAAGGCATGGGCATCGGCCTGGCGATCTGCCGCTCGATCATCGAGTTCCACCAGGGCCACCTGTGGGTCGAGGCCCGCCACGAGGGCGGCACCGTATTCCGTTTCACCGTACCGATAGAGGAAATCGCCGATGAGTGATCACCAACAAATCATCCACGTCGTCGACGACGACGAAGCGATGCGCGATTCGATGACCTGGCTGCTCGAAGGCGAGGGCTACGCGGTGGCCTGCTACGACTCGGCCGCCAGTTTTCTGGCCGCCCGCAACCAGCGTATGCGTGGCTGCATCGTGCTCGACGTGCGCATGCCGGAAATGAGCGGTCTCGAACTGCACGAAAAGCTCGAAGCGCTCGGTTCGCGGCTGCCGATCATTTTCGTGACCGGCCATGGCGACGTGCCGATGGCGGTCTCGGCGCTGCAGCGTGGCGCCTGCGACTTCATCGAAAAACCGTTCAACAACGAAGACCTGCTGACCCGCATCCAGCGCGCGCTGGAACTCGACACCCAGCTTTCGGCCCGCCAGCAGCGCGACAGCGCGATTGCCCACCGCCTCGAACAACTGACCCAGCGCGAACGTGAGGTCATGCAACTTGTCGTTGCCGGCAAGCTGAACAAGCAGGTCGCCGACGAACTCGACATCAGCATGAAAACCGTCGAAGCCCACCGCGCCCGGGTCATGGAAAAAATGGGCGTGCGCACGCTGGCCGAACTGGTAAAGGCGGTGATGAGCGTCAACTGACCGCCTGTTGCGGTCGACCGCCAGAAAAGGGCAAAAACCACGGCGATTGGTAACCGCCCCCCATCCGGCGATAATGACGCCCCGTACCGCTCATTGACCAGCTAACCGAACCGC
>ENA-UOWG01003585-UOWG01003585.1-activated-sludge-metagenome-genome-assembly--contig:-NODE-3585-length-11668-cov-5.887884_pt1 | contig 11668 bp, 10 predicted proteins | sample MGYA00238147_ERZ761563 | MGnify/ENA primary metagenome ERZ761563 (study PRJEB28884, sample SAMN05720216) | anaerobic digester metagenome | isolation source: active sludge of municipal... | reverse complement strand
CTCCCGAGAGGACGCGCACAGGCTTCAGGGCCTCGTCCCCGGAGAAGAGCATCCGGCCCAGGAAGGAGCGGATGTAGGTGTCGTCGTCGGAGTTCGCGTACTGCTTGAGCCAGTCCGTGATGGAGAGGTCCGAGTCGAAGAGCCTCGTGTTGTCCTTGGGGAAGTAGGAGAAGGAGATGGTCTGGCCCCAGTAGACGTCGCCGGAGTCGGCGGCCTGCTCGCCCGCGGCTATCTCGAAGAGCATGGTCTTCGCGAGGTGCTCGCGGCCGACGAAGGCGATCTTGTCGCCGCGGTTCACCGTGAGGTCGTAGCCGGAGAGGACCTTCTCGCCCTCGAAGCTCTTCTCGAGCTTGACGACCTTGAGGACGTTGTTGCCGACGTCCCGGTCGGGCTTGAAGCCGACGTAGGGGAAGCGCCGGGAGGAGGGCACGATCGCGTCGAGCTCGAGCTTCTCCAGGATCTTCTTGCGGGAGGTGGCCTGCTTGCTCTTGGCCGCGTTCGCGGAGAAGCGCTGGATGAAGTCCTTGAGGTCCTTCGCCTTGTCCTCGTTCCGCTTCTTGAGGTCCTTCTGCTGCTGGACGAGGATGCGGTTCATCTTGAACCAGAAGTCGTAGTTGCCCGAGTACATCCTCACCTTGCCGAAGTCGATGTCGCAGGTGTGGGTGCAGACGGCGTTGAGGAAGTGCCGGTCGTGGGAGACGACGATGACGATGTTCGGGAACTCGATGAGGAAGTCCTCCAGCCAGTCGATGGACTCGAGGTCCAGGCCGTTGGTCGGCTCGTCGAGGAGGAGGATGTCGGGGTTGCCGAAGAGGGCCTGGGCCAGGAGGACGCGGACCTTCACGCCCTCGTCGACCTCCTTCATCAGCTTCTCGTGGTGGGCCTCGGGCACGCCCAGGCCGGAGAGGAGGATGGCGGCCTGCGCCTCGGCCTCCCAGCCGCCCAGCTCGGCGAATTCGCCCTCGAGCTCGCTGGCGCGGATGCCGTCGGCCTCCGTGAAGTCGGCCTTCTCGTAGAGGGCCTCGCGCTCCAGCTTCACCTGGAAGAGCTTCTGCCAGCCCATGATGACGGTGTCGAGGACGCGGTTCTCCTCGAAGGCGAAGTGGTCCTGGGCCAGGACGGCCATGCGCTTGCCCGAGCCGATGACGATCTCGCCCTTGTCCTGCCTGAGCTCGCCCGAGAGGAGCTTGAGGAAGGTGGACTTGCCCGCGCCGTTGGCGCCGATGATGCCGTAGCAGTTGCCGGGGGTGAACTTGAGGTTCACGTCCTTGAAGAGAGTCCGCTCCCCGAAGGAGAGCTCGAGGTCTGTTACTGTGATCACCCCTCATTTTTCGCAGAAAACCGCAGGATATTCAAGGGGGTGGCATCCGGCGCGGCCGCTTCGGGGCGGACGAATTTGCGAAATGCCCCGAGATCGGCCATAGTTGGGACCATGAGCGAACATGGCCGCCTGCCCCTGCGCAAGTACAACGCGCCGGAGATCCTCTTCGGCGAAGGTGCCGCCAGGAAGGCGGGGAGCTACGCCCTGCGCTTCGGCGCCTCGAAGGTCCTCCTCGTCACCGACCCGGGCGTCCGCGCGGCGGGCATCGTCGGGCCGATAGAGGATTCCCTCAAGGAGGCGGGCCTGGGCTGCGTGGTCTTCGACGGAGTGAGCCCGAACCCCCGCGACGAGGAGGCGAGGGCGGGCCTCGAGCTCTACCGGGAGCGGAACTGCGACCTCATCGTCGCGGTCGGCGGCGGCAGCCCCATGGACTGCGCCAAGGGCATCGGCCTCTCCGCGGCGAACGGCCGGGACGTCCTGGAGTTCGAGGGCATCGACGCGGTGCCCGAGCCGGGGCCGCCCCTCCTCTGCGTCCCGACGACCGCGGGCACGAGCGCCGACGTCTCCCAGTTCGCCATCATCAACGACACGAAGCGCCACGTGAAGATCGCCATCGTCTCCAAGAAGGCCATACCCGACGCGGCCCTCGTCGATCCCCTCGCCACCGTCACGATGCCCCCCGAGCTCACCGCGGCGACGGGCATGGACGCCCTGGTCCACGCGATGGAGGCCTACGTCTCCACCGCCGCCTCGGCCCTCACCGACATCGACGCATTGGAGGCGGCGAGGCTCGTGGCCGCGAACCTCCCCGGCGCGGTGGCCGACGGCGGGAACCTGGAGAGGCGGAGCGGGATGACCCTCGCGAGCCTCCTCGCGGGCAGGGCCTTCTCCAACGCGAGCCTGGGCGTCGTCCACGCGATGGCCCACGTCCTGGGCGGCGCCCTCGACCTTCCCCACGGCGTCTGCAACGCCCTCCTCCTCGAGGCCGCCGTCGCCGCCAACTACCAGTCCGCCGCCGCCCGCTACGACGAGTTCGCCGCCGTCCTGGCCCGTGGCCTGGGCGAGGAGGCCGGGACGGGCCTGCCTTCCCTCCTCGGCCTCATCCGCCGCCTCAAGTCCCTGGTCGGCCTCGACTACGGCCTCGCCCGGCTGGGGCTCAAGACCGAGGACATCCCGCGCCTGGCGGGCTTCGCCCTCAAGGACGCCTGCCTCGTGACGAATCCCCGGGTCTTCGGCCTGGCGGAGCTGGAGGCGATCTATGCCGGAGCGCTCTAGCAGGGCTGCGCCCGGGGGCACGACGTCCGCGCCCGGCGGCGGGGCCAACGGCGGCGCCGGCCGCACCGAGGGCGACCTTTCCCGCGGCGAGGCCCAGGCCGGCGGCGGCCGCGAGCGGCTCCGCGACCGCTTCATGGGGATCGACGAGTCCTTCTCGGTGAAGAGCTACTATCCCCAGCTCAAGGAGCGGCTCCGCGAGCTCGAGGCCGAGCGGACCCGCGCCCTCGAGAGCGAGGCCCGCCTCGCCAAGCTCAACACGGAGCTCGAGAGCCTGGTGGAGAGCCGGACGGCTGCCCTGCGGAGCGCGATGTCCGGCCTGACGGAGGCCAACGCCGAGCTCGAGCGCACCTTGAGCGACCTGCGCGCCGCCCAGGACAGGCTCGTCCTCTCCGAGAAGATGGCCGCGGTCGGACGCCTGGTCGCGGGCATCGCCCACGACGTCAACAGCCCCTTGGGCGCCCTCCTGTCCTCCGTCTCATCCATCGACGAGGGCCTCGTGGGCTACCTCGAATCCTTCCCCTCTTTCTACGCCTCGCTCGGGAAGGGCGATTTCGGCCGCTACCTCGGCCTGGTCGCGGCGGGAGCCGAGAAGGCGCGGAGCCTCGAGTCGGGGCGCGACCGGGCCAGGAAGGACAGGCTCGCTGAGCTTCTGGCCCCCGAGTGCCCGGACGCCCTCTCCGTCGCCGAGGCGGCGGAGGAGCTGGGCGTCTTCGACGAGGCCGAGGCGGCCGTCGGGGAGATCGGCTTCCGGCGGGCGGCGCGCATCATCGCGGAGGCGGCCAAGACGGTCGCCTTGATCCGCTCCGCCGCCGTGGCCGCCGAGGCGACCCGTCGGACGGCCCGCATCATCGAGGCCCTGCGGCGCTTCTCCCTCGGGTCGGAGGCCAAGTCGAGCGAGAGCATCGCCCTCCGCGAGGAGTTCGCGGGCGTCCTGTCGCTCTTCCAGGACAAGTTCAAGCGCGAGCTCGCGGTGGACCTGGACATGGACGAGGAGATCCGGGTCTCGGGCGACCGCGAGGCCCTCGGCCAGGTCTGGATAGGCCTGGTCGCGAACGCCCTCCAGGCCATGGAATACCGCGGCCGCCTGGGCCTCTCCGCGCGGGAGGAGGGAGGCTCCGTCCTCGTCTCCGTCTCCGACACGGGCCGCGGCATACGTCCCGAGGACCGCGACCGCGTCTTCGAGCCCTTTTTCACCACGAAGAAGCTGGGCGAGGGGATGGGCCTCAGTCTCAGCATCGCGCGGAAGGTCGTGGAGGCCAACGGCGGGGAAATCGACTTCGAGAGCGAGCCGGGCCGCACCGTCTTCCGGGTGAGGCTCAAGGCCGCACGGAAGTAGCCTGAGGCCGCCGCCCCGAGGGTCGGGGTCTCTGGCTGACCGCTCGGCCTTCCTGGCCGCGGTTGTCTTCCTGAGCGCGGCGGCTGTCGCTTTACGCGGAGGGGAAGCCGTGCTAGGCTCCTCGCCCATGCAGTCCGACAACAGCTCCTCTTCCGGCGCCTCCGCCGCGCCTTCGGCCCTAGGGGGCGCGGCAACCCCGCCGCCCGCCTGGGACCTCTCCCCCGAGTACGCCTCCTTCGACGACCCGGCCTTCGCCTCCGACCTCGCGCGCGTGGAGGCCCTCGCCGCCGAGCTCGAGGCCCTGGCGCCCCTGGCCGCCGCCGCCCTGGCCCGCGGGGCCGGCCTCGAGGCCCTCGATCCGGCCTCCGAGCCCGGACTCGTCGCCGCCGTCCTCTCCTCCTTCGCGATAGGCGTCGAGATCGACGAGCGCTTCGGCAATCTCCGGGTCTACGCGAACTGCGTGGCCTCGGTGGACGGCGGCGACGCCCGGGCCAAGGAGTACCGCGGCCGCTTCGGCTCCCTGGGCGCGAGGATCGAGAAGGCCGACTCGGCCTTCGCCCTCCTCCTCGCCCGTGCGCCGGAGGCCTTCGTCAAGGCCGTCCTCGCCGCGCCCGAGGCGGCGGGCCAGGCCTTCCGCGTCTCCCAGGCCAGGAAGTACCGCGACCGCCTCCTCGAGCTCGCCGAGGAGAAGACGATAGCCGCCCTTGCCCCCGACGGCCGCGACGCCTGGGGCCGCCTCTACGACTCGCTCTCCGGCACGGCAAAGGCCCTCTACCGCGGCCCCTCGCCGGAGGGCGGGGCGGACGCGTCCGCGCCCCGCGAGATCGGCCTCTCCGAGGCCGCCTCCCTGCTCCGCGACCCCGACCGCCGGGTCCGCGAGGCGGCCTTCCGCGCCCAGACGGAGGCCTTCCGCGCCCACGAGGAGAGCCTCGCGGCCATCCTCAACTCCATAGCGGGCTTCCGCCTGGCCGAGTACGGCATGCGCTCCCGGAAGGCGCCCATGCACTTCCTGGACGCGGCCCTGGCCTCCAACCGCCTGGAGCGCGCGACCCTGGACGCGATGCTCGGCGTCGTCGCGGAGGAGCGGGAGCTCGGCCGCCGCGCCCTGCGCCTCCAGGCCCGCCTCATGGGCGTCCCGCGCCTCGCCTGCTACGACACCCTGGCTCCCGCGCCGCGGCTTCCGGGCGGGGAGGGCAGGGCCTACTCCTTCGACGAGGGCCTCGAGCTCGTGCGCGGCGCCTACGCCTCCGTCGACCCCGCGATGGGCGATTTCGTCCTGGAGATGCGCGACGCGCGGCGCATCGAGGCGCGGGTCCTCCCCGCGAAGCGGCCCGGGGCCTACTGCACGCGCTTCCCCAAGACGAGGACCCCCCGCGTCTTCCTCACCTACCGCGGCGCCCTCTCCGACGTCTCCACCCTCGCCCACGAGCTCGGCCACGCCTACCACGGGAAGCTCCTCGCGAGCCTTCCCCTTGCGGAGACCGAGTATCCGATGAACCTCGCGGAGACCGCCAGCACCTTCGCGGAGACGGCCTTGGGGGACTACCTCGACTCGCTTGGGCAGGGCGCGGGGGCCGCGGGCGACCGAGCCGCGGGCGGCGCGGCCGGGCCGGGCGGAGGCGCCGCGGCGGACGGCCCTGGCTCGGGAGCCGCGGGCGGCGCGGGGGCCGCGGAAGGACAAGCCGCGGGCGGCGCGGCCGGGCTCTCCCAGGCCGAACTAGCGGGCCTCCTCGAGGTGGCCTGGTCCGACGCCCAGGACGCCGCCACCTTCCTCGTGAACATCCCGGCCCGCTTCGCCTTCGAGAAGGCCTTCTACGAGCGGCGGTCGGAGAAGCCCCTCGGGCCCGCCGCCCTCTCGGCCCTCATGGACGAGACGATGCGCGAGCACTACGGCGACGCGCTATCCGAGTACGACGCGGGCTTCTGGCGCTCGAAGCTCCACTTCTACATGAGCGGGCTCTCCTTCTACAACTTCCCCTACACCTTCGGCTATCTCTTCAGCCTCGGCGTCTACTCAAGGCGCGCCGAGCTCGGGAAAGGCTTCCACGAGGCCTACTGCGCCCTCCTCCGCGACACGGGCAGGATGGAGACCGAGGCCCTCGCCGAGCGGCACCTGGGCGTCGACCTGCGCAAGCCGGACTTCTGGCGCGCGAGCGTGGACATCGTGAGGAGAAAGGTGGACCGCTTCCAGGCCCTGGTGGAGCGGCTCGCGCCCTAGACCTCGACGGCGAGCACCGCGACGTCGTCCTTGGCCCTGTCCGCGCCCATCGCGAGGACCAGGGCCTCGGGCAGCTTCGCGAGGGGGGCGCCGCGGAGGCCGCCGACGACGTCTAGGAGGCCGCCCCTCGAGCGCTTCCAGGCCTCCGGGCTCGGGCCGCACTCCACGAGGCCGTCCGTGAAGAGGACGAAGCGGTCGCCCTCCTCGACCTCCATCGACTCGGAGCGGTAGGTCGACTCCTCGATCATGCCGATCATCGGGTTCTCGCACTCCAGGAAGCGGGCCTCGCCGCGCGCGGGCAGGTAGAGGGCCGAGGGGTGGCCGGCCGCCATGTACACAGCCTTCCTCGAGCGGCGGTTCAGGCGCAGGGCGTAGGCGGTGAGGTAGGTGTCGGCGCAGACGGTCTGGGAGAGGACGCCGTTCATGAGGCCGACGGTCTCCTCGAGGGAGTAGGCCGGCGTCGAGAACTGCTTGAGGAGGACCTTCACCGCCGGCGTGACGTAGCTCGTCCCCAGGTCGTGGCCCGCGACGTCGGCCATGAGGTAGAGGAAGACGTCCTCGGCGACGGGCACGACGTCGTAGAAGTCCCCGCCCGCCTCGTGGAGGCTCCGGTAGTAGACGGAGAAGCGGGCCTTGGGCAGCTCCTGGGGGCGCACGAGGAGGGAGCGCTGGGCCTGGGCTATCTGCATGATGCTCTCCCGCCGGGCGGCGACGAGCTCCTCGTTCGCGAGGGCCAGTCGCACGTGGACGCGGACCCTGGCCCGCACCTCCATCGGGTTGGCCGACTTCACGATGTAGTCGACAGCCCCGAGCTCGAAGGCCTTGAGCTTCGAGTCCTGGTCCTCCAGGCTCGTGAGCATGATGACGGGAGTGCGCGCCGAGCCCGGCTCCTCCTTGAGCCGCCTCAGGGTCTCGAAGCCGTCTATGCCGGGCATGACCACGTCCAGGAGGATGAGGATGGGCTTTTCCGCCCCGGCGGACTTGAGGCAGGCCTCGCCGTTCGCGGCCTGGACCACGCGGTAGCCGTCCTCCTCCAGGATGTACTTGAGGTAGCTCCGGTTCGTGGCCGAGTCGTCGACGACGAGTATGGTGTAGGAAACGGCGCCCATGCTCCCCCCAGGGGGAAAGTATAAGCGGGAGGCGCGGCTCGGCGCCAGGGGAAAGCCGACGGCGCCAGGGGCAAGCCGACGGCGCCAGGGAAAAGCCGGAGCGCCGGAGGAAGGGGGGCGAGTTTCCGCCGCCCGCGCGCTATACTTGCCCCCGTGGCCGAAGAAGAGCTAGAAGACCAGGTCCTCGTCCATCGGAGCCTCGCGGGAGACGAGGTGGCCTTCAGGCGTCTCGTCGAGCGCTACGCCGACCGCGTCCTGCGGTTCTGCGAGGCTCGCCTAGGCTCGGGCGAGGACGCGGCCGACGCCGCCCAGGAGGTCTTCATCCGGGTCTACCGCTCCCTCGGAAGCTACAGGCTCGGCGCGAGCTTCCCCGCCTGGCTCTTCGCCATCGCGGCGAACAGGGTCAGGACCAGGTGGACCCGGGCCGCGACCGAACGGAAAAAAATCGAGCGATCCGCGGCCGAGGCCGAGGGCGCCTCCTCGCCCGATCCCGAGGACGAGGCCCTGCGCTCCCTCCAGGGCGAGGCGGTCAGGTCGGCCGTGGCGGCCCTTCCGAAGGAGCAGCGGGATTGCGTGGAACTCTACTATTTTGGCGGCCTGGGCGTGGCGGAATGCGCCGAGGCGCTCGGCCTGGGCGCGGAGGCCGTGAAGTCCCGGCTGTTCAGGGCCAGGCGCACGCTTCGGGCGGCGCTCGAAACCGGGCAACCGAAGCCCCCTTCCGAGGGTATACTATGACGATGGACTGCAAGGAAGTCGAAGGACTCCTCCGCTCCTGGGAGGAGGGCCGGAATCCGCCTGAGGCCGCGCTCAAGGAGCTCATAGGGCACATCGTGTCCTGCGCCTCCTGCTCCGCGGCCCGCGGGGGCATCCTTCCCCTGCTCCGCCTCGAGCTCGGGCGCGAGGCCCGGGAGGAGGCCGGCCCCACGGCCCCGAGCGCCGCCGCACGGTCCTTGGCCGACGGAGTGATGGCCCGTCTTTCCTCCTTGGAGGCGAAGGCGCCGGCTTCCGGAGGGCGACGCCCGACCAGGCCCGTCCTGGTCCTCCAGGCGGACATGCCGCGGAGAAAGCGCGTCGCTTGGCCCCTCCTCGCGACGGCGGCCGCCGCCCTCCTCGTCGCCGGCCTTGGCTTCGGACTCCACTTCTTCGGACCCGGGGACGGAGGAGTCGTGACCGTCCGCTTCGTGCTCGACGCTCCGGAGGCGAAGTCGGTCTATCTCGCCGGGAATTTCTCGGACTGGAAGGGCGAGAGCCTCCCCCTCGAGCGCAAGACGCCGGGAGAGGCCTGGGAGCTCACCTTGAAGCTGCGCAAGGACAACATGTACGTGTACAATTTCATCGTGGACGGCGAGCGCTGGATCGTCGATCCGTCGGTGCCCGAGACCGTCGAAGACGGCTTCGGCGGCTCGAGCAGCCTCCTCAGGCTCTAGGGGGGAACATGAAAGCCTTCATCGGCGCGAAGCGCCTCATGTACGCCGCGGCGGCCGCGGCCTTCGTCCTCGCCGCGGCAGGCGCCGCCTCGGCGGCGGAATCGGCCCCCGCGGCCGGCGCGGCCGGAGCGGCGTTCGAGACCGGCGCCGCCTCGGCGCCAGGCTCGGGAGACCAGTCTTCGGACGAAGCCTGGGACGAAGCCTTCGCGCTGGCCTACGCCGCCGCCCTCGCCGGCGCGCCCTTCGAGCCCTCTGCCCTGGCCCTGCGGATCGTCGAGGCGGAGACAAGCGCCTTGCGGCGGGATTGGCCGCCCGAGGCCGCCGCCTCAAGAGTCCTGGAACTCTCGCTTTGCGCGGAGAGCGCCTTGCGTTTCGGGTCGAGCCCCCAGGAGACCAGGGCCCTCATCCGCGCGCGCCTCCGCTTCGACGGCCCGGGGCCTTCGGCCTCCCGCTTCTCGAAGGAATTGGGTAGGAGCCTCAAGGCCTCGGCCTCAGGCGGCGCCAAGGGGGCCGCGGCACCCGGCGGCTTCGGCGGCTTCGGAGGGCGGGGCCGGCGATGAGCCTCCTCAGGGCGCGCCTCCTTCTCGTCCCGCTCCTCCTGGCCGCGGCCTCCCTGGCCGCGGGGCAGGGGACGCGCGACTGGTTCGAACGCGACCCCGAGGCGGCGGCCTACGCGGGCATACGCTCCGGCGTGGAAGCCCTCTCCCTCCGCGCTCAGGGAGAGGGCCTGCCTGAGAGCCTTCTCCTGCGCAGGCTCGTCGAGGGCGCCGCGAAGCGCGCAGAGCCCGAACGCCTCCTTCTCGCGCTTTCCGAGGAGACGGAGCGCCTGGTCGCGCTCAAGAAGGCGCTCGGCGGGCGGGGCCTCCTCCCCCGGGACCCGGCCAAGGCCGAAGGGATCCTCGCCGAGGGCTCGGTCATCCTGAGGGCGGGCGTCGGCCTGCCCCTCCTTCTTTCCGCCGTGGACGCCTCGCAAAGCGGCGGGGCCGGTCCGGATGCCTCCGCAGCCCGGGCCTACGCCGCCCTAGGCGCGGCGATATCGGTCAACGCGCGCTTTCCCTTGGGAGAGGCCGCCTTCCGGGCACTCGCCCTCGCCCTGGCCGGAAGCTCCCTGCCCGAAGGCCGCTTCGGGGCCTTCGTCGCGGTCTTCGCGAGGGGGCGGGCCTCGGGGCTGGCCGCCGACAGGATCGCGGAGGTCTCCGTGGCCGTCCTGGACGCCGGAGGCTCGCTGGACCGGGTGGAGAAAGAGCTGGAACGGAGGATGAGAAAGCCATGACCCGACTCGCAGCCCGCCGCTTCGCGGTCTTGACCGCCCTGCTCTCGCTGGCGGCCTCCCCCTCCCTAGCCGAGGCCGTCCTCGGGGCGGGGATGGTCTACGACGAGGCTTCCGGCCCCTCCCTCGCCGCTTCGGCGCAAGGCGCCGTGGAGACGATCGGCTCCCGCCTAGCCCTAAGGCTGGAGGGAGAAGGCGAAGCCTCCGTCGCCCTCCCTGCCCCCCTCGGAGCCGCGCCCTTCGATCCCTCGGCGTCCGGGGCGGAGGCCTTTGGCCTCGTCGAACTCTCCTACACGGCGGGCTCACTGAACTGCCTGGGCGCGGCGAGCGGCGGACTATCCCTGGAAGAAGGCGCGGTCTCGTACAGCGCGGGGCTTCGGGGCCGCGTCGCGGTCCAAGCCCTGGAGCTCTCCGCCTCCCTCTCGCCCCGCCTGGGTTTCGATTCGTCGGCGCAAGGGGGACTGGAGCTTGGCCTCCTTGGCGAGTGTTCCTTCCTGGCCGCGGACCTGGTCCTGAAGCCGCGCCTGGACCTTTCGGCCTTCGACTTCCGCGACGGTTCCCGGGCCTTCCGCGCGATGCCCGGCCTCGCCCTGTCCTGGTATCCGCTCGTTCCTCTCTCGATCTCCTTCGAGGCGGGCTACCGGCGGGAATGGACGGCGGAAGGCGCCGCGACCTCGGGGATCCCCTTGAGCCTCTCGCTTTTCGCCTCTCCCCTCGACAAGGTCTTCCTTAGGGCGGGAGCCGAGGCCCTGGCGCCGCTCCCCTCGGGTGCCCTGTCGGACGCGGCCGCCTATCTCGAGCTGTCCTTCGCCCTGGCGGGGCGCGCGGGAAGGGAGCTCCGGCTGCCTCTGCGCCTCTCCTACGACGGCGACGCCGAAGCGCGCTACAGCCTCTACGCGGGACTAGAGCTTTCCTTCGATTGAGCGGGCCGTCGCCACGGACTGCGACACGTCGCCACGGCGGCTACGGCTCCGGCGAATTCGACAGGGCCGCGCAACCGGCGGCGGAAACGGGGGGTATCCTTCATGCCGGATCGAGACGGTCCAGGCAGGAGGATTTCATGAAACGACTGGCAACGCTGGTTTTATTGGCGGTCATCGTCCTCGGAGCGGGCGCGCAGACGATCGGGCTCGAGGAGCCGGCCCTGGAGGCGGCCATACGCGAGATGAACGGGATCCCCCAGGAGCAGCTCGCCGCGTACTACGCGGACCTTGCCCTGCGGTATCGGTTCAAGGCGAAGGACATCGAGCGCCTCGCGCTCCGCTACAGGCTCGAGGCCGGCGAAGTCTGCCTCGTCGCCTTCATGGCCCGGACCCGCTCCATGACCATGGAGCGCGTGGCGAAGATGAAGACTCCCGACCAGACCTGGGGAGAGGTGGCCACTAGGCTCAGGCTCAACCAGGGTTCGCCTGAGTTCGGCAAGCTCAAGGAAGACGCTGAGGGCGACCTCCTGCGCGTCCGCGACAGGGAGCGGCTCAGGCTTGAGACGCAGACGCAGCTCCAGACCCAGACACAGCTCCAGACGCAAACTCAGACCCAACTCAAGACCCAGGATGGCGAGGGCTCAGGCTCGGGTGCGGGGACCGGCAAAGGCAAGTGAAGGAAGGGCGTCGCATGGCGCCCTCGCGATAGGGCCAGGTTCCTCCTCGAGCCTGGCCCGCCCGACTTCTTCCGCCCAGGCGGAAGGAGCCGGGTTTTTCTTGGAAAGCGCC